>Ga0190274_10002310_pt1 | contig 11223 bp, 8 predicted proteins | sample Popmic531T_FD_133002 | JGI IMG/M metagenome (GOLD analysis project Ga0190274, IMG submission 133002) | Populus adjacent soil microbial communities from riparian zone of Yellowstone River, Montana, USA - 531 T | ecosystem: Environmental > Terrestrial > Soil > Riparian zone | place: USA: Montana...
CGCCCAGTCCAGCGACGGCGAGGTGTCGGCGACCTTGAGGTTGGCGTCAGTGTCGATCTCAAAGTTGCACCCTGCCAAACTCACCTCAGGGTGGCTGGCCGCCGCAGGCAGGACATAGGCGAACACCAGCCCCAGCACGACCGTCACCAACAACAGCGCGCGGACCTGCGATGGCCGCGATCTGGCAAGCCTCATTAACTCCCCCTCGGTATGGACTGGTTCCGGGGGGAAGGAGCGCCAAGGCAAGCTGCGGCGTTACCGATGCGAGGTCACAAAACGATCACTTCGCTGACATCGCTCGACTGAGCTGCTCACAGGTCAGCAACCAGCCATGCACCCGACCGCCGTGTCGCTCTGGCTTCAGCCATCGGCACAGATCCCATCGCGCACGGGGCAGCATCATGGGGCCAGACCCCGCGATGACCCCTTGCATGCCATGCAGTTTTCGCGCCGTGCCGAGCGGTCCAGGTCAGCGGCGTGCGCCCTGCCCAGCGGCCTTCTCCGAGTGACCGTGGCTATCCGCTGCATTCCGCTGGTGACCGCTGCTTGTGGCACGTGGGTGGCACGGCCGGGGAGATCGACGATGCTTGCACCCGACATCGCCGGCTCCAGTTCGGCCAGAGGGAGGCCCGTCCTTAGTAAGCACGTGCTGGTCGCCTGCGCGCTCGTCTGCTTCAACCGGCTCGAGGGTCGTGCCCTGGTTGATCATTGGCATGCTGTGCGGCCGGCGGCCGCGCTGGACAGTGCAGGCGAGGGCCGCAGCCACAGCGATGCCTGGGTGGGCTGCATCGTCTGGTCCACCACCGCCAGCAGCTCGGCACCAAGCGTGTCCAGGTCGAGCTGGTCGCGCAGGTGGGTGCTGAAGGCCTGGATCGTCTCGGCGGCGTCGTGGCGGCGGCGGTTGAAGCGCCGGTCCACCGCCTGGTGGTGCACCGGCCTGCTGGAGGCCGAGGAGCGCCTCGACAAGCGCGAGCGTCGGCGTAACGAATGACGGCCGGCAGCGCTTTCTCTAGGGCAACGCGCCGCAAACGACCCCGGCTGGAAGACCCGGGGCCGTTTGCGTCTGAGGCGCGAACGCCCCGGCTGGGTCGGTCCACCGGCCGGGGCGTTCGCCTGTTTGCCGGTCTTATCCGCGGGAAGGCGTGCTTCAGTTGGCCGGTGGGCTCCGGGGGGACTCACCGGTCAGCCAACCGCTCTGCCTAGCCCGGTTCGATGGAGATCTCGGCCGGGTCGTCGGTGCGCCTAGTGCAGTTCTTGGCCAACCGTGGCATGGGACTTTGGTACGCATTCGCGGTTGACCGAAACGTGCCGGATCACCCAAGATGCACCACGTTCGCCAACTGTGCGGCAGCGGACCGGCAGACCGCACGAGCGGCGGCCAGGAGGGCCATAGGGCCATAGAGTTGTGCCATCCCCCGGTGGCGCAAGGACCGTCTCTGTGGCCCTCCACTCTTGAGCGTTCCCTTCCTCGGTTGCGCCCTGGCTGGGCAGGCCCAGAGCGCGTCGGTAACGCTGCCGACGTCGCTGGCGTTCCATCGAATGTCGATCGGCGGGGTGCGTTCTACCCTGCGCTCCCAGGACAGCCCATCGGCCCGCGGGCCGGGCTCCCAGCAAAGCGTGGCCCAGGCTACGACCCCGGGGGAGGGGACATCCCCCGGGGTCGTAGCGCGCTCAGATGTAGATGCTGTCCCGGGTCACGCCGGCCAGGGCAGCGGACCGATGCTCCAGCCATGATGGCGGCATGATGATCACGTGTCCGAGGTCGACGATGACCAGCTCGCGGCCCTCCGCCGGCTGCGGGCCGCCTTTGGTTTCGTCGAGGTCGTCGAGGTCGTCAGCCATGACCCGGGCGACGATCTGGCAGCGCCGCCAGATGAGTCGATCGAGGGGCAAGAGGGATGGAGGACCCGCGGCGGATGACCCCTGAGGAGCGAGAGCAAGCCCATGCGCTCCTGACTCGGGCGGCCAGTGATCCGGATTGGCAGGCTGCCAGCCAGGCCCTCGACGACTTGATGCGCAAGCTGCTGGTGGTGCATCGGCTGCTGGAGGCCGAGGAGCGCCTGGCTAAGCGGGAGCCGCCGGCCGACCCGATGTAGGACCTGTAGTTTCGTTTGCGCTTGGTTTGGGTAACTGGTTCACCGTGGCGGGCAGGCTCCTGTTTTGGCCCCCCCGAACGGGAGCCGCCTGCTTTTGGCTTGTAGACGGCCGCGCTAGACCTGGCCGGCGAGGCCACCAGGTGGCCGTGCTACCGCGTAGCCATAGCGGGGGCCAAGGGTCAGGCGGGGAGCCTTGTCGGCCCCCCGCTTGACGTAAAGGGCGTCGGCGGAGCGAGCAGAGACTCCGAGCCCATGTAACGGCTGACGGCCGGCAAGCGCTCTTTCCATTGCTGCGCGCTACTAACGGCCCCGGCTGGGAAGACCCCGGGGCCGTTTACGTCCAAGGCGCGAACGCCCTCGGCCGTGGCCCCCTGGGGACGGGGGCGTTCGCCTGTTGACGGTAACGCCAGCCCCGCTGTTGGCGTTCCTTCGAAGGTCGATGGTCAGGTGCGACCACACCCTCGCACCTCCTCGCGACCATCCGACCCGCGGGCCGGGCTCCCAGCAAAGCGTGGCCCAGGCTATGACCCCGGGGAGCCCTCTCTCCCCGGGGTCATACGCACTCAGATGTAGATGGAATCCCGGGTCGCGCCGGCCAGCGCGGCGGCCAGGTTGTGCGCCATGACGGCGGCCACCGCGGAAGCCCTCACGAGAAAGTGCGCCTTCGTCACGCCACCTAACTTCGCTCCTGACGGTCGGGCGTGAGCTGCGAAGATGCAGGTTGGCATGGCGCTCAGCCCCAACTCGCTCGCACGGAGGAAGCCAGGAGTTCAAATCCCCTCACCTCCACCCCACAACAGCCCTGGTCACCGGCCTAGCGGGTCGCCTCCGCCGGGCCGGCACCGCTCCAGGATCGCTCTCGGGCAGCAAACGGGCAACAACCGCGAACGAACGGCCTCCGCTGCTCGATCGTGGCCACGATGACGTAGTCAAGCGGGCAGGCTTACCCGACCTTCAGATTACGAGCCGGACGCTCGGCGTCGACCGAGTCCGGCGCCTGGTCGGGGAGGGACTGCTGGAGTCGGTCGCCCCGCCCGCGTCATGAGGCAACGCCTGCCCGGCCGTCCACGCCAGGGGTCGTGGCCCGGGTGAGGGCGAGCAGGGTGATGTCGTCGTCGTGCTCGCCGCTCATGAACCCGTCGAGCTCTAGGAGCAGGCTCGCGATCATCGTCTCACCCGCTCGATTGTGCGCCACCAGGCGTCGCAGCCGTGGGAACCCGAACATCTCACGGTCCGCGTTGTGGGCCTCGGCCAGCCCGTCGCTGTGGAGCAGCAGCATGTCGCCGGGGGCAAGGCCGGTGTCGTGCTCCTCGTAGACCATGTCCGGCATGAGCCCCAGCGGCATGCCGCGGGCATCGAGCTCGACCACGCCGATGTCGGTGCGCCGATAGGGGAGGCAATGGCCGGCATTGGCGTAGCGCAGCCGGCCGTTCGAGGGATCGAGCACCAGGTAGAAGCAGGTCACGAACATGCCCGGCGGCATCTCCTGGACGAGCTGGGCGTTGACCCGCGCCAGGACGGAACCGGGCGAGATCAGACGGTAGGCCTCCGCCCGTAGCACGCTGTGCGTGGTGGCCATGAGTAGGGCCGCGGGGATGCCCTTGCCGGCCACGTCGCCCACGGCCAGACCGATCAGCCCGCCGGGCAGGGCGGTCACGTCGTAGAAGTCGCCACCGACCTCCCGGGCCGGCTGGTAGTGCGCGGCGAACCTCCAGCCGGGAAGCTCCGGCAGGTGTCTGGGCAGGAACTGCTGCTGGATCAGCTGGGCGACGCGCAGCTCCTCACCATCTCTGTCCATGGCGCTTCCTCGCCTGCTCCTCATCGCCGCCGACCTTCCGGTCGCGGCCAGGGCCGTCGATGACACTGGCAGGATCCGGCCGACCGGTAGCCAAGGGGTCACCGACGCGTCACTGGGCGATTACCGGAAACTGAGCGATACTCTGTCAGCAGATCCGACCGCCGCCCGAGGGGGCGCTCGCGCAGGGACGAGGCGGTGTCGATGGAGTTCCGCATCCTGGGTCCGCTCGAGGTCATCGGGGACGACGGCGCCCGCGTCGCCGTCGGGGGGAGCCGGGAGCGGGGGGTCTTGGCGCTGCTGCTGCTGTCGGCCAACCGGGTCGTCCCGTCCGAACGCCTGGCCGCCGACCTGTGGGGTGACCGTGCTCCGGAGGGGGCGGCGCATGCCCTGCGGGTGCACGTGTCCCGGCTGCGCCGCGCCCTGCGTGAGGCAGGCGCGGACGGAGTGCTGGTGACGCAGTCCCCGGGCTACGTGGCGCGCGTCCCTCCGGGCGCGCTGGACACGGCCCGCTTCGAGGTCCTCCTGGGCCGGGGACGGGAGGCGGCCTCGCGGGGCGACCACCGGGCGGCGGCGGAGATGCTGCGCGAGGCGCTCGCGCTGTGGCGGGGGCCCGCGCTCCCCGACGTCCCGGAGGCGCCGGCCGCGCGAGCCGAGGCCGTCCGTCTGGAGGAGGCTCGCCTGGTCGCCCTAGAGGAGCGCATCGACGCCGACCTGGCCTGCAGACGCCAGGCCGAGTTGGTGGGGGAGCTGGAGGGACTGACCCAGGTCCATCCCCTCCGCGAGCACCTGTGGTACCTGCGCATGCTCGCGTTGTACCGGGCCGGGCGTCAGGCCGAGGCGTTGGCGGCCTACCAGGAGCTCAGGCACCTGCTGGACGACGAGCTGGGCATCGCGCCCAGTGACGCCCTCAACCGGCTGCAGACCGCCATCCTGCGCCAGGACCCCGAGCTGGCGTTGCCGCCGGTCGAGCCGACAGCGTCGGCAGCCTTGTCAGCCGGCGGCATGGTCACCGTCCTCGTCACCGACCTGGACACCGCCGGGGACGAGCAGGCCCAGTGGATCTTCCATGCCTTCCGGAACCTGGTCGCGGACATAGCCACCGAACTCGGCGGGTACGAGCTGCAGTCCCCGGGGCGGGGGATCGCCGCCGCGTTCCCCACGGCGGCCGAGGCGCTGCGGGCCGCCCTCCGCATCCGGGAGGGTGCGCCGCGGCCCCTGGGCGGCCAGCAGGTCGCCGTGCGGACCGGTCTGGACGCCGGCCCGAGCCCCGGCGACCAGGTCGTCGTCGCCCAGCGCCTGTGCGAGCAGGCAGAGGCAGACCGGATTGTGTGCACGCCGACGGTCCGGGACCTGCTCGACGGTCAGCTGCCGGACGCCGCCGAGGTCCGGGAGGTGTCACCGGCCACGGCGCCGCAGGTGCCGATGCCGCCGCTGCTCACCGAGATCGGCCGGGTCTTCGTGGGACGGACCGCCGAACTCGGGCGCCTGACCGAGCTGTGGGCGGACGTCGGACGGCGGACTCCCCGGGTGGCCGTCGTCTCCGGTGAGCCCGGCGTCGGGAAGACGCGCCTGGCCGCCGAGTTCGCGCGCCAGGTCCATGCCGATGGACGGATGGTGCTGGCCGGGCGCTGTGACGAGGACCTTGGGGTTCCCTACCAGCCCTTCGTCGAGGCCCTCCGCCAGTTCGTCGACCACACCCCGGCGGCGCTGCTCAACCGGGGGCTGGGCCGGCACGGCGGGGAGCTCGTCCGCCTGGTGCCCGAGATCGCCCAGCGGCGGCCCGACCTGCCCCCGGCGTTGCGGTCCGACCCCGAGACCGAACGCTACCGGCTGTTCGACGCGGTCGCCGCCTGGCTCGGCGCCGCCTCCGGTGATCAGCCCCTGCTCCTGGTCCTCGACGACCTACACTGGGCGGCCAAGCCGACCCTGCTGCTGCTGCGCCACGTCTCGCGCTCCCCAGAGGCGCCGCGGCTCCTCATGGTGTGCACCTACCGCGACACTGAGGTCGGCCACCATCACCCGCTGGCCGACCTGCTGGCCGATCTGCGCCGGCAAGTTGGGGTGGAGCGACTCGCGCTGTCCGGGCTGGACGAGGCCGCGATCATCACTTTCCTGGAGAGGGTCGGCGGCCATGATCTCGACGAGGACAACCTGGCCATGGCCAAGGCGATCCACGAGGGGACGGAGGGCAACCCCTTCTTCGTCCGCGAGGTCATCCGCCACCTTACCGAGACGCAAAAGCTCCAGCGGCAGGAGGGACGCTGGCAGACCCGGCTGCCAGCCGGTGAACTCGGGATCACGCAGGGTGTTCGCGAGGTCGTGGGGATGCGGCTCGGTCGCCTGGGCGAGGAGACCGGCAAGGTCCTTCGCGTGGCGGCGGTCGTCGGGGCGGAGTTCGACCCACCGATGGTGCAGGAGGCGGGAGGGTTCACCGAGGAGGCGCTGCTGTCGGCGCTGGACGAGGCGACCTCGACACGTCTGGTGCTCGAGGTGCCCGACGCCGCGCTCAGGTACCGGTTCGCCCACGCCATCGTCCGGGCCACGCTCCATGACGAGCTCACCTCCGCCCGCCGGACGGCCCTCCACCGTCGGGTGGCCGCGGCCATCGAGGCCCTCCACGCCGGGGTCCACGACGAGTACCTGCCGGCGCTGGCCTATCATTGGGCGCGTGCCGCAACGGGTCCGGAGGATGCCGCCCGAGCGGTGGACTACGCCGCCCGCGCCGGCGCCAGGGCGCTGACCCTGCTCGCCAACGACGAGGCGGTGACCTACTACCGGCAGGCCCTCGGACTGCTCACGGTGGCCCATGGCCTGAGGGACGAGCCTCGGCGCGTGGAGCTGCTGATCGCCCTGGGAGAGGCGCAACGCCGCGCCGGTGACGCGGGCCATCGCGAGACCCTGCTCGAGGCCGCTCGCCTGGCCCGGGCACGGGGTGACGCGCAGGCCCTGGCGCTGGCGGCCGTCGCCAACAGCCCCGGAAGCAAGCCGTCCGCCTTCGGCATCACCGACCACGATCGGGTCGAGACCCTCGAGGCGGCGATCAAGGCGCTGGGGACCGACGACAGCCCGCTGCGGGCCCGTCTCCTGGCGATCCTGGCGCTCGAGCTCTTCCACACCGGCGAACGCGCCCGGCGCCTGGCGTTGAGCGACGAGGCCCTGGCGATCGCCCGCCGGCTCGACGACCCGGCCACGCTCTCACACGTCCTGGTCGCCCGTCCCTTCGCCATCGGTGGGCCGGACACCCTGGCGGCCCGGCTGGCCGACACGGCCGAGCTGCTGGAGGTGGCCGAGCGCCTGTCCGACCCGGTGACCGCCCACCGTGCCTGGTGGCTGCGGTACCGGGTGGCGGTCGAGGCGGGGGATCTCCCGGAGGCGGACCGCTGCCTGGCCATCGAGGCCCGGATGGCGGCCGAACTGGGGCAGCCCAGCCTCCAGTGGATGACGACCCTCCAGCGGGTGGCGCGCGCCCTGCTCGCGGGCGACCAGGCCGAGGCCGACCGCCTGATCCCGTCCGCCCTGGAGCAGGGCCGGGACGCCGGTCAGCCGGATGCGCTGCTGTACTTCGCGATCCAGCTCTTCCAGCTCCGCGACGAGCAGGGGCGCCTCGGCGAGGCCGAGGAGGCGGTGGCCCGGGTGGTGGCCACGGCGCCCGAGCTGCCGAGCGTCCGGGCCACGCTCGGGCTGGTGCAGGCCGAGATGGGCCGGCCGGACGAGGCGCGGGCGATCTTCGAGGCGATCGGCCAGGCCGACTTCACCCAGCTACCGGTCGAGGCGAGCACGGTGGTTGCCTACTGCTTCTGCGCACGACTTGCCGTGCAGCTGGACGACCCGGGCCGGGCCGCCCAGCTGCACCGGCTCCTGGCGCCATATCCCGACCAGATCGCGGTGTGGGCGGTGGGCCTCGGCATCGGCTCCGTGTCCTACTATCTGGGCCTGCTCGCCCTTTGCATGGACGCCCTGGACGACGCCCTGGCCCACTTCGCGGCCGCGGCCGCGATCGACCAGCGCGTCGGCGCCCCGACGTGGCTGGCACGGACCCGGATCGGCTGGGCCCGGGCGCTCCTGACCCGCCGTGCCCCCGGCGACGCCGAACAGGCGGATCACCTGCTGGAGCAGGCGCTGGACGACGCCCGCCGGCTGGGGCTGGCGGGCGTCGAGGGTCGAGCGGCGGCGCTGCTCGGGCGCCTGAGCTAGGACCAGAACTCGTTCCAGCGCTCGAAGTCGAACGGGTGCTGCCACAGCTCCACGATCTGGCCGTCGCGGACGTGGTAGACGTTCACCTGGCGCCACTCGATCGTCCTGCCGTCGCGGGTGGCGGTCCAGTTGTAGACGCCGATGGCATGGTCGGCGTTGCCGAGGACGTCGTGCGGTTTGACGCTGATCTGTCCGTCGGTCAGGGACATGAGGGTTCCGAGGAAGTCACCGAAGAACTGCTCCTTGCCCCTGAAGTCCCCGGAGATCTTATTCGTCCCCGGCATGTGGTTGACGACGTCGTCGGCGAAGAGCGTCTTCAGCGTCTCCACGTCGCCCCCGACCAGTGCGGCGATGGCGGCGCGAAGCACCGTCTCTGTCTCGTACATGCTGGTCTCCTTCCGTCCCGGCCCCGGTTGGCCCGCTGGAAGGAGCATCGGTCCCGCTGGTTGCACGATCGGTCACTGGGGGGTCACCGCGACGTCACTGAGCGACCTCCCGGATAGGTCGGAGCCCCGACCCGCATCCCTCCTCAGGCGCCCCAGCCAACCTGGGTGCCGCCGACACGCTCGGCTACGATCTTCTCGTCATGAGTGATCCCAGCTACCGAGGACCGCTGACCTGGCGTTTCTCACCCGCTGTCACGGTCCTCAACAGCCCGCAGTTCCATGCCGGAAGCGTCGGCGCAGACTTTTCTCTACACCCTTCAAGACCGGCCAGCCGGCGGCCTCCGGCCGCCCTCGGCCGGCAACACCACGAGCCAGGTACTTCCTAGCTCAGTAAGGAACCCGTGGCCGGAAAAGTGACGGTCGTGCCAGCTCGGCCGAGCCGGGCGGTTGTCAGAGTGTCACTTGACCGTGAGGTGCCCACGCTCTAGGTAGCCCGCCCTGGCATAGAACACGGTCGCGGGGTCGAGTTCAGACGTCACTGCCGTAGCGCTCGACAGCTTGATCGAGAAGAAGTCGCCCGTCGACGCGGCGCGGTTCCCGTCGTTGTCCTGCACCATGACCTCGAAGCGGCACAACGGTGACGTCGACGTCTCACGCCTCGGGCACGTTTGGGGGAAGCCCGCCGGCGGCGATGTCGTCGGCCGGTAGCGGCCCAGGAAGATCAGCGTGTTCCCGCCGATAGGCGGCTCCTGCCCGATACAGATCATGGATTCCAGCACCGGGTCGATCTCGTCGGCCATTCCCTGGATGGAGAACGACGAGCCAATGGGGTTGCTGCCGTGGTCGCGGTAGGTGAGCTGGAGGCGGAGCTGCCCGGTCGGCGGGTTTATGCCGCCCTTGTCCTCGCAGCTGAAGGTGAAGCCGAACGACGCCTTGCCGCTGAACCCGGCGAGTTCGTTGGGCGGCAAGTATCCGCCGCCACTGCCCGTGCACGCCGTCAGCATCACAGCCAGGATGCCAGCCGCGGCCAGGACGATGGATCGCCGGAATAACCGAGGTGTGCCGGTCTTCATCGTGTCTCCAAAGCTGTCAGGCGCGAGGGGTCGCGCGGACGTGCGAAAGTTCACGATGTCGGCGACTTTCCCGGCGTGCAAGGGCTCAATGTCGACACAACCGCCAGGAAACCCCAGACCTGCGGCATATGCAGCACAGATGCTGAAGCTGCGTAGAACTCAGGAGCTCCGGCTGCCGAGCTGCCTTCGGCAGCTCGCCAACGAGGCAGGTGGTCACCCCGGACCGACCTCACCCTCCGGTCAAGCTGGTGACCATCGCCGCCAAGCCCGAGGCGGGGTCATCCTCGCCGGCCGTGCCCCCGACGGGCCCTAAGCATCGGTAGCCAGCGGTCATCCACGGACGCCACGGTCGGCGCCTGCGCCCGCCGAGTTGCATCAGCAGCCCTCGGCGGGTGACCGGAGGGTGCTTCCCAAGCTCGCGGTGGAGGCCTTGTTGTGCGAAGAGCACAGGGGATGGGGCCGGATAGCCCGGCCCCATCCTGTCGAGGTGGATCAGCTCTAGAGGAACGACTCGATCCAGGCGAGCACTTCGGGGATGTCGATTCGCTGGGAGTAGGTCACCCCGGCGCAGTTGCTGTTGGTGACATAGGAGTTCACCGCCAGCACCGTGTCGGTGTTGCCGTTCAGGATCGGGCCGCCCGAGTCACCAAAGCAGGTGCCACCGCCCTGGCCGGGGCTCGCGGTGACTCTGACGAACTCCTCGCTGTGGGTGAACGAGCCCGACACCAGCCGGGCCGGAGCCATTAGCCGGATCCTGAGCCCGGCCCACACTGGCGGGCCACCGCCGACGATCCGCTCCTGGACCCCATAGCCGACCAGGGTGACTGCTGCCTTCTTGGACAGGTCGTCGACCAGGCCGGCGGACGGCAGCTGCGCATACCGGCTGACGACGCTCGTCGGCACCGGCTCGCTCAGGACGATGACGCCGACGTCGCGCTGCGCGAAGCCGGGCAGCCCGTTCCCGCAGCCAATGCAGAAGTCGGGGTAGGTGTACGGGGTGCCGTCATAGGAGGTCGCCCCGCTGAAGGGGTACTCGCTGTTGTTCTGGACGTCCTCGGCGAACCACACCCGGGCCGCAACCGCCCCGTCGGTGCAGTGCCCGGCGGTCAGGACCACGGTCGGCGACAGCAGGCTGGCGCTGCACCGATGGGACGGGCCGTCGGCATCATCGAACACCGCCAGCCCGACATAGGGGTGGCGGCCCCTGTCCGGCTCGCCGTTGGTGATCGCCTTGGCCGGCGACGCGACAACCACTGCCAGCGCCGCCGCGACCAGTGCGATGAGCAGTCGTCTCAACGTCCACACCCCCTGCTGAACGTGTCCCCCGGCCCCGCTGCCGGAATGACCGTAGTGCCAGAGTCTAGTCTAATAGGACTAGTCATGTCCCGAATGCCCATAGTGCCGCCCACCGCCCACGACCGGTCCGCGTTGGGTCCGCGCCGCCGCGGGAATCGCTGGTCCCCGGCGGGAACAAGCGGGCACGACGGGTACGAAGAACCCGCAGGTGGCAGCACCTTCGCCCCCAGGACCTCGGCCGATGCCGCAGGGTGGAGCGGGTTCGAATCCTACCTCCCAGCCGCAATCGATCGGGCTCGTGGTGCCATATCGCCCAAGCACTGACCATCGTCCGCGTGGTTTGAACACGCAGGGTGCTGGGGACCACCATGCCGGTGACC
>Ga0190274_10002312_pt1 | contig 11220 bp, 15 predicted proteins | sample Popmic531T_FD_133002 | JGI IMG/M metagenome (GOLD analysis project Ga0190274, IMG submission 133002) | Populus adjacent soil microbial communities from riparian zone of Yellowstone River, Montana, USA - 531 T | ecosystem: Environmental > Terrestrial > Soil > Riparian zone | place: USA: Montana...
CTTGAACATGTTCTTGCGCGCCTGGTCGTTGCCCTTGCGGATGGCTTCCGGCACTTCGTTCGCTTTGCCGAGGCCGACCCCGACGTGACCCGACTCGTCGCCGACGACCACGAGCGCCGAAAAGCTGAAACGCCGGCCGCCCTTGACCACCTTCGCGACGCGGTTGATGTGGATCACCCGCTCCTTCAGCTTCTCTTCATCCATCTGCTCGAACGACATGGAGTCTCCCATCCGATGGCCAGCCCCTCTGGAGCGCGGGCCCTCGTGATCTTGGTTTAAAACTTGAGCCCGCCCTCGCGCGCGGCGTCGGCAAGTGCGCTGACGCGGCCGTGGTAGAGATACCCGTTGCGATCGAAGACGACCTTGTCGATCTTCTTGGAGAGGCAGATCTTGGCGACGAGAGCGCCCACCTTTTTGGCGGCTTCGGTCTTGTTGCCCTCGTCGAGCGAACCTTTGAGGTCCTTCGAGAGGGTCGAGGCGTGGGCCAGGGTACGGCCGCTGCCGTCGTCGATGACCTGGGCATAAATGTGCCGCGAAGTGCGGAACACCGTGAGGCGCGGCTTCTGGACCGTGCCGGACAGCTTTTTGCGGATGCGCAGCTTACGCCGCTCGCGACCAACGATTCTCATTGCCATGATGAACGCTCCTACTTCGCGCCCTTCGCGCCCTTGCCGGCCTTGCCCGCCTTCTCGCGGACCTTCTCGCCCTGGTAGCGGACGCCCTTGCCGCCGTAAGGCTCCGGCGGACGAAAGCTACGGATCTTTGCGGCGGTCTGCCCCATCAGCTCTTTGTCAGCGCCGGTGAGGTTGACGATCGTCCCCTTGGAGTCGCCGGGGATCTCGCATTTGATGCCCGCGGGCATCGGGAAGATGACGGGGTGCGAGAAACCGAGGGCCAAGTTGAGCGTGCTGCCCTTCATCTCGGCGCGGTAACCAGTGCCCTTCAACTCGAGCGTCTTCGTGTAGTTCTCGCTGGCACCCTTCACCATGGCGGCGATGAGCGCGCGCACGAGACCTTGCATGCGCGAAGCGTCGCGACCGGGAAGCGCCGACGTGACGCTCACGTTGCTGGCGTCGATTTTCACGTCGACACCCGCCGGCATGGCCTTGGAAAGCTTGCCCTTGGGACCCTCGACGCGGATCGTGCCGTCCTTGATCGCCACCGTGACCCCCTTGGGGAGAGCGATGGGGCGTTTGCCGACGCGCGATTGAATCTGCCGAGACGGCTTCTTTTCGGTGGTCGTCTGCATCACCAGACCTCGCAGAGCAGCTCGCCGCCGACCTTCTGACGACGCGCTTCTTTGTCGCTCATCACGCCGCGTGACGTGCTGAGAATTGCGACGCCCATGCCCGAAAGGACGCGGGGGATGTGGTCGTGACGGACGTAGACGCGGCGCCCAGGGCGCGAGACGCGCTTGATGCCGTCGATGGCGCTGGAACGATCGCGGCCGTACTTCAGCACGATGGTGAGGCTCCGCGGGTCGTCCTCGGTGTCGCGCACATCGGCGATGAAACCCTCGGACTTGAGGATCTCGGCGATGTGCTTCTTCAGTTGGCTCGCGGGAACCAGGGTGCGTTCGTGACGGGCCATGGCCGCATTGCGGATGCGCGTCAGCATGTCGGAAACGGGATCGGTCATCATGGGATCACCAGCTCGCCTTGATCACGCCCGGGATTTCGCCCTTGAGCGCGAAAAGTCGCAGGCAAATACGACAGAGCTCGAAGTCGCGGTAATAGCCGCGCGCGCGGCCGCAGACCTTGCACCGGCTGCGACGGCGCGTTGAAAATTTCGGAGTACGATTGAGCTTTGCGAATTGACAGGCTCGAGCCATTTTTGCCTCTCAGCGAAAGTCGCTTAGTGCTTCGACTAGGCCCGGAAGGGCATGCCGAGCTGGGTGAGGAGCGCACGCCCCTCGTCATCGGTCTTGGCCGTGGTGACGAACGAAATGTTGAGACCCTTGATGACGTCGATCTTGTCGTAGTCGATCTCGGGGAAGATGATTTGCTCCTTGAGGCCGAGCGTGTAGTTGCCCTGCCCGTCGAAGCCGCGCGGTGAAACGCCTTTGAAGTCGCGTACGCGCGGGAGCGCGATGGAGACCAGGCGATCGAAGAACTCCCACATGCGCTCGCGACGCAAGGTCACCATGACGCCGATGGGAACGCCTTCGCGCAATTTGAACGTCGCGATGGCTTTCTTGGCCCGCGTCACCACCGGCTTTTGCCCGGTGACGGCGCGAATCTCGTCGACGGCGGAGTCGATGATCTTGGGATTACCGACCGCCGCACCGAGCCCCATGTTGACCGTGATCTTCTGCAGACGCGGGATCTGCATGGGGTTCGAGTAGTTGAATTGCGTCTTCAACGCGGCCGAGGCTGTCTCGTGATAGAGCTTGCGCTTGCGCGGGGCTTCGACGGGGGTCGTCGAAGTTACCTCGGCCTGCGCCTTCTCCTTCTTCTTGCCGTCTTCTTTGGTCTTCTTGGCCATTACCGCTCCGCCCGGATCTCGGCGCCGCTCTTGGCAATGCGCGTCTTCGTTCCGTTTTCGTCCATCTTCACTTTCACCCGCGTAGGTTTGCCCGTCTGGGGGTCGACCGGCATCACTTTGCAGGCGAACATGGGCGCTTCTTTTTCGACGATGCCGCCCTGCTGGTTACGTGCGTTCGGCTTGGTGTGGCGCTTGACGAGGTTGATCCCCTCGACGATGACCTTGTCGTCGTCGAGAAGGACGCGCTTCACACGGCCCTGCTTGCCTTTGTACTTGCCGCTGATGATGACGACGGTGTCGCCACGCTGAAGCCGTTGCATCAGAGCACCTCCGGCGCGAGCGAGATGATCTTCATGAATTTGCGGGCGCGGAGCTCGCGTGCCACCGGCCCGAAGATGCGGGTGCCGATCGGCTCGAGCTGGGCGTTGATGAGCACCGCGCTGTTGCCGTCGAACTTGATGTAGCTGCCGTCGGCCCGCGACTGCTCGCGCTTGGTGCGCACGATGACGGCTTTGGCGGTATCGCCCTTTTTGACTTTGGCGCCGGGGAGCGCCTCTTTGATGGACACGACGATGACGTCGCCGAGCGAGGCATAGCGACGGCGCGAGCCGCCGAGCACCTTGATGCACTGCACGCTCTTGGCGCCGCTGTTGTCGGCCACGTCGAGGATCGAACGCATTTGAATCATGACGTTATTCCTCGACCGCCCGAGCGATGAGTTTCACGACTTTCCAGCGCTTGTCTTTGGAGATCGGGCGATGCTCCATGATCTCGACGCGGTCGCCGACCTTGAACTGATTGGTCTCGTCGTGCGCCTTGTAGCGGTCGCGGCTGCGGACGTACTTTTTGTACATCGCGTCGCGCGAGCGACGGACGACTTCGACGACGACCGTCTTGTCCATCTTGTCGGAGACGACTTTGCCGAGGAGGCGGCGCCGGAACGAGTGCGTCTTGTGGTCGGCGTGAGGCGCGTGAGCGGCGGCCGGTGCTGCTGCCGCGGGGGCGGCTTTGGCAGCGGGGGCCTTGGGGCTCGCGGCTTTGGCGGGGGTCGCCTTGCCGGAAGCTACTTTGCTGGTCGTTTTGTCGGCCATGGCTATTTCGTCTCTTCCTTTGCCTTCGCCTTCTTGGGGGCGGGCTTGGCAGCGGCGCTCTTCTTCTCCGCGGCAAGCTTGGTATCGGTCTTGGCGGCCTTGGCCTTGGCAGGCGCTTTCTCGCTCTTCGGCGCGGCTACGGTGCTTTCAGCTACGGCGGCGGCCGAGGGGGCTGTCTGCACGACCGGTTTCGGGGCGCGCGTCTTCGGTTTGGCCGCGGCCTCGTCGCGGGGCTTGCTGATGACGGTGATACCGCGCGAACGCTCGGTGAGAATCAGCTTCACCCGCGCCAGATCGCGCTTTTGCTTCTGGATGACGCTGGTGTCGTCGAGCCGGTTGGTGAAGTTCTTGAATTTATTTTGGAACCGTTCCGAGGCGAGCGATTTTTCGAGCTCGGCCAAGTCTTCGGTGCTGCGGTCCCGGAGGTCTCTCGCCTTCATTAGTAAATCCCTCGCACGAGAACGCGCGTTGAAACGGGCAGCTTGTGCGTGGCGAGGCGGAAAGCCTCGCGCGCGACGTCTTCCGTCACGCCGCTGATTTCGTACATCACGCGGCCCGGCTCGACGACGGCGGCCCATTCTTCCGGAGCGCCCTTGCCGCCACCCATACGAACTTCGAGCGGCTTGCGGGTGACCGGATGATCCGGGAAAATCCGAATCCAGAGCTTGCCGGCGCGCTTGACGTGACGGGTGATGGCCATACGCGCCGCTTCGATCTGTCGCGACGTGAGACGGCCGGGCTCCATGCATTGCAGACCGAAATCTCCGAAGGAGACGTCGCAGCCGCGCCATGCGATGCCGCGGTTGTTGCCCTTCTGCATCTTTCGGTATTTGGTGCGCTTCGGGGAAAGCATCTTCGTTCCTCCCGGACGGGCTCACGAGCTCGGAAGAGCGCGCGGTCCGCGGGTCAGTCGTTTCAGGTGATGCGGCGCGCTTTGCGGGCCAGAACCTCGCCTTTGAACATCCAGACTTTGACGCCGATGATGCCGTAGGTCGTCTTGGCTTCGGCGGTGCCGAACTCGATGTCGGCGCGCAGTGTGTGCAGCGGCACGCGCCCCTCGCGGTACGTCTCGACGCGGCTCATCTCGCTGCCGCCGAGTCGCCCCGAGCAGCGGATACGAATGCCCTTCGAGCCGAACTTCATGGCCGTCGAAACGGCTTTCTTCATGGCGCGGCGGAAGGCGACACGGCGCTCGAGCTGCGTGGCAACGTTCTCGGCGACGAGCTGCGCGTTGGTCTCGGCCTTGCGCACCTCTTGAACGTCGATGAAGACTTCGTTACCCGTGAAGGCCTGCACGCCGGGGAACTTGGTTTCGCCCTTGGCCGCGGTCTTCAGGTTGCCGGTCTTGAGGATTTCGATCCCCTTGCCGCCCTTGCCGATGACCATGCCGGGCCGCGCCGTGAAGACGATGACCTTGGCCTTGTTCGCGGCGCGCTCGACTTCGACCGACGCGATGTTGGCGTTATAGAGGTAGTCTTTCACCGCCCGCTTGATGCGGATGTCCTCGTGAAGCCACTTCGTGTAGTTCTTGTCTTCGTACCACTTGCTCGTCCACGTCTTGATGACGCCGAGCCGAAAACCATACGGATGAGTTTTTTGTCCCATGTGGCCTTTAGCGCTTAGCGCTCGTCGAGCTCAATCACGATGTGGGTGATGCCTTTGGTGATCTTCGTGGCACGCCCCATCGCGCGCGGACGCCACCTTCGGTTGTGCTTGTTGGGGCCTTTATCGGCCGTGGCTTTGCTCACGTAGAGGCTGTCGACGTCGGTGCCCGGGGATTGCTGGCGAGCATTGGCGACCGCGCTCTCGAGAAGCTTGGCGATCACGGGGGCGCCGGCCTTGGGGGTGAACTTGAGGAGCTGAAGTGCTTCGCTCGCGTCCCGCCCACGAACCAGATCGACGACCATTCGGGCCTTGCGGGGGCTGATCCGGGCAAATCTCGCGCTGGCGTGACTGATCATTCGAGGTCCTTTTTTTCCGGCCTTCCGTCGTGCGCTCGGGGGTCTCTCACCGGTTCCCTTTCGCGAGTTCGCCGTTCCGGTCGGAGCGGCTAGCCCGCGGTCGCGCGCCCTACAAAGTGGAGGGCCGAGACCGGATTTTGAAAGGGGGAGTAATGAGGTCGAGCGTCGTTACGGGAGGCCGAGGTCGCGGGCCATCAGGGCCCACGAAAACGGAGGCGCGTAACTAGCAGAGCCGCCGGGGGTACGCAAGACCCGACGGGGAGTGATTTTCGAGAAGGGCCAGCATACGCCTCTTCTCGCGCTTGTCACCTCGGGTGATGCTAGAGGCCCGAGGGGGGCAGTCTCACGGCCGCGGGATTGGTCGAAGACGACGACGTCGGGCCCTTTTTGGCCTTCTTCGCGTCCTTCTCTTTGACGGGGCGAAGCTTGAGGCTCTCGGTCGCGTTCGGAGCGAGCCCGATGGCAGGATTGCCGACGATGGTCGGCGCGGGCTTGACGTCGGCGAGGCTCGTTCCCCCCGGTTCGGCGCCCACCTGGGCGGGGGCGGAGGCGGCTTCGATGGTGCCTTGATCGACCGGACGCATCGTGCCTGACGCCGTCAGCTCGGAGGACGGTTTGGTACCGGCGCCGAAGGCGAGAACGGCGACCCCCACCGTGAGCCCGGCGACCACCGCAGCGCCGATGGCCTGCGCGCTGCCGAAGGACCGCCGGAGAGCGTGTTGCAGGTTGGCCGAGGTGCCGGGGCGGCGCAGCGCGGAGAGCTCGACCGTCGGTCGTTCCCACTGCGTGCCGAGACCGAGACCGGGAAAGAGCGCTGACGAATTGATCACCACGCCGGAAGGCGTGGACACGACGCCGGGCTCGCTGCTCGATTGGGTAAAAGGTGCCAGCTCCGCCGCCATGTATTCGGCCGAACGCGGGCGATCCTCCGGCCGTTTAGCCAGCGCGCGCTTGACGATCGCTTCGAGCTCGGGCGGCACGTCGGTGAGGCGCGAGAGCGGACGCGCCGGGCGATGCAAATGCGCCAGCATTTGCTGGCTCGTGTCGCCGAGATCGTCGAAGGGACCCTCGCCGGCGACCATTTCGAACAGCAAGAGGCCCGTCGCGTAGAGATCGGAGCGCGCATCGGCCGTGTCGCCGGAAGCTTGCTCGGGGGACATGTAGCGCGGGGTGCCGATGGCGAGCCCCTGCGCCGTGATCTTTTGGTCGCCTTCTTGGCGGCGTACCTGAGCCACGCCGAAATCGAGCACTTTGACGGCGCCGTCCCTCGTGAGAAAGACGTTGGCCGGCTTGATGTCGCGGTGGACAATCCCGATGGCGTGCGCGGCGGCGAGTCCAAAGAGCGTTCCGCGCGCGATCCGTGCCGCTTCGTCGACCGGCAGCCGACCCTCGCGCTGAATGCGGTCGCGAACCGTCTCGCCCTCCAGCCGCTCCATCACGTAGTAAGGAACGGCGTCGGTCGTCGTTCCCGCGTTGAGGATATCGACGATGTTCGGATGCGAGAGCTTACCGAGCGCGCGCCACTCGTTGCGCATGCGGGCGATGAGGTCTTGGCGCGAAGCGAGCGTACGAAGAAGGGACTTCAAAACGTAGCGGCGACCGAGCTCGATGTGCTCGACCTCATAAACGGATCCCATGCCGCCCGCACCCAATAGGCTGACGACCCGATAGGGCGTACCGGGGACGAGCTCCCCGTCTTGATATTCGCGAACCCAGCTGGGGTCGGCCATGAGGTCCCATAGGCTCGCTGTTTGTTGGCTTGTGGGCAAGTGGGTTTTTCGGGGGGGCTCTCGCCCCCGATCGTTGCTCCGCGGCCATGGGTTAGGCAAGGTACCCTTCCTCGGGCTCCGACCCTTCCGAAGCGCACCGCATGCCTTTTGCCGACCACCTTCGCCAGCGTCCGCCGGGTCGCTGTTCACATTCGCTGGTCGTCGAAATGACGCGTGTTTTTGCTTTGGGGCTCCTGGTCGCGGCGGTATGGGCAACGTCGTGTGGGCGGTCGAAAGTCCCCTCGGACGAACCACGGCCGGCGCCCAGCCTCGGCCCTCTGGCCCTTGCCGCCCCGGCCGTACCGGTTCCCAGCGACGATGATGCGGCGGCGCGCGCCGCGTGGACCTTGGAAACCGATGACGGCGGCACCGTCCGCGTCAGTTACCGGGGCGCTAAGGTCATGACGTTTCACTATCTCTTCTGGGGAAAGAACTACGCCTGGGCCGACCCCATCGTCCGTAGCTCGCTCACCTCGGGCGGGGTGACCCGGTTCGAGCTTGGGGTCGACGCCCTCGGTCTAAGGATCATGGGCGCCGTGGCCAAGACTGGGCCCGGCGAAGTGACGTTCGAATACGCCCTCGAAGCCAAGAAAGATCTCGACGGGATCGACGGCGGGGGGCTCGAGTTCAACCTGAGCCTCGATGCCGTCCCCGCGGGGCGCGAGGGCCCGGACTTTTTGGCCGACCGGCGCGGATTCCAGTGGGCCGCTTCTCCGGGCGGCATGTCCGTCGAGTTCGACACTCCTTTGTCCGCGATGTACTTCGACCAAGGGCAAAAGAACACGGTCCGCTGCTTTCTCGTCGGCAATCAACTTCGCGTCGGGCGACGCAAAATCGCCATGAAAATACGTCTCCCCCAGGGGGGCGTCGTGCGGCGATCGGCGGACGAACGTTACGGCGTGGAAGATCGTTCGACTTGGTACGAAGACACGCTCCCTTGGGACCGCTGGCCCGTCGACGTCAGTTTCCTCAATGACAAACCAGCGGGAAAACACGGTCAGGTGAGGGCCGACGGCGATCGGCTCGTTTTCGAAGATGGAACGCCGGCGCGTTTCTGGGGCACCAATGTGCAAGCCGACGCGCTCTTTCAGGGCAAAAAAGAAGACGTCGCGCTGCAGGCCAAACGTTTGGCGGCGCTCGGCTACAACTTGGTCCGCATCCACCACCACGACTCGCCGTGGGTCAAGCCGAACGTGTTCGACCCTTTCGTGCCGAACACGCAAAAGCTCGACGATCGCGCGCTCGATCGCATCGATTGGTGGGTGAAATGCCTGAAGGACGAAGGAATCTACGTGTGGATGGATCTCCACGTCGGGCGCCAGTTCGCCAAAGGGGACAACGTCGACGGCTATGCCGAGCTCGCGCGCCATCAAGGCTCGGGCAAGGGGTTCAACTACGTGAACCCGAGCCTCGAAAAGCTGATGCTCAAGTTCGCCGATCAGTACCTTCTACGAACCAATCCGTACACCGGCAAACGCTACCCCGACGAACCCACGCTCTTCGCGGTCCTCGTGACCAATGAGAACGACGTCACGTTCCATCACGGCGCCGCCGCCTTCGCCGGCAAAAACAACCCCGTGCACAGCCGTCTCTTTCAGACGCTCGCCCGCCGGATCGCCGGGCACCGCAACCTGCCTCTGCCGAGCGACGCCGAATTGTCGGCTCCCGGCCCCGCCAAGATGTTGCTCGGCGAAATGGAATATCTCTTCGATCGTCGTGCCATCGAACACCTGCGCGGCACAGGCGTGCGCGCGCTCGTCGCGCCGACGAGTTTCTGGGGCGCAGAGACCCTCTCGAGTCTTCCTCCGCTCGCTAGCGGCGACATCATCGATGTCCATTCGTACGGCGGTGCCGAGAGCCTGGGAACCAATCCGCATTTCGAGCCGAATTTTTTGACGTGGATCGGCGCCGCACAAGTGGCGGGCAAACCGCTCTCCATCACCGAGTGGAACGTCGAATATCCGAACCGCGACAGGTTCGTGGCACCCCTCTACGTGGCCGCGGTCGCGTCGTTACAAGGTTGGGACGCGCCGATGATCTACGGTTACACCGGCGGCGCTCTCGGGCCCCCCGATCATCCCGATGCGCGCTCGACGTGGAACGACCCGGCGCTCACGGCGCTCATGCCCGCGGCGGCGGTTCTCTTTCGCAGCCGCCACGTGCGCGAAGCCATGAAAACCTACCGCCTCGATCTCACACGGGAGAATCTCTATTACGAGCGCACCAGCCCCGAAACGAGCGTCGCCCTTCGCACGCTCGTCGAGCAGAGCAAGCTCACCATCGGGCTCGCCGATATCCCCGAGCTCGGCTGGGACGACGGCCTCTCGACCCGTTCGCCCGATGTCATCGCGTTCGCCGATCCGGGTCACGACTTTCTGCCGCCGGGCCAGACGTATGTCGTTTCCGATACCGGCGAGCTTCGCCGCGATTGGGCCGCGGGCATCGAAACCATCGACACACCGCTTTCGCAGGCGGCCATTGGATGGGTGGGGGGCAAACGCCTCAATCTTCGCGACGTGACCTTCGACGTGCAGACGCCCAAGGCTACCGTGGCCGTGACGAGCCTCGACGGTCAGCCCATCGCGACTTCCCGCCAGATGCTCGTCACGGCGGTCGGCCAGGTCGCGGCGAGTCCGGGCGGGGGCCTGCCGTTCGTTGCGCAGCCCATCGACGCCACGTTGACCCTGCGAACGTCCGTCTCCCTGCGTCTCGTCCCTTTGGCTCCCGGGACGCACCCCGGGACGGGCGCTGGGACGAAACTCTCCATGATCGAACCCCTACGTAGAGGTGCGGAGCAGATATTCACCCTCCCGCGCGGTCTACCGACGCACTGGTTCATGCTCGTGCCGTGACCTCCCCTGGTCATCCGTTCCGTCGTCAACGAACCCCGGACCGTTCGGCCGTTGCCCGGAGCGGCTTATCGAAGTAGGCGCCGATTCCACGGGCGCGCGATATTTCCCATCGAATACCGCCTCCGACGTGGCGACGAAGAGGCACCATCTTGCCCGTCGTCACCACGCGGGACTCCGATGTTCGCGAATGGTCGCGTGCACAAGGGCGGCGCCGTGAGACAATAGGCGGCTCGAAGCATGTGGAAACGGAGAAACCCGAGACAATGAACGACGCCCGCGAGCGGACGATGCTGACCCGCGTCTCACCCGATCGGCCGATCGAGGTGACTGACGATGCGCGCCAAGAGCCGTGGCGGCGAACCGATTGGCAGCGGCTGTGGCTCGCGGCCCGAAACCAGCCGTGGCGATCGCTCTCGCTCGTTCCAGGTGGCGCCGGCGCTCCCCGCGACTTCACCGTGCAAATCGCGGTCTCGCTCGCCCGCACGGGCATGATGCATCTCGGCGTCCCCATTCACGTGGCGGACGGCACACGCGTGCCGCTCGCCCAGCTCATGCAGTTCGTACAAGAGATCCAATATCACTCTCGCTCGGGCGATCTCGTGCTCGTCGCTCTTGCCCCCGCTTCGGAAAATCCAACGGCCGTGTCGCTCGCGAAGACGACCGATCAGGCGATGATGTGCGTCCTTCTGAATCGCATGAACATGGCGGACGTGAAAAAATCGATGGACCAGATCGGTCAGCGTCAATTCATCGGCGCAGCCACGTTTCACAGTTGAACGCGTCGTTCTTTCAATGACCTCACTGACGGTAGAGAAAGTCGACACGCTGGAGGCGATGCAGCGCCTCGAGCGCGAGTGGCGTGGCCTCGAAGTCTCGAGCCGCTGCGGGCTCCCGTTCCTGACCTGGGACTGGTGCGTCGGCTGGTGGAAGCACCTGCGCGAGGACAAGCTCGGAATCCGGGATACGCTCTTCGTTCGTGCACTGCGCGGCGGCGGCGGCGATCTGGTCGCCGTGGCTCCCCTCATGATCACGCGCCGGCCGGCGGTGGGGCCGTTTTGCATTC
>Ga0190274_10002313_pt1 | contig 11219 bp, 9 predicted proteins | sample Popmic531T_FD_133002 | JGI IMG/M metagenome (GOLD analysis project Ga0190274, IMG submission 133002) | Populus adjacent soil microbial communities from riparian zone of Yellowstone River, Montana, USA - 531 T | ecosystem: Environmental > Terrestrial > Soil > Riparian zone | place: USA: Montana...
CTTCTATCCGCAGCGCCAGACGCAGGTGATGAACGAGGGCTGGGCGACGTTCTGGCACCACCAGCTGCTCAACACGCTCTACGACGAAGGCCACCTCACCGACGGTGTGATGATCGAGTGGCTGAAGTCGCACACCAACGTCATCTACCAGCCGCCGGTCGGTCACCGCGCCTACAGCGGCCTCAACCCGTACGCGCTCGGCTTCGCGATGTACACCGACATCAAGCGCATCTGCGAGAACCCGACCGACGAAGACCGCGACTGGTTCCCGAACCTGGCCGGAACGCCGTGGCTGCCGGCGCTCCATCACGCGATGAGGAACTTCAAGGACGAGAGCTTCGTCGGCCAGTACCTCTCGCCCAAGGTGATCCGCGACATGCGCCTGTTCGCGATCCTCGACGACGAGCACCAGGAGCACCTGAAGGTCTCGGCGATCCACGACACCCAGGGCTATCGCGAGGTGCGCGAGGCGCTCTCGCGCCAGTACGACCTGGCCGCGCGCGAGCCCGACATCCAGGTCTGGAGCGTCAACCTGCGCGGCGACCGGTCGCTGACCCTGCGTCACACCAAGAACAACAACCGGCCGCTGCACGACGGTGCCCAGGAAGTGCTCAAGCACGTCGCCCGCCTCTGGGGCTTCGGCGTGAACCTGGAGAGCGTCGACCAGTGGGGCGACGTCAGTTCCCACTGGTCGGCGGCGGCCCCGGAAACGGCGAGCCCCTGACAGCGACCCAACGGGTCGGACCTCGCTCTTAGAGGAAAAGGTTGGGAAAGGAGCAGTCCTGTCCCGGGCCGCCCGGGAAAGCTCGCGCTAGAGCGCGAAGATCTTGCCGGGATTCATGATGTTCTTCGGATCGAGCGCGCGCTTGATGGTGCGCATCATCTCGATTGCCCCGGCATCGGCCTCGCTCTTGAGGAACTCCATCTTGTGCAGCCCGACGCCGTGCTCGCCGCTGCAGGTGCCTTCGAGGGCGAGAGCGCGCATCACGACTTTCTCGTTGAGTTGCTCGGCGAGCTCGCGCTCTTCCGGCTTGGTCGGATCGACCAGGTAGGCGATGTGGAAGTTGCCGTCGCCGACGTGGCCGACGATGTAGTGCTGCATCCCGGCGGCCAGCGCTTCCTCCGATGCCTTGGTCACCGACTCGGCCAGGCGCGAGATCGGCACGCAGGTGTCGGTGGTGACGGTGCGGCAGCCGGGCTTCATCTGCAAGCCGGCGAAGTAGGCCCGATGGCGCGCGGCCCAGAGCTTCTTGCGATCCTCCGGAGTGGTCGCCCACTGGAACCCTTCGCCGCCGAATTCGGTCGCGATCTCCTGAACCGTTGCCGACTGCTCGGCGACGCCGGCCTCGCTGCCGTGGAACTCCATCAGCAGCATCGGCGCTTCGGTCAGCGAGAGCTTGTCGTGACGGTTCACCGCCTGGACGGCGAAGCGGTCGAGCAGCTCGCAACGCGCGATCGGAATCCCCATCTGGATGATCTGGATCGTCGTCCGCACCGCGGCGTCGATCGACGGGAAGGTGCAGGTCGCTGCCGACATCGCCTCGGGCAGCGGGTAGACGCGCAGCGTGATCTCTGTCATGACGCCGAGCGTTCCTTCGCTGCCGACCATCAGCCGCGTCAGGTCGTAGCCGGCCGATGACTTCCGCGCCCGGGTTCCGGTGTGGATCACCTCGCCGTCGGCGGTGACGACGGTCAGGCCGAGGACGTTCTCGCGCATCGTGCCGTAGCGGACGGCATTGGTGCCGCTGGCGCGGGTCGCGCACATGCCGCCGATGGATGCGTCGGCACCGGGATCGATCGGGAAGAACAGGCCGGTGTGCCGGATCTCGTCGTTGACGCCCGTGCGGGTGACGCCCGCCTGCACCGTCACGGTGAGGTCCTCGGCGTTGACCGCGAGCACCCTGTTCATGCGCGACAGGTCGATGCTGACGCCGCCCTGAACCGCGAGCAGATGGCCCTCGAGCGACGAGCCGACGCCGAACGGAATCACCGGCACGGCGTGCTGGTCGGCGAGCTTGACGACCGCAGCGACATCGTCGGTGCTCTCGCAGAAGACCACCGCGGCTGGGGGCGGGGCATCGATCGGCGATTCGTCGCGGCCGTGCTGCTCACGCACCGCGAGCGCGGTCGAGCAGCGATCGCCGAAGCGCGCCCTCAGCGCCTCGATCATCGCCGCCGGCGTCGGTCGCGGCTCGAGGCGCGGCAGGAGGTGAGCGGGCAATGCTGCGTTCATGGCGGTTCTCCGCGGCCAGCCGGCCGAAGGGGCATTGTAGGAACGCCCCTCGGCCGGTGTCGACCGGGCCGCGCCGCTGCTAGGATCGCCCGACCATGGCGCATCGCCTCTCCCAGATCGCCACCCGCACCGGCGACGACGGCACGACCGGTCTTGGCGACGGCAGCCGCGTCGCCAAGAGCCACCTGCGCATCGCCGCGCTCGGCGACGTCGACGAGCTGAACTCGAACCTCGGCGTCCTGCTCGCCGAGCCACTGCCGGAGGATGTTCGCGAGCTGCTCGTCGTCATCCAGCACGAGCTCTTCAATCTCGGCGGCGAGCTCTCGATTCCGGGCTTCGCGCTGCTCAAGATCGAGGCGGTGGCGCGGCTCGACGAAGCGCTTGCTCACTACAACGCCGGATTGCCGCGGCTGAAGGAATTCATCCTGCCGGCCGGGACGCGCAGCGCCGCGCTCGCCCATGTCGGCCGCACCGTCGCCCGCCGCGCCGAGCGTTCGGTCGTCGCTCTGGCGGCGAGCGATGCGGTGCGCAGCGAGGCGCGCCAGTACCTGAACCGCCTGAGCGACCTGCTGTTCGTTCTTGCCCGCGTCCTCAACCGCGCCAACCTCGACGCCCTGGGCGGAGACGACGTCTACTGGAAGAGCGAGCGACTCGCGCGCGACGCGGGCGGCGCCGACGACGCCGACTAAGTCAGGCGCCGACGAGCAGGTCGCGCTCGGCGATCCACATCACCGGCTCGCCTGACGGCGCGCGTTGCAGCCGCAGCTCGACCACCTTGCGATCGTCGTCGGCCAGGCTGCGATAGAGGAAGTCGCCCGGATTCCCGGGCTCGCCGGCGACGAACAGCTGGGAAGTGAGCTCGCCGAAGCTGGCATGACGCAGCTTGACGTGGATGTGCGGCGTGCGGCCGGGATAGGGCACTGGCCGGATGGTGCGGAAGCGATAGCCGCCGCGCGCATCGCTGCGCGTTGCGCCGAAGCCCTGGAAGCCGGCATCGATGCGATCGCCGCCGCCGCGCGGGTGGCGATAGCTGCCGAAGGCGTCGCATTGCCAGATCTCGATCTCGGCGCGGTCGACGGCACGGGCCTGGCTGTCGCGAACGACGCCGTGCAGGTCGAGGTGCTCGCCGCGCGCCGGCGGCATCGGCTGGCCGTCGGGCGCACGGCCGCGAACCGCGGTGAGGTCGGCGTCCCAGTCGAGCGAGCGGGCGCGGTATGAGAGCGAGGGGTAGAACGGTCCGTCGGTCATCGCCGGCAGGCCGCGCGACCAGGCGACCGCCGGCAGCGCCAGCCAGGCGATGGCGCTGCCTCCGGCGGCGAGAAGGCGACGACGAGCGGGGCGCGAGTCGGTCATGGCGCGATTAGAGGCGCCGCCACGGCCGCGGTCAAATCGGCGCCGGCGCGAGTGCCGTGCCTTGCTTCGCGCGCCGGGTCGCGACCGCCTCGCTGAGAGTCGCCAGCGTTCGCACCGAGTCGTCCCAGCCGAGGCAGGCGTCGGTGATGCTCTGGCCGTAGACGAGCTGCGCCGGGTCGTCCTTGCCGGCGGCGAATTTCTGCGCCCCTTCGTGGAGATGGCTTTCGACCATGACGCCGAAGACGCAGCGGCTACCCGACTCGATCTGCGCCGCGACGTCGCCAGCGACCGCGACCTGGCGTGAATGGAGCTTGCCGCTGTTGGCGTGGCTGCAGTCGACCATCAGCGTGCACGGCAGCTTGGCGGCCTCGATCTCGTGGCAGGCCGCGGCGATCGACGCGGCGTCGTAGTTAGGCGTCTTGCCGCCGCGCAGGATCACGTGGCAGTCGACGTTGCCGCGGGTCTCGACGATCGCGACCTGGCCATTCTTGTGCACCGAGAGGAAGTGATGCGGCCGCGCCGCCGCCTGGATCGCGTCGATCGCGATCCGGATGTTGCCGTCGGTGCCGTTCTTGAAACCGATCGGCGCCGAGAGCCCCGAGGCGAGCTCGCGGTGCACCTGGCTCTCGGTGGTGCGCGCGCCGATCGCGCCCCAGGCGATCAGGTCGCCGAGATACTGCGGCGAGATCACGTCGAGGAATTCGCTGCCGGCCGGCATGCCGAGCTTGTTGATCTCGAGCAGCAGCTGGCGGCCGATGCGCAGGCCCTCGTCGATGCGATAGGTCTCGTCGAGATACGGGTCGTTGATCAGGCCCTTCCAGCCGACGGTCGTGCGCGGCTTCTCGAAATAGACGCGCATGACGATCTCGAGCGTGCCGGCGAAGCGCTCGCGCTCGGCCTTGAGCTTCCTCGCGTACTCGACCGCGGCCAGCGGATCGTGGATCGAGCACGGACCCATGATGACGAGCAGGCGGTCGTCGTCGCGCCGCATGATGCGGCGGACCCGCTCGCGCGTGAGAGCGATGAGCGACTCGACCGGCGTTCCGGCGATCGGGAAGAAGCGGATCAGGTGCTCCGGCGGCGGCAGCGGCGTGACGTTCTCGATCCGCAGATCGTCGGTGCGGCTGGTGCGCTCGCCGTTGCCGGACGCACCCTCGGCACTCGCGCGGCTGTTGTTCCTGACCATGGCGTGTTGCTCCTTCGGAATCGGGTGGCCAAAAAAAACCGCCGGGGGTCGCCCGGCGGTTTGGATTCGGTCTGCGCTTCGTCTGCCTATGCGCCTGCCTCTCCATCCGCCGAGCGGTGCGAGAACGCAAAATAGGCAAAAAACCAAGCGCGCAAAATCATGCCGCAATGTAGCACGGGCCCTCGCGGGCCCGTCAACGAACCCAGGAGACAGACGTCATGGATCGCAGGAAAGTGTTGTCAACCGGCAGCGCCGCCGCCGTCGCCGCGCTCGCGGGATGCGCCACCGGCGCCCCCGGCTCGGCCAGCTCGACGGGCACGAGCGCGCGCACCGTCTTCCCGGTCGCCCAGCCGACGCTGCCGATCGTCGGCACGAGCGAGATGTTCGCGGTGCGCCGGATCTACTGCATCGGCCGCAACTACGCGGCGCACGCGCGCGAGATGGGATCCGATCCGAATCGCGAGCCGCCGTTCTTCTTCCAGAAGCCGAGCGACGCGATCCAGTTCGTCGCCATCGGCACGACCGCCGACCACCCGTATCCGCCGCTGACCAAGAACTACCACTACGAGATCGAGCTCGTCGCCGCGCTTGGCAAGGGCGGCAAGAATGTCCCGGTCGAGAACGCGCTCTCGCTCGTCTACGGCTACACCATCGGTCTCGACATGACCCGGCGCGATTTGCAGCGGGCGATGGGCGACGAGAAGAAGCCGTGGGAGATCGGCAAGAGCTTCGACCGCTCGGCGCCGATGGGGCCGCTGCACCGCGTCGCCGACGTTGGTCACTTCACCAAGGGCGCGATCACGCTCAAGGTCAACGGCGTGGTCAAGCAGAGCGCCGACCTGAACATGATGACCTGGAGCGTCGCCGAGCAGATCTCGAAGCTGTCGCAGGCGTTCGAGCTGTTCCCGGGCGACCTGATCTACAGCGGCACGCCGGAAAACGTCGGCCCGGTGGTGCCGGGCGACGTCATGCAGGGATCGATCGCGGGACTGCCGCCGCTCGACGTGCGCGTCGTCTAGTCGCCGCGCTCGGCCGCCGGCGCGGCAAGCGCGCCGGCGGCGACGAGCGCCGGAAAGAAGATGAACGAGTTGAGCAGCGCGTCGACGACGCTCAGCAGCAGCAGCGCCGCGAGAAGGAGCGGCAGTCCCTCGGGACGCCAGCCGCTCGCCCGCGGCGCCGACCAGGCCACCGCGAGCGCCGGGCCGACCAGCGTCGCGAGAACGAGCAGAAGGCCGGTCGCGCCGAACTGGCCGAGCACGAGCATCGACAAGCTCCAGGGCCGGGTGCCTTGGGGCCGCCACCAGTCCCAGGCTGCCGTGCCCACGACGGGCCGCGCCGTTGCAGCGCCCAACAGTCGCTGGTCTTGGGCGACGCGCCAGGTGAACGAGCCGCGGCCGACAGCGCGAAAGGCATTGACGATCTCGCGTCCCGCATGGGTCTCCTTGGCGATGGCGTTGAACGGAACGATGCCGGAGACGTAGACCGCGCCGCCGACGCCGAGCAGCGCGGTCGCGGCGAGGACGATCGCGCGCGGCCGAGCCAGGCCGCAGATCCACAGAGCGACGGCGCCGAGCGCGAGCAGGATGATTCCGCCGACCGACTGCGCCGCCAGCGCCATCGCCGTCAGGACGGCGGCAGCGCCGCCCCAGAAACGCCGGCGGTCCGGCGTCGTTCGCGCCAGCCAGAGGCTCGCCAGCGCGCAGAGCGAGATCCACAGCCCGAACTGATTGCCGTCCTCGAAGAAGCCGAGCGGCCTGAAGCCGATGTAGCGGTCGATGCCGTCGAGGCGAAACGGATGCGAGCCGTAGACGTGCTCGTAGAACACCGGCCCGCGAACGCCCTCGACGACGCTGATGGGCAGGCACGCCACGGCCGAAAGCACGAGGCCCTTGACGAGCAGCCACTGGCCGTCTCGGGTCGCGAAGTAGAGGCGGCCGAGCAGCCACGGAATGCCCCAGCAACCGGCGACGTAGGCAGTCGCGAGCGCGGCCGGCGGCCGCGGCGCGTCGGCGAATAGCGACGCGACGGCAGGCCAGATGCACCACAGGACGATCGGCAGGTCGAGCCAGCTCCAGCGCAGCCGGCGCAGCGCGCCGCGGTCGAACGCGGCAACGCCGAGCAGCGCGCTCGCCGGAGCAACCCAGGCCTTCGAGAGCAGCACGTCCGACGGCAGCGCCATGCCGATGACCCAGTACGGAGATACCGCCTCCGCGACCCCCGCCGGGTAGACGCCGACCGGGAGCAGAATCCAGCCGCCCAGACAGCTGCCGAGCACGGCGATGGCGGGCCTCCAGAGTCGAAACATCGCCAGCGACGCGACGACCCAGACAAGATAGATGGCCTCGACGCTCACCCGCTCTCTCGCCTTGCGCCGCTGTCGGCAGCGCTTCCGATGTCGGTGCGAGCCGGCGTGAGCGGCCTCAACATCGTCTTCGACCCGACGCGCGTCGCCGGCACGGTGGCCTTCGGCGCGGCAGCGCTCGCGTGCTTCCATGCCGCGGCCGTGACGCCGCGACGCTCGTATCTCTGGTGGCTATTGGGTGCGGTCCAGCTCGCGTGCCTGCTGGAGGTATTGCTCGGCTTGCGATACGGATGGCACGACACGGTCAAGAGCCTGCTGCAGGAACGCGGCTGGTACGCCTCGCGCGGCCAGTGGCAGGCGGAACTGCTGGCCGTCGCGCTCGCGCTGATCGCGGTGCTGGCGATCTTCGCGGCGTGGCGCCATCGCGTCGACGGCGCCGGCAGGGTGGCGATCGCCGGCACGGCGCTCGGCGTGTCACTGCTCGGCACCGAGGCGATCTCGCTGCATCGTGTCGACGCCATCATGTACGCGCGGCTCGGCCCATTCGACGCCCTCGTCTGGATGTGGCTGGCGGCGGCCGCGATCGTCGTCACCGCGGCGCTCGCGCGGCGTCGCTGAACCTCGGCCGATCCGCGCGCGCGGCGGGGCGGCACCGGCGAATCAGGCGGTGCCGCCGACCGTCAGCCGGTCGATCCTGAGCGTCGGCTGGCCGACGCCGACCGGCACGCTTTGCCCTTCCTTGCCGCAGACGCCGACGCCGGTGTCGAGCTTCATGTCGTTGCCGATGGCGCTGACGCGAGTCAGCGCGTCGGGGCCGTTGCCGATCAGCGTTGCGCCCTTCACCGGATACTGGATCCTGCCGTTCTCGACCCAGAACGCCTCGCTCGCCGAGAACACGAACTTGCCGCTCGTGATGTCGACCTGGCCGCCGCCGAAGTTGGTGGCGTAGAGGCCGCGCTTCAGGCCGGCGAGGATCTCCTCCTTGGTCTGCGAGCCGCCCAGCATGTAGGTGTTGGTCATGCGCGGCATCGGCACCGCGGCGTAGCTTTCGCGTCGGCCGTTGCCGGTCGGGGCGACCTTCATCAGGCGCGCGTTCAGCGAGTCCTGGATGTAGCCCTTCAGGATGCCGTCTTCGATCAGCACGTTGCGTTGCGTCGCGTTGCCTTCGTCGTCGACGTTGAGCGAGCCGCGCCGATCGGGAATCGTGCCGTCGTCGAGCACCGTCACGCCCTTGGCGGCGACACGCTGGCCGATGCGGCCGGTGAAGGCGCTCGCGCCCTTGCGATTGAAGTCGCCCTCGAGGCCGTGGCCGATCGCCTCGTGCAGCAGCACGCCGGGCCAGCCCGGACCGAGGACGACGCTCATCATCCCGGCCTTGGCAGGGCGCGACTCGAGATTGGTGAGCGCGGCGTTGACGGCGGCATCGACATATTCCTCGATCACGTCGCCCTGGAAGTAGCCGAGGCCGAAGCGGCCGCCACCGCCGCCGCTGCCGGTCTCGCGCCGCACCACGCCGTCTTTCGTCTGCTCGGCGATCACCGTCAGCGACAGGCGCACCAGAGGCCGCACGTCGGCGGCGATCGTTCCGTCGGCGCGGGCGACGAGAACGACGTCGTACTCGCTCGCCAGGCCGGCCATCACCTGAACGATGCGCGGGTCCTTGGCGCGCGCGCGCTGCTCGACCTTCTCGAGCAAGGCGACCTTCTGGGTGCTGTCGAGCGTGGCGATCGGATCCATCGGTGCGTAGAGAACGCGACTCGCCGCCAGCGACGAGCGCGTGCCGACCTTGACGCGCCGGCTCTGACCCGATGCAGCGATCGTGCGCACGGTGCGCGCGGCGTCGAGCAGCGCGGCTTCGGAAATGTCGTCGGAGTAGGCGAAGGCGGTCTTCTCGCCGGCGACTGCGCGCACGCCGACGCCCTGGTCGATGCCGAAGCTACCGCTCTTGACGATCCCTTCCTCGAGGCTCCAGCCCTCGCTGCGCGTGTATTGGAAATAGAGGTCGGCGTCGTCGATGCGATGGGTCGCGATCGTCGCCAGCGCGCTCGCCAGCTTGGCCTCATCGAGACCGTAGGGCTCGAGCAGCAAGGCACGGGCGATGGCGAGGCGCTCGATCGTGGGTTCGCGGGAAATCATGGAGGCGTCCTCGAGAGCGTGAGCGATGGCAGGGCCGCAGTCTTTCACAGATCACGGCGGTGGGAGCGTCGGCGGGCTTTGCGATGTGCCGTTGTAGGCACGCCGCCGTGCCGCGCTGCGCTACTCCTTGGGCTTGATCGCGAGCGCGCGCGCGTAGAGCGCGTTGCGTGGCGCACCGGTGATCTCGCCGGCGAGCGCGACCGCCTGCTTCAACGGTAGCGCGGCGAGCAGTGGCGCAAGCACCGCGTCGTGATGGTTGCCGTCGGCGACCGACTCGATCGCGGCGAGCGCGTGCAGCACGACAACGAATTCGCCGCGGGATCGATTCGGCTCGGCCGCGAGCCACCCCGGCAGCTCGCCCGCAGGCATCGTCGCGATGTTCTCGAACTGCTTGGTGAGCTCGCGGCACAGCGTCGTTCGCCGCTCGGGGCAGGCCGCCGCGAGCTCGGCCGCGAGGGTGTCGATGCGATGCGGCGCCTCGAACACGATCTGCGTCGCCGCGGCACCGCCGAGATCCGCGATCGCGCGCGCGCGCTCGCCGCCGCGCGAGGCCAGAAAGCCGACGAACGCAAAGCCGGTCGACGCCGCATCGCCGGCTGCCGCCAGCGCCGCCAGCGCGCTGCTCGCGCCGGGGATCGGCACGACGCGATAGCCGGCGTCGCGCGCCGCCGCGACCAGCTCGGCACCCGGATCGCTCAGTGCCGGCGTGCCGGCATCGCTGACGTAGGCGACGCGCTCGCCGCGCGCCAGCCGCTCGAGCACCGCCCCCGCCGCCGCGCGCTCGTTGTGCTCGTGGACCGCGAGCAGCGGCTTGGCGAGCGCGAAGTGGCGCAGCAGTGCGGCGCTGTGGCGGGTGTCCTCGCAGGCGATCGCGTCGACCAGGGCGAGCACGTGGAGCGCGCGCAGGGTCAGGTCGGCGAGGTTGCCGATCGGCGTCGCGACGACGTAGAGCGCGGGCGCGGGATACTGCTGGCCGCCGGCGGCCGCGGCCGCGGCCTCGACGAGCTTCGATCCATCCAGCAACTGCTTCGACCTCCGGCGCCGATGACGACCCAGACCGCGACGACGAATGCGCTCGGCAATGCTGCCGAAGCGCGCGCGCTCGCCCACCTTGGCGCGGCCGGGCGGGTGCTGGTGCAGCGCAATTATCGCGTCGCACGCGGGCCGCGGGCGCGCGGCGACGAGGTCGACCTGGTGATGCAGCAACCGCGACGGCACGCTCGTCTTCGTCGAGGTGCGGGTGCGTCGCCACGGTCGCGCCGCGGCAAGCATCGGCCACGCAAGCGGCAGGCCCTGGTGCTCGCCGCAAGCACTTCCTGCGCCGCCTGGCCAGCCCGCTGCGGTGCGGTCTCGACGTCGTTGCGGCCGACGGCGAGCGGATCGAGTGGCTGCGCGCCGCCTTCGACGCGAGCTGAGCAGCTTGGCCGGGCCGCCGCTCACGCCGAGGCCGGCGGCGCCCTCGGCCCGGCGGCCAAAGGCAGGCGTGGGGGCTTCATGACCCTTGGAAAATCGCGTGTCATATCATCGGCGACCATGCTCGAGCAACGCATTCAGCAGCAGTTTTTCGACAGCGCCGACCTCAAGTACGCAGCCGCCGAGGTCCTTTCCAAGCCGATCGCCGACGCCGTCAGCGCGCTCGTCGGCTGCATCACCGGCGGCGGCAAGGTGCTGGCTTGCGGTAATGGCGGCTCGGCCGCCGATGCTCAGCACTTCGCGGCCGAGTTCGTCGGCCGGTTCGAGCGCGAGCGCCCGGGCCTGGCAGCGATCGCCCTGACCGTCGACACCTCGATCCTGACCGCGGTCGGCAACGACTACGGCTACGATGTGATCTTCGCCAAGCAGGTCGAGGCGCTCGGCGCACCCGGCGACATCCTGCTGGCGATGTCGACCAGCGGCAATTCGGCCAACGTGCTCGCCGCGGTCGCGGCAGCGCATGCCAAGGAAATGACCGTCATCGCCCTGACCGGCAACACCGGCGGCAAGATGCGCGACCGGCTGACCGAGACCGA
>Ga0190274_10002315_pt1 | contig 11211 bp, 11 predicted proteins | sample Popmic531T_FD_133002 | JGI IMG/M metagenome (GOLD analysis project Ga0190274, IMG submission 133002) | Populus adjacent soil microbial communities from riparian zone of Yellowstone River, Montana, USA - 531 T | ecosystem: Environmental > Terrestrial > Soil > Riparian zone | place: USA: Montana...
GCCGGCAAGCAGATGGAGTTCGACGTGGACGTGAAGCCGACCGGCCAGCAGAAAGCCATCGCCGGCCAGGACGCCAAGGAGTTCGTGCTGACCATCACGATGCGTCAGCAGGGCATGAAGATCGAAGAGAGCGGCGGGCTCGTGATCACGAACAACTTGTGGATGGCGCCGCGCGTCGCCGCCATGGACGAGCTCCAGGACTTCAACATGAAGTTCATCAAGGCCGTCTACGGCGACATGTTCTCCGGGATGAACCCGCAGCAGGCGGGACCGATGTCCGCCATGGTGCCCGGGCTCACGGACCTCATGGCCCGGATGGCCACCGAGACGCGCAAGCTCCAGGGCTCACCCCTCGCCTCGACGACGGTCATTGAATCGGTCAAGAGCCCCGAGCAGATGAAGGGCGCCACGCCCCCGGCGGGCGGCGGCCTCAGCGGTATGCTCGCGAGCCGCATGGCGCGTGGATCGAGCGGGCCGCGCTCGAAGGTGATGACCTCGTCGAACGAAACCCTGACGATCGCGAGCACAGTCCCTGCAGAGGATGTCGCGATCCCGGCGGGGTTCAAACTGAAGGAATAGCGCGGGTCGCGGACGTCACGTCCGCTCGATCGTCAACTTGTTGATCACAACCGGCGTCACAGGCCGATCGTTCCGGTCGGTCTGGACGGTGCCGATCTTTTCAACGACATCCAGGCCCTTGGTGACCGCGCCGAACACGGAGTGCCGGCGGTCGAGGTGCGGCGTCGGACCAAGCGTCACGAAGAACTGGCTGCCGTTGGTGTTTGGCCCCGCGTTCGCCATCGAGAGCACGCCGGTTCGGTCGTGCCTCAACTCCGGGTGAAATTCATCGTCGAACTGGAAGCCCGGTCCGCCGTAGCCCTGGCCGAGCGGGTCCCCGCCCTGGATGACGAAGCCCTTGATGACACGGTGAAAGACGATGCCGTCGTAGTACGGCTTCTTGTGTTTTTCGCCGGTCTTCGGATGCTTCCACTCCAGCGATCCCTCGGCAAGGCCGGCAAAGACGGCGACGGTCTTCGGCACTTTGCTCTCGAACAGCTCGGCCGTGAAATTACCCAGATTGGTCTCGAAGTGTGCGTGCACGGGCATGGACACTATTGTGCCATGAGCCCGCGAGCCCTACGCGATTCCGCCACGGCCGCCATGTGACGCCGCAGCTCATCGATCTCGTCGCTGAGATCCGGATCGGCCGCGGCCACCTCGATCAACGGCCGCGCCTTCTCGAGATCACCAGACTGCGCGAAGCTGTTCGCGGCATTGAACGCCGCCGCCAGATGCTGGCGGCGCTGCAGCTCAATCTCCCGTCGCAGGCGGGCGATGCGGCTCTGCTTGAACACGGCATCGACGCCTGTCTTGTCCTCGAGCGCGCGGATTGCGTTCTCTCGCGCCTTGACGTCGATGGCGTAGCAGGTCATCGCGGCCTCGAACGTGGGCGCCGCCTCCTTCCACTGCCGCAGCTTGACCAGCACGGATCCGAGATACCAATCCGCACGGCAGTTGCTGCCCCGGCCCATCCGTCGTGCTTCGGTCAGATCCTGCCGGGCGGCATCGAGATCCTCCTGGTCGTGTTCGATGATGCCCGCGAGCGTCAGGATCTCCTCGGACCGGCGTCGACGTCTCGCCTCCTCGATGTCCGCTCGCGCTTCTGTAAGGCGGTTCTGTGCGTGGTAATTCCACGCGCGCCAGTACAGCGCCTGGTCCACGTTGTCGAGCTTGAGATCGATCATCCGCGTGGCCGCATCAATCGCCTCGCCGTGACGCGCCAGCTCAGTCAGGCTGATCGTTCGACCGGCCCACGCATCCTCGTGGAGCGGCTTGAGCGCCAGAGTCCGGTCGTACAAGTCGATCGCGCGATCCCAATCCGACACCGCATGCTGAAGCGTCGCACCGAGGAACGTCGCGGCTGGGGACTCGGGAAACCGCCGCAGCGTTTCGGCCACAAGTGCGTGCGGATCGCCCGCGCCGCCGTCGGCGATCGCGGCGACCGCGATCTGCCCAAGGAACAGCGACGTCTCAACGAACTCCGGAACGGCCGCGCGAAGGGCCTCGAGCGCGGGCCGACGGGCAGCGGCACACGTCGCGACTCGATACGCAAGAATAGGCGGCGCGGCTTCTGTCTTGGGCGGATCAGGTTGAGACACGGCAGGAGCGGTCGCCGGACGAGGACCTGGTGGGTGCGCGCACTCGAGGGAGGTCGCGAGGTACTGTGCCAGAGGGCCGGTGAGCGGTCCCTGCCGAACCCACTCCGCCTCTTCCCTCGCGCGATCTGGCGTCATTCCGTGGGCTTGCCGAAAGGCGCCGAGCTCACTGCGGGGCCACCCGTGCCGCTGGTGCGGCAGCGACTCAACCGCGGCGAGGTATCGGTCGGCCGGGATTGACGGTGGCAGAGCGGGCAACAGCTCGGCGGCAGCGGCCAGCGCTGACGAGGGATCGAGCCCGAGCTCCCGTTCGCGCATCGCAATGAGCAGGTCGACCTCGAACAGCCGCCGGATGACCGTTGGCCACGACCGACCTTTGTTCAAGGCGAGGTACTGCTCACGTGCGTCGAGCAGGCAGTCGTAGCACCCCTCGGCGACGCGGGCGTCGGCATCCTCGATTGAATTGTCTGGAGCCGTCAGGGGTGGCCGACCGGACGCACAGCCTGCCATCACGCTGATAGCGAGGATCCACAGAGTCCGATGAGCGAAAGCGCGCACTAACCGCTCTGCATGCGGACGAACACGATACCCATTGCGACAAGCGTGACCGAAAACGCGAACCAGGCCAGCGGTCGCAGCGATGGCCGGCTGGCCGAGAGCTGAAGGGCAATCAGTCCGCCGGCGAGTGCGCCAAGCCCGGCGGCTTCGACCCACGCCTGCTGCTGGATGCGCATGGCCATGGCACCAAGCGCCAGCACGATCACGAGTGCTCGGGAAATGGGAGGACGACCGGGCGTCACTGGTCGACGCGGTCGTACACGCGATTGACGCCCATGATGGGTGCGTTCTTGCGGTCCGAACCGATGCGGAGGATCACGAAGAGACGCTTCCCGTCTTCGCTGAGGAAGTAGGTCTCCGTCATCCGGAAGCCGTCGGAGGCGTCAATGCGCTTGACCAGCTGGGGGCCGGTCCACTGGAGAGCTGCGTTGAACCGCGCCGCGCCGATCTGATAGCGCGCCTTCTCGCCGGTCGTCGGATAGACACGTTCGCGAAACAGGTCATCCACGAACGAAATCTGGCCCGGCGACACCGAGATCGCGAGCGATTCCGGCACCTCCAGCAGGTCCCGCGTGAGACTGCGATTTTCCTGAATCATGGCGACGGTCGGCCCGAGCTGTCCGTTCAGTCCGGGCGCGATCCGCGGTCCCACGGCAGCCCGTCCGCTCTCGGCAGTCGGCAGGGCCGGTGTCGCCCGGCCCGAGGCACCGGACCCGGCGCCCCGCCCGACAGGCGTCCGCTGCGCAGCGCTGCGGGGACTCCGCTCCTGCCGGCCGGTCGCCGCGTTGAGGCTTTCATCCTCGTTGTAGACCCATAGGCCGACAAACCGATCGACGGGAGGACTGGAGGCGGAAGGCCCGGTGGACTCGAAGGAAACGCTGGTCTGACCGGAGGCGGCAGGCACACACAAAACTGTCAGGACGACTGCCAGTCCTGGGAGAACCATGGTGCGAGGTTGCCACGCCATGAACGCCTCTCCTGCCGAAAAGAAGATCCCTGGCTCATGATAACCGGGGACGGAGCCCTTTTCCACAGCCCCTACTTTTTCGCGAGCTGCGAATCGAACCGGTCGCGCTCCGCGTCGGGCATCGGATAGGTATGGCGCTCTTCCGGGAACGCGCCCGTACGGACGTCACGCGCGTATGCGGCGAGGGCATCGGTGATCACCGTCGATAGCGATGCGTATTTCTTGACGAATCGCGGCGTGGGCTCAGGCGTCAGGCCGAGCACGTCGTGCCACACGAGCACCTGGCCGGAACATGCGGCGCCGGCGCCAATGCCGATTGTCGGAATTTTCAACGCTTCGGTCACACGCGCCGCGACGACGGCGGGAATCGCTTCGAGCACGATCGCGAAGCAACCCACGCGCTCGAGCGCGATCGCTTCATCGATCAGCCGTCTTGCCGCGGCGGCCGTCCGTCCCTGCGCGCGGTATCCACCGAGCATCGACGCCGATTGCGGCGTCAGCCCGATGTGCCCCATGACGGGGATGCCGGCATCGACGATGCCGCTGATGCGCGTGAGCGTGCGTCCCGCGCCTTCGAGTTTCACGGCCTCGGCGCCCGCCTCCTTCACAAAGCGAATGGCGTTTTCGACCGCGGTGGTCTCGGACACCTGGTACGACCCGAACGGCATGTCTGCGACGACGAGCGCGCGGCTGACGCCGCGCACGACCTCGCGCGTGAACAGGAGCATCTCGTCCATCGTCACAGGCACCGTGGACGATCCCCCGAGCACCGTCGTCCCGGCGGAATCGCCGACGAGCACGACGTCGATGCCGGCTTCGTCGGCCAGACGCGCACTCGGCGCGTCGTAGGCGGTGACCATGACGATGCGTTCGCCGCTCGCCTTGAGATCGGCCAGCACGGGTAGCGTGACTTTCGTCCGTTCAGGAGTCATGGGAGCCCCGCCACTTCTGACTTCTAACTTCTGACTTCCAACTTCCTACAGTCCTGCCAGCTCCGGCTGGTCCAGAGGAACATTATCGATCAGCCGCGTGGCCCCGGCTCGAGCGGCGATGACGAGCGTCGGCTGGCCGTCGAACGTGACCATGCCGACGTAATCGACGCCGAGACCGCGTAGAGCGGCCTGAGCCGCGGCGACGGGATCGTCGCCGGCGCGGTACGCGGTGAGGCCGGCAACGAGGGCGAGCGGGATCGCGACCGCGCGCGACCGTTCCTCGATCGACAGGCGGGCGTTCCGAGACGAGATGGCGAGCCCGTTGAGGTCGCGCACCGTCGGCACCACGCGCAGTTCGAGGCGAAGGTTCACGTCACGGACAAGCTGTCGCAACACGGCGACCTGCTGAGCATCCTTCTGTCCGAGAAACACGACGTCAGGCTGGACCATTGCGAACAGCTTGAGGCACACAATCGCGACGCCATCGAAGTGCCCCGGACGATGATCGCCCTCGAATCCGAGCGCCGGGCCCGTCATGAGGAGTCTCGTCGCGTGCCCGTCGGGATACACTTCCGCGAGTTCCGGCATGAAGAGAATGTCGGTACCTGCCTCGTCTGCCATCTCGGTGTCGCGCGATTCCTGGCGGGGATAGCGCGCCAGGTCTCCCGCGTCGTTGAACTGCTTCGGGTTGACGAAGATGCTGACGACGACCTGTCGGCACGCCGCGCGCGCAGCGCGAATCAGTGCAACGTGTCCGTCGTGCAACGCACCCATCGTCGGCACGAAGCCAACCGCGGAGCCCGGCGCTCGCGCGTCGAGGGCCTGCCGCAACGATGCGACGGTACGGACGATCTTCATGGACGCGTCGCCTCGGCGAGCACGCGATACAAGGCTTCGAGATCGGGAAGGTCGCGTTGGATGGCGGCGACATGCGCGTCAACCGTCGCACGATCGCCGCGTGCGATGGGTCCGGTCAGGTCGAAGCCGTTGTCGATCGTCCGGCGCATCAAGGGCAACAGGGCCTCGGGCGGCGCCCCGGCAGCGCCGACGGCCCTGACGGCGGCGCGATGAATGGTGACGAGAAAATTGGACGCGATCGACGCACCTGCATGGTAAATCGCGCGACGGTCGTCCGCGAGATCAAACGCGCGGAGCCCCAGCGATCGCGCGAGCGTCCAGCCGGCGGCACGCGCCTCGGATGTCTCCGCCGAAACGGCGGCCCAGGCTCCGTCGATCTGCTCGGCGCCACGGCTTCGCGTAAACGTCTGCAGCGGATGGACGCTGAACCGGCGTGAGTGCGGTGCGAGCGCGGCGAGCGGAGTCCCGCCGCTGACGTGCGCGATCCACGGCCCCAAGGGGAGACCCGCGGCCACGGTCGCGATCGCGGAATCCGGCACGCACAAGAGCACGAGATCGGCGTCGCCGTCCTCCGCGAGAACGCCGCGCTCGTTGAGCCGTGCGGCGAACGCCGCGCCGACGCGGCCACGACCGATGACTTTGATGCGACTCTGAGGGCTCAGTTCCATGGCGGTGTATGACACGAGCGACCCGAAGAAACGACGCTCCTACACTATCGCGAGCAGCCCCGCGGTTGACGATTGCGTGGGGTCCCGGGAGTCGTTATGCTGGCCATGGGAGCTTATTTAGTCCGGTCACGCTGGAATCGTTCGGAAGCCGACCGAGCGTTGCTCGATCCTTCTCTCGTTCCCGCAGCAGTAGGTGGGTGGTCCACACGGCTAGGTTTGCGCAGTCGCCGCTCCGGGCGGCGCGTTCGCCGCTGGCGAACGAGAAGAGGGACACATGAATCGTAGGCTGTTCGTAGGCAATCTGTCGTTCAACACGGAGGAGAGCACCCTCCAGGATTTGTTTTCGCAGGCCGGTCCGGTGGAGTCGGTTCGCGTGATGCGTGATCAGGCAACGGGCCGGTCGCGTGGGTTCGGCTTCGTGGAGATGCAGACAGAAGACGGCGCGCGCGCCGCGATCGAGAAGTTCAACGAGACCGAAGTTGACGGCCGGCGCGTGGCCGTGAACGAGGCGCGCCCACCTGCGTCGGGCGGCGGCCGAGGCTTCGGTGGCGGTGGTGGCGGCGGCTTCGGTGGTGGCGGTGGCGGCCGCGGTGGTGGCGGCTTCGGCGGCGGCCGTGGCGGCAACGGCGGTGGCGGCGGCGGTCGTCGGCGCGAACCGCGCTGGTAGCGTTTGTAAGAAACCGGGTTTCTTGAGACCAAGAAACCCGGTTTCCTCGTCAGAAGTCCAGGTTCCGCGTAATCCTCGTCCCGTCCTTACGGAATGCCTCGAAGTACATCCCGATACGCCGCCGCGCCTCATCGGACCCGTCGTTGTTGAGGTTCAGGTTCAACAAGTCCACGTACCAGGGCGCCTTCATCGGTTCACCGACGTAGGTCAGCACGATGTCGCGCGCGATTGGCAGCGTCGTGGTCTTGGAATCGTCATGGACGTCCCTGCTCGACGCCTTCTGCAGCTTCGCGTATTCCTCGTGCACGAGACGCTTGAGTAGATCTTCAGAGAACACGTCGCCGGCGGCGGTGCCCGTCACCGCATCGGCGTCGGTCAAGCGGGCACTCTTGTGCAGCCACTCCCAGAGAATGCTCAGGCGAATCTCACCAGTCGCCATGTCCTCCATCAGGTAGAGCACGTCGTCGTTACCGAAAAAATCAGCGGGCTTCAACGCCGCCGCCTGGTAGCCCTGAAGAAACGCGTTGCCGTACTGCAACGCGACGCTCAGCAAGTCGCGGGCGCCTCGAACCGTGCGCGGCGCGGGTTCGAGGAGAAACAACCCGTCGGCATCAGACGCGGTGTAGGTCAGGCGGGGAAACTCGCGACCGAGTTGATTGTTCGCGCCGACGCGTTCCCAGACGGGCCGGACGATGTGCACCATCTTCCAATGGGCCACCCATTTGCCACTCGCGCCTTCTCGTTGTTCGCGCTCACCGCCGGCGACGGCGCGCTTCATCCCGCTCTCGACACCCGTAGCTGAGCCAACAGGGATGTTTGGCTCCATGCCACCCTGCCACAGTGCGAACCGCCCGTCTCGATCCGGGGTGTTGACCGTTCGGCGTACGCGGTCCTCGTAGTTCCGCATGTAGCCGTAGGTCATCGTGATGGCGTCGATATTCGGATTGATGAACGTCGAGTCCCATGCCATCGCGTCCGACACGCTGTTGATGTAGTCCCAGCGTCCGGTGTTGAATCCGACGAAGTGTTTGCCGAGCGCGGCGCGAATCTCCATCAACTGAAAACAGGCCTCGACCTGCTCGACGAGGACGTACACCTTGATCGTTCCGACGGCCAGGCCGAGATGGGACTCGAGCGCCGAGAGAATGTCGTTCCAGAGGGCGGCTTCTTCGGCCGTCTGAATCTTTGGCAGGTACATCACGATGGATGAACCGGCACGGCGCAGCCGTTCGTGATTGTTCGTCACGTACATGGCCGCGTCCACGATCGACGCCGAGAAGCCGGTGCCACCAGCCACCTGAACGTGCCGATCGTCGAGATGCAGCCCACGTGCGCGGAAAATCTTCGTCGTGAAATCGAGCTGACGTTTCCAATCGACAATCGTCTGACGGCCGAAGAAGCCTTCGGCCCACTGATTCATCTCCCCGGAGACATCCTCGGCGACCTTCATGAAGACCGAGCTACGGTCGATCGCGTGCTTGAGGTTGCGCTGGTTGTCGAGCGACATCGTCGCGACCTGGCCGAGCGCGTCCTCGCCGTCGAACATCCAGCCGTCGGCGCCGGAGAGCAGCGCGTACGCGGCGTTCCGCAGGCTCCTCTCGAGATTCGCCTGCGGACGCGTGGCCGGGCCGGTGCCCTGAATCCATTGCCGTTCGAGATCGGCGGGGATGTCGCTGCCGATGAAGTTCCCGGCGCGCGCGTCGGCGACTTTGAGGGTCGTCCGCGGGATCGTGGAGTCGGGATCGAGAAAGCTGATGCGCTGGCCGCGCTCGGCCCGATCGCGCCGGCGCTGATTCCGAGACGCCATCACGGCCTTCCGATCGCCGTCGAGCGGCGCCAGCACACGCAAGGCCTGAACGACCTCTGGCGTGAAGACGTCAGCGTACTGTTCAAGAACCCCGCCGCGAATCTCGAGCGTGACTCCGCCTCCAGCAGCAATTCGACTGTCAGACATGGACATAGCGTAATCGCTTCAGACTGAGAACCGTGGACCTTGGACCCTGGACCCTGGAACCCTACTTCGGCCGCTTCAGCGTCCAGACCCCATTCGCCCCGACCGTCATGGCATGAACCACTTCCCAGCCTTGGAGACCTGCCTCGCTGAGGGTCGCCGTCGCGTCGTTCGCAATAGGCACCACCACCCGCCGGTACTCCCACACCTGGCGGGCCGACAGCGTCCCGACGATGGAGTTCTGGGCGAAGGACACCGACGGCGTCCCCACGACGATGACCGGCAGGTAGTCGCCGGTGTTCTGCACCTTGATGGGAATCGCGTCGGCCCGGTCACGGTTCAGGATGTGGACCTGTGCAAGAGTGGGCATCCCGGGCTGGTTTTGGCGGGCAAATGTCGAGGATGCGCCCGCGAGGGCAGCGACGAGGAGAAGGCCGCACACGATGAGTGACCGATTCATTTTTGCACCTCTTCCGAGAGCTTAGCCCGCCGGCGCTTTGTCTGGAGGGCCTGCAGTAGTACCATTTGTCCCGTCGTGGCGCCTATCGAAGCAGCGTTGGACATTCGCCCGCGGGCGCGGATCGACATCGTCGATGTCCGCGCGATGGCCGCCGCCACCCACGGCGACGCGTTCGACCGTTTCGAGCGTTGCCTCTACGTCTCGCCGCATACGACCGCCGGCTACTTGCCGCAAAGCCTTGCCACGCGACTTACGACGCGCCGCGCCGGCCTTGAGCCGTATCTTCACCTCTTTCAAACAGTATTTCCGGCCGGCGCCGGCTATCAACACGACAACCTTGACCTTCGCACCGAGTTGCCGCCCGAGCAGCGCCGCGTGGAGCCCATCAACGGCGACTCGCACCTGGCGTTCATGGCCGCCGGCCTGCACACGTGCGTGTCGTACCGCACGGAACGCGCCGGCCCGGTCTACTTCGTCGATCTCGACGGTGCGTTCGAGGGGACGCCGCGGAAGCGGGTCACCCGCCTGGTCGGTTACAACCAGGAGATCGAGGTCGGTCGGGCCACCATGCAGGTGCCGGTCTCGAACCACCCGATCGAAGCGGTAAGCCTGAAAGATCCGTCGCTTGGGTTGACCGAACGGCTGAACGCGCTCATCCGCGAGCACGGCGTGACGAAGGGTCGTGTGCGGCTCGAGCTTGCGCAAGACGAACGGTACGCGAGCCTGACGATCAACGAGTACGAGACCCTGCTGATGCAGCACGACCTCGCCGACGTCCTGCGGAACCCGCTGAAGTTCGCGGCGCAGAAGGCCCGCCACGCCTGGCGTGACCCACTCGCCGTGCCGGTCAAGGCGATGGAGTATGCCAAGTACGACCTGGTTCGAGCGGTGAACAAGCTCATGGACGCCCTCGGCCTGAGCTCGTCGCGCCTCGAGTTTGCTCTCGCCCGAGCGCTCGAAGTGCCGGCCTCCCGCCTTCTCCGCATGCGGCGGTCCGTCAACTTGCTCGTCTCCGATGCCGGTTCGACGGGAAAAGGCGCCATGGTCGAGGGCACCTTTCAGGCGCCCATCATGGTGCAGTGGCGTCCGGCCGTCGCCGGTCAGCGCAAGGTCGAAGTAGTCCTCAGCAGATTCCTCTAGCTTCGGTGTAGCCGATACCAATCTATCGTCCGCGCCAGACCCTCTTCAAAGGTCGTGCGGGCTTTGAAGCCGAACAGCGCTTCGGCGCGGCTGGTTTCGAGGGAACGGCGAGGCTGGCCGTCCGGCTGTGACGTGTTCCAGACGAGCTGGCCTTGAAAGCCCGTCAGGCGCGCGATGAGCTCGGCAAGGTCCTTGATGGAGATCTCGAAACCCGCGCCCAGGTTGACCGGGTCGCTCGTCTCGAGCCGCTCGGTCGCGAGCACCACACCCTCCGCGGCGTCGTCGATATAGAGGAACTCGCGTGTCGCCTTCCCTGTGCCCCAGATCTCGACCGAGGACTGCCCTCGATCGACCGCATCGAGACACTTTCGAATCAGCGCGGGAATGACGTGCGAGGTCTCGGGATCGAAGTTGTCGCCGGGCCCGTAAAGATTCACGGGCAGGAGATAGACCGCGTTGAAGCCGTATTCGGCGCGGTAGGCCTGGGCCTGCACGAGGAGGTTCTTCTTCGCGATGCCGTAGGGCGCGTTTGTTTCCTCGGGATAGCCGGCCCACAGGTCGTCTTCGCGAAACGGCACAGGCGTGAATTTCGGGTACGCGCAGATCGTGCCGATGGCGACGAACTTCTCGAGACCGGCGAGCCGCGCGTGCTCCATGAGGAGCGCGCCCATCATCAGGTTCTGGTAGTAGAACTTCCCGGGGTGCTTCCGGTTCGCGCCGATGCCACCCACGACCGCCGCGAGATGGATGACGACGTCAGGACGATGCAGGTCGTACAGACGCTTGACCTGCTCTTCGTGGACCAGGTCGAAGTCCCGGCGACGCACGACGACAACGCGCTCAGGCGCGACGCC
>Ga0190274_10002316_pt1 | contig 11211 bp, 16 predicted proteins | sample Popmic531T_FD_133002 | JGI IMG/M metagenome (GOLD analysis project Ga0190274, IMG submission 133002) | Populus adjacent soil microbial communities from riparian zone of Yellowstone River, Montana, USA - 531 T | ecosystem: Environmental > Terrestrial > Soil > Riparian zone | place: USA: Montana...
AAGGGTATCGCCGAGTTCGTCCGCCATGGACCGGACAACACCTTCTTCATCAAGCTCGACCTCGACAAGTGGCACCAGGTGGAGTGGGATCAGACTCCCGCCGACCTGGAGCGGATGGCCAACGTCAAGGACGACTCCGACCTCACCCTGGAAGAGCTCAAGAAGATGTACGAGCGGGGCGAGTCGGTCGAGGTCGTCACCCTCTCCTCCCTGGCCGAGCAGGGGAACGCCTACCACTCTGATCGGGTTTACCAGCTTCGTCCCGAGATGTCCATCGGCCCCGTTACCGTCGACACCAAGATCGGGGACGTGGTTCTCGTTCGAAACACCATCTCAAACGAGCAGTGGGCCTGCCAGGTCAAGGAGATCGACTTGAACATGATGGCGACCGTCGAGCGGTTCGTCAATGGATAATGGGGACCCTCGCTCGGCTGCTCTTCACGTGGCGCATCGTCAAGCCATGTCAGACCAGGGAACGTTCTTCCTGATGTTGGGAACGCTCATTACCTTTGCCGGAATCATCTTCTGGGTGGGGTTCTGGGAGGCTACGGTAGTGCTCGGGGGAATGGTGTTCCTCGCCGGAATTGTGAAGCAATGGTCGAGGTAAGGGAACCTCCCTTCCGGCTCTGCTGTGGCCAACAGCACTGGGGACCGGTCTGTCCCGACGGGCGGATCATGTGCCAGTTGTGTTTCGAGCGGAAGTACAAGCATGACCTCTACGTGGATGACAACCAGATCACCTGGGACATCTGTGCCCAGTGCCACGCCCAGGAGGTCGAGATGATCCAGAAGATCGGCAAGTGCGTTTGCACCGAGTGCTGTGGGTGCAAGGAGGGTTGGTGCGACACCTGCACCCCCGACATCGACAACGCGGGTCACTCCCGTCTCTGTCCTCTGAGGGAGCAGGCAGTTTGATCAAGTCCCTATGGGCATCCGTGCAAGGCGACCCCGTCTTCATGCGGAGGATAAACGGCTGGCTAACGATCTTCTGGATCGTGATGATCCCGATCTCCTTCGCCACCGGGTGGGTAAAGCTCACCACCTACGTGTCGGCCCTGAGCCTGTGGGCACTGGTCTCCGGCCACTGGTCGGCGTGGCAGGCCGCCCGAGTGGAGGTAAAGCAGCAGGAAGCAGAGAACAAGGACCTGGCTGCTGAGGTCGTCGAGAAGGTCGTGGAGAAGACGGACGTGGAGCCGCTCCAGTGACCTTCTTCCATACCGAACCCTCCAGTTACCCGTTTCAATTCGGTGAACACAGCCGATGGAAGGGTGTCAAGCGGTATGAGATTGACCCCGTGACGGGTCGTTGGATGTGGCTTCTCGGCACCAACGGGGCCTATGCCCTAGCGTGGGGAAGGTTGGGTCATCGAGAGTTCTACAAGCGGGTGATTGGGCCAATCCCACCCAAGCACGATCTGCACCACGAGTGCAAGCGCAAGCTTTGTGTCAATCCGTGGCACATGAAGGTTATGCCCGAAGATGTCCACGACCATCTGCATCCTACGGTTGGTCGAAAATGCCCCGCCGGCTGTACTTGTCGTCGCCATGATCAAGAAATGATCACTCGTCGAACCGCAGAGCACCTTATGGGCAACCAGCATAAGAAAGGTAAGCCTGGTGGCGGGAAGCCTTGCTTGCCCGGTTGCCAATGCGGTAGGCATCGGAGAGTTAAGTGACCTTCTTTCACACCCACGTACATTCTGACTTCTCCGTGCTGGATGCTATACTCAAGGTGGAGGAGGGGGCAAGGCGGGCTGCCGAGCTGGGGCAGCCCGCCTTAGCTTTGACTGACCACGGGACGATGGCCGGCCTGGTGCAGCACTACCGCGCTTGCCGGAAGAACGACATCATCCCGATCATGGGAGTCGAGGGCTATCTGGTCCAGGACGCCTCCACCCACCAGACGGAGGTAAAGGAGCGGGCTGCTCTCCTCAACGCCTCGGCCCGCAAGGACGGGGAGCGGAAGCAAGTCACCTCCCCGCAACGGGAGGCTTCCCGGGCGAGGCGCCACGTCCTCCTCTGGGCTCGAGACCACCAGGGGTACTCCTTCCTTACCCGCGCGATGACCCGAGCCTACGCCCAGATGCACTACAAGCCCCTGTTCGACGTCTCGGACATCGCGGAACTGGGGCGGACCGGCAAGGTGATGATGACCACCGGCTGCGCGAACGGGGAGATTCCCCGGTTGCTGCAGGAGGGGAAGATCAAGGCGGCTTGGGAGCGGTTGAAGTATTACCGGGAGGTGTATGGCGAGAACCTCCTGGTCGAGCTTCAGCACCACGGGCTAGGGGACGTGAACGAGACCCAGCTCAACCTCCAGCTTGCCGGCTTTGCCCAGGCCCTCAGTCTGCCCCTCATCTGCACCTCGGACGTCCACTACCTGGAGTCCGAAGATGCTGAGGCCCACTCCTTCTACAAGCGGATGGCGTACAAGGGGAAGCCGGATGCGGGCTACGACGGGGAGGGCTACTGGCTCACCGACGAGTCGTACCTCAAGACGAGGTTTGACCCCCAGGTGTGGGACAGGAGCAGGGCAGGTCTTGAGTGGGTCCTGTCCTGTACCAAAGATACGACTTTCCCCGCGCTGGACAGCTACTCGTACCAGGTGCCCGAGGTCGTCAAGGCGGATGCCCAGGTAGCGCTGGAGGCGATGAGCAAGAGCCGGCTCGACAACTTCTTCCTGAAGCATGACTGCAATCTGCCGATGGACAACTACGAGAGCCGGCTCGCCCTGGAGCTGCAGGTGATTCGGGATACTGGCTTCGCCCAGTATTTCCTCTTCGTCCGGATGATTGTCAAGTATTGTGAGGATCATGGGATATTTTTTGTCGCGAGAGGATCAGCCTCCGGTTCCCTGGTCTGCTATCTCCTGGGTATCACTCAACTCGATCCTCTATCGAGTGGACTCCTCTTCGAGCGGTTCCTCTCCAACGATCGCTCCAAGCCCCCAGACATTGATCTCGACGTCGAGGATGAGCGGCGAGATGAGGTGCTTCGTTTTGTCTCCCAGCGATTCGAGACCACCCAGATAGGTACTGTCCTTACGTATGCGGCTAAGAGCACCCAGAACGACGTCCTGGCCCAGACCCGTCTTGACCTGACTGAGAAGGGTATCCAGGTGGTGGGACTCACCGACGACCAGCTGCTCGAGATGGAGCAGGTGAGGGGTCTCATCGACCGGCTGGGAGGCGTCGCCAAGAGTGTGGGCGGTCATCCCGCCGGGGTAGTTGCCGAGACTACCGGTAGGTCGGTCAAGGACCTCGTCCCGCTGTTCTACATCTCCTCCTCGGAGCGCTGGGTCACCCAGTACGACATGGATGACATCGAGTTGCTCGGGTTTGTAAAGGTGGACATCCTAGGAGTTCGCTCCCTTCGGATCATCCGCCGAGCCTGTGAGATGCTGGGACAGCCAAACTGGGACTGGATCCCCGACGACGACAAGGAAACCTTCAAGCTGCTTGCCTCCGGCAAGACCGACGGGATCTTCACGTTCAAGGGCTGGTCCAACAAGAAGGGCTGCCAGCTGCTTCGGCCCAAGAGCCTCGACGACTGCTCGTTGGTGGCTGCCATGTGGCGGCCCTCTTGTCTCGAGCTCGGCCTGGAGACGTTGTTCCTGATGCGGCGCAAGGACAAGTGGAAGGCGCCTGAGGATACCCACCCAGCCATCAAGAACGTGCTGAGGGAGACGTACGGGATCGCGGTCTACCAGGAGCAGGTGATTCAGATCATGCGGAATCTCGGGTTTACTCCCGATGACGTGATGGTCATGCTCCGGGGAGTGAAGAAGAAGGACCCCGTCTTGATGAAGCAGGTTCATGATCGACTGGATGAGCTGGTGGACCAAGCGACGAGCAAGATCATCTGGGAGTTGATGGAGGGCTACACCCGCTACGGCTTCAACAAGAGCCACTCGTATGCCTACGCCCGGGTCGGCTACCGGATGGCGTACCTGAAGGCCAACCACCCACTCGAGTTCATGTGTGCCATCCTCGAGGCCGAGACCGAGAAGACGTCCCAGCAGCTCTACATGAGGGAGGCCAGACGGCTTGGGCTCGACTTGAAGCCGGTCGACGTTCTCTCCTCCCACCCCAGCTGGATCATCGAGCGGAACGCGCTTCGCCGTGGGCTGACCTCGATCACCGGGGTGGGGATGAAGGCAGCCGAGGCTCTCTACCGGGCTCGGCCCTTCAAGGACGTCCGGGAGCTTCGCGAGAAGACCCCGGGACAGCAGTGCAACCTCGGTACCCTCAAGAAGCTGGCCGAGGCCGGCGCCTTCAGGTCCATGGGTATCATGGATGAAATTCAACTCGCACAGGAGCTCGCATGAGCGCTGAGCCCACCAAGCTGGACGCCATCAACCAGATTCAGAAGGAGATCAATACCTTCTACCGGAAGGAGGGCAAACTCAAGCACGATGTCCTCTACCCGGCGAGCCAGATCAAGATCGACTTCATCTCCACCGGCTCCCTGGCCCTGGATAGGGCACTGGGGGGTGGCTTCGCCCGGGGGAGGAGTGTCGAGCTGCTTGGCGAGCTCTCTACCCTGAAGACCTCGTTTGCCATGCAAGGGATTGCCAACGCCCAGGAAGCCGGCATGGTCTGTGCCTTCTACGACGTGGAGGGCACCTTCGACGGCCGGCGGGCTGAGCTGCTCGGGGTCGAGTTGGAGGAGCTTCAGATGATCGAGCGTGCCCTCCGGGGTGACGAGGCACTCGACGTGGTCTGCTCCCTGCTGGACCAGGGCAACTTCTTCGTGGTGATTGACTCGGTGGCCGCCCTTCTTCCGAAGGAAGAAGCAGTCCGGCGCCTAGGAGAAGACACCGTGGGGCGTCAGGCATCCCTCATGAGTCGGGCGATGAGGAAGATCACCCAGGCCAACCGAGACGGCTGCGTCGTCTTCATCAACCAGCTGAGGGAGAACATCGGCATTACCTTTGGTCCCCGCACCAAGGGACCGGGTGGGAAGGCACTGGGGTTCTACGCGACTCACCGGGTCCGCTTCACCCGGATCGAGACCCTGAAGAGCAAGCGGACCATCTACGTCAACGGCAAGCCCGAGGAAAAGGATGTCGAGACGGCTTGGCGGATCCAGGCCAAGATCGAGAAGTCGAAGGTGGGCCGGCCGCTCAGGGAGGCCGTCTTCCTCTTCGACCTGGATACCGGGATGGTCGACAACCTCGAGGAGCTGCTCAACTTGAGCCTCGAGTACGGCCTTATCAAGCCGGATGGACCTCAGCACTTCGTCGTCGTAGCTACCGGAGAGAGAGTACGCTGGCGACAGGGGATTCTCAACGTGATCGAGAACGACCCCGATCAGTTCTACAACGAGCTCGTGCAGCTGATCAATGCCGCTCCCGCCAAGGAACCGACCCAACCGCCCGACGACCAAGCGGCTCCGGAACCACCGGAAGACCCTCTTGCGGCTGTACGGGCCTTGCTGCCAAATCTGTCTCTGCCTGCTCAACCCTGAATCAAATCCATCTTCACCTGACTACCCGACCATTGACCATATCGTGCCGTTGTCCAAGGGTGGTAGGAACGAACTCAAGAACCTACAGCTCGTCTGTTCTCCCTGTAATCGGGAGAAGGCAGACGGCATCGGAGCTACCCCTTGAAAAAGCCGGTATGGAGTGAATCGAGACTTCCCCGCCCTGGTGACCCGGGCTTTTCCAGCATCCCTGGAGAACAACAGCTTGCTACCGACCTCGACGGCCGGCGGCGCATCATGAGTGGGGCGGGTGAGCTTCCCTACGACGTGGCAGCCGACGTCTGGCTGGTCGACCAGAAGGAGACCACCCTCCTCTCGTACACCATCAAGAAGAAGAAGCTGGAGGACTTAGCGGCCAGGGCGCTCGCCGAGGGCCGCCAGCCCATGGTGAGCATCGTCTTCTGGACGGGCCAGCACCGGGGTGAGCCCTGGATGCTGGTGCCCCAGTCCACCCTGCTCGCCCTGGCCCAACTCGCGACCAAGGAGATCTGAGATGGCAGTCGCAACCCCTATCGGCGAACCCCCGCCCCCGAACGAACGAGGAACCTGGCAGAGCTTGACCTCGTTGTCGATCTCCACCCAGTCCCAGATCACCAACGTCACCGTGGACTCGGACTACCAACAGGGGATGCGGTGGCAGATCGAGGGGACCGGTACCCCACCGGTCCAGTACGCCCCTCAGGCGACGAACCACACCAACGGGATCTTCAACGGCTCCCAGTTCACCTGGAACGACGCGGCCGGAATGCAGATCATGCCGATCCTGGCTGAGCTCTCGGACGAGCTCAAGGACAAGCTCACTCTAATGGCCCTGCCGGACGAGTGCTACTCGGACACCATCGAGCGGCTGCTGGGTCTGCTGGCCTTCCTAGTCGACGAGGTCGACTCCTACCGCACGGGTGGCATCCCGATCTGATGAGCGACCTGGACGCCTACCGCCGGCGGCTCCTCGCCGAGTCCCGAACCAAGATCGAGAAGTACCGGATCGGCGAGGATCTCGTCGTGCACTGCGGGTGTCGGTTCTGTCCCTGGCAAGAGAACTGGATGCTCAGCGGGGTGGGCCTGATCCAGGAATGTGACATGTCCCAGCGGCTAGCCGAACTCTCGCTGGTCCACTGGGCCATCCACACCGAGTCTGCTCGGCTTGACGCGGAGAAAAAGTTAGAGCAGCTGGTGGCGCTCTTAGCACTCCGACCTAAGGCAAATCGTGTTCGTCGTTAGCAACCCCGAGCTACTCGAGATGATCAAGGACCATCAGAAGTCCTACGAGACTCCTGAGGCTTGCATCATCCGGCTGGTGAAGCAGGGCATCCAGCTCCAGTCCGTGGTGGATGCCATGCACAAGGAGGTGTCTGAGCGATGGCCCGAGAAGCGGCGAGCCTAATCGGTCGAATCAAGCGCTACCGCTCAGGACAGATCCTCACGCCCCTGATCGACGACTACTTCCGGGAGGCGTCCAAGCACAACGAGGTTCGGTTCAGCAAGCAGACGATGGAGATTCTGATGAAGCTCCACCTTCGTCCTGACCGAGACCGGGGTGGCTCCTTCTCGGCTTCCGCCCTCTCCACCTGCATGCGGGCTCAGATGCTCGGCTACCTGGAGATGGAGGGGACAATTGTCCCGAATGAGAAGCGCCAAGCCATCTTCCTGAACGGGGACTGGCTCCACCTGAAGTGGCAGGGGATCTTACTCGAGATGGGTGTGGTCAAGTGGAAGGAGACCGAGCCCCTGGTCGAGCAGCGGGTCAGTATCCCCGAGTGGAAGGTGGAGGGCACCCTGGACGTGATCGGGGAACTGGAGGCCGAGGACTGGATCATCGACGTGAAGGGGGTCGGTCCCGGGAACTGGCAGAAGATGAAGGACGGCTTCATCCCCCAGGGCTACCTCTGGCAGCAGCATGCCTACATGAGGGGCACCGGCATCTCGAATGCCATGCTGCTGGTCGAGAGCAAGGCCACCCAAGAGTACGTCGAGATTCATGTCCCGCCCCTGGACAGCACCGAGGCCCTCCAGGTAGAGGCCCGGGTGAAGGCCCTCAACCACTACCGGGAGAACCGCCAGCTACCCCCGGTGCTCCACCAGTACCCGTCCAACCCACTTTGCCGGGAGTGTCCCTTCCTCCTGGAGTGCCCCACCGCCCGCTTCAGAGATGGTCAGGAGATACCGATTTGATCGCGACCCAAGCACCGATTCTCCAGCATGACGTGGAGGTCGATGCCATCACCGCCCAGGTGGTCAAGATGCTCTCCGACATGGGAGTCATCTTTCCTACCCGGATCGATCCTGCCACGATCGTTCAGTTCCCGCTGGACATCACCGCCGTGGGACTGATGGAGCTGGGTGAGCTCCACTCCTACTGGACCGCGATGTATGCCCGGGACTCGGGCCTTCATGGCATGATCATCGCCGTGAAGCGGTCGGTGAAGTACCAGATCTCGAAGATCAAGCCGTCTGCCAAGGATGGCAACCCCGCCCAGGTGAAGCTGGTCGAGCTGGAAGCTCGGTTCGCCCAGGTCGACGCCATGGACGTCATCATGGCCGGCGTGGTAGACGGCCACAAGCGGTACGCCGACGCTGCCTCCCGGGAGATGACCCGACGATCGGTGGAAGCATCAATGTCCCGATGACAAAGCGGATCGCCATGGGCGTGGACTTCTCCACCCTGGCGCTCCACGTCTCCTATGGTCCTGGGCCGACCCCGTACCACTTCAAGCTGACCTTGACCCACCTCGACCCTGAGGACCGGATCTACGAGGTCTACGAGAAGATGACCCTGCTCTACACCCGGATCAAGCGGCGGTGGCCAGACCTGGAGTTCAGTGTCTTGGTGGTTGAGCGTCCCTTCCTGGGCAAGGGCGTCACCACGCTTCGGACCCTTACCCAGGTGCAGTCAGCCATCCTGCTTGCCGGCCGGCAAGCCGAGTGGTACACCGTCCAGGAGGACCCGTCGGTGATCCGGAAGAACGTCCTGGGGCAGGGGACCGCAAAGGGGAAGGGCGAGATCAAGCGAATCGGGCAGGCGTGGGTGAAGGCGACCCACCAGATCGAGGTAGACCTCGACACCGCTGACTCCATCGTGATCTGGTCCTACGCCAAGTGGTTGACCGACAACCTAACGAGTCTTCCAGCGTAGGCGCCGGCGCTCAAAGCGGCCGAACCGTCCTGGCTTGGACCGCTGGCAGCGCCGGGTGATCTTTACCAGCTCCATCAGTCCTCGTTGACCGGGAGGTTAGTCACCCAGAGCTCGTCTGGGTGGTCCTCCATCCTCGTCTTGAGCCAGTAGGCCGCGTCCTCGGCCCAGCCCCACAGCTCCCTGCCGAACTGCCGGCGGTCGAAGATGCTCTGCTTGTCGTAACAGATCATGCCCACCGCCGCGTCGATCGCGAGGTGGGCGTGGTAGTGATGAGTCGGGCATAGGGGTACCCGCTCACGTATCTTGATCTCACCGTAGATGATCTGCTGCCAGGCAACCGGAGTTAGGTAGTGCTGGATGATGACGTGTGGGACGGGGAGGTGGTGAGTCTGGATGAAGCAGCCGTGGCCGCGGTGTATCACCGGAGCAGTTCCTCGTAGGTGCCCCTCAGCTTCCGGAGCTGGTGCTCGTACTGCTGGCGCTTGCCGCCCAGCGTCTGCTCCGAGCCATCCTCGTGAGTCACCACGTGGGCGGGATCATTGATCTCGATGTTGAGCTCGTTCTCGAACAAGAGCCGCTCCAGCTGGGTGATGGCACTCCTCAGCATCTTGGCGCGGTCCTCGTCCGAGAGGAACAGATAGTCGTATGTCTCCAGAAGGTCAGTCATCTCTCTCCTTACAACGGGGTGATCACGATCCCGTTGGCGTTGTCAAAGGTGAGGGCCACCCGGGTCCCGTCCGGGCGGGAGAGGATCAGCCGGCTGGCTCCGTCCGACTTCCTTACCTCCAGATCCTGAGCCATGACCGTCAGAGCATCCGTCGTGGTCTGGGTCACCCCACTACCCGATCCACTGTACAGCCTAGCCCCACTGCCCAGCTGGAGGTAGACGGTGGAGCTAGTGGCCTGGGGAAGGGCTACCAGCCCCGTGGAGGAGGCAGTAAGGGCACTCAGCGCGTTCGCGGCGATTCCCACCTGGTTGGCCCCTGGGGAGTAGAGGCCGCTCGTAGGGGCTCCCGTGAGGTTCACGGAGGGCGTCCCTACCGCGCCCGCGGGGAGGGTCACCGCTCCCGAGAGGGTGCCACCACTCGTCCTCAACAGGGTTCCCGAGTCACTCAGGTTCGAGGACTGAAGCGCGGTCCCGCCGAAGAGGAGGCTGCCGCTCACGAGGTTGAGGGAGTCGCCGCTCGCGAGATCCAGCCGGTTGGCTGCTCCCCGGCTCAGGGAGACGTCCCCACCCAGGGTGAGCGGGGTGGAGAGGGTCGAGCTCCCGATCAGAATCGCCGGGGTAGCCGCCACCTCGAAGTTGTTGGTGTTCGTTGCCCCGATCGCCACCCGGCCGGCACCCGGGCTGAAGATGCCCGTGCTCAGGTCCCCGGTAAAGCTCATGGAGGGAGCCGCCTGGGTGCCCAGCCCGTGGACCGAGGCCCCGGTGGTCTGGACGGCCGAGAAGATGACGCTGGTAGCCGTAACCCGCAAGATCGCGGTAGCTGCCGAGTCCTCCACCCGGAGAATGTCCGCCGACTGGGAGGCCAGTCCCTTCACCGTCAACGGGGTAGAGGAGTTGACGAGCGGCTGGAACAGGAAGTTGTTGAACTGATCCGCCGACGCCTGGACCCCGTTCGTCAGCCGGAGGTTGGTGACCGCGGTGCCCGACCAAGTCAGCTCTCCCACCTTCCGGTAGAAGGCCGTGGCGGGCGTGGCCGGCGGGGTGAAGAAGGCCATGGCAGCGGCCTTGGGGGCATCCACGTTGGCACTGGTCAGGTAGATGTCCCGGGCACCTGCGCCACCGCCACCCGCCACCGTGACGGTCGAGGTGCCGTAGCGAGGCTTCTGACCGATCCGAACGCTGTACTGGTTCTCGGTCAACGCGTCGCCGCTCAGGACCACCGAGTTGCCGCCACTGACTGCCAGCCTGACGCCCCAGGAGGAGCCGGTATGCCCCTCCTGAAGATCATCTAGATAGTCACTCGGCACGGGAGTGGTCAGGTCAACGAAGTCGATGTTCTTGCTCACGGCTGGCTCCCGGTATCAGTAAGGGTGGTCGGCTCAGTAGTGCCCGTTATGACCGTGGGGCCGAGAGCAGAGCCGGCGATCTGGCCGGCCAAGAACGCCTCGTAGGAGATGCTCACCTGGAGATGGGCAGGGATGAGACGAGTGAGAAGCAGTAGCACTCGGTTTCGATCGGTTTGGCTGTTGACGGCGATGTTGACCTCGACCCGGTACTCCGAGAAGTATTCGGTCACCTGGGCGCCACCGTCGCTGAAGTGGGTCGAGAGGTGGTGCTCGAACTCCTCCAGCGTGGCCATCTGAGTTGAGGTATGGAGCACTAGCTCCCGGCGCTTGTTCAAGCTACCGGGTTGGTCCGGGGGAATCCCCCGCTCCACCTCGTGAAGGTCCAGCTCCCACGAGGCTAGCGCGGGGAGGCGCTGGTCTAGACCATGATCCAGTGTGCCCTGAAGCCGATCCAGCTCCCAACCAGTGATCTGGAAGAACTGCCGACTCGGGTCGGTGTCCCACATGAAGGGTGGGAGCATACTGATCATCCGGTTGGCCTCGGCCTCCAGCGGATCAAGATCATGCCATCCCGCGATC
>Ga0190274_10002317_pt1 | contig 11210 bp, 10 predicted proteins | sample Popmic531T_FD_133002 | JGI IMG/M metagenome (GOLD analysis project Ga0190274, IMG submission 133002) | Populus adjacent soil microbial communities from riparian zone of Yellowstone River, Montana, USA - 531 T | ecosystem: Environmental > Terrestrial > Soil > Riparian zone | place: USA: Montana...
GCGAAAGAAATTTATGCCAAGGTGATGCACTATTTTGTGATGATGTGCGCCATAATCTTCCTCGGTGTCATGATGTACATGGATATTATCAAGTATTTCATAGGCAGCGATTATTATGCAGGATTAAAGATTGTCCCGATTCTTTTGATGGCCAATCTCTTCCTTGGAGTTTTTTACAATCTATCCATCTGGTACAAGCTATCGGGTAAAACGCATTGGGGAGCCTGGCTCTCGCTGATCGGTGCCGGCATCACCCTGTTGCTGAACTTCCTGCTGATCCCCCTGATGGGTTATATGGGTGCTGCCTGGGCCACGCTCATTTGCTATGCAGGAATGATGGGCATATCCTATTTCATCGGCCAGAAATATTACCGGGTTCCTTACGATGTCCGCTCTTCTGCCTTCGTCGTCATTACGTCGTTGGCATTTTATTTTCTCAGCCTTTTCCTGCATGCCGGCAACGGGCTTTCTGACGGCTGGAGTTTTGCTGTCAATACCTTTTTAATGCTGGCTTTCTGCGGAGTGCTGGTCGCCTATGAGACACGCAAAAATGCTTACCTTCGCATGCTTTTATTTGGAAAAAACAAGGATGCAGATCAAAATAATCAATAAATCAGCGCATGCGCTCCCTTCTTACGAATCCGCACATGCTGCCGGTATGGACCTTCGCGCCAGCCTGGAACAACCCATTTTGTTGAAGCCTTTGGAGCGGGCCATCGTACCCACGGGACTCTTTATCGAACTTCCTGAAGGCTCTGAAGCGCAGATCCGGCCGCGCAGCGGACTGGCAGCGAAAAAAGGAATCACCGTCTTGAATTCTCCCGGAACCATCGACGCCGATTACCGAGGCGAAATAAAAGTCATCCTGGTTAACCTGTCCAACGAAGAATTTATCGTGCAGGACGGCGAGCGTATTGCCCAGATGATTGTAGCTAAACATGAACGCGCCGAATGGATTGCAGCAGATGACCTTCTTGAAACGGTACGCGGAACCGGCGGATTCGGACATACAGGCACAACTTGAATGTATTTCCCATGTATGTTCGTTTTAGAATCTTACTTTTAATAAGCCTTATCGGCATCAGCAGAATTGCCGCTTATCCGCAGGTCGATTCCATCGCTTATTCAAAGGATTTTACATTCAGCGATGGACTTTACCTGACGATCCAGGATCTAAAACACAATACGCCTACCTTGACTCCGTTAAATTTCAATAGATATAATCCTGAAATTGATTTTTCAGATGATCAATTTCTTTCCTATTTAAATGAAAAAAATAAATTGAATTTCCCGGATAGCCTGGGCGGAACCCAAAGAATTTACAAGCAAGATATTTTTGCAATCTGTAAAAACGGGGTGATTTTAGTAGGTTTAAAAAAGGTCATGGTATTTGGAAAGGTATGTTTTGCTACCACCCGGAATAGCAGTGCAAGTATCAGTCCGGAAACGGGAGTTAACGGCTCGTTTCCTACAGCACACTCCCCGGCAAAGGACCTTCAATTTTTAGTCAGCTATGACAGCGGAAAAAGTTATCCCTACAATCTTGATAATTTTGAATACCTGTTACGCAAAAAAGACAAGGAACTGTTTGACGAATTCTCAAAATTATCCCGGAAGGAAAAAAAGAATAATATGTTTATTTATTTGAACCGGCTGAATGAAAGAAATCCTGTCTACATTAAGCTAGCGTCCAAATGAAAATGAAATACTGTTTAAAATAAATCATGAAAATCATCATCCCAATGGCCGGCATGGGCAAACGCATGCGGCCGCATACTCTTACTGTTCCCAAGCCTTTGATACCTGTTGCAGGCAAGCCCATTGTTCAGTGGCTGGTGGAAGATATTATCAAAGTCTGCAAAGAGAAAGTAAGTGAAATCGCATTTGTCATCGGCGACTTCGGAAAAGAAGCGGAAGAGAGACTCCTGGCGATTGCCAAAGCGGAAGGCGCCAAGGGCAGCATTCACTACCAGGATGAAGCACTCGGCACAGCCCATGCCATCCTCTGTGCGAAAGAAGCATTGCAGGGTAAGGTGATCGTAGCTTTCGCCGACACCCTATTCCGCGCCGACTTTACCATGGACGAAGACCAGGACGGCGTGATTTGGGTAAACCGCATCGATGATCCCCGCGCATTCGGAGTGGTGAAAGTGAACGAGCAGAATGTCATTACAGATTTCGTAGAGAAACCCCAGCAATTTGTTTCCGACCTGGCCATCATCGGCATTTACTATTTTAAAAGCGGAGAGACCCTGCGCGATGAGATGCAATACCTCATCGATAACAACATCAAAGAAAAAGGAGAATACCAGCTGACGAATGCGCTGGAGAACATGAAGAAAAAAGGAGCGCGTTTCATTCCGGGAAAAGTGGAAGAATGGCTGGACTGCGGCAACAAAGACGCCACGGTTTACACCAATCGCCGGATCCTGGAATTACACCGTTCCGAAAAGATGATTGCATCGTCTGTAAAAAAAGAGAACTCGGTAATTATCGAGCCTTGCTTTATCGGCGAGCAGGTAACCCTTGTCAACTCCGTCGTGGGTCCCTATGCATCGGTAGGCGCAAACACCACCGTCGAAAATTCAATTGTGTCGAACAGTATCGTTCAAAATAATTCCCACCTTAAAAACGTTGTGGTTGACAATTCAATGATCGGAAGCCATGTCGGGTTCCTGCGTGTCGCCGAAGAGTTGAGTGTGGGCGACTATTCCACCCAACGCTAAACAAAATGTTCATGAACTTGTACCGTATCGCTTTCTGCCTCTGCATCCTGGCTGTTGCCTCCTGCAAGAGCACCCAGACTACTACCATCCAGAGCTCGTCGAAGTCATCTTCCGCAACCCGCAAGCTGACGGATGCCCAGCAGGCCGATGTTATGTATACTTTTTACAATGCCAACAAGGAAAAAATCATCGGCAATCTCACGAACTCCGCCGCTCTGTTTGCAGAAGTGATCCGCAAAGATCCGTCGAATGCCGCAGCTATGTACGAGCTGGCAGGCATTTACCTGGAGCAGGGAAAAAACAGCGATGCCCTTTTCTACAGCCGCAGCGCCTACCAGATGGATCCGAAGAACGAATGGTATGCCCTTCAGCTTTCGCAGGCACTTCAGAAGAACGGCAAATTTTCAGAGTCGGCTCAGATCCTCGACCAGCTGGTAAAAAACTATCCGGACCGCGCTGATTTTTATTATGAGCTGGCCGCCGTAAGCATACTGGCCAACAAACCGCAGGAAGCCATCAAAGCCTACGACAAGCTGGAAGAAAAAATAGGTATTACAAAGGATGTCTCTGTGCAGAAGCAACGCATCTACCAGCGCATGGGGAAAAACGATAAGGCCGTTGCCGAGTTGCAGAAGTACCTCCTGGCATTTCCAGAAGATGCACAGGCCTATGGGATGCTGGCTGAATTGTACCAGAGCATGGGCGACAACCAAAAGGCACTGGAGACATACAACAAGGTAAAGGAAATAGACCCCGACAATCCGTTCACGCACCTTTCCCTTGCCAACTACTACCGCAACATCGGTGAGAAAGAAAAATCACTCGACGAGTTGAAGATGGCCTTCGGCAACAAAAACCTGGACCTCGAAACCAAGATCAGCATTCTCAGCTCGTACGATGCGCTCGTGGACATGCATCCCGAAATGCTGGAACAGGCACTGGACATGTGCCGGATCATGATCGAAGCCCATCCCAACGATGCACGCGTACACATTATTTACGGCGACTTTCTTACACGCGCAACTCAATTTGAAAAGGCGCGCGAGGAATTCCGTATCGCACAGAAAATGGGATCCAATGATTTTGCCGTAGTGCAGCAGCTGCTTTTCCTTCATTCCCAACTGAACGACTGGGACGCCATTCTCTCCGAATCCGGCGAGGCCCTGGCCGATTACCCTGACCAGCCGGTGATTTATTATTTCAGGGGCGTAGCCCTCAGCCAGAAGAAAAGATACGAAGAAGCCATCACCTCTTTCCAAAGCGGCGTAAAGCTGGTGGTGGATAACAACAACCTGGAAGCGCAGTTCTATGCCGGCCTTGGCGACGCTTACAATGAATTGAAAGACTATGTGCGCTCGGATTCAAGTTACGAGAGAGCCCTGGTGTCCAATCCCAAAGACGCCTTTGTCATGAATAATTACAGCTACTACCTTTCGCTTCGCGGAGACCGCCTCGCCAAGGCGGAAGAGCTGTCGAAACGTTCCAACGAACTCGTGCCTAATACCTCCTCCTTCGAAGACACATACGGATGGATCCTTTACAAGATGGGAAAATACGGCGATGCCAAAACCTGGATTGAAAAATCGCTGGCTCATGGCAGCGACAAGAGTGCCGTAGTCCTCGAACATTTCGGTGATGTACTGTACAAACTCGGCGACACCAACCGTGCAATCGAATACTGGCAAAAAGCAAAAGACACGGGCGAACCGGGAAGCGAATTCCTGGAAAAGAAAATCCATGAGAAAAAACTTTTTGAATAGCTACTTCCTGCCTGCTTTCCTGGCAGTCCTTCTTCCGTTCCTGCTCTCTTCCTGTAAGACGGGGCAGAAAACTGTGGCGACGCCGGCTGCCGTGAACCTTCCTGTCGAGGAGAGCGATACCCTCTTTGGCAAAGTGCTGCAACATGAATTTAAATTCGACTGGCTGACTGCCAAAGCTTCGGTCGAATACACCGACTCAAAAAACGAACAGACCTCCTTTACGGTTAACATGCGCATGGCCAATGACAGCCTTATCTGGTTGTCGGTAACACCGCTGCTGGGCATCGAAGTGGCACGCGCGCTGATCACCCGCGACAGCATACACCTCCTCGACCGCCTGCATAGTATCTATATCGTTCGCGATTACCGCTACCTCGAAGACCTGCTGAAGACACAGGTGCGTTTCGACATGCTGCAAGCCATCCTTACCGGGAATTATTTTTCAGGAATCGATGGCGGAAAAATCATTTCTGTTTACGAAGAAAGTCCGTATTACATCCTCAGCACATTACCCAAATTAAACGCCGTACGTGCAACGGAAGCAAAAGACCCCAGCCATCCGCTAGTGCAGGATTATTGGATCGACACCTCCAGCCGCATCGTCAAAACCCGTATCGAAGACGATAACCTGAAGCGTACGCTGACCGTCGAATACCCTGAATTTACTCCTCATGGCAATACCTTTTTTCCTAAAATCATCCAGATGATTATTGAGGCATCTAAACCTTCCCGCATCGCCATTGAATACAGCAAATTCAATTTGGACGGCCCGCTGACCTTCCCTTTTTCCGTTCCTGAAAAATATTCGAGGGACTGATTCACGCCATTGCTTTATCCATCCCGTTCCTGTTAAAAACTTTTATTCCTGCAGGAAGCCCTGACCCTGTATTGTTAGCACTTTCGCAGGAAGCAATTTGTGGATGTATTTTCCGTTTAACCAGATCATGAAATCCTTTTCCTACCCTACTCCAGGCCGCAACCGGCGCATCCCGGTTTTGTTGCTCGTGGTTTGTTTTTTTGGGTGCTTTACTGCTGGATTCGCGCAAACCAAGAAGGAACTGGAACGGAAAAAAGAAGCGCTGCATAAAGAAATTGAATACACCAACAAATTACTGAACCAGACCAGCCGCAACAAATCTTCATCCATCAGCCAGCTGGTTACGTTGAATAAAAAAATCAACGTGCGCACGGAACTGATCTCCACCATCCACCACGAAATTGGCGGGTTGGACTCCGAGATCGGAAATATCGGGGTCCACATCGATTCGCTGGAGAAAAAGATGACGCACCTGAAAGAACAGTATGCGCTCCTGTTATACTATGCTTACAAAAGCCAGGGCACCTATTCACGGCTCCTCTTCATTCTCTCAGCCGGCGACTTTAACCAGGCTTACAAAAGGTTTCGGTACCTGCGCCACCTCAGCGAATACCGCATCAGCCAGCAACAGTTAATCCTTCAGTTCCAGGATTCCCTCAACGGCAAGATCAGCGCACTCCGCGGCAGCCGGGTTCAGAAATCGCAACTCCTGGTATCTCAGAAAAAAGAGAAAGGCAAACTCGACCAGGAAAAGAAGCAGCAGGTGGAAATCATCAACAACCTGTCACAGCGCGAAAAGAAACTGCGGGCGGATTTAAAACAAAAGCAACGCGACGAAGAAAAGCTGAACCGTGAAATCGAGAAGATCATCCGGAAAGAAATTGAGGCCGCCCAGAAACGGGCCCAGGCCAAAGAAAAAGCTACGACAGGCAAAAGCACCCCGTCACGCAACAACACCACTTCTTCTTCTGTCCTGGCTACCACTCCCGAAGCCATCAAGCTTTCCAATGACTTTTCAGGAAACCGGGGCAAACTGCCCTGGCCGGTAGAGCAGGGATTTATCAGCAGCACTTTTGGCAGGCATGCACATCCTGTCTGGAAAGATGTGGTGGTGAATAACAACGGCATCGACATCAACTCCAACAGCGGTGCCAAGGCAAGGGCTATTTTTAATGGTACTGTCCTCCGGGTGCTCATGGTAGTCGACAAATACGCTGTACTCGTGCAACACGGTGAATATTTCACCCTCTACTCCAACCTCCGCGATGTGACGGTGAAGTCAGGCGACAAGGTCATCACCAAACAAACTCTTGGCATCGTCCAGACCGATGAAGACGACGGCAAGACAGAAGTGCATCTCGAAATATGGAAGGGAAGTAACAAGTTGGATCCCCAGGGATGGATCGCTTCTAAGAACTAGTACTAATTACGAATCAGTACGAATATACGAATCTGGTGCTTATTCGTATATTCGTACTGATTCGTAATAAGTAGATATAAAATTGTTCTACCTTTGCTTCCGCAAAAGCGGAAATTTTAAAAAAACAGAACAATGATAGCAGGCATTCTACTTGGATTTCTCGGTGGCTTGGGCGGTGGGGAAATATTCCTCCTCATTGTAGTGATCTTGTTGCTTTTCGGAGCAAAACGCATTCCTGACCTGGCACGCGGCATCGGAAAAGGCATCAAAGAATTTAAAGACGCCAGCAAAGGCCTGGACTCCGATAAAGGAGAAACCCCTACCAAATAATCCCCGATCCCCCTTTATTTCGAAGAGCGAATCCGTAAGATATCCGTCACACGGATATGCTCACGAAAGGGCTTCAGCGTACTGACATCCCTGACCTCCAGCGCCGTCATCACTTTTCGTCCTTTTTGAACACAGACAAAATAGACTTCTTCGATGTCGCTTAGAGCTGCATCTTCGATGTAGATCCATCCTACCTTTCGTTTGTTGTTTTTCAGATACAACGTTGAGATTCTGTTGAGATGCGGTTTGAGTTCTTCGAATCGCATCCCCGGATCATGAAGAGAGTCATCCTGTTCCTCTTGCCGGAGTTTTTTTGCTGTTGATTTCATGGGTATTGGGCTGGTTTTTTGACAAAACCGTGCCTGACTGATTAAGACCAGCTGGATTGTTAAAAAGAAAGCGGGGAGAGTTCCGGGCGGTTGGATTCTGCCGTTCGGCTTTTTTGACTTAAAAGAGAACTCAAAAATAACGCTGAGACAGGGGCTAAACGAAATTAATTAAGCAAACAGAAGCCTTTCATGTACCAAATCAGGAAATGGCAGGGCGAATAAAAGAATGAGCGCAATCTGACGTTGTTTTTGAGGGTCCTTTATTAGGCTTGCAAAGGGCCTTCTTCCTCTTTTCAACATAGAATTGTAAGAAATTAAGTTTATTGATGTAAATTCATTGGCACTTCACTCGTAAATTTAGCCGTACCAAAATATAATGATATTTTTGTGGCCCCGTTTAATAGGGTATCTACATAGGTTTCAAAATAATACCTGCCCAAAAAACTATGAATAATCCAATCACGCTCATCCGAAAGGTATCTTTGCTAGCGGCAACGCTATTCACCTTTCAAGGCGTCGGCTATGCTCAAAGCGTTGCTGATGTTAACAATCCCATCGTGGAGATGTTAGACAGCCTTGTCAGCCTGAATATCAGCCAAAAGACGGGTACCCCGGCTTTCGCCACGCCCAATGCGTATCAGCCCTACGAGATTCCAACCTACGCAGATGACATCTACAGCAAGCGGATGGAGAAAATTCAGACGCCAATCCCCCTGGTCTTTAACGAGCAAGTGAAAGAATATATCGATCTCTACGCCGTCAAAAAACGTCAGCTTACAGAACGAATGATGGGACTTAGCACCCTTTATTTTCCTCAGTTTGAGCAAATACTTGACCAACAGGATATCCCGCTTGAATTCAAGTACCTGTCCATCGTCGAGTCTGCCTTAAACCCTGTTGCCGTATCGCGCGTGGGAGCCACTGGATTGTGGCAGTTTATGCTGGCTACCGGCAGAATGTACGATCTGAAAGTCAATTCCTATGTCGACGAGCGTAAGGATCCATACAAATCGACCCTTGCCGCCTGCCAGTATTTCAAAGATATGTATGCCATTTACAAGGACTGGCTCCTCGTAATTGCCTCCTACAACTGTGGTCCTGGTAATGTCAATAAAGCAATCGCCCGCTCCGGAGGAAAAACCACCTTCTGGGAAATCAGCCCTTACCTTCCCCAGGAGACTCGTGGTTATGTTCCTGCCTTTATCGCTGTAACATATCTTATGCATTATACAGCAGAACACAATTTGAATGCCGTTTCTCCGGTTATCAACTATTACGATGCCGACACCATCCGGATAAACCACCAGGTTTCGCTCAGACAGATATCTGAATCCCTGAATATGTCGGAAGAGATGCTGCGGTATCTGAACCCGATGTATAAAAAAGGCATTATTCCCTCATCGGAAGAACCCAACGTCTTGAGACTGCCTACCAACAAAGTGAATTTCTTCCTGGCCAATATGAATACCATCCTGGTACCGGAAGGATTAAATGGTCCTAGTCTTACCGCATCTGCTAACAGCGAGGACCCTGCTTATACCTACGTCACGAAGACTGTAAAAAAATACCATAAAGTCCGCCGTGGCGAACGCCTCTCCACACTTGCCGACCGCTATGAATGTTCTGTTCAAGACATCAAGCACTGGAATAAACTGAGGTCTACCAAACTGGCTAGCGGGCAACGCCTGGCCGTATATGTTTCTGTTCGCCAAAAAGTAGTTGCAAAGAATGAAACAGTACTGACTACTGTAACCAAATCAAAGAACGATACCGCTAAGAATACGTCTGTAACTTCCGATTCCATGCTGGCCAGCACCGCTGCACCGGCTGATACGGAGAAACTAGCCTCCAGGCCATCCACCCCTGTACAGGTCGCTAAAGCAAACCAGGACAAGTTTTTATATCACGTGGTACAGCCCGGTGATACGCTGTGGAATATAGCCATGCGTTACGATGGCGTTACTGTAAAACAGCTTCGCAAAATGAACCGCCTCAACTCCAATGCGCTGAAGGTGGGAACGAAATTAAAAGTACAGGTTGACGGATAATTTATCCCGTATAAAATTTAAAAACGCCATTCTTTACATGAAGAATGGCGTTTTTTTATGGGTTAGCCCGTGGTGATATGCGGGTATCTTTTCTGGTGATCTTTTTTCACCAGGGCCAGCAGCTTCATTCGGAACTCTTCGATATTCACTTTGTTTAAGGCCGAGATGAAAACGCATTCGCCATGTATCCGCGACAGCCATGTTCTACGCAATTCATCCAATGAAATATTCTGTTTCGTTTCCGGCGTCAGGTCGTCTTCTTCCTTCGGAACATAATGATAAGCATCCGTCTTGTTGAAAACGATCATGGTTGGCTTATCAGAGGCGCCCAGCTCACTCAATGTTTGGTTAACGACGGACATCTGATCCTCGAATTGCGGATGCGAGATATCCACCACATGAACCAGGATGTCGGCTTCACGAACTTCGTCGAGGGTGGATTTGAACGACTCTACGAGGTCGTGAGGCAACTTGCGGATAAAACCCACTGTATCCGACAGCAGGAAAGGAATGTTATCGTAAACGATTTTTCGCACCGTGGTGTCAAGTGTGGCGAAGAGCTTGTTTTCGGCAAAGACATCGGACTTGCTCAGCAGGTTCATCAGGGTAGACTTTCCCACGTTGGTATACCCGACCAGTGCCACGCGTACCAATTCACCGCGCTGCTTTCGTTGTGTCAGATTTTGTTTGTCAATCTCACGGAGCTTTTCCTTGAGCTTGGAGAGCTTGTCTTTGATGATCCGTCTGTCGGTTTCGATTTCGGCCTCCCCCGGACCGCGCATACCGATACCTCCGCGTTGCTTCTCCAGGTGAGTCCACATGCGGGTCAGACGCGGAAGAAGGTATTTATACTGGGCCAGCTCCACCTGTGTCTTGGATTGCGCCGTGCGGGCCCTGCGGGCAAAAATGTCCAGGATAAGGTTGCTGCGGTCAACCACCCTGCACTCCAGGACTTTTTCGATGTTGCGTATCTGTGATCCGCTCAGCTCGTCGTCGAAAATGGCGATGTCGATATTGTTCGCTTTCACAAACTCACGCACTTCGTTCAGTTTACCGCTGCCGATAAAAGTCTTCGGGTCGGGTTTTTCGAGGCGCTGGGAGAACCGTTTGAGGGTTTTGGCTCCTGCTGTTACGGCGAGGAATTCCAGCTCATCGAGGTACTCCTTCAGCCTTTCTTCCGATTGCTCTTTGAACACCAACCCGATGAGTACGGCCAGCTCGTTTTTATGGCTGGTTGAGAAAATTTTTTGCGACACGAAAACGAATTTCTTATTTTTTTAATCCCTGTATGTATGCGGCAATGGAACTGATCTGGCTTTCATTCAAGGTATGACTGAATGCCGGCATCGTTCCCCTCGTGCCTTTTTTTATTCCTGCTGCAATGATTTGTGCTGCAGCACCTGCGTCCATCGCCGAAGTTGATAACAACGGCGCACCGCGATAGCTTTTATTGCCGTCTTGCCCGTGACACATGGCGCAATTTTCGAGATACCCTCGAAGGCCTTCGGTATTCATTGCTTGTATGTCACCGGAAATCTCCACGTTGGAGGGTATATATGGCTTGCTGCGTGACGCTTCGGAAATACCGTAAGCACTTACCAAAAGAAGGAACGAAAGTAAGGCCATTCCTTTATGATGATTTTTATATCCGGCAACGGCCAGCGGGATGGACAACAGAACGAGGGACAGCTTCAGGATCTGCATGGTTTTGATGGCCCCGAGGATCACATAAAGCCACAGTCCTGTCGCCAGGAAAAGGGTGCTGACGATCATTTCGGGA
>Ga0190274_10002318_pt1 | contig 11209 bp, 8 predicted proteins | sample Popmic531T_FD_133002 | JGI IMG/M metagenome (GOLD analysis project Ga0190274, IMG submission 133002) | Populus adjacent soil microbial communities from riparian zone of Yellowstone River, Montana, USA - 531 T | ecosystem: Environmental > Terrestrial > Soil > Riparian zone | place: USA: Montana...
AATACAAATAGAAAAGGAATGATTTTTTTCATAAAAAGGTTTAAAGCAGTTAAAAATAAAATGATGAGCAATCCCGTCGTCAAAAACTCCCGGCCAACGTTTCTATTAGAATTTTGTAAAAATAGAATCCCGGTACCACGTCAAAAACTACCAATTCATGTAGTTTTTTGGAATAGTTCAATCCTTAAAGGAGATATCATTAAATATAGTCCATGAAAATCCATACCCGCTTTGTAGTATAGATTGCTATGAATTACCGGGAAGTTGATATAGATCCAGCAGGTTTGCGAGCTTTTAATGAGGGCCATAAAACCATATAGGTTTCTATGATTATAAATGGAACTACCCAACATAACCATTCGGCCGTAACTCTTCTATCTGTTAATGTATCAAGGAATGGAAAAAGTTTTTGGTAGCCAACTATTGCAAAAAGCCGGATGAAAACAAAAGCCAGTGCCGCGGTATAACTGCGTACCATAAACTGTCGGTGCGCCTTAATATTTTTATTTTTAATTGCCCACCAGGCAGCCGCTGTGCAGAATAACCAGATTATTGATAAGATGCCAAGTGAAACCCTGCAGGGCTTACAATCATACATTAAATTAATTCTGAAAGCGCAGACAGCGGCAACCAGTGACCCGATAATAAAAATCTTTCCGGCCATACGATGGTATTTCATATACCGGGTTCTGATCTTGTTTGAGAATTGCAAAGGCCCTAATAGCAAAGACGCGCTTGCACCAGCAATATGTCCGATGAACCAGATCTTACTTTCCAGAAAACCTTTCTTAAAATTTTCGGGCACAAACCCTTCGGAATAAGCAAGAAAGGTTTCAACATAGAAGTAAAGGGAAAAACCGATTATTATTGCCCAGAATAAAAACCATAAAACGCGGTTGACCGTTACCATATGGATTCGTTTTATTAATTATTGTTTTTTAATGGGAATCCGTTTCCCATACGTTAATTGCCGCCAGATCCACTCAAGGGGTCCATAGTTAAAATAACGGAACCAAAAATTACTGAATAATACCTGCAAAATAAAAATCACCAGCGCCATTGGATATAAAAACACCGGCCCAAATTTAATTCCAAGCCCAAACCCAATTCCATAAAACAAGAAAATACAGATAATCGTTTGGGAGAGATAATTGGTTAATGCCATTCTTCCTGCAGGAGCGAAATAACGGAGTAACGTTTTCTCTTTTGCTTTAATCCAGATTAAACAAATCACGCTTACATAGGCAAGTGCCAACGGAACTACGCTTAGCGCATAAAATAATGTATCCATTAAACCCCAAGCACTGGAATAAATGTGTTTATGATCCATTTCAAAGTAAACCTTACCCGCGCTGGCAATAATTCCAATGGCGAAACCATAGTTGCGAATTTTTTTAAATAACCCATGGTATGCTTCGAGGTGCTGATGAATTCCTTTTCTTCCCGCATAGAACCCAATCAAAAACATACCCAGCACTTTAACCGGACGGTTGGAATTAAGAATATATTCATACCGGTAAAAAAAACCTGATGCCTGCCAGTTGCGCCATTCCTGCCACCCACTCCCATCTTTAAAAAGATAAAACGCATAATTGTCATCAACCGGGACACCATTTTTTTTATCCAATGATTGAGCCATAGCAAATAACCAATCGCCTGGCCCTGCTTTTATTAACACTTTGATAGCATCAAACAATATGGGAGATAGGATAAGCAACGTCGCCGAAACCAACAATTGTTTATCTGAAAAATTTCTGAATAACGGCAAACACAAACCAATCAATCCATATAATAGTAGAATATCACCCTCCCAAATCAACAGGGTATGAATCAATCCGAACACTATCAAAACAAATAAACGGCGATAAAATATCTGTAAAGTTTGAATCCCTTTTTGAGCTGTTCTGGTAATAATAATGGAAAAGCCAACCCCGAATAAAAGAGAGAAAATGGAATAAAATTTCCCTTCTACAAATACAAATTGCAGAAGATCGAAAATTTTATCGGCCTGAGAAGTTGGCAAAACATCCTGGTATTTATCCGTGAGATAGCCATAGCCGGAAAATCCCCTGATGTTATTAACGAGTATCCCCAATAAAGCAAAGCCACGGAGAACATCGAGAATATCAAACCTTTCCTTTTGCAAAACGGGGGCAGAAGCAGTTGACATTTGAATTTATTAATGATGGTCAGTTCACAATAACGCTCTTACTTATTTTTAATAGGATCTCTTATTTAACTTTAAACGAGGGAGGTTTCATCTGGTAAACACAATCCGTGTTCGCCAACGGAACTGACGGGTTGGCAATAAATGCCAGCACGATATCATCAAAACAAGCTTCATTACTTAACCCATCAAATGTATGCGACATGGCAGGAATTATAACCAGTTTTCTATTGGACAATTTACTGGCTATTTCTTTAGCCCACATTGTTGGTGTCACCGGATCCATCGAACCAGAAAATATTAAAACTGGTATAGTGGAATTTACAGGCTCCAGATAATCTGCTGGAATAGTTCCCTTGCTCCAGAATGAGCACGCTCGCTTTTGCTGATCAACACGGTATGTGTTCATGAAAGTATTGGCAGTAGCAGAAGCTATTTCTTCATCCTTAATGAAAGGAATGTCTTCGGAACAGGTTATACAGAGATACAGTCCCTCAGCAATAAAATCATCAAAGGATGCTTTCTCCTTATACAAACCGACAAAAGGTTTCCAATTTCCGTTATAGGCTTCGTGTATTATAAAGGGAATCGTTCTTTGCGTGAGCGGCAGGTATAACAGTGTTCGGATTTTAGTTTGAAAGGCATCCCAGGAAATGGTAATTTTTTTCTTTGTTCCATCACTCATTATATGGTCAATCTCAAATGGAATTCTCCTGCCTTTTTCCTTTAAGAAATTGAATTCATAGTTAAGATTGGGAAAACTATTATTACATGAACTATCCTTACCACAATCTTCAAACAAACTGTCGAGCGCATTCTGTGCGAAACGTGCAAATGGCAGCGGCATTTTACTGTTCATAATTACCGGAGAAAATAATACTACACTTTCTACCGCTTCTGGAAAACGACGCATGTATTCCTGTGCCAGCTTAGTACCATAGCTTAGCCCCATCACGCTTATTTTTTTATACCCGAGCCACTCCCGAACTTCTTCCATGTCTTCCGCAATAATAGTAGTTGTGTATTGTGTGAGATCAGCAATCTTTGAAAGAGAATCATAACAATTTTTTACCTCTGGTAGAGGATACATTTCATCCAAATGATCCTGCAGTCCTGCTTTGTATTGAAGAGAATTACAATTCAGCGAATTCGATTTACCCGTTCCTCTTATATCAACCAATACGATATCATGGTATTTACGATAAGGAATTTCTTTATTCGCAAAGAACGATGCGTTTTTTGAAGCAGCCACTCCAGGTCCACCTTCGAGATAAAAAATTGGCGCTCCAACTGAATCTCTTTGCAACGCAGGAATAACTGTAACGAAGAGATTGATTTTGCGACCGGTTTTTGTGGTTTTGTTTTCCCAGACAGTCAACGTGCCGCAATAAACCGAATCATTGGACCCTTCCACGGAGCACTGTTGAAGATGCTGGAAAGAAACAATCAGGTTCTGCTTATTCTCACAACAGAAAAAAAAGAGAGATAGTAATAATAATAACGGCCTGGGCATGATGGGTTATTCCTAAAAATTACGATTAATCCGTTTCTAATAAAAAAACAATTATATCCCAATCTTATTACTGACACCTTAAGGTGCCTCGTCATCATTACCGGCCGTCTTTTTTTCTTCAGCAGTGGGAATTTTTGGCAGATCCTGCATGCCAATTATAGCACCATCAGCAACCAGTACTAATTTTCCAGATTGCAGTTTATCTAACAATGATAAACTTTGCTTCCCTTCATTTAATCGGATTGGTTTATTGATCGTGGCCAATAAATTCCCTGAACTATCGGCGGCATAAAGAGTAACCAATGCAGGGAAGGTTAATTCGAATTCAATTTTTCCGGAGTCGAGTTTCATAGCTGCTGTATTTTTGTTTTCAATCGCCGAAACGTTCAATGGCAAACCACCTGTTCCGCAAGGAGAGATATAACTTCTGAACTCTGCGCCGGTGCCTGCATTTGCGGCAAATCCAGGAGTCAATGTGGTTTGATTTTCTGATTTAAGATAAATTTCCGTTCCTGCACCATTAATCAACCGCGCACTGGCGGTGATGTCTTTCGCTTCGTACACGGTTCGTCCCGAAATATCACCGGTAAGATTTATAGTTAGCGGACAATTTCCATGTGTACTCGAACCCCAAATACCTCTTCCAAATGTAGAAGCATATATATAACTGTTGGTAATCTGAAGATCTGTTACAGGAACTTTGGGAAGTCCATTGAAAAAAGGCATCCATGATGTTCCTCCTTCCTGCCGGTAAAAAACGCCAATATCGGTACCGATATAAATGTCACCATTGTCGTTCACCGCTACCGTATTTACCGGTAGGTCGGGCAAGCCACCCGACAAGTTGGTCCAGTTAACGCCGGCATTGGAAGAATAATACACTTTTACAGCGGCCTGATAACCACCAAACGTAACGTACACTTTATTTGAATTTGCTGGATGAACTGCCACACTGGTTATCTTACTAAATACGGATGGAAAGCTGGCACTATTATGCAATGCCGTCCATGTGGCGCCTTTATCATCTGAACGCGATAAGGTTTTTCCGGATTGATCTCCATAATCGTTCCATTCCGGCCCCCCAGCACAATACAACCGGTTGCCGTTACTTGGACTGGTAGTAAGTGCCCACCTGCCGTTTGCATCGAAAGTTGAAATGGGTGTATTGCTTTCGCCGAAATTGGACCACCTGAGTATTTGGGTGCCGCCGACAAACTTGGTACTATCAAACCAGGAAGTCGCTGCTGATTTAAACCAAACCCGGTTTTGCACATTTAGAAACCAATAGGTAGAGGGTAATGACTTACTAAAGAAAACAGTTTCAGTATTAATCGTTGTAAGCACAAAGGTTCCGAAATCGTGTGGCATAGCAATATCAAATCCATCACCAGCCTTGTAATTTTTAAAGAAGCTGGTATTATCGGTTTTTACCAGTACGCCATTATCCTGCGCGCCTCCTATTACGAAGTTTTCATCGTTATCCGCCACGCCCAGATGATAAAACTGCGTATTAGACATTCCCAAAAAACGGTTGAAAATAGTTACACCGTGATCGTCGGTACCAAATACACCACCGTCACTTCCGATAAAAAGCCGATCATCCAGTGGGTGATAAATTAAATCGTGAATATCCGCATGGACATAATTCTGGTTTGCATCCTCGCTGGAACCGCTTCTAACAAAAGTAGTTCCACCATCCTCACTAAACCGCGTATACATGTTTCCCGTCACAATGTGATTATAGTTAGTGGGCGAAGCAGCGATATTGAGCATATATTCTACAGTTCCGCCGTCAACATTGTTTATATCGGAGCGAAGTAAAAAAAGACCTCCGGAATTAGTAGAACGAAAAATGCGAAAATGTGGAAATCCGTTGGTATTTCGTCCTGCCAACAAATAAACAATGTTTGCATTATTTGGAGTAACTGCAATAGCTATGCGTCCGCAACCACTAATATCATCGGGAATCCGGCTGGTAACATCCGCAAAAGATTGTCCGGCAGTAGCGGAAATAAAAAAACGGTTGGCGGTAGTCGCGTACATCGCAACAGAGGAGCCTGGCTTATATTCAATATCGAAGTATCTGGATGAATCAGAAGATACCATATCCCAACTTGTGCCTCCGTTATCGGTCCGGTATAATCCTTTACTTGTAGCAGCCAGCAACACGTTTGCATCGGATGGCGATTGAATTAATTTATAACCAACATAAAATCCCGGAATATTCAATCCTGTTTTTATCCATGTGTCTCCCTCATCTGTTGATTTAAATATACCTAATGATGGTCGGATATAATCAAATCCATCTACAAAACCTCCGGTATTACTATCTCCATCGCCTGTAAGCACATATAGTGTTGATGGATTCGCGTGACTTACCACAATCCCTGAAATGCCGAGTGAGGGAATATAGCTATTTACATTGCTCCAAATTGTGCCACCGGTAGTAGTTTTAAATAATCCCCCCGCCGGTGTGCCCGCATAAATTATATTCGCATTGGTGGGATGGAAAGCAATCCGATCCACCCTGCCAATACCTTTTCTCCCATAACTTTCTGTCACATGCTGAGGACCTATCAGGCTCCACAAGCCAAGATGTGGACTTTCCGTTTGCGCCATCGGTAATTGTTGAAATTGCTCTAACGCTTTCATATTACGTTCACTCACATTCACAATTTCACCGTTCTCATCCTGATGCCCTTCAAGGTACTGAAGCTGTCGGGCCAGTTTCTTGTACCTGCTATTTATTTTTTTTAAAGTAGCAGAATCTTTTGTAACCCGTAGCAGGCTATCTAAATGCTGCGTCATTTTACCGGAATAACTTTTAAAACTCCTATCTCCTTTTAATGAAGCCGCAATATGGACAGGAATCTGTACCTGAGAATAGGAGCATAAAAACCAGCAATAACAGATTCCCAGGGCTAATAACTTTTTCATTAACGATGATTATTTGCTTTGATTAACAATTACCCGATCACATTACTGTTGTTGTCTCTTTAATTCCTCGACTTGCTTTTGCAAATCGATTATATAAAGTGTTAGTTCTTCGATTTTTTCCATCATACGCTTTTGCATGTCTCCCACCTCAATTCCAGATTTTTCTATTTCAGAGGCTTTGGGAATGTTGGGCAAATGCTGATTGGTATTAATAAACTGCTCGAGTTGGGAAAGAGGCATCAGGTTATATTCTTTTCGGAAAACATAATCGGGCCAATTGCCGGATAGCTGCACTTTCAACTCTTCGCAAATTGCTTTACCGTTTATACTAAGCTTATATCCGGACGCAACTGCAGACGTTCCGATGCTAACATTTCCACCGGCATCTACAAACACCCGATCAGCCCCGTTGGTACGGACAATGAATTTTCCCGTTTCATTGGAACTCACTGTACCCATTCTGAAATTCTCACCCCCTGTACCCGTTAGTTGGATAAATCCTTTATCAACATCGCTGGCTGAAAAATTGATCTCCGCATTACCAGAAGTATTATTGAACCTGGCACCCAATGCTCGTACATTACCACCTACTTCTAACCTTTCCTTTGGATTCACAACATTTAAGCCGATGCTGTCACCGATATTCAATACATCGTTTCCGTTCTTTATCCAATAATCGCTATCGAGAAAAAATTTCCACGAATCGTTCTGACGCATATAAAATCGCTCCGTGGTATTATCATACACTACCAGACCATTAATAGGACTGACAATAGCCGATCGTTGTGTACTTGTCATGCGTGGTAATAAAAGACCTCCCGTAGTACTGCTCAAATGAAGAATGGCACAGGAGGCAAGTGCAGGGTTGCCGATAACAACGCCGCCTGTATTCAGGTTACGTATATCATCATTTGATCCGGTTGCAGTTCCCCAGGCGGTTTTTCCTTCTGAAACTCGCTTCCATACCGGAAGCGAGGGAATCGCGCTGCTATTAAAATAAAAACCGTCTTCTCCGTCGGTTTGAAATGTCAATAAACCTCGCGCAGGACTCACAATCGCGTTTCTCTGGGCCTCCGTCATTGAAGGAAACAGGACTCCTTTTGTAGTGCTATTCAAATGAAGAATGGCGCTGTTGTTAGGTGTTGTGGTACCAATGCCTACGCTTTGTTGCGCACACAACTGATTAATACAAACCAGCAGAAATAGAGTGAAAATAAATTTCATATACTTGATTTTTATAATTGAACTATTTAATCGAAGATGTTGGCAGGATCATGGATGATAAAACTGAATTCAGTATCCACGAATACACGATTAATGGGATCATAGATTTGAACTAGTAAATAATAACCATTGGGCGGAGCAATAAAGTTTGCGGAAGCAATACGTGGCGCAGTGCCGCCGGGAGTAACCAGGATTGCCGATCGGGCGGAAGGGCGGGAGCCCATGAACGAAATTTTATATTTGCCTGCAGAAAGTCTTTCAATTACAGGAGCGTATGTGTCTGGCGACCATTGCAAGGTTCCATTGGCATTTACTGTTCCCGAAGTGATTGATAGCAAATTATCGCCTGAAAATAATTGGCGCGACAATTTTGAACCCACATTAAGATTGCCGCCACTTCCCGGATTCAACATTTTAAACACCGACTCCTCATCAATAGATATAATATCGTTACCGTTCATGCGAATTATAATCTTACCCAACGGGTTTCCGGCATTGGTTCCCAGCCGCAGATCGTCGCTACTTACCTGCATAAACACTTTGTTGTCGCCGGCATTATCTATTTGCAGAATTGGCGTCGCTTCATCGAGCGTAATATCTTCCTGTGTAATTATATTTCCGCCAGCACTGGCTCCGCCGGCTGAAACTATATTTCCGCTCGCTGTCATATCATTGGCCTGCAATAAACCACCGGCAGATACATTGTCGGCTTTAATTCCTAAACGACTCCGGATATTTCCATTCACCTGTAGTCGCTTATCCGGAGAGGATGTTCCGATTCCAATACTATCAAACGTATAAATGTATTTGCCAGAAGATGATTTGTTCCAAAAAGTATTATTAATGAAATAGCTCCATGTTCCATCCTGGTATTGATAAAAACGATGCGTTGTACTATCATAAAGTAATAGTCCATCGGCGGGATTGCTGATCAGTGCCCGTTGTGATTGCAACATGCGCGGAATCAACAATCCCTTATTAGTTTTGCTGATATCAAATATGGCACTGCTATGAATAGGCTGAGATCCTAAGCCAAATCCCTGCTGCGCGAATGTGTTTGAAACGAGCAACAGAATGAAGGCAACAAATACAATTATGTTTTTCATGTTCATTTCTTCTGAAGTGAATTAAAGATTAATCGGACTGTTAACCACATAAGTGAATGCTCCGTCAACATGTATTCCATCGCGATTAAATACTTCGATCCTGATTTTACCGGGACTTATGTAACTAGCCGTGCAAATATTTGTAGCCGTGCCTGCCGGAGTTGCGATAATTACACAGTAAGGATCAATGCCAGGAGCACCGTAAGTGGTAATCTCATACCTGCCAGTACCTGTTTTTTCCCATTCTCCAAGAAAAGGAGTCATCCAACCCTCCGGAGCGCCATCGGCAGGTATATAACCAAACAAAACAGGCAGCATATTAATTTCAGGCGCGGTGAATCTGCAAAGCTTCCATCCAATGGTAAGTCTTCCTTGACTGCCTGTGGTCTGTAGCATTTCTATATTCGCGTTACGATCGATAGCAATACAATCTGTTCCATCCATCCGCAGAATCAATTTTCCACTACTGTTGCCACTGTTGGTTCCAAATCTCAAATCATTGCCTGCAAGTTGGAAATATGCCTTCTTCGTATTATTGTCCTGAAGTTGAAGCGTAGCTCCCACATTGTCGAGTGTAAGATCGCCGCGTGCAATAATCGGCCCGTTAACGTTTAAGTTTCCTCCGGCATTCATTAAGGTGGTGGCAATAAGTGTTGCCGCGCTAAGATCGCCTGTTGAAATGATGTTGCCTTCTGCACGAATATCAGAACGCGCCTGGATATTTCCATTGACATCAACTCTTTCGGTTGGTGCGGTAATTCCTATACCAATACTATCTCCGTTATTATAAGTCCAGTTGCGTGAACCTGATTGAACCCAGCTCGCATTAGTGATCATATATCGCCACTCTCCTTCCTGAAATTGATACAACCGATGCTGCGTCGTATCATAAACCAGCAAGCCATTGGCGGGATTCGCAATGGCGATTCTATTTGTCTGCGACATTCGCGGCACCAATATTCCTTTGTTATTGCTTGTAATATCCAATGCCGCACTATTATTCGGCGAAGTAGTTCCGATACCGATACTTCCTTGTGCAATCACGGATGGCATGCATATAAACATTACTAACCCGGTTGTCAAACTGCGTAATATTGTTCTCATAAAAATTAATTCAAGGGATCATTAATCATAAAGTAAAAATCATCGTCAACATGGTTACCGGCCATATTAAAGATTTCAACACGAAATTTGCCAGATGAATAATACCTGCCGATACAAATGCGTGGAATAGATCCAACCGCCGTTACCACAATTACACCTTTAGAAGAAACATCCGCCATACCCGGATCAATCTCATAAACACCAGTAGAAATTTTTGAAGAACTACCTGAAGTGGGCCACATGGAGGGAGAAAAACCATCTGCAAATACTTGCCCGTATAAAATGGTCAGTAAATTATTGGGGTTGCCGGCACGCATCACTTTATTTCCAATAACCATTCTGCCAAGGTCAGTATTTCCAGGAACCTGATCACCTTCCAGCCAATTTAACAAAGCGAACGCCGAGGTCTTATCAGCACTTGCCACATTAGTTCCATTTACACGTAAAATAATTTCGCCTGCTTCATTTCCACTGTTGGTTCCCAATCGAAGATCATTACCAGCTATTTGAAAAAATCCTTTGTTCACGCCGCTAACTTTCATTTGCAGAGTCGCGGAAGGGTTATCGATGATCACATCTCCGCCACCATTTAAATAATCAACCATATTTGCCGAACCGCTTGCATTTATATTGCCAGTTGCACTTAGAACAGGAGAACTTGCAGATCCGGATGCGGTGATGGTGGTTCCGACACGAAAGCTTTCAGTAGTATTGATATCACCGTTTACATCCAACCGGTGTTGAGGCAGTGAAGTGCCGATACCCACGCTATCCGTGAGATTGGTCAGAAATTTCCTACTGGTCGATTCGCTCCAGTAATCGCTGTTAATAATAAATCGCCATGCACCATCCTGGAATAAATAAAATCGTTGACTGGTAGTGTCATAAACAAGCAAGCCGTTTGCTGGATTGACGATTGCAATTCTTTGTGATTGTGAAACGAGCGGAGGTAAAAATCCTTTATTATTACTCGATACGTCCAGCACGGCACTTGACTGGGGAGTGGTAGTACCGATACCAATACTTTGTGCAGATGAATATTTCATTTCCGCAATTAAAAACAGAAATATTATTGATACCTTTTTCATAATTTGTTTGAACGATTTCTTTTAATAATGTGTTCCAAAACTTATGAAACCATAGTCTGCAGCCAAATAA
>Ga0190274_10002319_pt1 | contig 11208 bp, 6 predicted proteins | sample Popmic531T_FD_133002 | JGI IMG/M metagenome (GOLD analysis project Ga0190274, IMG submission 133002) | Populus adjacent soil microbial communities from riparian zone of Yellowstone River, Montana, USA - 531 T | ecosystem: Environmental > Terrestrial > Soil > Riparian zone | place: USA: Montana...
GCCAGCAGGATGGGTGACTGCGTGGTCGTCAGACCCGCAGCCCAGGCGGGCAGCGCGTTGTTGAATGCCACCACATCGGGCGCGCAAGTGGGGCAGTCCGGTGGGCTCATCGGGATGATCTTCGCGACGACGATCTTCATGGCCGGGTTGTTAGCCCGCATCTGGCCGATGAGTTTGGTCAACGCGGTGATCTTGTTCTGCAGCGGAATGAATCCACCCCACATGTCGTTGGTACCGAGGTGCACGACCACGACATCCGGGCGGGCCGCAGTGAGCCAGGGCGGCAACTGGTTCTGATCGGCAATGCCGGTAATGGAGAAGCCGCTGTGGCCCTCATGGTCGAAGTCGTACAAAAAGCCCGTGCCGCAGCCATCGCCGTTGTTCACGCCGCCGACGAAGTCGATGTTCGTGAAGCCGGCGGTCTGCAGTCGGTTCCAGAGGTACGCGCGCCAGCAACCGGGGCTGGACGTGATGGAATCGCCAAGCGGCATGATTCGCACGGGAGTTTGTGCAATGGAGTGCGAGGCGTGGGCCAGTGCAATCACCGCGAGCAGAAAAGTCTTGAGGAGACGGAAGCTGAGTCCGCGAAACATGAGACCTCCTTGTGCGTGGAGCGGCAGTGCCGTTCCGCATTTCCAGTCACGTCCATTTGTGACTTCGATCCGGCGGCGATCATGATCCCGGAATGCGCCGATGGGAAGGCAAAAGTTTCCGGCGCACATGTCCTGGGCGGACAAGAGCCAAGGCGCGTACATCGAGTGGCGACTAACTATTCGGAAGGTTTCGTTGGCAGGGCGCGTTGCATCGCGATAGGAAAAGTTGACCTTTGCGTTTACATCTGTAAACTACCCAACGTTTACACGCGTAATTTAAGGTTGAGAGCCCAAAATGCCGTCGCAGCCCGTACCTATCAGCGAAGCCGAAGCCATCGTCATGGAAGTCGTCTGGGCGAAGAACCCGATACCCACGGAGGACGTCGTCGCGGCGCTCAAGCACCACGGAAAATGGCAGGAAACGACCGTAAAGACACTGCTCAATCGGCTGCTCAAGAAGGGCGCGCTGAAGGCACGGAAGGAAGGGCGGCGTTATCTTTATTCACCGGTCCTCACGCGCGATCAGTGGCTGGCAACCGAGAGTCACGGCTTTCTCGATCGCCTGTTCGGCGGCCGTGTCGCACCGTTGGTATCGCACTTCAGTCAGCAGAAGAAGCTCAGCAAGAAAGACATCGAGGACCTCAAGCGCCTGATCCAGGAGCTCGAAGATGGACGCTGAGCTGATGCGACTTCTGACAAGCACACTCATGGCTTCCAGCGTCGCCATCTTGCTCGTCGGCCTGCTTCGGAAACCGCTTCGGGCAATCTTCGGCGCGCGAGCCACGTATTGGGTGTGGCTGCTGGTGCCCGTGCTGATTCTGGCGGCCCTGCTTCCGGCGCCGTCGCAATTGCTTCAGGCATCTTCGGAATCCCTGGCGGGCCAGATCCGCTCGGTACTCTCTGTTGCGGCAGTCACAACGCTTCCTCGCGAATCGGCAGGTCTAACCACCGCCTTGCTTGCGATCTGGGCGACAGGCGCATGCGCCATGTTGGTGGCGCTGATCCGGCGTCAGATGGCGTTCCTGCATTCGCTCGGCACCCTACAGTCCGATGCAGACGGTCTTCAACGCGCTGAGGTCGTCGCGCCCATGCTCGTCGGCGCCTGGAAACCGAAGATCGTGGTGCCTGTCGATTTTGAAGCCCGCTATTCGCGCGAGGAACGCGAACTGGTGCTGGCGCACGAGCGCGCGCATCTCTCGCGTCGCGACGTGACGATCAATGCAGTCGCGTCGGGCGTGCTCTGCCTCTTCTGGTTCAACCCGCTCATCTACTGGGCGCTGGGCTGGATTCGAATCGACCAGGAGCTCGCCTGCGATGCGCAGGTATTGGCGCAGCGCGCAGACGCCAGACACAGCTATGCCAAAGCATTGCTCAAGACCCAGCTAGCTACCGAGTCCGGCTGGCGACTGCCGGTCGGATGCCATTGGCAATCCAACCACTCACTGAAGGAGAGAATCCTCATGCTCAAGCGTCCCTTGCCCGGTATGTCACGCCAGCTTTCTGGCATCGCCCTGATCATCGCGCTGGCTGCTTCCGGTGGCTACGCCGCATGGGCAGGGCAGGCCGCCGAAGACAAAGGCGCTCGCATACTCGTGGACATGAAAGTGAGGGTGACCAATTCTGAATCCAATGAGGTGTCCGCCGTCGCTACGCGATACCTCGTGCGCTCCGGTGAATTGCCATCCGACATGAAGGTGCCACCGGCTGCCTTCGCCTGCACTCCCTATTTGCACGACGAACTCGAGAAGTCCTCGGCTTGGGCAGGAATGAAAGCACGCGGCCTGCCGCTGCCGCCAGTCGGCTACATACTCATGGATTGCACGATTCGCGAGAACGGAGAAGTGGTTGCGACTCCCGCTGTCATGGCGATGGATGGCCAGCCGGCGACCATCGAAACCAGCTCCAAACTGCGTGCTTACAGAATCGAGCTGAGTGCATCGACATCAGAAGAACCAATTACCGCTGCCGCGTCGACCCGCAAGCGCTGACACCGGGGGCGAAGCGGTTGTTAGCCGCTTCGCCCCGTTTCGCTGTCGCTTACAACGAGCCCGACAAAGCAGGCGTCGTCCAGTTGATCCACATGCCCTGGTTGAACGGCACGCCGGGATCATTCCTCATCACGTTGGTATTTCCCGTGCCGCCGCCGACCAGGAATTTCTGCACGTAGGCATTCACTTCCGCCTGCTGCGAGGAGGGGAAGCTGCAGTGACCGTGCTCGGTGGTCAGCGAATAGCCCATCCGGTCGGGAATGCCGAGTGCCTCCCAGATGCGATGACCCGCGTTGGCGCCGGTCCAGGAGCTCTGCGGACCCAGCCACAGGATGTTGTTCTCGATGACCAGCAACGCGCGCGGTGCCACCAGGCCCTCGATGGCGTGATGGTCGAACGGTAGTTTGGGTACGGTGCTGCCGAATTGACTGAAGTTGGAGCGGAACCAGACGTTCTCGCCCACGATCTGGCTCAACGTCTGCGTGCTCTGTCCCTGCGACAACATCCAGTTCGACACACGCCAGGTTCCCGAGCCGCCGGAACCGGGTTCCTGCGGGATGGTGAGCTTGATGCGCTCGTCGAACGCGCCGACTGCGAGCGCACCCTTTCCATTCCGCGAGCAGCCCGTGACACCCAGCCGGGTGGTATCGATATTGGCTGCCGGAGTTTTCTCCAGAGCGTCTATCAATCGACTCGCACCCCAAGCCCACGCCATCAGGGCTCCGGCGGAATGACCGCTGCCGTACAGGTCGTAGAATCTGCCGACCCCGCGCGACCCTTGGCCGTTTTGCTGGCCGATCTGGTCGTTGGGCAGATTGATGACGGCCACGCCCATGCTCGAGAGCGCCGAGTTGTTCAGGCTGGAAGCCCCGACCCCGATGATGGCGGGATAAGGAGCGGTGCCGGTGCTGGGATAGGTGATCGACGCATTGAAGGATGTGGTCCTTCCATTGTCGTTGACAGTCACCGTCAGTGTGTTGCCGCTGCGTGAACCGGTGGTTGCAGAAGAGGGCGGGTTCGGCTTGTAGCCATACTCGAACTCCTGCGCCAGCGTGGCGATTTCAGTGCGGCGGCATGCCCACTCGGCCTTCGTCGTCATGCGCGACCCATTCAGGAACGTGAACGGGTCCGGCAGGAACGAGTTGTTAGGTAGCGATGCGTAGGTAGGCATCGGCGGGACGGTGCACCCCGTGCCTCCCCCGGTTCCGGCCTGTGTAACGGTGACGGTTTGCGAGGGGACACCCGTCGCGGAAACCGTCACGATCGCCGTGCGCGCACCGGTGCCGGTGTTCTGCTGTGCGGTGACCGTCTCCGTTCCGTTGTTGGACCCGGATGCCGGGCTGACCGCCAGCCAGTCCTGATTGTCGGCCACCGTCCAACTGGTGTTGGAGGTGATCGCAAACGTCCCGGTGCTGTTGGCAGCTGCGGCGACATTCACTGTCGCGGGCGACACCGACAGTGTCGTGCCGGCCGCACAGTTGGTGGCGGCCGACCCCGTGCCGGTCGGCGCCGCGGTCGAGGTGGTGATGTTGATCTTGTCGAGTCGCGCGCCGTCCTCACGGAAGGCCATGGTCAGTGTGTGCGCACCCGCCGTGAGGTTGAAAGTGTTCGGGAATTGCGGCCACACCCAGTTGGTGTTCCACCAGTTGTTCCAGAACACCCAGGTCCCGCCATCCATGCGCACCCAGAAGGAGTCGTCATTGGCCGTCGGGCCTAACATGCGCGCGAACAGGCGGTAGGTTCCGGCCGCGCCTGCGGTGAATGGAAAGTCGATGTAGCCGGCGGTGTTGGTGGGAGCGCTCGCCGTGCTGTTGTTGCCCGGTTGAATGATGACGTACTGGGAATTCGAAGCGCCGGTGTCGGTGGTCCGGTTCCACAAGGATCCGACCTGTGCACACTCGGCTTCCTGCCAGATCGATGTCTGGGCATTCGCCACACTGCTGAATATCAAAAGCACCAGCGCTGCCAGAATCGCCCGCTGGAAATCCGTCCTATGGAAATAGAACAACGCGTTCATGCGTCCCCCTTCACTCAAGTGATTGTGATTGCGTCCTTTGCGATGTGTGCGTCACTCACTGAATCCCCCACGTCTCACAACGTGGCGGGCCGCGATCAGTGCGTGTGCACGTCCTTGCCTGCGACGCAGGCTCGGCGCGAATGTATATAGGTCGCACACGATTTCTGCATCTGGGGAAAAGACCTAGTGAAACGTTTACCCTTGCGGCCATGCCCAAAACACTGCTGAAGACTTTGGCGTGCCTTCTGCTCGCGATGCCCCTCCGCGCCGCGACTCCCGAGGTCCGGTTCGACAACCCGCTGCTGCGCCAGCGCGCCGATCCGCAGGTGATGCTGCACACCGACGGGCAGTACTACGTCATGGCCACCTCGGCGGAATGGGACCGCATCGAACTACGCCGCACGCGCGACCTGAATGCGCTGGCGACTGCCGAAGCAAAGGTCCTGTGGCGCGAGCACGGCGCGGGTCCGATGAGCGCACACATTTGGGCCCCGGAAATCCATTTCATCGACGGCAAGTGGTACGTCTATTTCACGGCCAGCAGCAAGGATGCGATCTGGGAAGTGCGGCCCTACGTGCTCGAGAACGCATCGCCCGATCCCTTCAAGGGCGAATGGAAGGAACTGGGGCGACTCGAGACCGGCTGGGACAGCTTCTCGCTCGACGGCACCACCTTCAAACACAAGGGCAAGCGCTACTTCGTGTGGACGCAGCGCGGACGTACTCCTGCGGAGGGTCGCGGCACCAACATCTACATCGCCCAGATGGATTCGCCGAAATCGATCACCGGCAAGGTCACGATGCTGACGCGTCCCGAGTACGAATGGGAGAAGCGCAAATACGACGTCAACGAAGGGCCTGCCGTGCTGGTCCGCAATGGCCGGGTATTCATGACGTTCTCGGCCAGCGCGATCGACGCCAACTACTGCCTCGGTCTGCTGACGGCGTCGGCCGATGCCGACCTGCTCGTAGCCGAATCCTGGAAGAAATCCCAGGAACCGGTCTTCAGGAGCAGTGAGGCCAGCGGGCAGTACGGCCCCGGCCACAACAGCTTCACGACCACGCTCGACGGCAAGACGGACATCCTGGTCTATCACGCACGCGAGTACCGCGACATCCTCGGTTCGGAGCTGGCGGACCCGAACCGCAACACGCGTGCCCAAGTACTGCGCTGGAAGAGTGATGGCTCACCGGACTTCGGCGAACCCGAAGCGGATCTCGGGAAAGTGGCGCCGAAGCCCCTGTACCGCGATCCACTCTTCGACGGCGCCGCGGATCCGGTCGTCGTGTACACCGGCTCGTATGGCCGGTGGTACATGCTGTACACCAACCGCCGTGCCAACGCGCAATCGACCCAGGGAGTGGAATGGGTTCACGGCACGCGCATCGGCATCGCCGAATCGCTCGACGCCGGCGTCACCTGGAAATACATCGGTGAAGCGGACATCGAACTACCGTCCGAGTTCGGCGGTGCCAGCGCCACGCACTGGGCTCCGGATGTCGTGCGCGATGACATGGGCCTGTTCCACATGTTCATCACAGCGGTTCCGGGAATATTCCAGGACTGGAACCATCCGCGGCAGATCGTGCATCTCACCAGCAAGGATCTGCGGAAATGGCGGGACGCCCGACCCGTGAAGCTGGCGACCGACCGCGCGATCGATGCGTCCGTGATCCGGCTGCCGTCGGGCGACTGGCGCATGTTCTACAACAACGAAACCGACAACAAGGCGATCTGGTACGCCGACAGCCCGGACCTCGAGAGCTGGACCGATCGCGGCAAGCTGATTACGGATCAGGCCGGTGAAGGCCCGAAGGCCTTCCGCTGGCACGACAAGTGGTGGCTCGTCACCGACGTGTGGCACGGACTCGCGGTCTACCGATCCGATGACGCTGTCCAGTGGGCCCGGCAGCCCGGCAATTTGTTGGAGACGCCGGGCAAAGGCGCGGACGATGCGGTGAAGGGCGCGCATGCCGATGTGGTGGTTGTCGACGATCGTGCCTGGCTGTTCTATTTCACGCATCCGGGTCGCAAGGACACCAGGGCCGATACCTATGAAACGCGCCGCAGCTCCATCCAGGTGGTGGAACTGAAGCAGGACGGCGAGTGGCTCAAGGCCGATCGCGATTCACCGACGCGCATTGCACTGCGAGCCAGGTAACGACGGCGGGCAGTACCTGGCTGGTCTAACTTCTCGCGCAGTGACGGAATGTCGCACGCGGATGTCCCCGCTTTGTCGCTCCAGGCGCCGCGAAGGACAAGATTCGCGAGGACAAATGTTGTCGTGGGACATTCGGGGCGCGTGTTTCGTCGCGTGTCTTTGCATGAAAAAATCTTCATTTGGGTGACGGCCCGTCCGGAATCGCCAATACTCGCAACCCTTCTGCTCATCCTTAGTTTCGAGGGGTCCATCATGATCGGAATTTTTGCGGTGCGCGCGGGTTGGCGTGCCGGACTGTGTTTGTTCGCCGCCGCCTGCATGCTGACCACGTCGGCCGCCATCGCCCAGGCTGCACCTGCGCGCAAGGACGTCGAAGTCGGGATGAAGTGGGCCACGCAGTTCATGGTCGACAAGGTCGCGGATCGCGGCGGCTACCTCTGGAACTATCTACCCGACATGTCGCGCCGCTGGGGCGAGATGGAGGCGCGCGAGACGATGATCTGGCTGCAGCCGCCGGGTACCTCGAGCATGGGTCACGTGTTCCTGGATGCGTATCACGCCACGGGCGATGAGTATTACTACCGTGCGGCGGAACAGGTCGGCTCTGCGCTGATCTGGGGCCAGCATCCGAGTGGCGGCTGGAACTACGTGGTCGATTTCGCGGGCGACCGCAGCCTGCGTGACTGGTATGCAACCGTGGGCAAGAACGCCTGGCGGCTCGAGGAATTCCAGCACTACTACGGCAACGCCACCTTCGACGACCAGGTGACCACTGACGCCGCGACGTTCCTGTTGCGGCTGTACGTGGAGAAGCTGGACGCGCGTTACAAGGCACCGGTCGACAAGGCCATTCAGTTCGTGCTCGACAGCCAATATCCGATCGGCGCGTGGCCGCAGCGATTTCCGCTGAACCACGAGTTCTCGAAGCACGGCCTCGCGGATTACTCTTCCTATTACACGTTCAACGACGACGTGGCCTGGGAAAACGTCTCGTTCCTGATCCAGTGCTACCAGGTGCTGGGCGATCAGCGGGTGCTCGATCCCATCATGCGCGGCATGAATTTCTTCATCCTCTCGCAGCAAGGCGCGCCGAACCCGGGATGGGCACTGCAGTACACGACCGACCTGAAGCCCGCCGCGGCGCGTACCTATGAACCGCTGGCATTGGCGACCCACACCACGGCCAGCAACCTCGAACATCTGATCACGTTCTACGATCTCACCGGCGACTCGCGGTATCTCGCGCGCGTTCCGGACGGCATCGAGTGGCTGGAAAAGGTGAAGCTCGCGAAGCCGGATGCGGCTGGCCGAACCCATCCCACCTATATCGAACTGCAGACGAACCGCCCGATGTACGTGCACCGGCGCGGCTCGAACATCGTCAACGGGGAGTACTACGTCGACTACGACCCGGAGCGCCCCATCGGGCACTACGGCCAGACTCGCAGGCTCAACACGGCCGCGTTGCGCAAGCATTACGAGGAAGCGCTGAAGGCGGATGTGAAGGAGCTGGCGAAAAACTCGCCGATCGCGCCCGGCGCCGGCATCGTCGAACTACCGCGCTTCTTTGCGGATCGCTATGCGCCGCCCGCGGAAAAGGATCTGCCGGGGCAGGTGCGAGGCTCTCTGTCGTCGCTGAACAAGTCGGGCTTCTGGCCGGCGGCGTTGCCGCAGACCAGTCATCCATATAAAGGCCCGTCGACGAAGGCCGAAGTGCAGGGCGGCGATTTCGGGACCACGCATGTCGGCGACGACACCGACACTTCGCCCTACACGGACACGGCGAAAACCGTGTCGATCTCCACGCAGGAATATCTGCGCAACATGAACGTACTGGTGCAGTGGCTTGCGCAGGCACCCCACTAACAGGTAGAGGCGGGCAGCCTCGCGCTTCTACGTGTCCGCAGATGCGCCTAGACTGCGGGCATGCGCAAAACATTGCCGACGGTCTTGGCGCTGGCGGCCTCATTGCTGGCCGCGGCGTATGCGCCATCCGCTGTTGCCCAGGGCGACGCCGGATGGATCACGCATCCTGATGCCGGTACGCGCACGCCCATCGTGCTGCAGTTCAGTCGTGAGCTGCAGCTCGAGCGCGTGCCGGCGAGGTTGCCGGTCAGTGTCACCGCCGACAATCGCTACATTCTCTATGTGAATGGTCAGCGTGTGGCCGACGGTCCGTCGACCGGTACGGTCAAAAGCTGGCGCCAGAGATCGTTGAACCTGGCCCCGCAGTTGAAGCGCGGCAAGAACGTGATCGCTGCGGTGGTCTGGAATTTCGGGGACGTTGCCCCGGCATTTCAGCAAATCGTGGCAACAGGATTTCGCCTGATCGGCGAGCCGATCTCCACGAGCGCACCCGGCTGGCGGGTCCGCATCGATGACAGTCACAGTGCCGTCAATCCCAAGGAGCACATCTCCTGGCAGTACTACGTGGCGAGCACGCCGGAAGTCATCGACGCACGCAAGATCAATGACGAGCACTGGCAGGACGCGGTGCCGGCGCGCGCCGCAGCGGCGCGTACGCTGATCGCGGATCCGTTTCCGCCACAACTCTACACCGAGGCGGTGCCGGGCAAAGTCGTGCGCAGCTCGCTCGATGGCGCACACCAGTTCCCCGCGCGACCGGTGGTCGTTCCGCCCAACACCCGCGCCAAACTACTCGTCCAGCGCGACGTCATGATCTCCGCCTACCCGTCGCTCGAAGTGCAGGGTGGCAGGGACGCCACGATCAATATCCAATACGGGGAGGCGCTCTACGACGCGAATGGCCGGAAGGGAGATCGCAATCTCGTCGGTGACCGCCAGTTGCGGGGCTTCCACGACACGTTCATCGCGGACGGAACATCGCGCGTCTTCCAACCGCTGTGGTGGCGCACCTTTCGATACCTGGAGATCGAAGTGGCAACGGCGGCCGAACCGCTCACGCTGCGTGCGCTGCGACTTCACGAGAGCGGGTATCCGTTCGAGCAGGTAGCGAGCTTCGTGAGCAGTGATGCCGAGCTCAATCGCATCTGGGAGATTGGCTGGCGCACGATGCGCGTCGACTCGCACGAGACTTTCATGGACAGCTCCTACTGGGAGCAACTGCAATACACCGGTGATACGCGCCTCGAAATGCTGATCACCTACGCGGTTTCCGGCGACGCGCGGCTCGCGCGCCAGGCCATCGATGCATTTGCGGAATCCGATGTCGATGGCGGTCTCGTGCAAGGCGCTTACCCGTCCCGCCTTCCCAACGTGATCGCCACGTTCTCGTTCGCCTGGGTAGGCATGTTGTCGGACTGGGCACTCGAACAGCCGGACACTGCCTTCATCGTTCGACACCTGCCGCGTATGCGCCGTGCACTCAACTGGTTCGAGCCACTGCTCAACCCGCAGGGATTGCTCGGCAAGAATCCCCAATGGAATTTCATCGACTGGTCTGGTCAGAAGTGGGACGACCGCGACCACTTTCCTTCATGGGGAAGCCAGAACGGCAGCTGCCTCACGACCGCGATGTGGGTGGGCGCGTTGCGGCAGGGTGCGGCGTTGGAACGCGCACACGGCGATGCGGCGCGCGCCGCGGAATTTGGCGCAAAGGCGGATCGCGCGCGTGCCGCCATTCGCGAGCACTGCTGGGCGGCTGACAAAGGATTGTTCGCCGACGACGGCGATCTGAAGGTTTTCAGTCAGCACATGAATGTGTTCGCGGTGCTTTACGATATCGCGACTCCCGAAGAAGCCGCGGGGCTCCTCGAGAAGATCAGCGTCCGCGATCGCGGCATCGACGCTCCGGCCGGCATGTACGCACCCACGGCCTATTTCGCGTGGTACCTGGTGCGCGCGTTCGAACATGTGGGAAAGGCCGAGCGCTACTTCGATCTGCTCAAGACGTGGCGAGACCTGCTCGCGCTGAACTACACCACCTGGCCCGAGTCGCGGGACCAGCCGCGCTCGGACACGCACGCCTGGAGCGCGCATCCGACGGCTGACTTGCTGGGCATCGTGGCCGGAATCCGGTCTGCCGCGCCGGGGTATTCGCGCCTTCGCGTCGAGCCACGACTCGGCCACCTGAGCTCGCTCGATGCGACGGCGGCAACCCCGCGTGGCGCGGTGAAGGTCAGCTATCGCGTAGCCGGCAATCAACTGAGCGCCTCCATCGACCGGCCCGCATCGCTCCCGGGAGAGTTCGTATGGCGCGGCAAGTCTTACCCTCTGGCGAAGGCGCACACGAAGCTCAAGCTGCCGAGGTGAGCGCCGCTCAGTGCTTGCGCTGTCCCGGCTCGAAAAGTTCGATGGGGTTGCCATCCGGATCCTCGAGCTGGATTTGTTTTCCGCCGGGACCGGTTTCCATCTCGTTTCGAAGATGAATTCCTGCCCGCTTCAGGGCATCGATGCAGGAGACCAGATCCTTGACGCGCAATACCACACGGTTCCATCCGCCGGGCACCTGGTGCTGACCCGAGGGC
>Ga0190274_10002320_pt1 | contig 11207 bp, 6 predicted proteins | sample Popmic531T_FD_133002 | JGI IMG/M metagenome (GOLD analysis project Ga0190274, IMG submission 133002) | Populus adjacent soil microbial communities from riparian zone of Yellowstone River, Montana, USA - 531 T | ecosystem: Environmental > Terrestrial > Soil > Riparian zone | place: USA: Montana...
CTCCCTTCGCGCGGTTCGCATCGCCAATACGTCTTTGAGGACCACCGCACCCGGATTGGCAACGTATTCCAACGCCTCCCAGGTGAATGGGCGCGTGCGAGCCGCGGCCGATCCGGTGAATGCGGTGAGGGCCCGCCGTTCGACGTCACCGTCGAGATCCCCCGGCTGTAGCAGGAAGGTCGGCAGCAGCTGATCGACGATCCAGGCCGTGGTCGTGTTGCTCGCTTGATCGAGCCTTGTCGGGGCGGCCGCTGCGAGCGAGACGAAAAGTCTTGCCGCATCAGCCGTCGAGACGTGCACGCGGCGCTGAATCTGTTCGAGGAGACCGAGAGCCATCTGCCACCGTGCGAGCGCGGGGAGCACACTGTTCCGACCACCGGCGATGGTGAGTGCGTGGGCAGTCTGGGCAACCGTCGAGAAAGTCGCAAGGTCGCCGAGGCCCATTCGTTCGAGGGCGAGCGCCAGGGCCGGCATGTCCGCAAACGTCCGTAACGCCATTTCGACCGCGGGCGCCGCTTCGCGGCCAGCATTGGGGAGCAGCCGTTGGGCAAATCGCAACAGTCGATAACGCGCCTCGGCCTGTGGCGGCGACTCGAAGATCCAACTGAGCGCCCAAGCCATGTCGGCCGGCATCTCCTTCAGTCGTTTCGTCGCGTCTTCAGGGGTCCTGGGCCACTCACGGTTGCCGATCACTCGCTGGAAGAGCGACGGCCACCAAGCTGGGCCCACGCTGCCATCGGGATGGGCCTCGAGCGCAATGAGTACCTCGGCCGCGTCGAATACTGGACGGTTGAATGGCTGGCGTTCGATGATCCATGTCGGATCGACGGAACTGAACCGCGTGTAGATCCGGCTCACGAACTCTACGCGTTCGGTGCCGGCAAGGTGAGCGCCGAGCAGGGCGTTCTGGCGAGCCACTCCAAGGTGAGACACGACGTCGTAAAAGTACGCCATACGGCCCGCATCGCGCGAAAGGAGCGCGACGATGAAATCGCCAGGCTGCGCGACCGGCCGGCCTACGAGTTTTTCCCAGATCGGCGCTGTCCCAGCACCTCCCGGCAGCTGCAGCTGTCCGTCGTGCACGATGATGCTGCGGCCAAAGGCAGCGAAGGCGGGGCCGGACTCGCGAAGCCGGCGCACCACACGAAGCTGGCCGTTGAGGTAGCCGAGCGTCTCGTCGTCGAGCGCCATCAACCCGTGATACGTGAGCCACGCCGATCGATCTCGAAGGATGGATTCGACGGGCGGGTGGCTGGAATCAAATACCTCAGCCCGCCAGAAGTCGGGCAGCGGAAGAGGCAACCCGGCATCACTGAGAGGCACCTTCACGCGAAGACCCAGGTTCAGACTGGTGACGATGGCTGATGGCTCCGCGCCAAGTCCTTTCAACCACGCGAGCCGCTCCCGGTCATCCTCGCCCGTCCGTTCGTACGCCGCGTAGGTGTTGCCGCGGAGTCCAAGACCCAGGCCGATTGATGCAAGCGTCGCCTCGAGGCGCTCACGTTCGTCCCGCGGCGTCGTGCCAGCCGGCAGCAGGAATCCGTCTGGCCAGGCACCAACAGCCGACCGCATGCGCTCGATTGCCTTGAAGTACCGCGCCAGCCGTTCGACGACGGGCTCGGCGTTGACGCCGGAGTACTTTCTTGCGAAATCGAGCAGAAAACCCGCATCCATGCGCCCGGCCGGTTTCCCAAGTTCGGCAACTGCCCGGGCCGCCGCGACACCGCCAGGCAGACGGATCTCTCCCCAGATGTCACCGGCATGCACTGTTGCGGATGAGACACCGACGACAAGAACACCGGCGACGACGCATGTGGCGCGTTGCCAACGGGGAGTGGTTGTTGCCCGGAGGCGTCGCATAGATATTGGGGGTGGGGGAAGAATCGTAACATCGGACACCTGATCGGGGCAGACGGCTGACGAATGGGATGGGCCCCAGACCTTTGCCCGCTGTGACACAGGCCAAGAGCGAATTCACTGGGAGAAGGATGAGAAGGGTAGGAGAAACCCTTTGGGGACGGATCCAGCGCACTGCATAGCTTCGGATGTGCCTCACGTTCTTGTTGTCCTTCTCCCTGTCAACCGCTCTTGGCTTGCCACTGGGCCGATCGGACGGCTCCGCGGACCGGAGCGGACGGCGCACGGCTGCGCCCAGAAGCCCGCGGCGGGCGGGCGATATTCCGCACCGCGGCGCCGCCGACGGGCGAAAAAGCACGGCACCCCGGCGGGTGGAATGAGCAGCGAACTTGCAGGCTCCAGGATGGAGGCACGCGATGGCTGCATCCCTCTTCGTCATCACCGCGCTCGCCGGCCTCGGCCTGCTCTACTGGTTTCCGGTCCGGCGCTGGTTCCTGCACTGGGGCGCGACGCAGCTTGAGGCCGAACAGCCGCTGTCGGGGGACGTCAAGGTCCCAAACCCCACGTACGAGACCACACTCGCCATAACCATCAATGCGCCGCCGGTCGCGGTCTGGCCGTGGCTGCTGCAACTCGGTTACCGGCGAGGAGGCCTCTACAGCTACGACTGGCTCGACCGGCTCTTCGGGTTTCTCGACGCCCCGAGCGCCAACCGCATCCTGCCGGAATGCCAGACGCTCGAAGCCGGCGACGTCATTCCCATCGGCCTCGGTGGCGGATTCCCCGTCAGCGCCGTCGATCCGTTCCGTTCAATCGTGCTCGCGGGAGCGAGCGGCGAGACGAGCTGGATGTGGCAGCTCGCACTCGTGCCAATCGAGAATGGCTCGACACGTCTGATCTCTCGCAATCGCGGCCGGATGTCACGGACACTTATGTCTACGCTCTTCATGGCTGCACTCGAGCCCGCCGGGTTCCTCATGACGCGACGTATGCTCATCGGCATCAAGCACCGGGTCGAGAAGGCGGATCCGCTGCTCGATCGCTTTCTGCCCGCCTACGATGTCGCCGAGCGACACTCGATCCGCATCGCCGCGGACCCGGAAACGGTGCTCGCCGCTGCCGCGAAGATGGACCTGTTGCGGTCGCCGCTCATTCGCGCGATCTTCAGCGCCCGCGCGTGGTTCATGCGCAGTCGGGGAACACCCACCTCATCAGCCCATGGTCTCGTCGAAGACATGAAGAAGATCGGATGGGGCGTGCTGGCCGAAGTACCTGGCCGTGAAGTCGTGATGGGCGCTGTGACTCAGCCGTGGAAAGCAGATGTCGTATTCCGCCCCCTGCCGCCGGACGAGTTCGCGTCGTTCAGCGCTCCCGGCTTCGTGAAGATCGCATGGACGCTGCGCGCCGATCCGGCCACGGCGCATGAGTCGATCTTCAGGACAGAGACGCGAGCGTGGCCGACCGATGCGGTGGCGCGTCGAAAGTTCCGCCGCTACTGGGCGCTCGCCTCACCGGGCATCATCGCGATCCGTTGGCTGCTGCTCTCACCGCTCAAGGTCGAGGCAGAACGACGAGCATAGACGTCGGACAATCGAACGATCGGGCGATCGGACGATCGGATGATCGGACGATCGAGGATCTTGAGGACCGGAGGACCAATAGAACCCATAGGACCTAAAGGACCTTCAGGACCGACTCGTTCTTATGTCCATTCATTGACGACCCGCATCACGACCGACTCGTCCGTGGCCACGACGGCCCGTTGGCGGAAGAGTTCGATGACGACGTCCTCGTAGCTCGCCTCGACACCACGATCCGCGAGCAGGTGGCGCGTGTAACGCGCGGCGCGATCGATGAGCTTGCCATTGGTCGGTGAGACCCAGGTCATGATGTTGCTCTCGTAACGTCCGAGGCGGCCCATCACGAGCGTGCTGTGTTGATTGAGCAGCATCTTGAGGAGTGTGTGCCGCTCGAGTGGGTGCCACTCACCCGGAAGCGCGATCCGATCGCCGATTCCGTCCAGGTCGAACGAGAGGTCCGGGCCTGACACCCTGAATTCGTGCTGCTCGGCACCCGCGAGTTGCGTGCGGCGGTACGTTCGGCCGGCGTCGCTGAAGTCGAACGCCTCGAGGTATGGCCGGCTGGTGCGCGCGTCGATCTCCGGCCAGTCGAGTGCATGCGGCGCCCGGCCGAGGAGCGCATGCCACGCGTCGCTTGGCGAGCTCGTGCCCGGCACGACGACGTAGCTCAAACTCGGCGGGCGATCGAGCAGCGCACCCGAGAGGGGATTCGCGAACGGCGTCAGGCTGAAGGTGGGAGCCCGCTCGGTCGTGTCTGTGAACACGGTGATTGGGCACGCGTCGGCGAGGTAAAGAACGAACTCACCCGCGGCATAGATGGCCGACTCCCGCTCCGTGAACGGCGGCAGAACAGACGCGGCATTCGCCATGACGGCGTCGACGAGCCGGCCGAGACTGCTTCTGATGTGTCCTTCGTCGTAGTCGGTCAGCAGCGCGTAACCAACCGCCAGTTGGAGCGCCGTGCTGGCCTGCATTCGCGTGCTGCCCGAAAGCGCCATCGGACCGACCGTGAGATTGATCTTGCGGATGTCCGTCCGCTCGATGACGCGACGCGATCGGTTCACCGGTGCGAGATCCGCGTCAGGATTGCAGTAGAGAAAATAGGGCGGGCGCCGTGCAAGGCTGGCCGCGTACTCCACGGCGCCAATGACGTAGGGCGTCTCGCCACCTTCGGTGCACCCGATCAGCAAGTCCGACGGCGTATAGCCGAGTTCACGCAGGTGACGTGCGCCGTAGTCGGGAAAGTCTTCGAAGCCCTCGAGCGAGTGGACGAGAGCCACGTCTCCACCGGCCATGAACGCGCGCACGCGGCTGTCGCCGGCATGCGCGTCGTTCCAGAGCGATTCGAGAAGCAATGACAACCGCCCGGTCGCACCGCAACCGCAGAGGAAGATGCGGCCCCCTGCTGCGAGCGCGGTTCGAATCGAGGCGCGCAGCGCCACGATGGCCGATGCGGCGCCTCCGAGCAAGGCGAGAGCCCTTACGTCAGCCGCCGAGAGCGCCAGATAGGCACGCGGGAGGTCCTGCGTGGCCCAGTCAGAGAGATGCCGCGTCAGCGGATGGCGCCCCTCGGTGACAAGCTCACCCAGTTGATAGAGGTGCGCGGTTCGCAGAAACTCCCGGGCATCGTCCTCGGGGGCGGCCATGGCAGCAGCATCTTATAGGCTTGGCAACCTCTACAATGTCCACCGCGCACCATGTCGCTGAGCCAGGGCCTACAGATCGGACCGTATGAAGTCAGTCGTAACCAATTGGCAGACGGCACTGGGGCACTGAACGTGGTTAGCGCAAGCGGCCTTCCGCTTCGAACCGCCGGTAGTTCGTGTAGTGGGCCTTGCTCGTAATGAGCTCGTCGCGATTGTCGCGCCGGGCCGTATAGCGCTCGTCGAACCACGCCGGCACCCACAAGCCGACCGCCTCGTTCGCCTCGAACGTCGTCGTCAACTCGGCCACGGTCGAGCCATCCTTCACCACCAGCTGCGTGCGACGAACGCGGCCCGTCTCGGCCTCAATTGTGACCTCGCCCGTCGCAAATGCCGCGGCACCCGTCGTGCTGCGTATCAAGGTGGGCTCCTCGAACTCGCGGAAGGTCAATGTCACGAGCGTCAACCCGGGCCCATGGCGATCGATTGGACCCATGCTGAAGCGGAACTGCGTCACCCGCGGTGCCGCGAGGACCAGCAGCGCAATCGTCGGCTCGTTGAAGTTGCGGACGACGTTGCCGAGGTTGTAGCGGGCGTTGTGGGTGATGATGCGGGGCGCAACCGCAGCAATCGAACTTCGTCGCAGAAGCGCAGCGAGATCTTCGCGATCACTCACCGGCCGGCCGTCGACCTCGGCGACATCGCGCACTGAAATCCACCGCCGCTCGGCACCAAGATAGGTCAGGAACAGCTCGCCGCGCGTCGTGCGCGAAGAAGCTTCGCCAGGCGCGGGCTGGTTCGTACGTTGCTCGACATGTTCATCGGCCACGAGGAACGCGAACTCCCTCTGATAGCCCGAAACATATTGCGACGCCTTTTCGAGCAGCGCCTTGACCGAGAGGTACGGCGCGTTGGACTGTCGCTCGGCGGCTAGCGGAACTATCGCCAGCGCTAACGCAATGCCCGCAACAACCGGGAGCCCCACGCGGTACCTCGGCCCCATCCAACCCCCTTGCGGTCGTAGGCCAGGCCTTTAGGCCTGGCGGATCCGGCAGACCTAAAGGTCCGCCCTACGTTCAGCCAATGAGCCAATGACCCAATTGAATGAGCCAATGACCAATTGAATGTCCCAATGAGCAATGTGTGAATGCCCAGAGAGCCAAATGACCAAATGTCACCGTTCATCTCTATTCACTGTTTCCATCGAGAACGCCGGCAGACAGATCGCGACGTACTCCGCACCGCCCGGTTCGGGACTGCTGTAACGCACCCACTCGCCGCGCTTGGTCACGACGGCCTGGCCACCGCGAACGTCCATCGTGCCGCCCTCGTACTCCACGCGCAACGTCCCGCCGAGCACGACGGTGATCTCCTCGAAGTCAGGGCGTTGGCCCGGCTCGACCCAACCTTGAGGCGACTCCATGTGGGCGACGCTGACATTGCTGTGGCCGGAGTTGACCCGGCCGATGAATTCTTCGATGCGCTTTGGTTTGTTCCCGGCGGCCGGCATCACGGCGGGGCGGGCGATGAGCGTGGGCATGATTCAATAGTGTACTGGGTTCAGAAGAGACCGGGTCTCGCCGTCAATAGAGACCGGGTCTCACCGTGGACGGTTAGTGCTCTTACTTCCACGGTAAGACCCGGTCTCTTGGACTCCACGGTGAGACCCGGTCTCCTGGGCTCGCTTGCGCACGCCACGGGCTGGCCCTGATAATCCAAAGCGCACCCTGACGCCAGGAGACATGACTGTGACGAGCCTTCGCCTTCGGCTTCTATTCTGTTTTCCCGCAGTCGTCCTTGGATTGGCCGCGACGCTTGCCGGCGCGCCGACACAGGCCCCGACCTCCGCGTTGATGCAGCCACCAGCCGAGACTGGGGCACTGACCGCGACTATCCCGATCGACCCCCAGATTACTACCGGCAGGTTCAGTAACGGCCTGCGCTACTACATCCGGCAGAACAAGAAGCCGGAAAATCGCGCCGAACTGCGGCTCGTCGTCAACGCGGGATCGGTCCTCGAGGAGGATGACCAGCGTGGACTTGCGCACTTTGTCGAGCACATGGCGTTCAACGGCACCAAGAACTTTCCGAAGATGGAGATTGTCTCCTTCATGGAATCGATCGGTATGCGGTTTGGCCCGAGTGTGAATGCGTCGACCAGTTACGACGAGACCGTCTACATGCTGCAGATTCCCACCGATCGACCGGAGGTCATCGATCGCGCCATGCTCGTGCTGGAGGATTGGGCGCAGAACCTGACATTCGATCCCGTCGAGATCGACAAGGAACGCGGCGTCATCATCGAGGAGTGGCGGCTGCGTCGCGGCGCTTCGGCGCGCGTCAACGACAAGCAGCTGCCCGTGCTGCTGCAGAACTCCCAGTACGCCGTCCGTAATCCGATTGGCACGACCGAGGTCCTGCAAAATTTCAAACACCCACGTCTGATCCAGTTCTACAAGGACTGGTATCGGCCGGACCTGATGGCCGTGATTGCCGTGGGCGACTTCGACAAACCCGCGATGCAGCAGATCATCACGAAGCACTTCGGCGCGCTGCGGGCGGCGGTATCGCCGAAGACGCGGCCGATCTATAGCGTGCCCGATCGCCGCGGCACCTCGTACACGGTCGTAACCGATCCCGAGCTCACGGGCACGACCGTCAGCGTTTACAACACGATGCCGGCGCGCGATGAAACGACGATCGGCGCATACCGGCAGCAGCAGATTGTAGACGGCCTGTTCTCGAGCATGTTGAACGATCGGTTTGGCGAGCTGACGCAGAAGCCGGGCGCGCCATTTCTCGGCGCGGGCGCGGGTCATGGCTCGCTCGTACGCACGACCGAGGCCGCCATGTTGAGCGCGGCCGTGCGCGAGGGCGAGGTGGAGCGTGGGCTCCAGGCGCTGTTCACCGAGGCGGAGCGGGTGTCGCGGTTCGGATTCACGAGCACCGAGCTGGACCGCGCCAAACAGGACGTCTTGCGCGCCCTCGATCGCGCCGTGGTCGAGAAGGACAACCAGATTTCCGCCAACCTCGCCGCCGAATACAGCCGTAATTTCCTGACCGGCGAGCCGCTGCCGGGCATCGTGTACGAGAACGCGCTGTACAAGCGCTTCGTGCCAGGCGTCACCCTCGCCGAGCTCAACCAGCTCGCCAAGGAGTGGTGGCCCGATCGCAATCGCGTCGTCATGGTGAGCGGTCCCGCGAAACCTGGCGTCACAATGCCGACCGAGGCCAAGCTGGCCGCCGCAATGGCCGCGGCAGGCGGACCTGACCTCAAGGCCTATGTCGACACGGCCGCCGGACAACCCCTCATCGCCTCGCCGCCCACGCCCGGACGAGTCGCCAGCGTGAACACGCGCGCCGCGTTCGGCATTACTGAGTGGAAGCTTTCGAACGGCGTGACCGTAATTCTCAAGCCCACGACCTTCAGGCAGGACGAGGTGACGTTCCGGGCCTTCAGCCCGGGTGGGTTGTCACTTGCGAGCGATGCCGATTGGGTGCCGGCCCTCACGGCCGCCACGGTCATTGGCACCAGTGGCGCGGGGACGATGAGCGCGGTCGACCTGGGCAAGGCGCTGACCGCCAAGGTGGCCAGCGTGCAGGCGTCGATCGGAATGCTCGAAGAAAGCCTCAGCGGCAGCGCCTCGACAAAAGACCTCGAGACGCTGTTCGAACTCATCTATCTGCGGATGACGCAGCCTCGCGCCGATCCCGAGATCTTCAAGGTCATCCAGGAACAGACGCGGATCAGTTTGACGAACCAGAGCGTCAATCCGAGCTTCGTGTTCGGCCAGACGCTGAACGCCGCGCTCACGCAGGATCATCCGAAGGCCAAGCCGCTCACCATCGAGACGCTGAACCAGATGGATCTCGCCAAGTCGCTCGCGTTTTACAAGGACCGATTTGCCGACGCCAGCGACTTCACGTTCGTGTTCGTCGGCAGCTTCGAACCGGCCGTCCTCCAGCCGCTCGTCGAGCGTTACCTCGCGTCGCTTCCCGCGCTCAACCGTAAGGAAACGTGGAAGGATTTGAACATCCGACCTCCCGCGACTGTCGTCGACCGCCGCGTCGTCAAGGGCATCGAGCCGCGCAGCCAGAGCGCGATGGTGTTCACCGGCCCATTCGAGTACGACCAGCAGCATCGGACGGTCATGCGTGCGATGGGGATGGCGCTCGAGGGACGCCTGCGGCTGGCGCTACGTGAGGAACTGGGGGGCACCTACTCGGTCAGCGCGTCACCTGGCTACAGCAAGATGCCGATCCCACAGTACTCGCTGCAGATCGCCTTCAATGCGGACCCAGCCCGGCTCGATGCGCTCATGAGCCGTACGATGCAGGAAATCGAGCGCCTCAAGATGACTGGACCCACCGACCAGGAACTGAATGACGTGCGCGCAGGGCTGTTGCGCGAGTACGAAGCCAGCACCAAGACGAACGCGTTCTGGCTCGGCAACATCGCTAACCGGTACCAACTCAACGAGGAACTCGACAGTCTGTTCACGCTCGATGCCGGCTACAAGGCGCTGACGCCAGCGGCGATACAAGACGCGGCCCGGACCTACCTCAATCCCCAGAGAATGGTGAAGGTGGTTCTAGTACCAGAGAAGTAAAACGAAAGGGTCGGTCCTTCAGGCTTAGGGCAGGCCTTCAGGCCGGCAGACCTAAAAGGTCTGCCCTACGACAGCACACGGCCCAGTCGGGCGGGTCTCAGACGGAGTCACCAGAGTCGCATTGAGTCCAGGAACAACTGGCGAAACGAGGCTGGGTCAGGTGTCCTGGGGGACACGGCAATAATCCGCTGCTGCGGCAGTGTGCTCTCGACGAGCGCGTCCAGATCACTCTCGGCGTAACCGATCGACGCGAGTCCGTCGGGCATCCCGGCACGCCGCATCAGATCGATGATGCGACCGGCCAGGCACTCACCGGCCTCGGCCAGTGGGACGCCACTGACATCGGCCCCCATGACCTCGGCGGCCGCAAGGTGACGAGCGGGATCGACCGAGGCGGTCCATCGAAACACGGCGGGCGCGGTGAGCACGACGGACATGCCGTGTGGCACGAGGGCCTTGCCGCGCGGGTAGCCCTCCACGTGCAGCGACTTCACGAGCCCGGAGACGCCGTACGACATCGCATGGCAAAGATGGACGCCGGCGTTGCCGAAGCCGATGCCCGCGAACGTGGCTGCCAACATCACCTCGGCACGCCCCGCATCATCATCGCCACTCTCCAGCACGCGCAGGAGGTTCGCCGAAACCATCTTTATCGCCCGCTCGGCCCAAATGTCGCTGATCGGATTTGCTCCCTGGTAGATCGTCCGCAACGCGGGCTTGGCCGGCGCCGCACGCTGCTGAAACGGTAGCGCCGTATAGCTTTCGAGGCCGTGGCATAACACGTCGAACCCGCTCGATGCAGCGACCATGCGCGGCAGCGACCGTGTGGTATCCGGATCGACGATGCCGATCGAGGGCCGCAGGGCGCGGTGCGCAATTGCCGTCTTCGTGTGGCGGCCGACCAGGTCGACAATGGCGACTCCCGTCGTCTCGCTGCCCGTGCCGGCCGTCGTCGGGACGGCGACGAGGGGTCTCAGCGGACCTGGCACCGCAGCGCCCTGGCCTATTGGCAGGCTGACGTAGGTCAGGAACTCGGCCGGATAGGTCGCATAGAGATTGGCCGCTTTCGCCGTGTCAATCGTCGAACCGCCGCCAACGGCCACATACCCGTCAAACGCACCGTCACAGGCGAACGCGATGGCGTCCTTGAACGACGCGTCGGTTGGCTCGACCGCCACGCGATCGAAAAGCACGGCTTCGACGTCGTATTCGGCCAGCGACGCCAGCACGTTGCGGACGGGTGGCAATGCCACGATGTACGGATCGGTGAGCACCATGACACGCTGGCAACCGAGACGAGCGGCCTCGAACCCGGTCTCACGCGTCATGCCGGGACCGAACTTGATCGCCGAGGTCTCCATCGTGAAGCCGGTCTCGCGTGCAGTCATAGCTGGTGCAGAGGACGTTATCGTACCTTGCGAGATCGATCAGATTCGGCAGACCTGAAGGTCTGCCCTACGACAGTACGTAGTTCGAATATCCCTTGTTCAGTCCAGTCGTAGGGCAGGCCTTCAGGC
>Ga0190274_10002321_pt1 | contig 11202 bp, 13 predicted proteins | sample Popmic531T_FD_133002 | JGI IMG/M metagenome (GOLD analysis project Ga0190274, IMG submission 133002) | Populus adjacent soil microbial communities from riparian zone of Yellowstone River, Montana, USA - 531 T | ecosystem: Environmental > Terrestrial > Soil > Riparian zone | place: USA: Montana...
CTGGTGGGTGGTCCACACATCGGCGGCGCCCTCGCTGATCACGCAGGCTGGCGTCGTGACGGCGTCGCCGATGAACGCGTCGTCGCGCCAGCGTTCCTCCTGCCGGCCGTCGAGCCAGACGCGACCGCAGGCGTTCCCGGTGCCGTCGGTGCTCGCGTACCAGATCGAATCGTCGTCGCACCACGATGCCAGCCCCACCGACTGTAGGTCGGGCCAGGGATCGGAGGTCTCGCCGGTCGCGAGGTCGATCACCATGATGCTGCCAGCGAGCAGCCCATGGTCGCTGGCGTATCCCTCCACGATCAGCGCACGGGTGCCATCGGGCGAGCGTTCCAACCCCTCCATCTGCCACTCGGGCTCGTAGAGCGTGTGCGCGGTGCGCGCCTGCAGATCGAGCCGCGCCACCACCCCCTGATACCAACCCGATCCAGTGTGATCCGTGGCGACGACCGCCACCGCGGTGTGATCGCCGTCCCAGTCCACCTCCCAGATGCTGAGGTCGAGCGGCCCCACCTCCGTGACGTCTCCGGATCCGAGGTCGATCAGGATCAGTCGGCGCCGCGCATCGCCGGGCCGCCGCACGACCGGATCGGACTCAGGCTCGGCCCCACGGACCGCCCGCGCTCCCCAGTCCAGCCCGTAGGAACCGGGATCGGCGGCGAGCACCAGGAGACGGTTCCCGTCTCCGGACCACGCGACGCTCTCGGCCGAACCGGTCAGCGTGGCCGCCAGCGTCGGCTCGCCCCCGCCGGCCGGCATCGTGTACGGCAGTTGATGCCCAGACGTGATGCGATCGGACAGGAACGCCAGCCGGGAACCATCGGGCGACCAGGCCGGCAGCACGTCGGCGAACGCCCCGTCGGTGAGTTGCACGGGATCGGCGTCGGATCCGGTATCCACCGCGTAGAGATCGCACGGAACATAGGACCCGACGTCGGCGACGGTCGCGTGCAGCGAGAACGCCAGCGTCGAGCCGTCGGGCGAGAGCGCCAGCTCCGCCGGTGTCATCGTGTCCAGCAACAACTCGGCCGTGGGTGCTTCGAACGCGGACTCCATGGCCGCGTATCTTCCCACTCCCCCGCGCCGGCTCGCGAGCCGGCTGGGGGTCGGTGTCAGCAGCTGCGAGACCTCAGACGGTCTCCCACAACCCCATGACGTTGCCCTCGCTGTCCGTGAAGTAGGCGAACGCGCCCATGCCCGGGATCTCGGTGCGGGCTTGCACGACGCCGCCTCCTCCGGCTTCGATCTGCTTCAGCGAGTCATCGATCGCGTCGACCTCGATCGTGATGACCGGCGCCGGAATCGAGCCACCACGCTGCGTCATGCCGCCGTTGATCGAACCCGGCTCGGTGGGGCGCTGCGTCTTCTCGTCGACGGGGCCCGTCATCGCGATCGTGTAGTCCTCTTCGCCCATATTCATCGTCTGCAACTGCCATCCGAAGACCGATCCGTAGAAGGTCTTCGCCCGCTCGAGATCGTCGGTGGGGATCTCGAAATGCACGACCTTGCCCATGTCGATCACTCCCTTCGATCCGTGGATACCCAGGAGTCCCGAGCGTACTCCCAGCCACGGACGAGGCGCTTCGGATGGTGCGGTCCTGGGTATCGGCGGGTCGAAGGAGTGATGCACATGCTGAACGAGATGGATGCGACGGCGATGCTCGCCGTCAAGGACCTCACCACAGCGAGGGCGTTCTACGAAGGAACGCTGGGGTTCGTAGCCGACGCGGCTGACCAGGACGGGATGGTGAACTACCGCAGCGGGCAGACCCCGATCATGATCTACGAGTCCGCCTACGCCGGAACGAACCAGGCGAACGCGCTGGCGTGGTCGGTGGGCGCGGACTTCGACACGATCTTCAAGGAGCTCACCACCAAGGGCGTCACGTTCGAGCACTACGACCTGCCGGGCCTCACGCTCGACGGAGACGTCCACGTCGCCGACGGCTTCAAGGGCGTGTGGTTCAAGGATCCGGACGGCAACATCCTGCACATCAACGGTCGCTGACGACGGCCTGCGCCGCCAGAGCCTGGCAAGATGCTGGGATGAAGCTCCGGGACGTCGGACCCGATGACCTCGCGCTGTGGGAGCGCCTGCGCTGCGACCCGGTCATGAACACCGAGCTCGGCGGTCCGCAACCACGGGAGGAGATCCCGGGCAAGCTCGCGGAGGATGTCGCCGCGGTGAACACCGACGCCTCGTGGATCGTCGTGGTGGAATCCGACGACGGCGAGGCCATGGGATCGGTGTGCATCTGGCGTCACGACGACGACGCGCCGTTCAGCGAGATCGGCTGGGGCGTACTGCCCGAATTCCAAGGCCAGGGCGTTGGCAAGCGCTCGGTGGCGGCGCTGCTGGAACGCGCCCGTGCGGACGGACGCTGGGGCACCATCCACGCCTTCCCCGCCATCACCAACGCGCCGTCCAACGGCATCTGCCGGTCGCTCGGCTTCACGCTGATCGGGCAGGAGGCGTTCGATTTCCGCGGAACGACCCTGCACTGCAACCACTGGCAGATCGATCCGGCCGAGGATCTCGACCCGCTTCCCTGATCGGCCGGTGTCTACGACTCCGGCGGCAGGGGCAGGGAGTGGAACAACGCCAGCTTCCAGGCCCCACCCTCGCGTCGCAGCACCGCGGTGGTGGGTGAGGACACGTGTCCTCGGTCGCCGTCCAGCGTGTAGTCCTGTTCCAGCCAGAAGGTGACGACGCCGGTCTCGCCCCAGTCGACTTCGTGCACGTCGTGCATCTCCGAGTGAACGTCCTCGGCGATGCCGAAGAGTTCACGGACGTACCGGGTGACCTCACCGGGCCCTCGCATCCATCGACGTGAGATCTCGTCGATGCCCTGCGCATCGGCACCGATCGAGGCAAGCGCCATCTCGGGATCGGACTTGTCGAGAGCACCGAACATGCCCTGCAGCACCGCGGTCATCTCACCGACCATCGCCATCGCCTCCCGTTCCATACGGCGTGGTTCCGATGCGGGCATGACCTGGACCTCGACCATACGCCTGGTGCTGCCCCGAGGGCCAGGGAGGCACCCGATGAACCTCCCTATGTCCTTCACGAACGGTTCACATCTGGGCGCCAACGTGGAGGCAGACGCGAGACGAGGAGGTACGACATGCGTCGTGGTATCGGGATCGTGGCAGTGGTGGTGGTGATCCTCGCGGGGATCGGCATCGGGGTTGGCGCGTACAACGCGGGCGAGCGCAACGGCATCGCCCAGGGCATCGAGCAGGTGCAGGTCGCCCAGGACAACGGCCAGGAGGTCCAGGTCGTGCACGTGGTGGGCGATGAGCATCGCGGGTTCTTCCCGGGGTTCTTCCTGTTTCCGCTGTTCCTGATCGGGGCGTTCTTCCTGATCGGCGGGATCATGCGGGGAGCGGGTCGCTGGGGCAGAGGCGGGCCCGGAGGCTACGGGCCGGGGCCCTGGAACGAGGAGGGCCGGCGCCGGTTCGAGGAACGAGCTCGCGAGTGGCATCAGCGCGAGCACGGCGACACACCGCCGGCCGAGGCATCGCCTGCAAGCTGACGGGGTCGCGAGGCGCGGGCGGAGGCACGGTTGCCTCCGCCCGTCCCGCGAGGGAGGCTCGCCCCATGCAGCGGATCCTGGTGGTCGAAGACGAGATGCAGATCGCGCGGACGTTGCGCGACTACCTCGAGGTCGCCGGGTTCGACGTGACCGTGGTGGGCGACGGCTCGGCGGCGCTCGCCAGTGCGCGGGGCGATCGTCCCGACCTCGTGGTGCTGGACCTCGGGTTGCCGGGGATGGATGGCCTCGACGTGGCGAGTGAGCTCCGCCGAACGTCGACCACGCCGATCGTGATGCTCACCGCGCGCGGTGAGGAATCGGACCGCATCGTCGGGCTCGAGCTCGGCGCCGACGACTACCTCGTCAAGCCCTTCAGTCCCAAGGAGCTGGTGGCCAGGGTGCGTGCGGTCCTGCGGCGCACGAACGGCACCACGGCCGGAGCCGAAGTGATGCGTGCCGCCGGCGTGGAGGTCGACCTGCCGAAGATGCGCGCTCGCGTGGACGGGCGCGCGGTCGACCTCACTCCCACGGAGTTCCAGCTCCTGGCGACGTTCGTCCGTGAACCGGGCAGGGTGTTCACGCGTGGCCAGCTGTTGGATGCCCTGCACGGCGTCACGGTCGACACGTACGAGCGAGCGATCGACGCGCACGTGAAGAACCTGCGTCGCAAGATCGAACCCGAGGTGGGACACCCGCGCTACGTGCTCACCGTGCACGGCGTCGGCTACCGGTTCGCCGATGCCTGAGCACGACGACCGTCGTGGAGGACCGTGGCGCGGTCCGGACTGGGAGGGCCCGCCGCCGTGGGCGGGCCGAGGTCGCCCGGGGTTCGACGCAGGGCGACGGTTCCGCCGGGGAGCGATCGCCGTGCTGGTCCTGGTGGTCCTGCTGGTGGCGGCGCTCGCGACGGTGGTGGCGTCCGCGTTCGGCGGCAACGCGCCGCACCCCATCGTGACGGTGCCGCTCGCCCTCGCCGTCATCGCGGCGTTGATCGCGAGCGCGCGCTGGCTTTGGCGGAACACGCGCGCAATCGGCGCGTTGATGGACGCCGCCGACCGCGTGGCCGGCGGCGACTACACCACCCGGGTCGAGGTCGCGGGTTCGCGGCAGCTGGGGCGGCTGACGTCCAGCTTCAACCAGATGACCGAACGCCTCGAAAGGGACGAGGCGCGGCGTCGCGAGTTGCTGGCCGACGTCGCACATGAGCTCCGGACACCGCTGCAGGTGATCCGCGGCACCGTGGAGGGCATGCTCGACGGCCTCTACCCTGCCGATGCCGAACGGCTGCGTCCCCTGGTGGAGGAGACCGTCGTGATGGATCGCCTCCTGGAGGATCTGCGTACGCTCTCCATGGCCGAGGCCGGCGTGCTCGAGCTGCACCGTGAGACCGTCGACCCTCGGGCTCTCGCCGGTGACGTCGCCACGGCGTTCCGGTCCATGGCGGACGACGCCGGCGTCACGCTGACCATCGCGGCCGAGGCCGGAACGGACGGCACGATCGAGGCCGACCCCGTTCGCCTCTCGGAGGTGTTGACCAACCTGCTGACGAACGCGATCCGGCACACCCCGCCGGAGGGCACCGTCACGATCCGCGTCGCGACCACCCCGTCGAGCGCCACGTTCGAGGTCGGCGACACGGGCCCGGGGATCGAGCTCGACCAACTGCCGTTCGTGTTCGACCGGTTCGTGACGTCGGCCGACGCAGGTGGGACGGGGCTCGGACTCGCGATCGCCAAACGCCTGGTTGCGGCGCACGGTGGGGCGATCGAGGCCCGGCCCTCGGCCGTGGGCGGCACCACGATCGCGTTCACCATCCCGTCGGCCTGATGGGCGATGCGGACGACCGCGCGACCCTGCATGATGGCTCGATGGAACACGCGTCCCGCGCCGCGGGGCCTTCACCCTGGTTCCTCGCGGCCGCATTGATCGTCCCGCTCGCGGGACTGGCCCTGATGCTGTGGTTCCCGTCGCTCGACGTGCATTGGGAGCACCATCCTTCGCACTTCTGGCTCGTGTTCGGCGTCGCCCTGCTCAACGTGGCCCTCGGCCTGATCGTGAGCGAGGTCGCGCGGCGGAGCGGCGACGAACGGCTGTTCCTGGTGTCGATGGTGCTGCTCACGAGCGCGGGGTTCCTGGCGCTGCACGCGCTCGCCACACCCGGCGTGGTGCTCGACGGGCCGAACGGCGGATTCGTGCTGGCCACCCCCGCCGGACTCATCCTGGCGGCGGGGTTCGCGGCGCTCTCCGCGATCGAGATGGACGAGCGCACCGAGACGAGGCTGCGTGGGCTGCAGGCGCCGATGCGCGTGGGCCTGGTCGTCGTGTTGATCGTATGGGCGACGGCCTCGGTGGCCGGGTTCGGGCCGCTCGATCGCGTGATCGAGTCCGAACGCGCCCCGTGGCTGCTGGTCCTGCTGCCGTTCGCGGTGGCGGCGTACCTGTTCGCGGCGTGGCGATACCTGCGGATCTATCGCACACGTCGTCGCCCTCTCCCGCTAGCCGTCGCGGTGGCGTTCGTGTTCCTCGCCGAGGCCCTGATCGCCATGGCGTTCGGGCGCGCGTGGCAGGCATCGTGGTGGGAGTGGCACGTGCTGATGGCGATCGCGTTCGCCACGATCGTGCTCGCTGCCCGGCACGAGTACCGCCATGCGCGCACCGCGTCCGGAACCTTCGGCGGCATCTACCTGGAACGCACCTTGGAGCGGCTCGACCATCGGCAATCGGCCGCGCTCGCCGAGCTCGTGCGTGCCGACGCCTCGGGGACCCTCGGCAGCACCGGCGAGGAACTCCGTCAGCAAGGGTTCACCGGCGACCAGGTGGCCGTCATGACGGACTCGGCGCGCGAGCTCGCGCGGATGGACCGGCTGCTGCGCCAGTACGTCAGCCCGCACCTGGCCGACCGTCTCGACGCCGAACCCGAGCTGGCGCAGCTGGGCGGGCAGGAGCAGGAGGTCACCGTGTTGTTCGCGGATCTCTCCGGGTTCACCACGTTCTCCGAGGATCGGCCGGCGGCAGAGGTGATCGAGATGTTGAACGCGTACTGGGGCGTCGTGGTGCCGTTCGTCGTCGATGAGGAAGGCGGATTGATCGAACGGTTCGCAGGCGACGCCGTGCTCGCGGTGTTCAACGCGCTCGGCGACCAGCCCGACCATGCGGCGAGAGCGGTGCGGGCGGCGATCGCGATCCGCGACCGTTCCACGGAGGTGCGCGCGTCCGAGGACTGGCCGCGGTTCCGTGTCGGCGTGAACACGGGGGTGGCCGTGATCGGCAACGTGGGCGCCGGGTCGCAACGGTCGTTCTCGGTGATCGGCGACACCACCAACGTGGCCGCCCGCCTGCAAACCCTCTCGACGCCGGGCCACATCACGATCGCTGGCCGGACCCTGGACGAGGTCAACACCGAGCCCGACGTGATCGTCGACGTCCGGCCGATGGGGCTGGCCGACCTGAAGGGCAAGCGTGAGCCCACCGAAGCCTTCGAGTTGCTCTCGGTCAGCGCCACTCCCGACGATCAACGTTGACGGAACTCCTTGCGTTGCTCTATGTTCAACCTAACGGTTGAATAAGGAAGAAGGGCGTCTCGCGATGGCGGTCGACCAACTCAGCACCACGTTCGCGGCCTTGGCCGACCCCACGCGGCGGGCGATCCTGTCCCGCCTGTCCGAAGGAGAGGCCACCGTCAGCCAGCTGGCCGAACCGTTCCCGATCAGCCTGCAGGCGGTGTCCAAACACCTCACCGTGTTGGAGGGCGCCACGCTGATCACCCGGGGACGGGTCGCGCAATGGCGCCCGTGCCGTTTGGATGCCGCCCCGCTCGGGGACGTCTCCGCATGGCTGGACCACTACCGTCGGTTCTGGGAGCCCCGGTTCGACCGCCTCGAGGACCATCTCCGATCGATCCAGGAAGGAGCCACCGATGGCTGATCAGACCCCACCCGAAGGCGTCGTCTCCGCCCACAGCGACGGCAACGGCATCGAGATCGTGCGCGTGTTCGACGCCCCGCGCGAGCTCGTGTTCAAGGCGTGGACCGAGCCCGAACGCTTCGCCACCTGGTTCGGTGAGCACGGTTCCTCGATCCCGCTCGACCGCATCGAGATGGACGCCCGGCCCGGCGGCGCGTGGAGCGCCGTGATGCTGCACGGGCCCGACAAGATCGAGATCCCCTTCGCGGGGGAATTCCGGGAGGTCGTCGAACCCGAGCGCGTGGTCATGACGCTGGCGGACCCCGGTGGCACCACCAGCAACGTCGAGGTCCTGACCGCCGAGTTCAAGGACATCGGCGACGGCCGCACCGAGATGACGTTCACCCAGCGCGGCGGCAACCTGCCGGCGGACGAGTACTCCCGCGCGATGCGCGGTTCGCTGATCTTCTTCGACCGGCTCGCCGAGCACGTCGGCGGCGAGACCCTGAAGGCGCGTCACGACCAGGACGGGGACAGCTGATGGAACACGTGACATCGAACGACGGCACGGCGATCGGCTACGACCGGCTCGGCGAAGGCCCTCCCGTGGTCCTGGTGTGCGGCGGGTCGGTGGACCGCATGTCGAACGCACCGGTTGCCGAGCTGCTGGCGGCCGACCACACCGCCTTCAACTACGACCGCCGTGGTCGTGGCGACAGCGGTGACACCCAGCCCTACGCCGTGGACCGTGAGATCGAAGACATCGCCGCAGTCGTCGAGGCGGCCGGGGGCTCGGCGTTCCTGTACGGCACGTCCTCGGGTGCGGTCCTGGCGCTGAAAGCCGCGGCGAAGCTCGACAGCATCACGAAGCTCGCCCTGTGGGAGCCGCCCTACATCCCGGAGGGGCTCCCGCGCCCTCCAGCCGACACGGCGGAGACCTACCGGCGACTCGTGGCCGAGGATCGTCGTGGCGACGCGGTCGAGTTCTTCATGTCGAAGGTGGTAGGCATGCCCGACGAGTTCGTCGCCCAGGCGAAGAACGCCCCGTTCTGGGGTCCGACGGAGGCTCTGGCGCACACGTTGGCCTACGACGCCACCGTGATGAGCGACTACACCATGCCCACCGAGCTCGTCGCGTCGGTCTCGACCCCCACCCTGGTCCTGGCGGGGGGGGCGAGCTTCCCGTGGATGGATCAGACGGCCCGGGCGATGGCCGACCTGCTCCCGAACGGACAGCACGGTCTGCTGGAGGGGCAGACGCACGACGTCGATCCCTCGGTCATCACGCCTGCGCTGGAGGCGTTCTTCGCGGCCTGACCGCCTGCTCGGGTTCGCCCAGGCAGCGGGTCCTCGCACAGCCTAGAGTGCTCAGACATGGCCGGTCCCGCGTTCCTGTTCGATCTGGACGGCACGCTGATGGACAGCGTCTATCACCACGTGCTCGCCTGGCAGGAAGCCCTGGCGCGCGACGGCATCCACCTGTCCGTGTGGCGTATCCACCGAAGGATCGGCATGAGCGGCGGTCTGCTCGCCAACGCGATGCTGCGCGAGACCGGTCGGCCCGTGACGCCCGAGGACGCCGACCTGCTCCGTCGCTATCACGCCGAGGCCTACGCGGAGCGGCTGGACCACGTGCGTCCCTTGCCGGGGGCGATCGACCTGCTGGCGACGCTTACCGAGTACGGCGTCCGATGGTCGATCGCGACGAGCGGCTACATCGAGAGCGCGGCGCCCATGATCGCGTTGCTCGGTGTGCCCGACGGGGTGCCGGTGGTGACCCGTGACCAGGTGACGCACGCGAAGCCCGATCCGGACCTGTTCCTGGCGGCCGCCGAACAGCTCGGGGCCGACATCGAGGACTCCGTGGTAGTGGGTGACAGCGTGTGGGACCTGCTCGCCGCGCGGCGCGCCCGCGCACTCGGTGTGGGCCTGCTGTCCGGCGGCTACGGCGAAGAGGAACTCGCCCGCGCGGGCGCCTATCGCGTGTACGCGGATCCCGCCGACCTGCTCGCCCACCTGGACGAGGTCGGCGTGCGTGCGCCCGGGACCTGAGCGGCCCCTGCGCTAGCCGCCGTGCTGAAGGTGCGAGACCGCGTCGTCCTCCTCGTGACGGATGCGCTCGCGTGAGTCGCGGAACCACACCGATTCCAACGCGATCAGCGCCACCAGGATGACCGCCACCAGCGTGAGTGCCGCCAGCGCCGGGATCTGCGCGGCGAGCGGGATCAGCGCGAGCACCAGCAGGGCGGTCACGACCCGCTGGATCTTCACGAGATGCTCCACCCGGTAGGTGAACGCCACGTGTCCCAGCAGGAAGAGCGCGACCCCCCCGTACAAGGCCGCCAGCGGGAGCGGATCGAGTGCCTCGGACAACGTGTGGTGGCTCGAGTCGCTGACGTACTCCAGCACCTTCTTCAGGCCGAGCGCGAGCAGGACGATGCCGGCGATCATCGGCAGGTGCCAGTAGCTGTAGGCGTCGCGCGCGAGCCGCGTGCGCGCCTCGCCCTGTGCGCGACGCAACACCCGCTCGGCGATCAACGAGATCACGTCGAAGTAGGCCCACCACAGGCAGCCCGCCACCGTCAGCCCCAGCACGGACGCGGCGATCACGGGCCACGAGATCGGTTCCCGGGCCACGCCCTGGCCGATCGCCACGATCGATTCCCCCAGCGCGATGATGATGATCAGGCCGTGTCGTTCGGCGAAGTGCGCCGCGGAGTTCAGCCGCCAGCCGGAGGCGCCCGCGAGCAGCGTGCCGCCGAGATCCACCACGATGACCGCCACCCACGTGAGGGTCTGCGCGCGGCCTTCGAGCTGCGACGCGACCAGCAGCAGCGCCGTGCTCCCCAGCACCGAGGGCGCGAACCGGATCAGCTGTCCCTGCAGGCCTGAGTCGAGGTTCGAACCGGCGGCGAGCCAGAAGATCGTGAGATGCAGCAACCGCACGGCCAGGTACGCGAACGCGAACACCACCGGACCGCTCAGGCCACCGTCCGGGTTGTCGACGAAGGCCTCCGGCACGGACAGGGCCATCACGAACATGGCGGCCATGCCCGCGAACATCGTGACGCGGCCCAGCCCTTCGTCGGCCCGCACCACGTTGCCGAGCCAGGCGTAACCCACCCAGCACCACCACAGGAGCGACAACACCAACAGCCCGCGGAGCACGCCGCGGGCTGTCAGATCGTCCGCCATCAACGCCGTCACCTGGGTGATGGCGAACACGAACACCAGATCGAAGAACAGCTCGATCTGCGTGACCCGGTCCTCCTCGGCCACCGCCTGGAGACGTGGATGGTGGACGTTGCTCACGACCCAGGCATGGTCTCACGACCGTTGATCAGCTGATGTCCCGGTGCTGCAGGCGGGCCGCACCGGCGACGACGAAGGCCGTGACCCACGCCGCCAGCAGCAGCGCTCCCAGCGCAGGCGCCAAGAGGTTCGCGTCGGAGGCCCACAACCCCACCGCGGAGTCCGCGGCGTTGCTGGGAAGGAACTTCGCCACACCCGGCACCAGCGTCCCGATCAGGTCCTCGACCACCAACAGGTAGATCAACGACCCTACGATCGCCGCCACCTGATGGCTCACGGCCAGGCCGACACCCAGACCGATCGCCGACCATGCGACACCGACCAGGATCATCCTCGCCAGGAGCACTCCCAACGCTCCCCAGCCCACCGTGATCGTCATCCCGTGCGCCGCGAACCAGATCAGTCCGAACGCGGACCCGACGGCAGCGGCCACAAGCGCGAAGATCGC
>Ga0190274_10002323_pt1 | contig 11200 bp, 13 predicted proteins | sample Popmic531T_FD_133002 | JGI IMG/M metagenome (GOLD analysis project Ga0190274, IMG submission 133002) | Populus adjacent soil microbial communities from riparian zone of Yellowstone River, Montana, USA - 531 T | ecosystem: Environmental > Terrestrial > Soil > Riparian zone | place: USA: Montana...
AACAAGCGCTCTGCACGCGCGTTCACGGTGCTCGCCAGTCTCACGCCCGAGGGCCAGCTGCTGCATCGAACGCCCGAGGGGATCGCCCAGCGCATCGCCGCTGCAGATTCCCGGGTGGAGCCCGAATGAGGCCGCCGGCGCCACGCTTCCAGGCCGTCACCAGCCCCGCTCCACCGAAGTGGCTCCAGACGATCCTCGGCATCTTCGAGGAGCGCGCGCGCGTTCGCGGTCTGGTCTTCTTCGAGCTCTGCTCGGACCCGCTGGACGGCGTCGAGGACACCGCGGAGTTCTCGGACGTGATCAGCCAGAATTACCGCAGACTCGAGGCCCTGGTCGAGCAGCACGGCTGCACGCCGCTGCGCTTCTGGAACAACGTTCCGCGCATCTGCGATGCGTTCGGCGACGGCCCGACGCGCTACGAGGTCTTCAACGCTGCCCGGCGCTCGGTGAACCGCTGCGGTGTCCTGGCGGCGCCGGCCGCGGCGTCGGCCATCGACCTGCACGACTCGAGGTTCGTGGTGCAGCTGTTGGCCGGGCCGGCCCCTGCGCTGGGCGTCGCGAATCCGCGCCAGGTTCAGCCTTGGGACTACTCTCGGGCCTACGGTGCGGTCCCGCCGTCGTTCTTCCGCGGCGTGGCGCTGCGCGCCGACGTATACCGCAGCGCGCAGCTTCCCTCGGGCTTCGTGGCGGGAACGGCCAGCATTCTCGGCGAGCGCACCCACCACGCGGGCGACCTGCAGGGACAGCTCCACGAGACGACCCTCAACCTCGCGTGCGTCTCCGCAGGCATCGCCGGCGAGGCGCGGAGCTGGGAGCTCGGGCACCGCATCGACCGCAGCGTGCGCGACGCCCTGAATCGCTATCAGGCGCTCCGCCTCTACGTGGTGCGTCGGGAAGACCAGGTGCGCGTGCGCCGCTGGGTGGCGCAGCACTTTCCCAAGCTCGAGAGCGCGGAGTTCCTGCACGCAGATCTGTGCCGGCCCGACCTGCTGGTCGAGATCGAGGGGATTCTCAGGAGCGCGCCGTGAGCTGCGGCGGAGCTCCGGTTCGGGATCCCGGCGCTGCCCCGGATCCGGGCTCCGTGCTGATCGGCGCGCTGATCCGGCACGCGGCGGAGCGGCCCGCGGCGCGCGCCGTGGTGCACTACAGCTCGCGCGCGGAGCCGGCGGTCCTCTCGTGGTCCGAGCTGCGCCACTGCACCGAGCACGTCGCGCGGCGCGTGATCGCGGAGGTCGGGGACGGCGCGACCGTCCTGCTGGTGGCGCGCAGCTCGATCGAGACCCATACGTGTCTGCTCGGCTGCCTGTGGGCGGGTGTGAACGTCCTGCCGGTCTCGCCGCTCACCACGCCGAGCGAGCTGCGCGATCTCGCCAAGCGCGCCTGTGTGTCGCTCGCGATCGCAGATGTCGCGTCGGCGCCGAAGCTCGAGTCGCTCGCGATCCCGATCCTGCCGCTCGAGGCTGCGCGCGCGGGCGGCGCGGGTCGGGCGCTCGATCCGCGCGCGGGCTCGCTCCTGTTGCAGAGCTCCGGGACGACCGGACTTCCCAAGATCGTCCAGCGCGAGGCGCGGGCGCTGGCTGCGACCGGAACCGCGCTCGAGGCGGCCATCGGGCTCGGGCCCGGCGACCGTCTGCTGCTCACGCTGCCGCAGCACCACTCGTACGGGATCGACACCGGACTGCTCGCGGCCGTGGTGGCGGGCTGCGAGCTCGAGATCCACGAGAAGTTCGTGCCGGCCACGGTGCGCAGCGCCGTTCTCGAGCGGAGCATCACGGTGTGGCCGGCGGTCCCGCTGATGCTGGACCTGGTCTCGCGCCTGGCGTGGGATGGCGGAGTCGGGCACTCCCTGCGCTGCGTCATCTCGGCGGGCAGCCCGCTGCCCGCGCGCGTGGCCGAGCAGTTCGCGCAGCGGGTCGGTGTGCCAGTGAGCCAGATCTACGGTGCGAGCGAGTTCGGGTCCGTGGCGTTCGGGGACGCTCGCTCGCTCGGCCGGTCGCCCGCCGCGGTCGGCCTGCCGCTGCCCGGTGTCGCCATCCAGATCCGCGCCTGTGGCGGAGTGCCCGCGCGCGTGCTCGAGCCGGGCAGCGAGGGTGAGGTCTGGATCGCGTCGCCGTCGATGCTGACGCGCTATCTCGACGACACGGAGCGACCGGACGCGAGCGGCTTCCTCCGCACGGGTGACCTCGGCCGGCTCGACGAGCACGGCGCGCTGGCCCTCACGGGACGGCTGAAGCTCCTGATCGATGTCGGTGGCCAGAGCATCAATCCGCTCGAGCTCGAGGCGTGCCTGAACCGCCATCCGGCGGTGTTCGAGTCGGTCGTCGTGGCCACGGCGCACTCCGACACGTCGGAGCGTCTCAAGGCGATCGTGGTGCCCGAGCCCGGCGCGTTGCCGGACCCGGCCGAGATCCTGCGCCATGCACGGCTGCATCTCGCCCGCTCGAAGGTCCCGCGCACTATCGAGATCTGCCACGACGTGCCGCGCACGCCCACGGGGAAGATCGACCGGCGCGAGCTGCAGCGCCGAGAGCGCCAAGGGGAGGGCGCGCGATGAGCGCGTGTCGGCTCGAGGAGCTCGGTCTGGTCACGGCCCTCGGCAGCTCGGCGCGGGCGAACCTGGAGCGGCTGATCGCGGGCGACCAGTCGCGCTTCGGTGTCACGCGCGACCACGTGTCCGGCGTCGAGCGGCCCTTCGGCGCGGTGCACGAGCCGCTGCCGGAGATCTCGAGCCGGCTCGCGCGCTACGACTGCCGGAACAACCGCCTCGCGCTCGCGGCCGTCAGTCAGATCCGGGACGCCATCGAGGCAGAGATCGAGCGCTCCGGCGCGCAGCGCATCGCGCTCGTGATCGGCTCGAGCACGGCGGGCGTTCAGGCCGCCGAGCGCGCCTTCGAGGTCCGACGCGAGCACGGCGCGCTGCCCGACTGCTTCGATCTGGTGCAGCTCGAGTTCGGCGGACCGGCGGAGTTCCTGCGCGAGGAGCTGGGCATCGAAGGTCCGTGCCTCGGGCTGTCCACGGCGTGCTCGACCGGCGCGAAGGCGCTGCTGTCTGCCCGGCGGCTGCTCGAGCTCGGCATCTGCGACGCGGTCGTGGCGGGCGCGGTGGACTCGCAGTGCCGCCTCACCGCGAACGGCTTCGAGGAGCTGCAGGCGCTGGCGCCGACGCTCACGAATCCGATGAGCCGGAACCGCGCGGGGCTCACGCTCGGCGAGGGAGCTGCCCTGTTCCTGCTCACGCGCGACCCCGGGGGCGTGCAGCTGCTCGGCGGAGGCGAGTCGTCGGACGCTCACCACATCTCGGCACCCGAGCCGTCGGGCAGCGGTGCGATCCGCTGCCTGCGGGCGGCGCTTGCCGACGCCGGGCTGGAGCCGAGCGACATCGACTACGTGAACCTGCACGGCACGGGCACGCTCCAGAACGACGCGATGGAGAGCCGCGCGATCGCCAGTGTTTTCGGCCTCGACACGCCGTGCAGCTCGACCAAGCCTCTGGTGGGCCATCTGCTCGGTGCGTCGGGTGCAGTCGAAGCCGGCTTCTGCTGGCTGCTCGCCAGCGCTCCCTTCCAGCTTCCCCTGCCACCGCACCGCTTCGACGGCGAGCGGGATCCGGAGCTCGAGCCGATTTCGCTCGTGCGCGCCGGCCAGGTCGCGACACGCCGCGACGGGTCCCGGCTCTGCACGACCTCGTTCGGCTTCGGCGGCAGCAACTGCGCGCTCGTGATCGGGGCGGGCGCCGCGTGATCTCGTTCCACGTCCGCGGCTCGGCCGCCTGGTCTCCCGGGCTCGAGACCGCGGAGCAGTGGGCCAAGTGGGCGCACGAGCCCCGGGCGCTCGAGCGGGAGGGACGCCCCGAGCTGCTGTTCGTGCCGCCGCTCATGCGGCGCCGCTGCGACCAGCTGAGCCGCATGATGCTGTGGGCTGCGCACGCGTGCTGTCCCGCGGAGCTGCTGCCCGAGGTCAACGCGGTCTTCGCCTCGCGGCACGGCGCGTTCGGAACCATGGTCGGCATGCTCGAAGAGCTGGCCGGGCAGCGCACGCTCTCGCCCGCGGCGTTCAGTCACTCGGTCCACAACACACAGGCCGGGCTGTTCTCGATCTGGGCGCGCAACCCGCGTGTGTCGAGCTCCGTCGCGGCCGGCGCTGCGACGTTCGGCCACGGCTTGCTCGAGGCGCTCGGCATCCTGCACGCCGAGCCGGACCGGCCGGTGCTCTACGTGTGCGGGGACGAGGCGATCCCGGAGCCCGTCCGCGGGATCTGCGACCACGACCAGGGCGCGTTCGCGCTGGCGCTGCTGCTCACGACGCACGGGGAGGGGGCGCCGCTCGACTTCGCACTGGACACGTCCAGCGACGCTCGGCCGCTGGCGTATCCGGACGCGCTCGAGTTCCTGCGCTGGCTCCGGCTGGACGGCGAGGAGCTCCGACTGGGTCCGCCGCGTGCGGGCTTCCGGTTCCGGCGCGCGCCTACGCCGTCGCCCAGCGCCGGAACACCAGACTCGTGTTGATCCCACCGAAGGCGAAGTTGTTGCTCACCACGTACTCGGTCTCGAGGCGGCGCACCTCGTCGCGGATGTAGTCGAGCGGCGCGCACAAAGGCTCGACGTGGTCGAGATTGATCGTCGGCGCGAACCAGCCCTCGTTGAGCATGCCGATGCTCATCCAGGCCTCGAGCGCACCGCACGCTCCGAGCGTGTGGCCCATGTAGCTCTTGAGCGAGCTGATCGGCATGTGCTCGCCGAACACGCGGGCCGTTGCCTCGCTCTCGGCGATGTCGCCGGCGGGTGTGGCCGTGCCGTGCGCGTTCACGTAGCCGATCTGTCCCGGCTCGAGCCTGGCATCCTCCAGCGCGAGCTCCATCGCCCGCTGCATACCCGGCGCGTGGGGAGCCGTGATGTGCTGACCGTCGCAGTTGGTGCCGTAGCCCACGACTTCGGCGTGGATGCGGGCACCGCGCGCACGCGCGTGCTCGAGCTCCTCGAGGATCAGTGTCCCGGCACCCTCTGCGACCACCAGCCCGTCGCGGTCGCGGTCGAAGGGTCGCGGGCTGGTCTTCGGCTCGGTGTTGCGCTTCGAGGTGGCGTACATGATGTCGAAGACGGCCGAGTCGATCGGGTGGTACTCCTCGGCACCGCCCGCGATCACGACGTCCTGCTTGCCCGACTGGATCATCTCGTAGCCGAAGCCGATGCCCTGGCTGCCCGACGTACAGGCGCTGCACGAGCTCAGCACGCGACCGCGCACCTGGAAGAACTGCGCCAGGTTCGCGGCCACCGTGTGGCTCATGAACTGCACGTAGTCCGTGGCGCGGATGCCCTCGAGCGTGCGGCCCGCGTGGAAGCGCAGCGCGAAGACCTCCATCGCGGGTGGGCTCCCCGCCGTCGAGCCGTACGAGATGCCGGTCCGGCCCTCGGAGAGCAGCGGATTGCCGTCGAGCCCGGCATCGATCAGTGCCAGCTCCGAGGCGCGCGTCGCCAGCAGCGCCACGCGGCCCATGCTGCGCGTACGCTTGCGCGGGTAGTGCGCGGGTACCTCGAAGTCCGCGATGCGCGCGGCCAGTCGGGTGTCCATGCCCTTGTACTCGCCGAGCTCTGGAACGAACTCCACGGCCGAGCGCTTCTCGAGCAGCGCCTTGCGGACCGAGGACCAGTCGCTGCCGAGCGGCGAGAGCCCTGCCATTCCCGTGACGACGACGCGGCGCATCAGGCCATTCCTCCGTTCACCGAGATCACCTGTCCGGTCACGTACGACGCGGCGTCCGAGAACAGGAAGGTCACGACCGAGGCGACCTCCTCGGGTGTTCCCAGCCTCCGCATCGGGATCAGGGGAGTGAGCTCCTCCAGGGGCAACCCTTCGAGCATGTCGGTCTCGATCAGGCCGGGTGCCACCGCGTTGACGGTGATCCGGCGCTTGGCGAGCTCGATCGCCAGGGCTTTGCTGGCGCCGATGAGCCCGGCCTTGGAGGCGCTGTAGTTCACCTGGCCGCGGTTCCCGACGAGGCCCGCAACCGACGTCATGCTGACGATCCGACCGCCCTGACGCAGCCGGATCATGGGCATGACGAGCGGCTGGACGACGTTGTAGAAGCCGTCCAGGTTGGTGCGCAGCACCCTGTCCCAGTCCTCGGGCTTGAGCGCAGGAAACGCCGCGTCCGCCGTGACGCCGGCGTTGCTGACGATGCCGTAGAAGGGGCCGCCGGCTTCGATTTCCTGCGCGAGCGCCGCGCGCGTCTGCTCGCGGTCGCTCACGTCGAAGGCGAGCAGGGCGGCCTCGCCTCCCTGCTCGAGAATGCCGTTGCGTGTCTTCTCGGCAGCCTCGCCCGCAGCCCGGTAGTTGATCACCACCGAGAAGCCCGCCCGCGCCAGCTGCTCGCACACCGCACGGCCGATGCCGCGGCTCCCGCCCGTCACCAGGACTCTACGCTTCACGCATTCCCCCCAGTAGCTCGCCCTCGCGCAGCTCTCCCTCCCGTGGCAGGAAGCAGTTCAGGCGTGCATCGGCCAGCAGCACGCCGGAGCTGCGCGCCACGATCGAGCAGTCGAAGGCGACCATGCCGAGCTCCCCGCCCCAGACGTGTGTCGCCGTGACCTCGACCGACTGCCCCGCCTCGTAGCGCGGCTGGTGGAAGCGGATGCGGCGCGCGCCGAGCAGGAAGCCGATGCGCGGCGGCTGGCCCTGCGCGCGCCCCATCAGACCCGCGTGCACCGCGATGCACTGGGCCATGAGCTCGATTCCCACCCAGCACGGGAGGCTGCCGTCCGCAGCGGTGAAGAGCGCACACTGATCGACGTTCGCGGAGCAGGCGGTCGTGCCGCGGTCGTGGCGCTCGATGGTCGCGAGCAGGACCATGGCGCCCGAGTGGGGCATGACCTCGGCCGGCGCGGGCAGGTCAGCGGGCTGCACGCGGCGCCTCCTCGGACCAGTAGTCGTAGAAGTTGAACCACTGGTAGGGTGCGAGCCTGCAGTAGCGCTCGAGGCGCTGGGCGTACTGCTGGCAGTACGCGTGGATCGCGGCCTCGCGCCCATCACGCGGCAGCGCGATCCGCTCCGCGAACGGATCCACGTGGATGGTGTAGCGCGCGTTCCCGCTGCGCAGCGCGAACATCGTGACCACGGGGCAGCCGAGCGCGCGGCCGAGCAGGACCGGGCCGGCCGGGAGCTCGACGCAGCCGCCGAGCAGCTCGACCGCGCTCGCGCGCTGCACGTCGTGGGGGTGCAGGCGATCCGCGAGCACGGCCACGACCTCCCCGCGCTGCACCGCGCTGCGCGCCATCAGCACGTGGGAGAGCGAGTCGACCTCGATCGGGATCACGCGCACGGCGCCGAGTGCGCCCGAATGCTTGGAGAGGCGCAGCAGCACCGAGTTGATGCGCGCCGCGTGGCGCGTGTACATGAGCACGTTCACCGCGATCGGCGAGCGCTCCTGTGCGATCAGCCGCATCGCGGCGAAGCTACCCAGGTGCGCGCCCAGCACGAGGCCGCCGCGTCCATCGCGCGCGAGCTTGTCGAGGTGCTCCATGCCGCGGATCTCGACCGCGAAGTCGCTGCTGCGACCGAGGCAGAAGCCGACGTGGTCGAGCAGGGCGATCCCGAACTCGCGGTAGAGCCGGAACGGATGGCGCGCGGGGCCGGGTCTGCCGAGCGCGGACTCCGGCGCGCCGGCCCGCGCCACCCGCGCGAGATAGCGCCGCGCCGAGCGCCGCCCGGCGCGGTCGGTCAGGTAGAAGTACGCGACGATCGGGTAGAGCAGCAGCGAGCACAGCGCCCGACCCAGCGCGCGGTAGACGAAGGCCGTGAAGCGCATGCCGAGCACGGATCCGCGCTCCTGTCCCCGATGCCAGGCGCGCGCGTCTACCACGCGAGCCTCCGGGCGAGCAGGCGTGGCCAGCGCCAGAGCATGCCTGTGAACAGGCGTGTGTGCGCCCAGCTGATCCGGACGTTGTCGCGGAGCATGTCGAAGTGCGACAGCCCGCCTGCGAAGTAGCGCACGCGACACGGGACGCTGATCACGGGCGCACCTTCCCAGAACACGCGCACGGCGATCTCCAGGTCGAACTCCATGAAGTCGCCACACGACGCGCGGCGCAGCACGCGCAGCACGGGCTCGAGCGGCATGCAGCGCAGCCCGCAGAGCGGATCCTTGATGTCGAGCGAGCAGGTCTCGATCCACACCCAGACCCGCGAGACCCAGTGCCCGTAGCGCCGGCCCGCGGGGGCATCCTCGAAGCTCGGCACGCCGAGCACCATCGCGCCGGGCGTGCTCTTCGCGGCGTCGAGCAGGTGAGGCGCGTCGGCGGCTGCATGCTGGCCATCCGCATCGATCTGCAGCGCGTGCGTGTAGCCCAGCTGGTCGGCCCAGAGGAAACCGTCCCGCAGGGCCGCGCCCTTGCCGCCGTTCCGCTGTCTGCGCCGCAGGCTCACCCAGTGGTGCTTGCGCTCCAGCTCCTCGAGGATCGCGCGCGTCTCCGGCCCGCTCCCGTCGTCGACGACGAGACACGGGATGCCGAGCGGAGCGAGCGACTCGAGCAGCGCAGGCATCGTCCGGCCGTGGTTGTAGTTCGGGATCAGCAGGCACGGCTTCACGAGGTCGCCTCTCCGCTCATCACGATGCTGCCGCTTGCGAAGACCTCCTTTCCGGCGAAGAGCCTGAAGGCGAAGGCCCGCGCCGCGGGAGCGCGCACGAGCTCGAGCGTGACGTGCTGGCCGGCGCGGAGCGGACGCCGGAACTTGAGCGACTCGAGCGACGAGACCGCAGCCGGGCGTCCGAGCCGCTCCTCGATCAACGCCATGACCCAGGCGATCTGCACGACACCCGGTACCAGCGGGAAGCTCTCGAAGTGCCCCGGCCAGCAGGCCAGCGTCTCGGGGACGCGCAGCTCGCGTTCCCAGCGGCCGTCGGCGACGCGCTCCGCGATCAGCTCGGGCGACATCTGCCAGCGCGGCCGCGGCGGAAAGACGCGTTCGAGGAGCGCGTCGAAAGGTCCACCGAGGTAGCGGCGGAAGCGCCAGTGGCGGTACAGGTACTCCCCCGCGAAGAGCAGGCCGATCAGCGCGTATGCGCCGAGACCGGTGTAGGCGGCCCAGCTCTCGAGATCGCCCCGCAGGGCGAGCGCCAGCGCGACGAGTCCGTTGCCGAGAAGGAACGCGCACCAGACCTGGGTCACGCGCCGGCAGTAGGCGACCTCCGCCACGCTCAGCGCGGGAGCTTGCACGCGCGCGAGGCGCTCGACCAGCGGCTGCCCCGCGAGCGAGACCGCGAATGCAGCGAGCAACGCGAAGCTGATCAGCGAGGGGCCGAGCAGCAGGACGAGCTCGGAGTTCGTGCCGGCGGCGACGACTGCGACCGTTCCGGCCGCGGCGATCGGAGCCCAGGTCGCTCGCGCGTAGCGCACGAGACGGGTCGGACCGAGCAGCGCGACGCGCAGCGCGACGAGCGCGAGCAGGGACAGCGCGATCGAGCGAGGCTCCAGGTGGCGGAGAGCGGCCCAGATCAGGATCGGGTAGATGATCGCTGCGAGGATCTGGAGGATTGCCATCCGGCCGCAGGGCTACTGGGGGCTGCCGACTTTGCTGTAGACCAGGTTCACGATGTCCTCGACCACGCGGATCGCCTGGAGCTCTTCCTCGGCCACGTCGAGCCCGACCTCGGTCTGCAGGCCGACCGCGAGGTCGATCGCGTCGATGCTGTCGAGGTCGAGGTCGTTCATCAGGTGAGCCGACGGCACGATCGCCGCCGCATCGAGCTGGAACGACTCCTCCAGGATCTGACGGACGCGCGCGAAGATCTCGCTCTTCGTCATGGGAGTCATCGGGCTCTCTGCGCCGCCACGAACGACGCGAGGCTGCGGATCGTGGCGAAGTGTCGGGCGTTCTCCACGTCGTCCTCCCGGGTCTCGACGCCGTAGCGCTGGTCGAGAGCGACCGCGACCTCGAGCGCATCGATCGAGTCGAGCCCGAGGCCGTCGGCGAAGAGCGGATCCTGGCTGCCGATCTCGTCGGGCGTGATGTCTTCGAGAGCCGCGACCTCGATCACCAGTTTCTTGAGTTCGAACTCGAGCGCTTCAAGCGAGTTCATGCTGGAGCTCCGTTTCGAAGTACTCACGGAACCATCGGCTCAGGCGGCGCGCGGACAGGACCATGCTCGTCTCTGCGTCGATCAGGTCCTTCGCGTACACCTTGCTGCCGACGGCGATCCGGTATTCCAGCCGCTGGTCGGGCAGAGCGTACCACGCGTCTCCCTTCTTCAGAGCCGGCGGCTGACAGTCGATGACGATCGGAACGATGCCGCATCCGCTCTGCAGCGCGATGTGTGCGGCGCCGCGCTGGATGCGCCCGAGCCCGTGTCTCGGTGAGCGAGAGCCCTCGGGGAAGAGCACCACGTTGCGGCCCTGCTGGAGCCGCGCGGCGCACTCGTCGACGAGCGTCGTACCGCCCGTGTTGGGGATGTAGCCGGCCGCGCGGACCATGCCCGAGAGTGCAGGGTTCTTCCACGCTGCCCGCTTCACGACACAGTCCGCCTGTGGAAGCAGCGAGATCAGGAACACCACGTCCATCAGCGTGGGGTGGTTCGCCACGATCAGCACGGGCCCGTCTCCGAGGCGTTCCAAACCCGTGTAGGTCACTCGCCAGCTTCCGATCAGGCTGCCGAGCCAGACGAAGATGGAGAACAGCCAGCGGATCGCGCGCTGCGCGCGCAGCTCGCTCGACCGTCCTCGGTCGAACAGGGAGAGCAGGGGGAACCAGGTTCCCGCGACCACCACGGCGACCACACCGAACAGCGAGAACAGCAGACCGGAGCGTGCCGCCCGCCCGAAGCGCGCTGCTCCGAGGCGCAGGACTCGATGTGAAGGGAAATACAACCTTGAGCTGCTCGTCACACCGAAGCGGGTTGCGCCGCAGGTTACCGAGCGAGTCGGAACGCCCACCCCGGTCATCCCAGCTCGCTCGCCTGTCGATTGCGACCACCAGCGTAGCGGGGCAAAATTAGCACTGCGTGCTGATGGTGTAAATGTACCACCGTGTCCTATCGCGTACGCCGCGTCGAGCTCACGCTGCGCCGTGTAGGGCCGCACGTGGACGGCACGGGTACGCCGGGTGAGCCCGCTGAGTCGGAGAGTCTGATGAAGCGCTGGACACTCGCAGTGGTCCTGACTGCCGCGTGGGCGTTTCCCGTCGCGACACTGGCCGGTGACGACCCTGCGCC
>Ga0190274_10002324_pt1 | contig 11200 bp, 9 predicted proteins | sample Popmic531T_FD_133002 | JGI IMG/M metagenome (GOLD analysis project Ga0190274, IMG submission 133002) | Populus adjacent soil microbial communities from riparian zone of Yellowstone River, Montana, USA - 531 T | ecosystem: Environmental > Terrestrial > Soil > Riparian zone | place: USA: Montana...
CGAGCTCTCGCCCGGCCTCACGGTGCAGCTCGACCGCGAGCACGTCGTGGGGCTGATCAGCGAGGAGGGCACGCGTACCTCGCATGCGGCGATCCTGGCGCACTCGCTCGGCATTCCCACCGTGATGGGCGTCAGCGGGGCGCTCGCCAAGATCCCCGAGGGAACGCTGGTGCTGATCGACGGCCAGGCCGGAGTCATCACGGTGGACCCGACCGCGGTGGAACTGGAGGAGGCCAAGGTCCAGATCAGCCGGCGGCACCGGCTCGAGTTCCAGCTGGAGAGCGTTCTGGCGCTGCCGGCGGAGACGCCGGACGGCATTCGCATCAGCATGATGGGAAACGTCGACCTGCCCGACGAGATCGAGTCGGCGATGCGCTCGGGGGCGGAAGGCGTGGGCCTGCTGCGCACCGAGTTCCTGCTCACCGGCCGGGCCGCGCTGCCCACCGAGGCAGAACAGTTCTCCTACTTCAAGCGGGTGAGCCTGGCGTTTCCCAACAGCCCGGTCATCATCCGCTCGTACGACCTGGGCGGCGACAAGTTCCCCGCCGCGTTCCGGATGCCGCAGGAGGCCAACCCGTTCCTCGGGTGGCGCTCGATCCGCGTCTGCCTCGACCAGCCGGAGGTGTTCCGCACCCAGCTGCGCGCGATCCTGCGCGCCGCCGCTGACCGCAACGTGCAGCTCATGCTGCCGCTGGTGACGCGCGTGGACGAGGTCGCCGATACGAGGGCGCTGCTCGAGGAGGAACGGCAGTCGCTCGTGAGCGACGGGTTCCGGGTGGCGGAACAGCTGCGCGTCGGCGTCATGATCGAGACGCCGGCCGCGGTGCTTATCGCCGACAAGCTGGCGGAGGTGAGCGACTTCTTCAGCGTGGGCAGCAACGACCTGACGCAGTACACTCTCGCGCTCGACCGGGGCAATGCGCGCCTGGCGGAGCGCTTCACGCCGCATCATCCGGCGGTGGTGCGGCAGCTCGCGCAGATCGTGGCGGCCGCGGCCACCCGCGACCTGCCCGCGAGCGTGTGCGGCGAGATGGCCTCCGAGCCGCTCAGCGCGGTGCTGCTCATGGGGCTCGGCTTCCGCATCTTCAGCATCGCGCCGCCGTCGATCCCGCTGGTGAAGTGGGTCATCCGGAGCGTGCCGATCGCGGCCGCGCGGGCGGCAGCCGAGGCGGCCCTCGACGCACGGAGCCCGGCCGACGTGGACGAGGCGCTGCGCGACGCCGTCGGACCCCACGTGGACCTGCGCCTCATCGACCCTCACGCTGCGTTGCAGGCCCGTGGGCGCGTCGTTAGCTTGCCCAGTCCACCCAGGCCGTCCTGAACAGCCCGGCGTTTTCCTCTTTTTCCCCCAGGATCATGGCGAAGAACACCAGGCACGTCTTCACGTCCGAGTCCGTCACCGAAGGTCACCCCGACAAGGTCGCCGACGCGATCTCCGATGCGGTGCTGGACGCGATCCTCGCCGATGATCCCCGCGCCCGCGTGGCCTGTGAAACGCTGGTCACCACCGGCATGGCCGTGGTGGCGGGCGAGATCACCACGACCACGTACGTGCACATTCCCGATATCGTCCGTGACACGCTGAACCGCATCGGCTACACCGACGCGAACTTCGGCATCGACGGCCGGACCTGCGCCGTGCTCAGCACCATCGACCGCCAGTCGCCCGACATCGCGATGGGGGTCGACCGCGAGGGCGCCGGCGACCAGGGGATGATGTTCGGCTACGCCTGCGACGAGACCCGCGAGCTGATGCCGCTGCCGATCGTGCTGGCGCACCGCATCACCGAGCGCCTCGCCGCGGTACGCAAGGGTTACAACGGCAGGAAGCCGGTGGAATGGCTCCGGCCGGACGGCAAGAGCCAGGTGTCGGTGGAGTACGATGGCGATCGCCCGTCCCGCGTGAAGACGGTGGTGGTGTCGACGCAGCACGCGGAGCGCTTCAACGGCCGCGAGCTGACGCAGGGCACGATCCGACGCACCGTCATCGAGCAGGTCATCAAGCCGGTGCTGCGCGAGCAGAAGCTCGATACCCGCGGCATCAAGTTCTTCATCAATCCCACGGGCCGGTTCGTGATCGGCGGACCGCACGGCGACGCCGGCCTCACCGGCCGCAAGATCATCGTCGACACCTACGGCGGCATGGCGCGGCACGGTGGCGGAGCGTTCAGCGGCAAGGACCCGTCCAAGGTCGATCGCTCCGCGGCCTACGCGATGCGCTGGGTGGCGAAGAACATCGTCGCCGCGAAGCTCGCGCGTCGCTGCGAGGTGCAGGTGGCCTACGCCATCGGCGTCGCCGAGCCGGTGTCGGTGATGGTGCAGACCTTCGGCACCGGCACGGTGCCCGACGCGAAGCTCGAAGCGGCGGTGCGGGAGGTGTTCGACCTCACGCCGCGGGGGATCATCACGGCGCTCAAGCTGCGCAAGCCGATCTACTCGGCCACGTCCGCGTACGGTCACTTCGGCCGGAAGCCCTACAGCCGCCGGCTCGATGGCCGTACCGTGGACTTCTTCACCTGGGAGCGGACCGACAAGGCGCAGGCGCTGATTCGCGCCTTGCGCTAGACGGCGGTCCGGATCGGTGGCGTGATCGAAGTCACCGTGTCCGACATTCGCGTGGACCGGGCGAGCAACTCGCCCGTGGTTCTCCTGCGGGAGAAGGGCGGGACGCGCGTCCTGCCGATCTGGATCGGTCCCGCCGAGGCGAACGCGATCGCGATGGAAATCCAGGGCGTCCGTGCCCAGCGCCCGCTCACGCACGATCTCTTCAAGCAGGTGCTCACGGGACTCGGCGGATCGCTCCGCCGGGTCATCATCAGCGCCGTCCGCGAGAACACCTACTTCGCCGAACTGCAGATTCACCGCGACGACCATGTGTTCCACGTCGATGCCCGCCCGTCGGACAGCATCGCCCTCGCCCTCCGGCTCCACGCGCCCATCTTCGCCGCCGAGGGCCTCTTCGACGACGCCGGGGTGCAGTCGGGCGATGAAGGTCCCGACCCGACCATCGATCCCGAGTCGCTCAAGCACTACCTCGAGAAGCTCGATCCCCAGGATTTCGGCCGCTTCAGCCCGTAGCCTCGCGGCAGCGCTCCTCGTCGCCCTGGTGCCCGCCCGCGCCGTGGCCCAGGCGCGCGTGAGCGGCACGGTGACGCGCCTGGCCGCGAATGACACGCTGCCGCTGCCAGGTGCGCGCGTGGTGCTGCACGCCCTCACCGCGGCCCGCCAGGGCCCGGTGGACTCGGTCCTCGCCGACGCGTCCGGGCACTTCGAGTTCCGCGTGAAGGCCGATACCGCCACCCTCCTGCTCACCAGTTCCCGGCACGACGGCATCGAGTACTTCTCCCGGCCGGCACGGGCGACGGCGGGGAAGCCCGACACCGGCCTCGTGATCCTGGTGGCCGACACCTCGTCGTCGGCCCCGGTGAGGCTCGCCGGGCGGTACCTGATGATCGGCCGGCCGGAGCAGGCGGGGCGCCGGGGCGCGCTCGACCTCATCGTGCTGCAGAATCGCGGCACCACAACTCGGGTGGCGCGCGACAGCACCATGCCGGTGTGGACGATGCCGCTCCCGAAAGGCATCGAGGATTTCACGCCGGGGGAGAGCGAGTTCTCCGCGGCGGCCGTGGGACATCACGGCGACTCGCTCACCATCTCGGCACCGCTCTCCCCGGGCGACCGGCAACTGATGGTAACGTACACCCTGCCGCGAGGCGCGCGGAGCGTGAAGGTGCCGTTCGCGTCGGCCACGGACAGCGTGGTGTTCCTGCTGGAGGAGCCGACGGCACGCGTGGTGACGCCGGGTTTCGCCGTGACCGACAGCCAGGTGATCGAGACCCGCACCTATCACCGCTGGGTGGGCTCGCTGCCGGCGGCGGCCACGGTCGAGGTGAAGTTCGTCGTGCCGGGTGAGGGCGGAAAGGAAGCGACGCTCGCGCTCGCGGCGGTGCTGGCCGCAGTGTTGCTGGTGGTCGGCCTCCTGCTGCTGCGCCGGCGCACGGGCGCCGGTGCGCCGGTGACGCCACCGGCGCCAGCGCGCGATCCTGCGGCGCTCATCGATGCGCTCGCCCGGCTCGACGCGCAGTATGCCGGCCGGGAAGCCGAAGTGGGCGCGCCCGCGTGGTCCCAGTACATGGCCCAGCGCACGGAACTCAAGGCTGCGCTGGCAGACGCCGTCGCGGCGCGCCCGCCTGGGCGCTAGCAGGATGCCACTCGTCTCCACCCCCGCCATCGTCCTCGCGGCGCTCCGGTACGGTGAGACCTCCAAGATCGTCCGTCTCGCCACGCGCGAGCAGGGAATCCAGAGTGCGATCGCGAAGGGGGCACTGCGACCACGCAGCCGCTATGGCGCGGCGCTGCAGGTGCTGAGCGAGGGAGCCGCACAGTACATCGCCAAGGAGGGCCGCGAGCTCCATACTCTCACCGCGTTCGACGTCGTGCACCTGCGGGTGGGCCTCGCCGGCCAGCTCGATCGTTACTCGGCGGCCTCGGCGATGTCGGAGGTCATGCTGCGACTGGCGCCCGCCGCGCCGCACGCGGAGAGCTTCGACGTGATGGCGCACGCACTCGCGATGCTCGAGGCGATCCCGGCGGAGGCCGTCGAGAGCTACGGCCTGCGGGCGCTCTGGCAGCTGGTCTCGTCGCTCGGGTTCGCGCCGGCCCTGGCGTCCTGCGCGCGCGATGGCTCCGCGGTTCCGACGAGCGGCACGGTGCGATTCAGCCTCACCGACGGCGGGGCCCTTTGCAACAGCTGCGCCCACGAGCGCGCGACGATCGAGCTGCCGCGCCAGGCGCTGGACGACCTCGCTGCCCTGATCTCTCCCGACGACGACCTGCCGTTCCTCGATGCCCGGCACCTCGCCGCGCACCGGCGCCTGCTCGCGCGATGGGTGCGCACGCACCTCGCCGAGGCGGCGGAGCTGCCCGCGCTCGAGTCGTGGCAGCGGCGCGACTGGCCCTGACATGATCATCGGCATGGCCGGCCACGTGGATCATGGCAAGTCGACGCTGGTGACGGCGCTCACCGGGCGGCCGATGGACCGCCTCGCGGAGGAGCGCCAGCGCGGGATCACGATCGACCTCAACTTCGCGCCGCTCGACCTCGCACCAGGCGTCACCGCGGGAATCATCGACGTGCCGGGGCACGAAGATTTCGTGCGAACGATGGTGGCGGGCGCTTCAGGCATCGACGTGGCACTCCTGGTCATTGCCGCCGATGACGGGATCATGCCGCAGACCCGGGAGCACCTCCTGGTGCTCGAGCAGTTGCGGGTGCCGGCCGGCGTCGCGGTCATCACCAAGGCCGATGCGGTGGACCCCGAGTGGCTGGCGCTCGTGCACTCCGACGTGACGGAGTGGCTGTCGCACTCGAGCCTCCCGTTCGGTGAGCTGCTTGTGGCGTCGTCGGCGACCGGGCGTGGCATCCGCGAGCTGCGCACGCGCCTCGCCCGCCTGGCTTCCACCGTACCCTCGCGGGACGCGAACGATATTTTCCGCCTGGCAATCGATCGCGTGTTCTCGCTGACCGGCACCGGTACCGTGGTAACCGGCACCACCACTTCCGGGAGCATCGGGACGGGATCGCTCGCCCGGCTGCTTCCGTCCGGCCTGGAGGTGCGCGTGCGGTCGATCGAGACGCATGGCACGGCACTCGAGCGTTCCACACCCGGTATGCGGACGGCGATCGCACTCGGTGGTGCGGAGCGGGAGCAGATCTCCCGCGGCGACGTCCTTGTGCTCGCCGCCGGGCCGTGGGAAGCGACAACCCGGCTCGATGCCGAGGTTGCACTCAGCCGCGAGGCCGGCACGCCACTGACGGACCGGACCCGCGTGCGGGTGCACCTTGGCACCTCCGAGGTGATGGCGCGCGTGCGAACGGATACGCCGCTCGAGCCGGGGGGGATCGCGGTGGTGCGCCTCAATCTCGAGATGCCGGTTGTGGCGCGGGGCGATGACCGGCTCGTGCTGCGCAGCTACAGTCCGGTATCGGTGATCGGTGGTGGGTGGGTGGTCGATCCGCTGCCTGAAAGCCGGCGGCACACGACCGAAGGCCTTGGCTCTCCCGATCCTGCGACCCGGCTCGACGCGCTCGTCGCGCGACGCCGGCACGGTGTCGAGCTGCGGCTGCTGCCGGTGCTGCTTGGGCTGCCACCGGCCGCGTGTGCTTCGCTCGTGCGGCGATCGACCTCGATGCTGGTCGCGGGTGCGCTGGTGGTGCGCCGCGAGCTGGTGGAGAGACTCGCCGAAAACCTGGTGCACGAGGTAGAAGCATTCCATCGACGGGAACCGCTGGAAACGGGCATCTCGGTGGAGACGCTGCGGCACACACTCGGGGTACCCGAGGCGGTGGCGGCAGCGGCGCTCGCCGCCGCCTCAAGTCGCCTCGTCATCCGTTCCGGGACGGCGGCACTCGCCGGCTTCCGGCCCGTGACCCGGGTGAGCGATGCCGATCGTGGGCGGCTGGTGGCTATGGTCCGTGAGGCGGGCCTCACCGCGCCCAGCGCTGTCGAACTGGCCGACCGCCTTGGCATCCCGGAGGCCCAGCTCGGATTGCAGCAGGCAGTCGGGACGGGCGAGGTCATCCAGGTCGAACCGGGCCGCTTTCTCGCGATCGAGGCGCTGGAGGGCTTCACCAAGCTGCTCCGGGAGGTAGGATCCACGGGGGAAATCACGCCTGCGGCGGTGCGGGACCGCTCCGGGCTCTCCCGGAAATACCTGATCCCCCTGCTCGAGTGGGCCGACCGAACTGGGATTACCCGCAGGGAGGGCGAGGGGCGCCGCCTGCGCACGCCGCCGGCCGGTGTGAGACACGGTGCTTGACACCCCTCGGCCGGGGTCCGCATGTTTTGTCGTGGCAGCAGCTTGCGTCCAGTCGTTTTCCCGGAGGGCCTAGAGTCACTATCCCCTTGTCCGAGCAGGAGTGTACATGGTTCGCGTGGTGTGGCCGACGCTTGCGTTGGCGCTCACGCTGGGGGCAGCCACGGTGGCCAGCGCACAAGCGCCACCCGCTGTTCGGGTCGACCTGGGGGAAGGCATTCCCGATTCGGTAACCGGGTCGATCACGATCCCGTTCTCCATTCTTCCGGAGGTATGCAGTCGAGGGCACGTGCCGACGGTGACCCTCAAGATCTTCAATGTGCTGGTGCAGGTGGTGGCGATACCCGCGCTCGAAGGTGAGGCTCCCGGGTCGTTGGCGGGCACCAAGCTCAAGTGTGGCTCGTATCGCGTGCGGTGGGATGGCAAGCAGCTTGATGGGCGTCCCGCGACCACCGGGGTGTACTACTACCAGCTGTCGGTAGATGGGGAACGATTCACCAGGAAATTGATCGTTCAGCGACGGAGCGAGGCAACATAGGGGAGTCACCTGAAAAGGCTGGCTCCCTTTTGCTTTCGATGCCCCTCGCCTCACCTGCCAATTAGGCGCATCTTGAGGGCACATCCGTTGCCCACCGAAGGGGACATGATCAGACCAGACAGACTTACCCTCAAGGGTCAGGAAGCTTTTCGCGACGCCGCGGAGCTCGCGCGGAGCCGGGGCAATCCCGTCGTCAACGACGCCCACCTCTTTGCGGTGCTGCTCGAGCAGTCCGAGGGCATCGTCGTTCCGCTGCTGCAGAAGGCCGGGCTCAACCTCACGGCGCTGCGGGAAGGCACCGCGCGAGAACTCGACCGCTTCCCGAAGCAATCGGGTCAGGGTTCGGAGCCGACGTTCAGCCGCGAGCTGAACAAGGTCTTTGATCGCGCGGAGGCGGAAGCGAAGGCGCTGGGAGATGCCTACGTCTCCACCGAGCATCTCCTCATCGCCCTCTCCCAGGAGAAGGGCACGACCGCGCGCACCTTGCTGACGGCGGCAGGGGTGTCGAGCGACCAGCTGGTGGAGGCGCTGGGTGAGGTGCGCGGCTCGCATCGCGTCACCGACCAGTCTCCCGAGGCACAGTACCAGTCGCTCGAGCGCTATACCCGGAACCTCACCGACGCGGCGCGGAAGGGAAAGCTCGATCCCGTCATCGGGCGGGACGAGGAGATCCGTCGTGTCATGCAGGTGCTTTCCCGGCGCACCAAGAACAATCCCGTGCTCATCGGCGAACCCGGCGTGGGCAAGACCGCCATCGTCGAGGGGCTGGCCCAGCGCATCGTCAACGGGGATGTGCCCGACTCGCTCAAGAACCGCGACCTCGTGGCACTCGACATCGGGCTGCTGCTGGCAGGCGCCAAGTACCGCGGCGAATTCGAGGAGCGGCTCAAGGCGGTGGTGAAGGAACTCACCGAGGCCGAGGGGCGGTTCATCGTGTTCATCGACGAACTGCACACGATCGTCGGCGCCGGTGCCGCCGAGGGGGCTGTGGACGCCAGCAACATGCTGAAGCCGGCGCTCGCCCGTGGTGAACTGCGCGTGGTCGGCGCCACCACGCTCGACGAATACCGCAAGCACGTCGAGAAGGATCCCGCCCTCGAGCGGCGCTTCCAGCCGGTGCTGGTGGGCGAGCCGAGCGTGGCCGATACCATCGCGATCCTGCGCGGGCTCAAGGAGAAGTACGAAATCCACCACGGGGTGCGGATCACCGACAACGCCCTGGTGGCGGCGGCCACGCTGTCCGATCGCTACATCGGCGACCGGTTCCTGCCCGACAAGGCCATCGACCTCGTCGACGAGGCGGCCAGCCGCCTTCGCATCGAGATCGACAGCCTCCCGCAGGAGATCGACGAGGTGGAGCGACGGATCGTGCAGCTCGAGATCGAGCGGCAGGCGTTGCTCAAGGAGAAGGACAAGGCGGGGGTGGAGCGCCGCAACGCGATCGAGCAGGAGATCTCCGAGCTGCGCGAGAAGAGCGCCGGCATGAAGGCGCAATGGCAGTCGGAGAAGCAGGCGATCCAGGAGCTGCAGTCCACCAAGCAGGAAGTCGAGTCGGTGCGCAACGAGGTGGACCAGGCGACGCGACAGGGCAACCTGCAACGGGCGGCCGAGCTGCGCTACGGGCGCATTCCCGAGCTCGAGGCGCAGCTCACCGAGCAGGAGGCGCGCCTGCACGAGGTGCAGAAGAACGCCCGCTACCTCAAGGAGGAGGTGGACGCCGAGGACATCGCCGAGATCGTGGCGAAGTGGACCGGCATCCCGGTGACCAAGATGCTGGAGTCCGACCGCCAGCGGCTGGCGCGCCTCGAGGACGAGCTGAGCCAGCGGGTGGTGGGCCAGCGCGCGGCACTCGCGGCCGTGGCCAACGCGGTGCGGCGGAGCCGGGCCGGGCTGCAGGACACCAACCGTCCGACGGGTTCGTTCATCTTTCTCGGCCCGACCGGCGTCGGCAAGACGGAGACGGCACGGGCACTGGCGGAGTTCCTGTTCGACGACGAACGGGCCCTCGTCCGGCTCGACATGTCCGAATACATGGAGAAGCACTCGGTGGCGCGGATGATCGGCGCGCCGCCGGGGTATGTCGGATATGAGGAGGGCGGACAGCTCACGGAGGCGGTGCGTCGCCGGCCGTACAGCGTGATCCTTTTCGACGAGATCGAAAAGGCGCACCCTGACGTGTTCAACCTCCTGCTGCAGATCCTCGACGACGGCCGTCTCACGGACAGCCAGGGCCGGGTCGTGGACTTCAGGAATGCGGTGATCATCATGACGTCCAATCTCGGCAGCGGGCATATCGTCGAGGCTGGGCCGAGCGTCGACGAGGCCTCGTGGGGCGTGGTCGAGGCCCAGGTGCGAGAGGAGCTCCGGCGGCACTTCCGTCCGGAGTTCCTCAACCGGGTGGACGACATCGTCGTCTTCCGGCAGCTCACCGAGGAGGATCTCGGTCGCATCGTGGAACTGCAGCTGGCCAAGCTCACGAAGCAGCTGTCGGCACGTGGCATCGGCCTCGATGTGCAGCCCGAGGCCCGGGCGTTGCTCGTGGAACAGGGATACGATCCGGTGTACGGTGCCCGGCCGCTCAAGCGCGTCATCCAGCGGCTCTTGCAGAACCCGCTGGCGCTCGCCGTGCTGGAGGGGGACTACTCCGAGGGGGATACGATCGTGGTTCGTCGAGACGGTGACGCATTGACACTGAACAGGGCCGGGGCGGCACGGGCGAAGAGTGCGTAGGGGCACACCTTCGGTCCGTGACATCTCCGGCATGGAAGCGGCCCTGCGGCTGGCGCGCGCCGCCGCGGTACGCGATGAGGTACCGGTGGGTGCGGTGGTCGTGCGCAACGACGAGGGCGATAACCTTGCCGAGGCACACAACGAGATGGTGCTCCGGAAGGACCCGACGGCGCACGCCGAGCTCCTCGCGATTCAGCAGGCCCTTGGCATCCTGAAGAGCGACCGGCTTTCCGGGGTCACGCTGTACGTCACACTGGAGCCCTGCGCCCAGTGCGCCGGGGCCATCATCCTCGCGAAAGTGGAGCGTGTGGTGTTCGGGGCGTGGGACCAGCGCGCCGGCATGGCGGGATCGGTGATGGACCTGCTGCGGGATCCGCGGCTCAATCACCGGCCAGAGGTGGTCGGGGGTGTGCTGAGCGAGGAGTGTGGTGAGATGCTGCGGCAATTCTTCCGGGCTCGTCGGGGCGGCGGGTGGGACGGACCATCCACCGGGTGGACGGGAAATCATCCTGTCGTGTGACCCGCATCACAATTGCCCGCGTATTGTGCGCTTCCCCATGGACTTAGGGCACCAGCGCTAGTAGCTTGTCGCCGTCTTGCACCGCCGCAGCCACGGTGGTGTGCGCGACACCACCTCACTACCGGAGTTCAGAGTCGTGACGAAGGGTCTGCTTGCACTGGTCGCGGTTGCCGCGATGACTGGTTGTGCGTCTCCCGAGAAGAAGGCCGAGAAGACCGAGATGACGTCGGTGAAGGCTGATGCGGCGTACTGCAACGATCTCGCCGGACTGGCCAGCTCCATCGCCGCGTACAGCACGCTCGACTCGAGCTCGTCGGTTGCCGACCTGAAGAAGGCCACTGAGAGCATGGAAGCGTCGTATGCCAAGGTGCAGAGCGCCACGGCGGCGATGGACAAGGCTGAGGCGAAGGCCCTTGTGGCCGCGCACGATGCCTACACGGCGGCGGTTGCGGCAATCCCGGGCTCCACCACGCTGGGTGCGGCTGCGACCCAGGTGCAGGCCGCGTACACGGAGTACCAGAACCGCGTGCAGGGCCTGACCGGCGTCGAGTGCGTCGCGATGGGTGAGGCCGCGGCGCCGGCGAACTGATTTCGCC
>Ga0190274_10002326_pt1 | contig 11199 bp, 13 predicted proteins | sample Popmic531T_FD_133002 | JGI IMG/M metagenome (GOLD analysis project Ga0190274, IMG submission 133002) | Populus adjacent soil microbial communities from riparian zone of Yellowstone River, Montana, USA - 531 T | ecosystem: Environmental > Terrestrial > Soil > Riparian zone | place: USA: Montana...
GATCCGGACATCGGCGGCCTCGTTGAGACGTTCAAGCTCCTGGAGGATGTCGTTCACGCCCCGTTCGATGACGCCGATTTCGTCCTGACCGTCGACCGGGACACGCGCTCTTACTTTCCCTGCCGGCGTCTGCTGCATCGCTAACCGGATGGCGGTCAGTCTCTGGAAGATCAGCCAGCGAGCCGCTTGATCGACCAGTACGGTCATCAGCAGCCCGCCACCGGCCCACATCCAGACCAGTGTGGTCGGCTGTGGCCGGTTAATTCGAGCAGCGCCAGACCGCTGTTGACCGCACCGGCAATCGCGGCGACGACGAGGGTGAACTTCACTCGCGACGGGATTTTTGCCACGAGCCGGCTCTCCGAGGGCGGCGACTCCATGATACCCGGCAACTTTTGTACCCAGTGCACCGCCGCCAGACGGTCTTTGGCGGCGGCAGACGCGAGCAATCCCCTCGGTCGTGGGCGGTACGCCAGCGTGCGACAGCAGGGGTGGGGCAAACTGCCACACGGCGTGGCGATTTGGCGCGGTCTCCGTGCGGTATCGCTCGGGAACCGCGGACAGATCGGCGGATGTGGCACTAGCCGGCTGGGAATCGAAGTTGCATTTTCTGAGAGCGCACGGTGACCACCTGGAGATCGTCACCGGCCTTGAGAAAAACCGGCGCAGGGTCGGGACTCGGCGCATTAACCAGGATGAAAGAAAGGAGAGGTTTCGATGCTGGCTATGACTCGTTGGACGCCCTGGACTGAGCTCGCGGATGTGCACCGCGACCTCGATTCGCTCTCAACCGCGTGTTCGGCGACACGGTTGGTTCGCAGTCGGTCGATGCGTTCACACCTGCGGCGGACCTGCGACGCGACGGCGACGTCTGGAAGGTGTCGCTGGCGGTTCCAGGCATTTCGCCGGACAAACTGGAGATCGATGTTGTCGGCCGCACCCTCCGCGTGCGCGGAGAGCGCGTCACCGATGAGAAGACCGCCCCGGTCATTAACGAAATTGCCTATGGCCGGTTCGAGCGCGAGTTCACGTTGCCGCAGGAAATCGATGCGACGCGCGTCGGGGCAACCTATCGCCATGGCATGCTCGAACTTGTCCTGCCGCTCGCGGAAGCGGCGAAGCCGCATCGCGTCACCGTCACGCCGGCGTCCGACAGCGAGCAACTCCACGCGGCCTAGCGATCCGCCAACCTGAAAGCATCCAGGCGATTGGCCTGGGCGCTCTTGCTCACATACACAGGAGAACCAAACATGCTGAGGCGTACTGTTCTCTCGGCCTGCTCGGTTGTTCTGCTCGTCGTCGCGACGGCCGGACCGAGCACCGCGCAGCCCTTCGACAAACGAACGGTGTTTACGTTCAGTACCCCGGTCTCGATGCCCGGCATCAAGCTGCCCGCGGGCCAGTACCTCTTTCGGCTGGCGAATCCCGACTCGGGCAGGAATGTCGTCCAAGTGTTGAGCGCCGATGGGACCAAGCCGTACGGGATGTTCTTTTCGATCCGCGCGGAGCGATTCGAGCCGGCGTCTGCACCCGAGGTCCGGTTGATGGAAACGGCGGCCGGGCTCCCGCCCGCAATCAGGACCTGGTGGTACCCGGGCGAGCGCGCCGGGTACGAGTTCGTGTACCCAAAGGATCAGGCCCGCCGGCTCGCGCAGCGTGCGAGCGAACCCGTTCTGACGACCGAGACGGCGTCCGACCGCAACCGAACAGACGAATACCGCGGACCTGATACGAATTTCGTCGGCGGGCGAGGGGAGCCGCGTCAACGCCGACGCCGCACCGACGCCGTCGACTCCGGGAGGCACGAACCAGCAGGGAGCCGTGGCCCCGGCAGGCCTTTCGATCGCCAGCGCGACCATCCCCGTCCGTCTCGACGTCGGCCCCTCGCCCGCGACCACGCCGCCGCAAAGTCGGCGTGCATCGCTGCCGCAGACGGCCAGTCCGCTGCCCACTGTGTCCTTCGTCGCGTGCCTCGCGTTGTGTGCAGGCGCGGCATTAGGAGCATGGCGACGGGCGCGAGTGTAGCCTCGGTGGATGTGACGCGTGCGTTGCGCGCGTCACATCGCCGATTAATGCCATGTACGCTGACCATTGAAGGAGAGGATGTGGGGCATGAGCGTGGGGAACACACGCAGTGACGATATTGGCAAATTTCTGGCGGAACTGGCGGCGCCAGAATCGATTGGCGCCCCCCTGATGGCGACTGCGGTCGCAGGCGCGATGGGCACCTCGCTGCTCCTGCACGTTGCAGGATTGCCGACTACTCGATCCGGCTCTGTCGACGAACGGCACGCTCTCGCCGTGGCCGCTGCGATGTTGAAGGATGTTCGTTCGCAGCTCGTCGACATTACCGAAACAAGAGTCCCGGTGAAGCCGTCCGAGCTGCGTCCGATGGCCAAAGGCAAACGACCGCAACGGCTGATGCGCGACGGCGCGATTGAGCTGACGCTCCGAGCCGCAGCCGACGTACCGCTCGAAGTCATCCGTCTCTGTGCGAGCGCATTGAAATACGGTCAGACCGTCGCAGCCTGCAGCTGCCGTGCGGCGAGAAGTGACGTCGAGTTTGCGATTGCGTTGCTACGCATCGGGATGGACGGAGCGCGATCGCATCTCGAAGCCAAGCTAAACAGCTTGACGGACCTGACCTACACCAAAGCTGTGGTGCAGGAAGTGGCGCATCTGAATGACGAAGGTTCTGCCGCGGCGCGGGCTGCCGAGTTGTCGGTTCAACCACCGCCAGCATGAAGGCCCGCGTCGACTGTTTCCGTTCAAGGGCCGGGCCATCCCGATGGTCCGGTCGAGGCAGCACCTCAGCCCCTTTTACAACCTGTTGCCATGTAACAGCAGGCCCCCGATCGAGCCGGGGTTGGTCGCGTTGGCGGGCAAGAACCGGTGCCGGTGCGTCAACCGAGAGTGTCGTCGTTCAGCAGTTGACGCAGCTTTCGCGTCCGATGTCGGTACTCGAATATTCCACACGAGCGAGGGCACACGTACCAATCCCACTGCTCTTGCTGCCGTTCACTCACACCGCCCACGTGGCTGTGCTTGTAGGTCAGTAGGTGGTCGCAGGACGGACAGATGGCGCGTGGTGGCGTCAGGGGAGGCGTCGTGGTGGAGATGCGGGCGAATGATTTTGACATCCGTCGAGATCGCTGCGCGGGCGCGGTTTCCGAGACCATCGGAGGTTCGGCCACGGAAGCTGGCTGCGGTATCGTGCTCGCCAGCAGACGGCGGGACTCGGCAAGTACGTGTTCCGGCGTTGCAGGTTTGACAAGTACTACGCTCGCACCGGCCGCCCTGGCGCGGGCCAAGTCCGCCGTCCGCGCTTCGCTGGTCACTACCAGAATCGGAATGCGGGTGGTCGCCTGATCGCGCCGCAGGATTTCGCAGAGCGCATGGCCGTCGATAAACGGCAACCTGATTTCCGAAATAATCAAGGCTGGTGGCCGGACAAGCGCCTCCGCAAGCGCCTCACGCCCGTCGATCGCTTCAACGATCTCGCAACCAGCGAGTGGAAACCACTCGCGGTACATCGCCCGGGTATCGGCGTCAGGATCGACGAGGAGAATCCGTTCCTTCGCGACCGCTGAGGGCTCAGCCGTCCTGACGTTCTGCGCTCCGAATCTGCTTTGAGGCATTTGTTATCTGACCCTGCCAAGGCGAATGGTTACGGTGCGTCGACACGACATCAGAAGCGCCCGCTTGATTGACGGTACTGCCCATCGGAGGATTTCCCGAGTCGACCCTCGCGAACGAGATCGTCGAGCACGACCTGGCACGTCGTCTCGCGCAATCCAAATAGCCTTGCCGCCTGGTTTAGATAGAGCGAGAGACCCGGCATTTCCGCGTAGGTGCCGAGGACCAAGGCGACGAGACGCGAGCGCGACGCCTCTGTGGCGACGCCATCGCGTGCTGCTCGACGCCGTTCGGAAGAGGCGGGCGTTCGCGTTGCGGCGCTGAGCACGTATCCCGAATCGGCAGGAGAACGACTAGCCATACGGTCCCTTTTCTGACAAGCGCGTGTTCGCAACATCGGAACACGCATTTCAGCGTCGATCGTCATGTCGTCGAACACGATCGCGTTCAACGACTTCAGCACGATGACACGCGGGTCAGGCGTCTGCCATCGGGAATGGCCCAAGCGAACAGTTAGGGCCAGCCCTATGACAGACGGAGTTTCGGTTGACAGTACGGTCGCACCTGACGCTGAGGATGTGTGTGAAGTTAATTGCGACAGCTCTTCAGGCGCTGCCGCCGTGATTCGGCACGAATCATTGGGCGGAGGACTCTGGATAAGTCAGGGGTGGTTTAGGGGCGGCGGCAGTATTCGGTGAGGGCTGGCCCCAATTGGAAGGCGCGCGCCGTCTGCCTACAATCCTTTACGGACGTCATGCATCATGCAGCCAGCCAACATGGAGCGCATACTGCAGGAGCTCGATCCTGCCAGTCAGACCAAGTTTTCGCATGGCGTTTGCTTTGTGGACTTCAATCGTCTTGTTGCTGAGGTCCAAACGAGCCGCAATTTCCTTGTTACTGTGGCCTTGCGACACCAGGCGTAATACTTCGGTTTCGCGATCGCTGAGGATTGGTCCACCGCGGCCCTTGCGCTTCCGCTCCTGCACGGCAAACGGTGAGGCGAGGTGATGCGTCAGCGCGGGATCAATGTATTGGTGGCCGATCGCCGCGGCTCGAATCGCTCGCAGCAATTCGGCGTGCGGGCTCTGTTTCAGGACGTAGGCAGACGCGCCGGCTCGCAGCAGTTCTTCGAGAAACGTCTGGTCGGCGTGGCGCGTCAGGCTGACGACCGGGAGATCCGGATGAACCTCTTTCAGTTTGCGGGTTGCGACCACGCCGCTGACGCCAGGCATTGATACATCCATGACGACGACGTCGAGATGCTTCGAGGCGGCGGACGCGATGGCTTGTGCCCCATCACTGGCCTCATCGACGACTTCCAGATCCGCCTCGCGGTCGATCAGGAGCTTGAGACCTTGCCGCACAACCTCGTGATCTTCAACCAGAAGAATGCGCAGCCGCTTCGACACCGGGGCGTCCATCCAATCAAGTCTGGTACGCACACGAACGGCCGTCAACTGCCGGATCGACGTCGCACCATGTGGCGATCGCCGTCGGGCCGCCCGACCTCTGCAGTTCTTTGATCAAGGATTTCTCACGCGTGGGCGAGCACACGCCGGATGGGCATGCCGAGAGCGCCAAAGCCGTGTTGAGCGCGGACGTGCTGAGGCTGGCCGTCCACGGCCTTCCCGATCATGCCTTCCTCACCCTCGGCGTGGATGGCGTGATCACATCCTGGAACCGAGGAGCCGAGCGTCTGCTCGGGTACCGTGGCGATCGCACAATCGGCAGACACTTGTCCACGATACTCACCAGAAATGGACGTGGCGTCGGCTTGGAACCGGACGACTTGGAGCAAGCATGTCGGCAAGGTTTTCTGTCCACCACGCGATGGCTGACGCGCGAGGACGGAAACGCCATTTACACGCACTCGACGATTCTGCCCCTACGGAATGATTCGGGATCGTTCGGCTACGCGGTCGTCGCCCATGAATTAGCGTCGCCAGCCGCGGACCAGCAAGGCCTGGTGCAGGACGCCCCGGACTCATCGGCGGCCGAGGAGGTCAATCGCCAACTCGCCGAGTCCCGGGCGCTTCTGGCTGCCGAAATCGCGGATCGAACACACGCCGAGGCGTCCCGGATTCGGCTGCTTCGCCGGCTCGTCGCCGCGCAGGAGGAAGAGCGGCGCCGGATCGCGCGCGATCTGCACGACGATCTGGGGCAACGCCTTACGGCGCTGCGGCTCACGCTCGAGGCGTCGAGGACGACCACGAGGGGCGGAGGCGAACCGTCGGGCACCATCGCCGACGCCCTCCAGATGCTCACCCGCATCGATCAGAGCCTTGACTTCATTGCGTGGGAATTGCGACCGGCGGCGCTCGACGACCTTGGACTGGCGACAGTCCTTGGGAGCTACGTCGCCGAGTGGTCGCGGCATTCGGGCATCCGTGCCGTCTTCCACTCCAGGCCCGGTACCGTGGAGCGCTTCTCGCCAGAGGTGGAAGCGAGCGTCTATCGCATCGCCCAGGAGGCGCTGCACAACGTTGCCAAGCATGCGGCGGCGCACTCGGTCAATGTCCTGCTCGAGCGGCGCGGAGACAGCATCGCGCTCGTGGTCGAGGACGATGGCATTGGATTTCAACCAGTCGGCACCAGCGAGACGATGATCGGTCTGATCGGGATGCGGGAACGTGCGCTTGCGGTCGAGGGGACGCTGGAGATCGAGCCGACACCCGACGGCGGTACCACGATCCTCGCGTGCATTCCTATGTCCGCAACTCGTCTCGAGCCGCCGCGCGAAGAAGGAGCCGCCGGTCCACACCCCGCCCTCCTCGACCGTCCGACGGAGTCGCACGACCCAAGTGGATCGCTGCTGAGCGCATTTCGAGTGCGTCTCCAGGAATTGCAGCGGGCCGTTGGTGCGCGCGACGAATTCATCGCCACCGTTGCCCACGAACTGCGAAACCCGATCGCGCCACTGGCCTTCCAGGTGAGGCTCGCGCTCAACAAGACGGAACAGCTGGCAACAGCAGGAACACCGCCGTCGGTCTACTGGATGCAGGCGCAACTCCGTGGTATCGAGCAACGTCTTCATCGATTGCTCGAAACACTCGATCGGCTGCTCGATGTGTCACGTCTCTCGACTGGACGGATTGACCTGCAGCCGGAGCCGTTCGATCTCGCTGCGACGGTGCGCGAGGTGGTTGGTACGTTCGACGCCGAACTGGCGGTCGCACGCTGCAAGCTCACATTCTCCGAACGCGGTGAAACGACAGGATCGTGGGACCGCCTCCGCGTGGAGCAGATCTGCCGGACCCTGCTCTCGAATGCGATTCGATTCGGTGCCGGACGGCCGATCGATGTGTCCGTCATCGGTGATGATGATTTCGCGAGCGTTCAGATCCGGGATCACGGCATCGGCATCGCTCCCGATCAGCATGCCAGAATCTTCGAACGGTTCGAGCGAGGCGGCGAGCGGCGCAGCGGCGGGTTCGGCATCGGACTCTGGATTGTGCGCAATCTGCGTCGCGATGGGCGGTACCGTCTCGGTCGAGAGTCAGCTTGGGGAGGGGGCCTGTTTCACCGTCATGCTTCCGCGGCGCGACGTCCGGGAGCTCGTCATCAAGGATCGGAGCGATCGAAGTGGATGAGCCGAAAATGCCGTATGAACGGCGGCCAACCGGAGTGCCAGGACTCGATCGCATCCTCGACGGTGGGCTGCTGGTCGCCGGCGTTTACATCATCCAAGGGCCGCCGGGTGCAGGCAAGACCATCCTGGCGAATCAAACGTGCTTTCACCATGCCGCAACCGGCGGACAGGCGGTGTACGTGACGCTGCTCGCCGAGTCTCACTCCCGCATGTTCGCGCACCTGAGACGGATGGCGTTCTTCGACGAGGCAGCGATCCCTGAGCACGTCTACTACATTGGCGGGTACAGCACGCTCGAATCGGGGGGATTGGACGCGCTGGTGACGTTGGTTCGGGGAGCGATTCAGAAACACAAAGCCACGCTGCTCGTGGTCGACGGCCTGATCTCAGCCCAGGAATCCTCACCGACTGATCGCGCGTTCAAGAAGTTCTTGCACGAGATCCAGACATTGGCGGATTTCACCGCTTGCACGGTCCTGCTGCTCACCAACTCCCAGCGCACCAGCGGATTCGCTCCAGAGCACACGATGGTCGACGGTGTACTGCATCTCACCGATGAACTCTCCGAGTTGAGGCCGCTCAGACACATCCGGGTCCTGAAGCTGCGCGGCAGTGATCCGGTGCGAGGGCTGCACTCCGTCCGCATCACTGACCTCGGGCTCGAGGTGAAACCGCGAATCGAAACGCGCGGTTCCCTCGACGTCGGCACCGAAGAGCACGTGGCCTCCGGGCCGAAACTGCCATTCGGCCTGGTTGAACTCGACGAGATGCTACGGGGAGGGCTGCGGCCGGCTTCGATCACGATGCTGCTTGGCTCGTCCGGCAGCGGGAAAACGCTCCTCGGCATGCAATTCCTGTCCGAGGGTGTCAAGCGACGCGAACGCGTCGTCTACTTCGGGTTCTACGAACGACCGGAGGCGATACTCGCGAAATGTGGGCGCGTCGGCATTGGCGGGCTCAGGGAAGGCGTCGCGCAGGGACTGGCGACGATTGTCTGGCATCGACCCGTGGAAGGCGTGATTGACGAGCTCGGGGAAAGCCTGATCCAGACAATTCGCTCCGTCCAACCGTCTCGGCTGTTCATCGACGGAATGGAGGGTTTCGAACGAGCGGCCGACTTTCCCGAGCGGATGTCCGATGTCTATCGCGCCGTCGCGCAGGAGCTGGAGCAGCAGGGCATCACGACGCTCTACAGCACGGAGACACGCGAGTTGTTCGCCGCCAGTATCGAGGTCCCCATCAATGGTCTCTCGGCAGCGACGCAGAACATCATCCTCATGCGCCACATCGAGCATCGCGCGACGATGCTGCGGGTAATGGCGATTCTGAAGGTCCGGGACGACGACTACGACGCGAGGATGCGTGAAATTCAGATCACCGACAACGGCATTCGGCTGGTCGATACCTTCGCCGCCGAATCTCGCGTGGCCACCGGCGGTGGAATGGCTAGTGAGACGCGCGCAGGGCACGCCGAGGCTTAGGCGATGCCGACTCAACCGTCGATCTTGATCGTTGACGACGAGTTTGGCCTCGCCGAGATGTTGCGCGAGATGCTGCGTGAGTACGGCTACGAGGTGACCCTGGCCATCAACGGCCGTCTGGCGCTCGACATCCTGGCGGAACAGAAGGTCGATCTCGTCATCACCGACATGATGATGCCGGTGATGGACGGCGGAGAGCTGGCGAGCGCCATGCGCGGCAGCGAGATGTATCGCCATACGCCGATCGTCATGATGACGTCGCTGCCGTCGGCCGCTCCGCGACGCGGCGACCTCTTCAATGCGATTTTGAGAAAGCCGTTTACGCCCGATTTGTTACTGAAAACGCTGCTCGTCTGCTTGGCGGAGGCGTCGGATTCGGCTGAGGGTCAAGTGGAAACGCGGCCGCTCTGATGCGTGTCACCTCGACATGGATTCCGCCTGGCGGCGGTCGAATCGGTCCTTCGCGGTACCCGCGTTGCAGACGCAGCGGCCGGAGGCCGAATGGCGAAAAAAGCCGCGACTCGCAAATCTACACGTAAGAAGGCGGCGAAACGGGAGTTGATCGATACCCGCACCGACAAACGGTTCGTCAGGCGCGGTGCCCGGGGGCAATTCAAGGAGTCTGACGCGGTGGGCAGTCTCTCGTGGTGGATCGTCGCAAGAAAGCCAAGCGGAAGGCGAAGCGCGGGCAAGGCGACAGAGGCGACCGCTAGTTACGCGATCACGCCGATGGGACCTGCACCCATGCGAGCTTGCAAGTGACAGGGACGCCGAGCCGCCGGCGTGAGCGCCTGAAAGACGACCGCCTGCGGAGCCGTCACGCGGCCGCGTCGGCGGGGCCCAGTTTCGGCAGCCGCACCGTGAACGTCGTCCCCTGATCGCTCGAGGACTGCACGTCGATGTCGCCTCCATGCGCCGACACGATCGTCCGCGCGATGAAGAGGCCTAGACCGATGCTGTGCGCCCCGCCGTCACCGCTACCACGCGCGAGGGGCTCGAAGATCGACGGCATCACATCCGGCGGAATCGGCGCGCCGCCGTTGTGCACAGCGAGAAGAACCGCGCCGTTGTCCTCCTCCGCCGTGAGGGTGACAGGCGTTCCGTCGCCGTACTGGATCGCGTTACCCACCAGATTCGAGACGGCCTGGGCAAGCCGGTCAGCGTCCCAGTTGCCCACGAGGTTCCCGGTGGTGTTAAGACGCAACGCTGCCTCCGGGCGCGAGGTGCCGCTTTCGAGGATCACCTCATCACACAATTCCTTAAGGTCGGCCAGCCGTCGCTTGAGCGGGATCGTCCCGCCAAGCCGGGCGCGCGTCAGATCCAGCAAATCTCCGATCATCCGCTCCATTCGTTGCGCGCTGTTCATCATCCGCGTGACGACGCGCCCGCGCCGCTCCGGATTGTCCTCTGGGAAAGCAAGGAGAGCAGCGCCGGCGGTGACCGCCGTCAGCGGCGCGCGCAGATCGTGGCTGAGAACGCCGATAAACTGATTCCGGAACAGGTCCGTCTGCTCCGCGAACCGATCCATCGATTCGGTGAGCGCCTCATCGACAGCTTCGTTGAATCGGCGCACCTCGCTGAGGTCGGTGGCTCCGCTCTCCTCGTACAGTCGCAGCACGGTGGCGCGGAGCGCGCGAAACTCCGCGAGCACTGATCGGAACGTGAAGCCGTGCTGGATTCGGTGATCGGCATGAAGCTTTCCGGAGCCTGCCATGGCGTGAGCGGAACCGTGGCCCTTCGACCTCCGGGACTGTTCCTCGCCGGTCTGCGCTGTCCCGAGATCGTCGACGACCGCCGTCAAAATGTCCTCGGCATGGTCGCGGAGCTCCACGTCGCTCATATCCGCGCCGGTTGGCATCAGCGTTTTTGCGAAGGCCGCAAACTCGATGATGATCTGTTCCTTGTGATCGCGAATGAAGGCAGTCAGCGACATTGAGGATTCCTGGCCGGCTCGATGCCTTTGGGTGAGGAACGGGCGCGCAGTGGAGGGCTGACGTTAGCAGGCGGAGCGGCGCGTAACAAGCGGCTCAGGAGTACCTGGCGAGCCGTCTGTGGTTCAGAGGCGAACCGTCCGAGGGACCGCCTGCTCAGCCTTTCTCATTCCAGACATACAAGAAGTCACCATCGGTTGCAGTGGCAACGACGCGCCCGGCCTTACGAGTGGCACGGTTCAGCGCTGATCTGACCTGTTCCTTGCTGGCCGTCAACTGCGCCAACGGCACCTTCAGCGCGATGCCTTCTGCGATCTGATCGAGGTCGGAGAGGATTCTGGTGACGATCGCCTTGTGCTTTCCGTTGCGGCCCTGAGGGACCTCCGCCTGCCGCATTGGCTTGAAATTCATGGCTGTTTGACGTGTGCGAGCGGCCATGGCCACCTCCTCAAATCATCGTAAACGTGACACTAACGTAACGTTACCATATCGTTACCTGTACTACAAGTAACGATAAACGGCGCCGCGTCTCCGGATCGGACTGTAAAGGGTGCCGAGAATC
>Ga0190274_10002327_pt1 | contig 11195 bp, 10 predicted proteins | sample Popmic531T_FD_133002 | JGI IMG/M metagenome (GOLD analysis project Ga0190274, IMG submission 133002) | Populus adjacent soil microbial communities from riparian zone of Yellowstone River, Montana, USA - 531 T | ecosystem: Environmental > Terrestrial > Soil > Riparian zone | place: USA: Montana...
ACAACGGATGCAAGTCGGCCCTGCGGGTCGACAACGATGCTAGGAGTCAGCTCGCCGCCTGCCCGAGAACCAACCGACCGGGTCGGACGCTGCCGCCGACCTTGGGGCCGACGTTGACAGTTAAGTGATCCTACGTTCCCTGCCTGAGGGTGGTCTAGGATGCGCCTATGACTATCGCCATCATCGTGGTGGTCGCGATCATCGTTATCGCGGTCCTCTACTACATCGCCAAGCGCAACTCGATCATCGCCTCGCGCAACAGGGTCGACGAGTCTTGGAGCGGGATCGACGTGCAGCTGAAGCGCCGTCACGATCTTGTGCCCAACCTGGTCGAGACAGTCAAGGGCTACGCCGAGCACGAGAGCCAGACCTTCGAGAAGACCACCCAAGCCCGTGCCGAGGCGATGGCGGCCCAGAGCGTCGAGGACACCGCCAAAGCCGAGCAGAAACTGACCCAGGCGCTGGCGGACGTGCGCGCCGTCGCCGAGAACTACCCGACCCTGCGCGCCACCGAGAACTTCCAGCAGCTCAGCCGCAACCTCTCCGAGCTCGAGGACGAGATCCAGGCATCGCGGCGGATCTACAACTCCAACGTGCAGTCCTACAACACCGACATCGAACAGTTCCCCGGCTCGATTATCGCCAACCAGGGCGGCTTCACCAAACGCGAGTTCTTCGAGATCGAGGACGCCGCCGACCGCGAGCCGGTCTCGGTCAACTTCAGCAAAGACTGAGGTCTCTAAGCTTTCCACCTATGACGACGGCTACCGAGCAAACGCTGTGGATCTGCGAGAGCTGCGGGTTCATCTACGACCCCGAGATCGGCGATACCGACGGCGGCATCCCACCGGGGACCAAGTTCGAGGACATTCCCAAAGACTGGTTCTGCCCGGTCTGCGGCGCCAGGACCTCCGACTTCCGCCCGCTGGAGCCCGGCGAGGCTTAAAGCCCGCGGGGGAGCCGGCTTGAAACACGATTTCGACTGGCTCGTGGTGGGCTCCGGGTTCGGGGGCTCTGTCTCGGCGCTGCGGCTCGCCGAAAAGGGCTACTCCGTCGGGATGCTCGAGTGCGGCAGCCGCTTCCGCGACGAGGACTTTGCCGAGTCGAACCTGAAGCACCCGCGGCGCTACTTCTGGCTGCCGCGATTCGGGTTCCGAGGGGTGATGAGGATGACCTTCTTCAAGGACGTCTTCATCGTCTCCGGCAGCGGCGTCGGCGGCGGCAGCCTTGGCTACGCCAATACCCTGTACCGGGCCCGGCCGGCCTTCTTCAGCGATCCACAGTGGGGTGAGCTCGGCGATTGGGAAGGCGAGCTGGCGCCCCACTACGACACCGCCGAGCGGATGCTCGGGGTGGTCGAGTACGAGGGGATCGGCGCGGCGGACAAGCTGCTGCAGGAATACGGCGAGGAGATCGGCGTCGGCGGGACCTTCACCAATACCCGCGTCGGCGTCTTCTTCGACAAGCCCGGGGTCGAGGTCCCCGACCCCTTCTTCGACGGCGAGGGACCGAGTCGCACCGGCTGTATGCGCTGCGGCAGCTGCATGGTCGGCTGCCGCCATGGGGCGAAGAACACGCTGATGAAGAACTACCTCTGGTTCGCCGAGAAGCTCGGGGTGAGGATCGAGCCAGAGCGTCACGTGACCGAGATCCGGCCGCTCGGGGCCGGCGATGGCTCGGACGGGTACGCCGTGGCCAGCGAGCGCTCAGGCTCATGGCTGCGCAAGCGCCGGCGCACGCAGACCGCACGTGGTGTCGTCGTCGCGGCCGGCGCTCTCGGCACCAACAACCTGCTCGCCAACTGTCGGCACAGCGGTGCCCTGCCGCGGATCTCAAACCGGCTCGGCGACCTCGTCCGAACCAACTCGGAGTCGATTCAGTCGGTGACCGCGCCCGACGACGAGCGCGACTTCAGCCGCTCGGTCGCGATCACGTCCAGCATCTACCCCGATCCTGACACCCATATCGAGGTCGTCACCTATGGCCAGGGCGGCGACGCGATGGCCGGCACCTTCACCGCGATGACCGGTCCCGGGACAAAAGTGACCCGACCGATGAAGTGGCTGGCGGCAATCCTGCGTCACCCGCTGCGCACGGCGCGGATGTTGATCCCGCACCGCTGGTCCCAGCGCACCGTGATCCTGCTGGTGATGCAGACGGTCGATGCGGCCATGCACTTCCGCCCCAAGCGCAAGCTCTTCGGCGGCGGCGTGCGCCTGCAGACCGAACAGGACCCCGGCCGGCCCAACCCGACCTACATCCCGGCTGCCGAGCAGGTGGCGCGCTGGTTCGAGAAGCGCACCGGCGGGGTCGCGCAGAGCGCGATCACCGAGTCGGTCCGCAACATCCCCTCGACCGCCCACATCCTCGGCGGCGCCGTGGTGGGCAAGGACCCGGAGACGGGCGTCGTCGACAGCGGCAACCGCGTCTTCGGCTACGAGAACCTGCTGGTCACCGACGGCGCCTCGATCCCGGCCAACCCCGGGGTCAATCCCAGCCTGACGATCACCGCCAAGGCCGAGCACGCAATGAGCCTGGTCCCGCCCAAGGATGACGCCAAACCGCGCCACCTACCCGAGGCGGCGCGGCCGGCGATTCCAGTTCCTAGTCCCTAGAACGGGCGCGAAAACCAAGCAGGTCGGGGGATGCAGGAAGGACGGTGAGGGGAGCGCACTTTGGTGCGTGACCCGATCCGGACGACCGAAGACCCCGAGATGCGCCGGTTTGCAGCGTCCGCTACTGGGCTTGGGAGAACCTCTCCGCTACATAGCCCCAATTGACCACGTTCCAAAACGCGTCCACATAATCTGGCCTTCTGTTCTGGTACTTGAGGTAATAGGCGTGCTCCCAGACGTCGCAGCCGAGCAGCGCCACGCTGCCGTCGGAGATCGGCGAGTCCTGGTTTGGCGTGGAGACCACGGCCAGCCCGGAGCTGTCCTTGACCAGCCAGGCCCAGCCGGAGCCGAAGCGGGCGATGCCGGCTTTCTTGAACTCGTCCTTGAAGGCATCCAAGGAGCCAAAGGTCTCACCGATCGCCGCGCCAAGCTCGCCGTCGGGCTCGCCGCCGCCGTCGGGGCTCAGCATCTGCCAGAAGAGCGAGTGGTTGTAGTGACCGCCGGCGTTGTTGCGCACGGGCCCCTGCACGTCGCCGGGAATGCTGCTGAGGTTGCGCAGCACGTCCTCGACATCGCGGTCTGCCCACTCGGTCCCCTCCAGCGCGCCATTCGCTTTGTCGACGTATGCCTGGTGGTGCTTGTCGTGATGGACGCGCATCGTCGCCTCGTCGATGTGGGGCTCGAGCGCGTCGTATGCGTAGGGAAGGTCGGGAACCGAAAAGGCCATCTGGCGTCTCCTTGGGTCGATATTCGAAGTCCGGTGGGAGCCTAACGCCGCCACGCTCCCGGTACCCGTCCGAGTGCGGCCACACACCCGACAAAAGACCAAAACGCGCCGGAACGCCCAAGTCGACGCGTGCAGGGGCGAACGGCCAAAGGGCCCTGCTAGCGTGTGGTCTACAGCGGCTGCACGGCCTCAGACGAGGCTCGAGGGCGACCAATGACCGGATTTGAATAACCCGCCCCGTTACGAGCGTAATGGCAGCTAAGCGCCCCGCAGACGACACCGATTCCGCCGCCCGGTCACCGGGGTCAGACGAGCACCTTGCCGGGGAACGCGAGCTCTGGGAGCGCTTCGTGCGGGAGCGCGACCCGGCGATTCGCGAGGAGCTCGTGCGTCGCAACATGGCCTTCGCCAAGCGGCTGGCACTGCGCTACCGCGGCGCCAGCGAGTCCTTCGACGATCTGCTCCAGGTCGCCAACCTCGGCCTGCTCAACGCGGTCGATCGCTTCGACCCAGACCGCGGCATCCCCTTCACCGCTTTCGCCTCGCCGACCATCCTCGGCGAGCTCAAGCGCCACTTCCGCGATCGCGTCTGGACGGTACGGGTGCCGCGCGGCCTGCACGACCGCATGGCCGAAGTCGACAAGGCGATCACCGAGCTGACCAAGCAGCTGCAGCGCTCGCCCTCGGTCGGCGAGATCGCCGAGCGCATCGGGGTGGAGGAAACCGACGTGCTCGAGGTGCTGGAGGCAAACCACAACCGCCGCCCGCTCTCGCTCGACCGCCCGCCCGGGGGCGAGGAGTCCGACGAAGCGCCCCCCTCGGAGTGGATCGGCGATGAGGACGAGCGCTTCGAGCTGGTCGAGGGACGGATCGCCCTCGATGCCGCGCTCCCCTACCTCGAGGAACGCGAGCGCGTGGTCCTGCGCCTGCGCTTCGTCGAGGACATGACGCAGTCGCAGATCGCCGAGCGAATCGGCCACTCGCAGATGCACGTGTCCCGCATCCTGCGCCGCGCCCTGAGCCGCATCCGCGAGCAGATCGAGGAGGAACGCGGTCTCGACGAGCCGGACGGCTAGACGCTCGGGATACCCGCGAAACGAACGATCAGGTAGTCACCGTCGTCTGACTCCTCGACCACCAATTCGTCGGCGAGGGCCTCCAGCGAACCACCCATCTCGGGTACCTCGAGCTCGCTGCGGATCTCACCGGCGGCGCCTTTTTCCATTGGGCCGAGGCGCAGCTCCAGCCCTTCATCGCTCTCGCCGAGGCCGAGCCGCACACAGCCGTCTGCAAAGCGCCCCGGTGCGGCCTCCGCAATCGCGTCGGAGATGAGAACGGCGTCGGAAACCCGGTCAACGGGAAGAGCGCGGCGCGCGGCGAGGGCGGCGACCATCCTCGCCAGCACAGGCTCGAGCAGCTCGCTGCGGCCGATGGCGATCTCGGTCCCAGGCGCCGACTCGGGAGGAAGCTTCGGTTCGTGTCCGTCGCTGTTGGTGTCGCCCCCTTGGAGAGGAAGCCTCATCATCACCTCGGTCCCGCGGTCGAGACCACCGGAGATGCTGAAGCTGCTGGAAAGGGCGGCGATCAGCGAGAGGCCGAGTTTGAGGCTGGCGCGCTCCGATTCCGCCTGGGGACTGATCCCGGAGCCGCTGTCGCTCACGGTCACGGTGAGGCCCTCGCTGTCGGGGTTGGCCTTCACCATGAGCGGCCCGGGCCCGTCGAGATAGGCATGAACGACGACGTTCATACAGGCCTCGGTCACAACCGTCTTCAAATCGGCGACACCCGCCTCATCCATCCCGATCTGCTCCGCAAGTCCCGCCAAGGCGTGCCGGACCACTGCGACGTTCTCCGCCCGGGCGGGGAGCCTCATGTGAAGCCCCTCGGGCTTCTCGCTGATGGTGGAGCTATTTGCCATTAACGCGTTCCAGCTGAGGGGCCTGCCCCCGCGGACTGCGAGCATAACCGTGTTGTCCTTGGGCACCCCCTACCCGAGGCCCAGCTCTGCAAACCGTTTCTCACGGCCGGCGACGGGGTAGCGTCAAGACATCTTCCCGAACGAGCGCTGGCTCGATGTCTCGCTGCCCCTCGCCGCTCAGGCGAGAACGCCGTCGAAACGGGCCATTGCCTCCGCCGGATCGACGAAGACCTCGCCGCGGACGAAAAGGCCGTCCTGCACTTGCCAGATCCAGGCCACCGGCATGTCGCGTATTCCCAGCTCGCGACTGCGCACGTAGACGCGGCCGCAAGCGAGCAGCCGATCGCCCCGCCGCTCGACCGTGCCCGGCGTGATCAGCAGGGCTTCCCAGATCCGTTCGACATCCGCGAGGTACTCACGGAGACCGTCCGGCCCCCTGTACGGAGCGTCGTGCCCGGCCTCACCGCCGGTGACGGTCAGGAACTCCATCTCCGGGGCACAGAGCGCGACCATCGCCACCGCATCGCGCTGATTGAAGGCATGGAAGAGGCGTCCGATCAGCGCCTCATAGGCGTCGTCCACGGCCCGCCCAGGAGAGGGCCGTGGCGACTGAGCCACGGCCGCGGGGCGCTCGGCAGCCGAGCGGGCGACGACGAGAATCGCCGCATCATCGTCGAGAGCGCCATCGGTGAAGGCATTGAGAGCGCCCTCGAGCCGCTGGACCGCGCGGGCAGGGTTGGCTGCCCCCGCCAGCTCCGCTCGCATTCGCTCCTCACCAAAGCGGCCCTGCTCTCCGGCGGCCTCGATCACGCCATCGGTCACCAGCACCAACTGCTGACCCGGCTCGATCGTCCTGCTCTCGATCCCCCATTCGACGTCGGGAAAGGCGCCGAGCACGGGATCGGAGGCGGCGACCTCGAGGACGGCCTCGCCGTCGACCAGCAACGGGGGCGGGTGCCCGGCCACCGCGATCCGCACCGGCTGCCGGGGATCCTCGCTCAGTGCCAGCGCCGCGACGCTGCACAGAGCCGTGCTGCCGCGGGAGAGGAGGGCCCGGTTGAGGGTGGCGAGCGCGACCTCGGGATCGTTGGTGAGCACAGCAGCGGTGCGCAGGGTGTAGCGGGCCAGCGCCGTAATCGAGGCGGCCTCCGCCCCGCGGCCGGTGACGTCGCCGATCACCAGCATCCAGCCCCCGGAGACACGAAAGGCGTCATAGAAGTCGCCTCCAACTTCGTTCTCGGCGCCGGCGGGGCGGTACATGGCCGCGAGCGACCATCCCGGCAGGTGCGGCAGGGGCGGCGGCAGCAATCCGTGCTGCAGGGTTTCGGCGATCTCGGCTCGTGCCCGCTCGGCCCGCTCGAGGTCGGAGAAAAGGCCGCTGTTGTCGAGGGCCAGGGCGACGCGGCCCGAAAGGATCCAGGCGAAGCGCGCGTCGTCACGGCTGTAATGCCGCCCCGACCAGGCGACCCCGAAGGTCAGCGCGCCCTTGACCTGACCCCGCGCCTGCAGCGCCAGGGTGATCGCCGAGCGAACGCCCATGCCGCGCAGGAACTCGAGATCCGCGTCGTCGTGAGCGAGCTCGCGCAGTTGCGCCTCCGACATCCGCTCGATGAAACGGGGATTCAGGGAGTCGCCGTCATCGCCGTCGACCATCCGCTCGGGAACCGAAGGCTCGCGCTCGAGCAAGCCAAGCTCGACCTTGGGATCGGCGCCGGGGGCCACCCGCACCGCGGCCCGCCGCGGGCGATCGCCCTCGATCACGTCGATCGCGCAGAAATCGGCAAGCTCCGGAACGATGACGTCGCAGATCGCCGCAAAGGTCTCCTCGAGGGTGCCGGCGGCTTCGGAGGCCGCCGCCACTTCGCCGAGGATCTCAAAACGGTGCTGCGCCCTCCGTCCACGCCGCAGGAGGACGACCAGCCACGCACCGAGCGCCACCAGTGCCACCGCCATCGCGGATATGGCGATCAAGTCCATTCCCCTTCTGGTTCCGTCCTTTCGAGGGTCAAGCGACACATCAGCGGCCATCCCGGCCACTACCCAAAAGAACGTAGCTGCCACCGGTTCAGAAGTCCATACCTGAACCGCGCCAATCAGCCGATCTTCAGTCAAGCTGGGCCGACAGCAGGCCGCGCGGCTAGGGCGTGTCCCCCAAGGCGAGAGTCGATGCTCGCGGCACCGTTTCGGCGTCGCCGCCGGTCCAAGCGTTGAAGCGGTACCACGACGGCTTTGCTTCACGACTGGCGGTGAGCAGACCAGCGGAGTCGCAGAACTGGCAAGCGGCCGTCAGATCGGCCCACGAGAACCACCAGACACCGCCAATCTGCCAGCGCTGCCGGTTGTAGGTGAGCATCGCGAAGGCCCGATCGAGTTCGCGGGCCTGCCCGAGCGGCCCCCGCTCCCAGCGGGACTCGAAGCTGGCCGATCCCCAGCCCAGCTCAGTGACGTACAGCGGCGTGGCTGCGTCGTGGTGAACCCGCATGACGCGGCGCAGGTTGACGATCTCCGCCCTCATCGCGGCGGCATCGGCCACGTAGGGGTGCAGCGCGACACCGTCGAAGAAGCGCTTCACCCGCTGCGAGCGGTACAGGCGCGAGAGGAAATCTCCGGACTGCACATTGGGGGGCGTCTGCAAGGGGCGGCCGAAGAACCCACCCATGATCACTTCGGAGCCGGGGTCGACGCGGTGGAGCAAACGACCGGAGATCCGGATCAACTCGGCGAAGCGCTGCGGATTGGGACGGTGGGAGAAGGTGACGATGTTCTCCTCGTTCCATATTTCCCACCGGCGGATCGGCAATCGCGGCAGATCCGGATTCTCGAGCCAGAATTCGCCGCGCGGCCCATAGCGTTCGACCGCGGAACGCAGGAAGCGGGTCCATGCCCGGCGCTGCCACTCGCTTTCCACCGGTTCGGCGCCGGGGTACGGCGCAACCCATTCCGGCGTTCCCCACAGAAAGGGAAAGACGGCCATCCCATGCTCAGCCGCGTGGGCGACCTGGTTGTCGAAGTCCGACCAGTCGGGTTCGTCGATGTCCGAAGCCTGGGGCTCGGTGCTCGCCCAATTCATCGGCAGTCGGACGCTCTCGATCCCAGCCAACTGCATCAACTCGTAGTCGGCACTGTCCGTGGGTCCCTGCGGCGAGATCCCGATGAATCCTCCTGAGGGCACGGTCAGCGACCCGGCTGCCGTCGGGCTCAGCGCCAGCAGCGCCAGCGTCAGGGGTATGAGCAGAAGTCTGCGCATGCGTCACCACGTTGACCCTCCGCGCAGACAAAAGTCGCGGCCTGCCGCGCACAGAGCACCTCATCGGGGCGCCCGGATTTGAACCGGGGACCTCACCGACCCGAACGGTGCGCGCTACCAGGCTGCGCCACGCCCCGAGAGGCGACGATTATCCCAGACCGGCGGCAGTCGCTACCGCACGGCTTCGATCGCGGCTTCAATCCGGCCCAGGCTGGGGCCGTCCTGCAAGGTGCGAGTGCCGCCCGGCCCGCTGACGATCGCGGCCTGACGGGTGCGGATGCCGAGGCCGAGGCCGAGTTCCTCATAGCCCTTCAGCCTCTGGCTGATCGCGTCGTCGGAGCCGCCGTGGTCTTCCAGGTAGGCCAGCCATTCCGGCTCGTTCAGTTCCTCGATCCCCCCCGCCACCGAGTCGAGGAAATCCTGGTCGATGCCAAAGCGCTTCGCCTCGTTCTGGTTGCGGAAGAAGAGGTAGGTGTACTGCCAGCCATAGCCCTGCTGCGCGGCCGCCTCGGCGCCATAGAAGCCGAGCTCCTGCGGGCTTTCGCTGACTGAGTAGTGGCGGTAGAGCAGCTTCGCGTCTCCCGGCCTAGCGTAGCCGTTGACGAGGCCGGGGATCGTGCCCAGGAAGTCCTCGCGGCAACTCGAGCACTGCAGGTCGTTGAAGATCTGGATCGCGACCGGGGCGTCCGAAGAGCCGAGGCGGTCTCCTTCCTGTGGAACCCCGCCGAAGATTTCCTGCGCTTCGGAGATGCCGGCGAGATGCACGACGTCGCGACCTGCCTGCTGCGTGGCGATGCTGACGATCGCGTAGCCGATGGCCCCGAGAGCAATGGCAAGGCCGACGATGACCCGGATTCGCCCTCGGCGCGGGATCGGCACCGCAACCGGCTCGGTGCTCCGATCTGGGGTGGCGGTGGGCATTTGAGCCATTATCCAGGCTCGTCGATCCGGGCATTCCACCGTCCCCACCGATTGTTTGACACGTCCGCCTCCAGGGGTAAATATCTCCCTACCCGATTTCAACGACCTGGGAGGTCCGCCGTGGCCAATCACCTCACCCCGTCCGAGCTCGCCGAAGAACTTCACATGAAGCGGCAGGAGGTGATCGGCAAGTGCATGCAGATGGGCATTCCGATCTTCCACGGCCGCATCGACAGGTCCCTCTTCGAAACCTCACTGCGCAGCACCTCGAGACAGGGCCAGCGCCACCAGGCTCGCTCCACCTGACTCTTAACTAGACTCCTCCCCCGCATGGAGCGGGGAACCAAATCGGTCACGCTGGCGGACCTGCTTCCGCTTTCCGCGAAGCTCTATGGCAGCGCCCCCGCGGTCTCCTTCAAGCAGGGCGACAAATGGGTCGACCTCAGCTTCGACGAGGTGCAGGAGACGGTGCGCTCGCTCTCCCTCGGCCTGATCGACCTTGGAATCGAGAAAGGCGACAAGGTCTCGATCCTCGCCAACACCCGCCCGGAGTGGACCTACTTCGACTTCGCGGCGCTCTCGGCCGGCGCCGTCGTCGTCCCGATTTATCAGACGAACTCCCCAGAAGAGTGTCAGTACGTGCTGGAGAACTCCGATGCCAAGGTCGTCGTGGTCGAGGACGATGAGCAGCTGGAGAAGATCCGCGCTGTCCGCGACCAGCTGCCGCTGCTCGAGCACGTCGTCAGGATGACCGGCGCCAGCGAGGACGCGATCTCGCTCGAGGACCTGGCAACCCGCGGCTCGGCCCGCGATGCCTCGGAGTGGGAGGCACGCTGGAAATCGGTCACCCCGGCCGATATATGCACGTTCATCTACACCTCCGGCACCACCGGGCCGCCCAAGGGCTGCATCATCAGCCACGGCAACTACCGGGCGATGCTCGACATGGTCAACGAGACCAGCGTGATCGAGGAAGAAGACGTCACCTACCTCTACCTGCCGCTCGCCCATTCCTTCGCCCTGCTGATCCAGCTCGGCAGCTTCGACCTCGGCGCCAAGCTCGCCTACTGGGAGCGCGACCCGCTGAAGATCCTTCCCAACCTGGCGGAGTTGAAGCCGACCTACTTCCCCTCGGTGCCGCGCATCTTCGAGAAGATCTACACCGCCGCGACCAGCGGCATGGAGAAAGCGGGCGGCGTCAAGAAGGCGGTCTTCGACTGGTCGATCGCGGTCGGCAAGAAGATGCGCGCGACCGAACGCGCCGGGCGCAAGCCGGGCTTCCTGCTGCGCAAGCAGTACGAGTTCGCCGACAAGCGGGTGCTCTCGAAGATCCGCGGCCTCTTCGGCGGCAAGCTGCGGCTCGCCGTCTCCGGCGCTGCCCCGATCAGCCCGGAGATCCTCAGCTTCTTCGACGCCGGCGGCGTCCTCGTGCTGGAGGGCTGGGGGATGACCGAGACCTCGACCGCAGCGACGATCTCCTCGCCCGACGACTTCAAGGTCGGCACGATCGGCAAACCGTTCCCCGGCTGTGAGATCAAAATCGCCGACGACGGCGAGATCCTGGTCAAAGGCCCCAACGTCTTCCAGGGCTACTACAAGAACGAGGAGGCGACCCGCGAGACGATCGTCGACGGCTGGCTGCACACCGGCGACATCGGCGAGATCGACTCCGACGGCTTCATCAAGATCACCGGCCGCAAGAAGGACATCATCATCACCGCCGGCGGCAAGAACATCACCCCGGCCAATCTCGAGAACGAAATCAAG
>Ga0190274_10002329_pt1 | contig 11194 bp, 11 predicted proteins | sample Popmic531T_FD_133002 | JGI IMG/M metagenome (GOLD analysis project Ga0190274, IMG submission 133002) | Populus adjacent soil microbial communities from riparian zone of Yellowstone River, Montana, USA - 531 T | ecosystem: Environmental > Terrestrial > Soil > Riparian zone | place: USA: Montana...
CCTGCGGAGCTGGCGAAAGCCCTGGGCGGCGCCGAACTCGACCTGCACGCCGCCGGCTGACGGGCGGTCCCGGGTCCTCGGACAGCCTTATCGCGGTGAGCCGCTACGCTGGGCTGCATGACCGAGCGACCTCGCACCCTCGGTGAGCTGCGCGCCGCCGACTACCCCGACCGAACCGTCAAGCAGGAGCTCCGCGGGAACCTGCTGGCCCGGCTCGGCGACGGCCAACCGTTGTTCCCCGGCGTCGTGGGCTTCGACGACTCGGTGCTGCCGGCCTTGGAACGGGGGATCCTCGCGGGTCACGACCTGATCCTCCTGGGCGAGCGAGGCCAGGCGAAAACGCGCTTGGTGCGAGCGATGGTCAACCTCCTTGACGAGTTCGTCCCCGCGATCGCCGGGACCGAGACCAACGATCACCCCTACCGGCCGATCAGCGCCCACGGGAAGGCCCTGGTGGCCGAGCACGGCGATGCGACGGAACTCACCTGGATCGCCCGCGAGGACCGGTACGCCGAGAAGCTCGCCACCCCCGACACGAGCGTCGGCGACCTGATCGGCGACGTCGACCCGATCAAGGTGGCCGAGGGCCGCTACCTGGGCGATGAGCTCACGATCCACTACGGCATGATCCCTCGCACCAATCGCGGCATCGTGGCGATCAACGAGTTGCCCGACCTGCCCGAGCGGATCCAGGTGTCCCTGTTCAACATCCTGGAGGAGCGCGATGTCCAGATCCGCGGGTACCGCGTTCGGCTCGACCTCGACATGCTGCTGGTCGCCACCGCGAACCCGGACGACTACACGCATCGCGGCAGGATCGTCTCACCGCTGAAGGATCGATTCGGGACGCAGGTGCGGACCCACTACCCCGACACGGTGCGCGAGGAGATCCGCATCATGGATCAGGAGGTCACGGTGCCGGCCGGGGGCGTGCCCGTGCGGGTGCCCACCTTCATGAAGGAGGTCGTGGCGGCCCTCACCTCCGAGCTCCGCCGATCGCCGCACGTGAACCATCGCAGCGGGATCAGCGTTCGCTACTCCATCGGCAACCTCGAGACGCTGCAGGCCGCCGCCGTTCGCCGCGCGGCGCGGACCGGCGAGCCGGAAGCCGTGCCACGCGTCGTCGACCTGCCCGCCGTCTTGATGTCCAGCGAAGGTCGCGTGGAGTTCGACACGATCGAGGAAGGCCGTGAGACCGAGATCCTGCTGCGTGCGCTGCGCACCGCCGAGCTCGAGGTCTTCCGTCGCCGGCTCTCCGGCTACGACTTCTCCGGGCTGCTGCACCGGTTCGACGAAGGGCTCTGCGTCGACACGGGCGAACTGACCCCCGCCGGCGACCTCCTCGCGACCGTCGGTGATCTGCCCGGCTTGGCGAAACTGCTCGACCGGCTGGGGGTCGAGGAGGAGAGCCCCGGGGTCGCGGCGAGCGCCGTGGAGTTCGCGATGGAAGGGCTCTACCTCTCACGGCGGCTGAACAAGGACGGGGGCGACGGCGCGGCGCGCTACACGGGTGCCGACGCCTCGTAGTATCCGGCCGTGTCCGATGTGCACGAGGTCGTGGGGTTCTTGGTGGTCGGCGTGTTCGCCGTGGGCTGGATCTGGGGCTTGGGCGCATGGATCGCTCGTCGAGGCCCGGGTGATCGGTACTGGACCTGGTTGACGGTGGCCCAGGTCGTGGCCGGGCTCCAAGCGGTGCTCGGCATCATCCTGCTGCTGTTCGGCAAGCGTCCGTCCACCTGGCTCCACCTCGTGTACGGGTTCGGCCCGTTCGTCATCCTCGCGATCGCGCATGCGCTGGCGCGTGACCTGCAGAAGACCCAGCCCGGCAAGAAGCCGATCCCCGCGTGGGTGCCGTTCGCCTTCGGAGCCTTCATCTGCTTCGGGCTGACGCTTCGGGCGCTGATGACGGGGCTCGGCGTGGGGTGATGGGGTCGTCCGGCTCAAGATGCCGGAGGAACCGGTCGACACCGTGAACCATGCCGCTCCGATCCAAGGGCGAGGACGCGCGGGAGGGGAAGGCTCGCGCCGACCTCGCGACCTCGCTGCGTCGACTCGACGCGTACAGCTTCTTCATCGTGCCCGCCGACAGTGCGTTCGGTGGTGACGTCATCGTCGTCGGCACCACCGGCGCCTTCCTGATCAAGGCCTGTGGCCTCCCGGGCGTGGCGGTCCTCAAGGGACGCCGGCCGCTGGTGGGCGACGAGGCCATCGATGGCTTGCGAGCCCTGCGCGCGGGGGCCAAGCGATTGAGCTCCACCTTGAGTGCGAAGTCGGCGCTGGCGGAGGTCGAAGCGATCGTGTGCCTGACGGAAGCGATCGCGCCCACGGTGGCCGAGGCCGCCGGGGTTCGGTTCGTACGGGTTGCCGACATCGCGCGCGAGCTGTCGGCCCGTCCTGGCGTGCAGTCCCACACCAGGGCCCAGAGCGCCGCACGAGCGCTGGGCGTGCAGGTCGCGGGCGATCAGCACCGTCATTTCGCGGTTCGCTGAGGCATCGGGCACCCCCCACCTTCCGCGCGACCCGCCGTAGGCTGGGTGCGTATGCGATTCCGGTACTCGCGCTGGGACGGCACCCAGGACCCCTTCGGGCCCGACATCGCGGCGGCCGACGTCCTCGAGCAGCTGAGCGACGAGATCCTCATGGGCGGCAGCGCCGACGCGGCCCTCCAGCGGCTGTTGCGGCGAGGCATGCAGGGCCGGTTCTCAGGGCTGGATGCGCTGAAGCGGCGTCTCCGTCAACGTCGCGAGGAGGAGCAGGAGATGCTCAATCTCGCCGGGCCGCTGGAGCAGATCCGCGAGCGGCTCGACGAGATCCTCGAGCGGGAACGCACCGAGTTGACCTTCCGCGACGACGACGATGCCCGGATGCGGGAGTCGTTCCTCGATGCGCTGCCGCCCGATGCGCCGGGCCAGGTGGCCGAGCTGAAGGAGTATCGCTTCTCCGATGCGAGTGCGCAGCAGATGTTCGATGCGCTGATGCAGGAACTGCGCGAACAGGTGATGGGTGCCCATTTCCGGCAGATGGCCGAGGGGATGCAGAGCCTCACGCCGGAGGACATCGCCCGGTTCAAGGACATGCTGGCCGAGTTGAACGGCTTGATCGAGATGCGCGACCGTGGCGAGGACACACAGCCCGCGTTCGAGGATTTCATGACCCGGCACGGCGACCTGTTCCCCGACAACCCGAGGACGCTGGACGAACTGCTCGAACACATGGCCAAACGGATGGCCGCGATGAGCCGGTTCATGGCCTCGCTCACGCCTGAGCAGCGTGAGGAGCTCATGGGGTTGTCCCAGCAGATCATGCAGGACATGGACCTCGCCTTCGAGATGGACCGCCTGGGGTCCAACCTCGCGAACGCCTTCCCGGACATGCCGTGGGGTGACCCGGTCATGGGTGAGGGCGAGGGTTCGATGCCGATGTCGGCCGCCGTCGACGTGATGGAGCGTCTGCACGACTACGAAGACCTGGATCGTTCGATGCAGGGGGACTACGCGGGCGCCGCGCTCGACGACGTGGACGAAGATGCCCTCCGCCGCACCTTGGGCGATCCGGCGGTCCAGGACCTTCGCCGGCTCAAGCAGATCGAACGCGCACTGGAGAAGGCGGGATTGGTGCAGCGGCGCCGTGGCCGGTTGGAGGTGACGCCACGGGGCGCCCGCCGGCTGGGTGAGAAGGCGCTGACGCAGATCTTCGACGAGCTCAAGCGCGACCGCGAAGGCACGCACGAGGCCCGCGACGCGGGTGGCCTCGCCGAGCCCACCGGGGCCACGCGCCCGTGGAACTTCGGCGACCACGGACAGATCGCGGTGGGCAAGACGGTGTTCAACGCGGTGGTCCGTTCCGAACCCGGTCAGCCCGTCCGACTGCGACCCGACGACTTCGAGATCGTGGAGGCCGAACAGCGCACCGAAGCCGCCACCGCACTCCTGCTGGACCTGTCGTTCTCGATGCCGCTGCGTGGGCACTTCATCCACGCCAAGAAGATGGCGCTGGCGCTGCATGCGCTGATCGAGGGTCGGTATCCGCACGACACCCTGTACCTGATCGGGTTCAGCGACTACGCCCGTCAGCTCCAGCCCGAGGACCTCACCGCGCCCGGGTTCGAGCGTGTCTACGGCACGAACATGCAACACGCCTTCATGCTGGCCAACCGCCTGCTGTCGCAGCATCCGCGGGCGACGCGCCAGGTGATCATGGTCACCGACGGCGAGCCCACCGCGCACCTGGAGGACGATCAGGCCTACTTCAACTGGCCGCCTGTGCCCGAGACGATCGAGAAGACCCTCACCGAGGCGATCCGTCTGTCGAAGGCCGGCGTGCGGCTCAACATCTTCATGCTCGAAGAATCCGAAGGGCTCGCGCGATTCATGGAGCGGCTCGCCCGGGTGACTTCCGGGCGGGTCTTCCTGATGGATGACCATCGCGTGGGGGAGTTCGTCCTGCGCGACTACGTGGCCCGTCGCTCGCGGTAGGGTCAGCCGATGCCCAAGGCGGTCAAGATCCTGCTGTGGATCGGCGCGTTCCTGGCGTGCGCCGGCGTGGGTGCCTACGTGGCGGCGCACACCGACCCGTTCCCGCCCGGGGTGGACGACCCGGGCGCCAACGCTGCCGGACCGGTCTCGACCGAGGTCCCGAGCGGAGGCATCGTCGTGCTGATCGACACCCGAACGTCCCACGACCTCTACGTCGGTGGCCGGTGCGCGATCAGCTGGCGGATCGAGTTGGGGCTGGGCGCCGCCGACGGTACGGTCGACGGCTCGGGCGTCGCCACCGCCAAGAGCGAGCTCCGCTGTGACGAACCCACCGCGCAGGTGCAGGCCGACGAACTCCAGCTCTCCGCCACCGGGACGATCGTGGACGGCGAGCTGCACTTCCGCGTGGACGAAACCGGCCGGTCGCCGGTCGGCGCCCAGGAGCTGACCGGCTTCGCGAAGACGATCCCCACGCTGCGCTTCGAGCTGCCGGCGCGCGAGGGCGCGACCGCGAGCTTCGACGTGGATGTCCCCGACCGTGACCGGGGAACCTATGGAGCGGTCGGCACGGTGACGGTCAGCTCCGTGCCCGCCTCATGACGGCTCGTCGTGGTGGGCGTCCCACCAGAGGGTGACCACGGTGCGGGAGGGCGGGCCGGCGGTCCACAGCCCGTGACGGAGCCGTAGACGGTCGCCCAACGCTTCGGTGAGTTCCTGGTCCTGCGACGCCGGCAGGCACAGCCGGGTGCGGATCAAGGCGACGGCCTCCTCGGCCGAGTCGAAGCCGCCGGCCCCCGGGTCGTCATCGCGATCGGGCCGGTCCTCGCGCGACACCCCGATCCCGGTGGCCTCGATCACCTCCACGGCCAGATCGATCGAGGGCGCGTCGGGGATGTCGAGATCGTGGAACCGTCGCCACAGGTCGTGCATCCATCCCAGCGGATGACGCTCGGTGGCTTCGAGCACGACCCGCCGCCCGGCGTGCGTATCGAGGGCCGAGACGAAAGGTTCGAGGTCGGGCGCGTTGTACACCGTGTGCCCGGAGACCACGACGTCGGCCGGCGGCGCCGTCGCTTCGTCGGCGGGCCAACGGCCCTGCACCGCCCTGGCATCGACCCCGGCGGCGCCGGCGGCCTCGAGGAAGACCTCCAGCATGTCCGCCTGCTGATCGAACCCGGTGATGCGACCGGCGCGCGGAGCGAGGGGCAGCGATGTGGCGCCGCCTCCCACTCCGACGTCGAGGACGGTGCCCGGGGCCGGCAGCGCTTCCAGCGCTCGAACCGTCGTCGGCGTCGCCACCGGTCGTGCCGATGACGTCCGGGCGCGCGTGCGGAACAGCTCGGTGGGGAAGCCCCAGGGAGACGTGGGGGCTGCGTCGATGATCGACTGGGGGATCGCGCGGGCCGCCAGCGCTTCGGCCCACCGATCGGCGGCGTTCATCCGTCCAGGACCTCATCCGTGTGCTCGCCCAGCGTGGGCGGCGGCCGACGCACGGCGAGCGCCTGGCCGTCGAAGCGGAGCGGGTTGCGGACGGTGCGGAGCGTCCCCTCTCGGGCGAGGTCCGCAACGGTGTCGATCAGCGCGGCCCCCTCGGGACTGGCGAAGACCTCGTCCATGGTTCGGATCGGGGCGCACGGGACGGCGGCGTCCTCGAGGGCAGCGAGCCATTCCCCGGCGGTCCGAGTGGCGAACGCGTCGACCATCATGGAGATCAGCGCGTCGCGGTGGCTCACGCGCGCCTCGTTCGTGACGAAACGCTCGTCCTCGGCCCACTCGGGATGATCCAACACCTCGCAGATCCTCCGGAACAGTCGATCGTTGCCGCCGGCCACGATGAACGGCCGGTCCGACCCGTGGAACACCTGGTACGGCACGATGTTGGGGTGCTGGGAGCCCATGGCCTTCGGCACCTGGTCGCCCACCAGGTAGTTGGAGGCTTGATTCACCATGGCGGCGACGCTGGCATCGAAGAGCGACACGCTGACGTGCCGTCCCCGCCCCGTTCGCGCGCGTTCGAGGAGTGCGGCCTGGATCCCGATCGTGGCCTGGAGTCCGGTGATGACGTCGAGCAGCGCGACGCCGGCTTTCGTGGGTTCGCCGTCGCGTTCGCCGGTGACGCTCATCAGGCCGCTCAGCGCCTGGACGATGATGTCGTAGCCCGGGCGGGTCGCCGTTGCGGCCGCATCGTCGCCGAACGCGGTGAGCGAGCAGGTGACCAGCGGTGGGTGGTCCCGGCGGAGGTCCTCGAGCGCCAGCCCCAGCTCGCCCATGAGGCCGGGGCGGAAGTTCTCGATCAGGACGTCGACCTCACGGGCGAGCCTCCGAACCTCGGCGACCCCGTCCCGCGTCTTGAGGTCGAGGGCTACCGAGCGCTTGTTCCGGTTGAGGGACAAGAAGTAGGCGGCGTCATCGCCCGCGAACGGGGGGCCCCAGTGGCGCGTGTCGTCGCCTTCGCCGGGCCGTTCGACCTTGATCACGTCGGCACCGAGGTCGCCCAGCGTCATCGTCGCCAGCGGACCCGCCAGCACCCTCGACAGATCCAGGACGCGGATCCCGGCGAGTGGAGCGGGCCCGTGCCCATCCGACGCATCACCCATGGTGGGCCAGCCTACCGTCGCCCGGCGTTCCGCTGAGGCGCACTGGCCTTTCGGCACCGCCGTCGGGCATGATGGCGCCATGAACGAGCAGAGCCTGCAGCGGGTGAATGCGTTCCTGGCCGCAGCCTCCCAGAGGACGGAGGTGGGTCAGGTGCTCGATGTCACCCCGGCCGAGATCGGCCGGGAGCTGGGGTTCCCCGACGCGTTGTCCACGGCGCGCGCCGTCCGGGCCCTGATCGCGCGCAAGCGCCTCGAACCCGCCCAGGGCTCCTACCGCCTGTTGGACGCCCGGCCGGTGGATGCGTCCGAGAAGGAGGCCGTGGGGCGCAAGCCTCGCAAGACACGCACTGCGAAGGCAGCGCGAGGCACCGCGTCAGGGTCGCGCGCCGCCACGGGTGGGGCCGCGTATTCCGATTTCGGCCGGGCGATGGTCGACCGCCTGGTCGAGCTCGGTCGCGAGGTCGCTGAGCTCCGCACCAACCTGCGGAGCGCGCGGGAGGAGTCGCGAGGCGCGCGCCAGGATCGCGACGAAGCCGAAGCTCGCGCCCGCAGTCTCGCCGAGAAGAGCCGCGAGCTCGAAGCCCGAGCGGAGATGGCCGAGTCGAACCTGCGCACCCTGCTCGCCACCGTGCGGACCAAGGAAACGCCGCGCGACGCGCCGGTGTCGGATTCGGAGATGGAGGCGATCCTCGGAGTCCTCAAGCAAGGGGATGGATCCCAGCCGGACTGAGCACCCCGCCTGGATGCTTCCGGATCAACAGCGTCGCCCCGCCTGCCGATACGTGGAGCATGAAGCCCTCCACCCGGCGCTCGCTGCTCATCGTGTTCGGTGGCCTGCTCGTGTCCGGGTTGATCCTGACGCTCCTGCGAGGCGATGCGCGGGGAGCCCGCGACATCGCGCTCGCGATCTTCGGCCTGGCGATCATGGCCGGCTTCGCGCTCATGGCATGGTGGGTGCGAACGCAGCCTCGACTGGACGCCGCCCGAGCGGCCGCCCGGGACCTGGGGCTCGGGTACGCAGCGAAGGACGAGTTCGGGCTGATCGATCTGCCGTTCCCGCTCCTTCAGCGTCCTGCCACCGTGCGAGGACTCGGATCCGTGATGTTCGGAACCTGGCGGGATCGCGAGGTCAAGATCTTCGAGTACTGGTACGCACGCTCCTCGAACCAAGCCCTCGATGACTTCGAACGGTTCTCGTGCGTGGTGAGTTCCCTGCCGGCGTGGTGGCCGGATCTGGTGATCGTCCCGGAGACGATCGTCACCCGAGCGGCGGATCACTTCACGATGAACGAGGTGAACCTGGAGTCCGACGCCTTCAACCGGGCGTTCTCGGTCCGGTCGCAGGATCAGCGATTCGCGAACGCGCTCCTCGACGCACGGATGATGGCGTGGCTGCTGGACCGGCCGGGACCATGGGGGTTCGAGATCGCCGGCGGGATGTTGCTGTGCTACCGAACGCCCATGCTCCAGCCCTGGGAGGTGCGGCCGCTGCTGGAAGCCTCCGCGGAGTTCATGGACATGGTTCCCGGCGTCGTCTCGAGCCTGTTCGAGCCTGAGGCCGCGGGTCGGGTTCCTCAGCGTCCCGATCGATCTCCCGGCCGCTAGGACGTCGGCGCCGGGCGCGTGTCTTCGAGGGATGCCTGATAGCACGCCGCTTCGTGCTCGTGCGCCAGCATCTCCAGCGCCAGGTCCTCACCCTTGCAGCGCGCCTCGATCCCGAGCTCGGCCGCCTTGCCCGAAGCCACCACGGGGCAACGGGGATGGAAGCGGCACCCGGGTGGGATGCGCGTGGGGTCGGGCGGCTCGCCCGCCAGGATGGGGCGCTCCAGACCGCCGGCCTCCGGCACGACGTCGAGCAACGCCTTCGTGTACGGATGGAAGGGGTTCAGGAGCACGTCCTCGGCGGGGCCGATCTCCACGATGCGGCCCAGGTACATGATCGCCACCCGGTCGGCTACCGTCCAGGCGAGGCCCAGGTCGTGGGTCACGATGATGATCGTGAGGCCGAGTTCGGCGCGGAGCTTCATCAGGAGTTGCAGGATCTCGCCGCGCACACTGGCATCCAGGTTGGACACGGGTTCGTCGGCGACGATGACTTCAGGCTCGAGGACGAGGGCCCCCGCGATCACCACGCGCTGACGCTGGCCACCGGAGAGCTCGTGCGGGTATCGCAGGAAGAAGCGTTCGGGCGGTCGCAAACCGGCGCGCGACAGCGCCTTGGCCACCAGCCGCTCCTCGGTCTCCCCCTCGCTCCCGCGGTCGATGCCGTGGATCCGCAGAGCCTCGGCGATGATCTCGTAGATCGTCTGGCGGGGGTTGAGACTGCCGGTCGGGTCCTGGAAGACCATCTGGACCTTCCGTCGATACGGCTTCAGGTTCCTGGGCAGCGGTTTGCCCTTGAACGAGATCACGCCGGCGTTCGGCGGCTGCAGACCCATGATGGCGCGAGCGGTCGTGGTCTTGCCGCAGCCGGACTCGCCGGCCAGGGCCAGCACCTCACCCCTGCGGAGCTGGAAGCTGACGCCGTCGACGGCGCGTGACTGGGTCGCCTTCTTGCCGCGCAGCCCTTCGAAGACCCCCACGCGTCCGGCGAAGGTGACGTGCAGGTCGTCGACCTCGATCACGGGCCCATCCCCGGGGCTGGGTGGCTGCGGAAGGTTGACGTCGGTCTCGGTGCTCATGTCGTGGCCTCCGTGACGCCGGCCTTCGCGCCCGACACCAACAGGCAGGCCGCTCGCCGGCCCTCGCCGGCGAAATACAACTCGGGTTCGATCGAGGAGCAGTCCTCGAAGGCCTTCGGACACCTCGGGTGGAAGGAACACCCGCTCGGCACGTCCGCCGGATCGGGAGGGTCGCCGCCGAGGCCGGTCGGATTGCCCCGGAACCTCGTGTCGCCGATCTCGGGGAACGAGGCCGCGAGGGCCTCGGTGTACGGGTGCTTCGGATCGTGGAACACCGTGTTGGCGGGTCCCTCCTCCACGATCTTGCCCGCGTACATGATGGCGAGCCGGTCCGAGGTCTCCACCAGGACCGACAGGTCGTGGGTGATGAAGATCATCGACAGGCCGAGGTCGCGCTGCAGCTCTTTCATGAGCTTCAACACCTGCGCCTGGACCATGACGTCGAGCGCGGTGGTGGGTTCGTCGGCGATGATCAGCGACGGCGAGCACGCCAGCGCCATGGCGATCATCACGCGTTGCTTCTGACCACCGGAAAGTTCGTGCGGGAAGTCGCTCATGCGGCGCGGCGGCAATCCGACCTGCTCCAGGAGCGCGCCGACGCGCACGCGCGCTTCCTTCTCGCCGGCCTGGTTGTGCACGGTGATGGCCTCGGCCACCTGGTCGCCGACCCGCTTCACCGGGTTGAGCGCGTGCATCGCGCCCTGGAAGACGATCGACGCACCGGTCCATCGAACGGCGCGCAGCCGGCCGGGCTTCATCGACAGGACGTCCTCGCCTTCCAGCAGCAAGGTGCCTTCGATCTTCGTCTTGGCAGGGAGCAGCCGCAACACGGCGCCCGCGATCGTCGACTTGCCGCAGCCGGATTCTCCGGCCAGGCCGACGACCTCGCCCTTCTTCACGTTCAGGTTCACCCCGCGTACGGCCGGGATGCCGCCGGAGGCCGTGTGATAGGTGATCCGCAGGTCTTCCAGGGTCAGGACGTCACTCATCGGTCCCTCAGTTTCGGATTGATGACCTCGTCGAGCGCGAACCCGATCATGGTGAACGCGAGGACGACGAGCACGATGCACACGCCGGGCGACACGATCCACCACCAGTACCCGCTCGTGGTGGCACCGGCAGAGAACGCCTCTTCGAGGATGCCTCCCCAGGAGATGCTGAAGGGATCGCCGAGGCCCAGGAACGACAGCGCGGTCTCGGACAAGATCGCGATGGCCACCACCAGCACGGCGTTGGCCAGGATCACCGGCATGACGTTGGGCAGGACATGGTGGGCGATCATGTGGCCGTCGCCGCCACCGAGCGCCCTGGCGCGTTCCACGTACGGTCGTTCCCGGATCGAGAGCACCTGCGAGCGCACCAGGCGCGAGGTGCCCGGCCACGAGGTGAACCCGATCACCATGATGATCGTGATGAGCGAGGGGCCGAGGATCGCGGCCAG
>Ga0190274_10002330_pt1 | contig 11193 bp, 8 predicted proteins | sample Popmic531T_FD_133002 | JGI IMG/M metagenome (GOLD analysis project Ga0190274, IMG submission 133002) | Populus adjacent soil microbial communities from riparian zone of Yellowstone River, Montana, USA - 531 T | ecosystem: Environmental > Terrestrial > Soil > Riparian zone | place: USA: Montana...
CCGTTCGCAGAAAACCCCGCATAGGGACCCGGTCCGGTGACGCTGGCGCGATCATATGGCTGAGTGGACCCCGCGGTTCCGTTGCCGTAGTTCCCTACGTTCTTTTTCTTCTCGATCCAGCCGACAAGCGAAGCGTCCTGCGTGAACGCATAGATATATCCCGTAGTGGGATCGCCTGCGGGGCCGCCCCAATTCGTACCACCGTTTCCAGGAAACTGGATGGTGCTCTTCGGCGGGGTGCCATCTTCGTGATAGAGGAACGGAGTAAAAGGTCCGGCGTTGTAATAGCCGCCCGATCGCTCATAAAGATCCATGCAGGCCTTCGCATGTTCCGGCGTTGTGTCCTCGGCGGTCACGATGTCTTCCTTCTTGAAGCTTGTGCGCGCGAGAGCGGGAGGCTTCACGGGGAAAGGCTGCGTCGGCGAATACCACTCGCCTGGAGCGTCGCCTTTGGGCACCGGCCGTTCTTCGACACCGAAGATCGGACGCCCAGTCGTGCGGTCGAGAATGAACATCCATGCAGTTTTGCCAATGAGGCCGAGAGCGGGAATGGTTTTTCCATCCTGCTGAATGTCCATCAGAGTCGGCGCCCCAGGTAGATCCGAATCCCATAAGTCGTGATGCACGGTTTGGAAGTGCCACAGGTATTTACCGGTATTGATATCGATGGCAACGACGGAGTTCGCGTAAAGATTCGTACCCGGACCATCGCCACGCCAGTAGTTTCCTGATGGAGCGCCGAACACCGTGTAAGCAATGCCGCGTTGTTCGTCCATCGTCAGGTACCAGCCCCAATGATTGACGCCCTGACGTCTCTTCCAACCGTCATCCAACCACGCGGCAGCATGATTGGGATCGCCAGGCTTCGCGACAGAAGAGAAGCTCCAAAGCTTGTCGCCCGAAACGACGTCGAAGGCGCGGGTATCTCCAGGTGTGTCGCCAAAATCCACTTCGCCGTGATAGGCGCCGAGAACGGCAACGTTTTTGTAGATCATCGGAACGCCGTTCCAACTGACGCCGGTGTCCACCATGCCACCTTTTCCAAAGGTCAGATCAAGTTGTCCGGTCTGCGCATCCAAACCGACAAGGTTGCGGCCCGCCATGATGAGAATGCGCGCAGGATGAGTTGCATCTCCAGGCCAATAGGCCACGCCGCGGGTGTTTCCCGCAGCCGCAGGGGCCCCGGCAGCCGCAGGAGTGGCCGCGCCGCGGGCGCCACGTCCCGCCGCTGGAGCAGGTGCCGGCGCCGGGGCAGCCCCCGGCGCGGGGGGAACTTGAGCTGCAGGTGCCGGCGCGCCACCGCCCCGGCCTCCGCGTCCGCCCGCGGCTCCTGCCGGTGCGGGTGCCGCACCGTACCGCCAGATCTCCTTACCGGAGTCCGCATCGACAGCGACCGCCCCACCCGACGTCCCCAGGTACATTACGCCGTCAACCACGATCGGCGTCTCCTCCGAGCCTACCCCTGGAAGAGTCCATACGGGCTTCAAGTTCGCCACGTTCGCCGTATTGATCTGCTTGAGTTTAGAAAAACGGGTTCCTGCCAGGTCGCCTGTGAAGCGAGGCCAGTCTCCGTCCGTAAACGCCCGGACAGTGTTTCGTTGAGTCGTACCGGTCTGCCCGACAATTGGGGCCATCGGAACCAGAAGAGCCGCCCCCAACAAAATAGCGGCCGTTCCGAGCAAAGATGCACGCTGAATCCGCATCCAAAACCCCTTTCCTATTAAAGGCATACTGCGACTTGGCTCTGAGACGGCATATTCATGACACATGAGGCAGACACTGTCAAGAATGGTTCCCGAGTTGTTGACCTGAGCGGACCGGGGCGATAAGATTCCCTCGAATTTCAGCGGAGGCGTGAGTAGATGAAGGCCGTTCAGAGGCTTACCCTGATTGTGTCTGTGGTGTTGACATGGGGAGCCAGCTCCTATGCTCAGCACTCCTTCACACCCGACGACATTGCCAACGGCGGTCAACTCTACAGAAACAACTGCCTCAGTTGCCACGGCCCGAGCGGAGACACCATCTCCAACGCTCCGGTGATGAATGGAAAATTCCGTCGAGGCAACAGCGATGAAGAACTCACCCGATTGATACGAAACGGGATTTCGGGAACGGCGATGGCCGCGCAGCCCTCGATCACGGAAGGCCAGGCCATGAATATCGTTGGCTTTCTACGCTCCGTTGCCACCACGACACCAACGGCAAACGCTTCCACTTCTACCCTTCCAGCGGGAGACGTGGCGCGAGGGAAGAACATCTTTGAAGGAAAAGGCAACTGCCTGAGCTGTCATCAAGTGGGCGGGAACGGCTCGCTCTTTGGACCGGATTTGAGCGCCATCGGGAATCCTCCAATCGGACGGGGCGGCGCCGGAGCTGGTGGCGGCCGCGGTGGAGCGCCTGCAGCGCCCGCGCTTCCTCCTGTTCCAACAGGACCTAATCTCGTCGAGCTTCAACGTTCGATCGTCGATCCCAATGCAGTAGTATCGAACACCAATCGTTATGTGCAGCTTTCCATGAAAGACGGGTCGACCGTTGTCGCAAAGCTTCTGAATCAGGACTCCTTCGCCGTGCAAGTCTTCAATTTCAAGGAAAAGCTCGAAACCATTCCGAGAAGCAACATCAAGAGCATGGATTTCAAATCTCCGATGCCTTCGTATCGCGACAAACTCTCGTCACAGGAGCTCGCAGACCTTCTTAGCTATCTCGGTACATTGAAGGGTCAAACCAACTAATGCCCCGCACAACGAGTAGCGAAGCGGGACTGGTGGTGGCCCGTCTTGCCCTGGGAGTGTTCTTCGTCTTCGAGGGCTGGGATAAGCTGCCCTGGGTGACTCACCCCGAAGAGCTCACGTCGATTCTGAACCGCTGGTCCGAGGCGGGATCGTCTTTGAGCAAATGGTACATCCAGAATTTTTGCCTGCCCGGCGCTCCCGTGTTCGCGCGGCTGATGTTTTTCGGAGAAGTACTCGCCGGCGTGGCGTTGATCTTTGGGTTCTGGACCCGAGCGACAGCGATGGTCCTGTTCCTGCTTGTCTTGAATATTCATTTAGCCCACAACACGCTTCTGCAGTACTCCTTCCTCGCAAAAGGAGATGGGTTGCCTGTTCTCGGCGGTTTGATGGCTCTCGCCATTGGCGGGGGTAAACTTCCCCTCAGCGTACGAAAACGAAAGTGAAGACTATGACCAAACGCATGTTTCTCTCGTTAGGCAGCGCGTCGTTGATGTTGGTTCTGGCAGCGTGCGGACAACCCGAGTCTCAGAAAACGGAAACCCCGCCGGCTCCGCCGCCGCGCCCCGCGGGCAGCTATCACGTCTACGTCACAAACGAGCGCTCCGGCGATCTCACGATCATCGACTCCGTAACGAACGATGTGGTCTCCACCGTACCCCTTGGCAAGCGGCCCCGTGGCATTCACGTAAGCCCGGACAAGAAAACCATCTATGTGGCCTTGAGCGGATCTCCCATTGCGGGGCCGGGGGTCGATGAATCCACGCTTCCGCCTGCCGACAAAACAGCCGACGGCATCGGCGTGTTCGACATCAAAGAGGGAAAGCTGCTGAAGGTCATCCACGGCGGGTCGGATCCGGAAGAATTCGATCTGAGCAAGGATGGATCGCTGATCTATACGTCGAACGAAGACACAGGCGAAGCCAGCATCATCGACATCGCTGCTGGAATGGTCGTCGCGGCGCTCAAAGTCGGCGATGAGGACTCTGAACCGGAAGGCGTCACCACGTCGCCCGATGGCAAGTATGTTTATGTCACCACCGAAAACACCGGCGAAATCTATGTGATCGACACGGCGGCGAGAAAAGTTATCAAGAACTTTAAAGTCGGCTTGCGGCCGAGAAGTGTCGCGTTCTTTCCCGACAGCATGAAGGCTTACGTCTCCCGCGAAAACGACGGACTCCTGAGCATTCTCGACACCGTCAAGCACACAAAGATCGGTGAGATCAAAATCGGAGACCCGAAAGAACCTGCCCTCATCAAGCCCATGAAAGTGATTCTCTCCTCCGATGCGAAAACCGCATACGTCAGTACGGGCCGCGGCAAGCAGGTGTTTACAATCGACACTGCGACCGACAAGGTGACCGGATCATTCGAAGTCGGACGCCGCCCCTGGGGCATCGGGCTCTCGCCTGACGGAAAGTTTTTGTACTCGGCTAATGGCCCGTCGAACGACGTTTCCGTCGTCGACCTGGCAACGAAAACTGTGATCAAAACAATTAAGGCCGGGGAATCCCCGTGGGGCATCCTCGTCGTCGAACCGTAATCGTAAATCTCGGAAATAAGGAAGGGGACTCTGATGAAAAAACGACTCGTAGTGACAGCAAGCTGTCTGACTCTGCTCATTGCGACAGTAACTGTACTGTCAGCTCAACTGGCTGCGCCCACTCCGGCTGGCGTTTCGCTCGGAGCCGTGTACTTCACCGTGCCCGATGTCGACAAGCACAAGAAAATCTGGGTCGATAATATGGGTGCAAAGCCCATCATGATTGGCAAAACCGAGATGCTCAAGATGCCGGGAGTGTTCATCGTTTTGAGCAAAGGGACTCCGGATACCGCAGCCGGCCTCGTGGATCATCTCGGCATCTGGGCAAAAGACCTGGATCCGACGCGCGCAAAACTGACGGCAGCCGGAATCCAAACGGCGCCCAAAGCTCAATTTGTGAATCTGCCCGACGGTGTCCGGCTTGAGTTTGTTGACGACCCCGCAGGACCGGATGTCCCTACCGCCCAACACATCCATTATTTCGCGCCAACTCCCGGAGCCGAAGCTCGCGGGTGGTACGTGAAAATGTTTGGCGCGACCGAGAACGGCCGTCGCGGTGGAGCGGTCCCCAGCGCCCTGTTCACCACTCCAGACAAGTGGATCTCCGTAGACTTTACTGCGCCTCGCGGTGGCGGTGGGCGCGGCGCTGCAGCCGGCGCCGCCCCAGCTGCGCCCCCTGCCGGTCCGGGACCAAACAAAGGCAAGATCCTGGATCACTTCGCACTCGAAGCAAAGGGCATTGAAGCTCTCGTAAAGAAACTTGAAAGCGAAGGAGTGAAGATCACGAAGCCGGTTTCCACGAATGCCGATGGACTGAAGACCGCGATGTTCGTCGATGTCACTGGGAATGAAGTCGAGCTGATCGAAGGTCTGGCAGGCAAGTAGGAGAAGAGACAGGGGGCTTTGAGATCAGAGAATGGAGAATTGAGATTTGAGAATGAAGGTACTGGGACCATTTCTTAGTTAGCGACTCAAGAAATGAAAGTGCCGCCGATCCCAAACCTCAATTCTCCATTCTCCAATCTCAAAGCCCCCTTTTCTCTCCTACTTCGGTCGCGCGAACTTCTCCGCATCGATCGCGACGTTCGTTTTAATGTCTTTAATTTTCGCGGTATATCGCCCGCCCATCCATGTAAACCCGATCTCGTAGGGAAACTTCACTCCGTTGACATCCCGGTAGTCGGAGTAGTCGAGCTGCACCGACACCCGGCCAACCGGCGACGGCACCATACGGACCATTCTCTTGAGAAGCTTGGTGTCCTGATCGAAGTAGAACGTTCCGAGCAAGCCCGTGCCCGCCGGCCCCGTTCCCTGCACCACCAGATAGGCTTTGTCGTCGATAACGCGGTTCAAGCCTGCGCGCCAGTTCGTTAATGTTGTCTTGAGTTGACCGGGAAATGCGAGCTGGGCTTCGAACCGTGCTCCATTCAGTTCCCCACCCTGGAGCGGATACTCTTCGAAAAGCGCCCGCGGGATGCGAATCCAGCCAGCCCTGCCGTCGAATGACCACCTGCTGATGCCGCGATCCGGATGCTCTTTGTAGAAGATTTCGATCGTCTTCTGATTCGGAGCCTTGGCGTACATTGCAAAATCAGCGTCTCCGCCGAAGCCGCCATAACCGAGGGCCGATCCCGTCGCAACGTAGCTGGTAATGGCGTTGAGGCGCTGTGTGCCTCCCATTGCCTGAAGATAGTTGTTCAGGATCTCGTCGGCGGTAGGCGCTCCCTTGATCGCGGCAGGTACGACGTCATCGTCCTCCGGCGGAGGACCGGAGTAGACGCGGTCCAGCGGGATCGACGTTACAGGGATATCGCGTCCGTGATGGCAGGTGTAGCAGGTGACCATCTGCACGCCGCTGAAGTTCGTCTTGTTAATGGCGGCCATCATCTCAATCATCTGGCGGGCTTTTCTCTTGATGGGATTCGAGTCCGTGACGAAATCGGCCTTGTCGCTTCCGGCGCCGGGATGGCAATCCGCGCAATCGAAGCCAAGGTCGTCGGTGATGACGCTCATGGCGCTGAGAAAATCATCGGGAGTCAGATCCTTGAGCGTGCTCGTGGTCACGTTCTTGAAATACTGAGAGGATTTGATTCCCATGGTGGGCGTCGCCATCCTGGGCCCCTGCGCCTCGACAACAAATGTAAAACCAACCCAAAGAACGGCCAAACCGCCGATTGCCAGCGCAAGCCGCGACCAGAGTTTCATCTTATTTCCTCCAGAAAAATGCGAACGAATGAGGCCAAAAAAAAGGGGACAGCAGAAACTCTGCTGTCCCCTCTTGTCTACTTTCTACTCTTGGGTCGGAGGGGCTCCGCCGGGAGCACCGCCCGGCGCACCACCGCGTCCGCCGCCTCGGGCACCGCCGCCCGGTGCACCACCGGGAGCTCCGCCGCCCGGAGCGCCACCAGGTGCGGCACCACCGCCGCCGCGTCCGCCGCCGGCAGGCTGCAATGCGCCCGGAGGTGCATTGGCGCCAACGTTGGCCGCATCGGGACGGAAGCCCCCACCGCTGACCGGGTACTTCGAGAGATCCTGTTCCCCTTCGACGCAGGCGGTTTCGGTTTGCTCATATCCGGTGTGTCCCGGGAAGAGAGTTCCCGGACGTCCGCGGAATCCCGCGAGTACCGTCGTCTGCCGCCTGAAGGTGTCCGTGACCGTCATCGGTCGGGTCAGAGAAACCGGATCCGTTACGACGGCTTCATAGCCGATGGTGTTGGAATCCCGGAAGGTAAACTTCTCGACAACATGGATCTGGTCGCTGTGAATGGCGCCAGTCGCGTCCCACCAACCGGCCATCTGATTCGTCGTATCCACCGTCAGGACGTCGCCTTCGAATTTACCGATCGAGTCGCCCTGGTACAACTTGATGTTCGCGGGAATGTGTTTGCGGCCATCTAAATAGATCACGCGAACCGAACCGGCCGTGTCCCAGCTAAACGCGATTGCATTCTTGTCCTGCACAGCCTGGAACCCCATCTGGATGCCGAAATTTGTCGGCACTCCAGCGAGAAGGCAGTGGGCATAGGGTTCGTTGTAAAGATGATTCTTGGCTTCGTTGTCGGACTTCGCTTGCCATTCGGCGTTGTAAGGGATCTTGCCGTCGGCTGCGCCGGTTTCAGGATTCAGAATCCCGCCGCGACCGTTGTTGATGTTGGTCTTCGTCGCGGATATCCAATACCCCGTAAAATCGGGCTTCCCGTCGGCCGTCTTAACCACAGGCCCAGCAGGAGCGGCCGGCGCTCCACCGCCGCCACCTCCTCTACCGCCGCCGGCTCCACCGCCTCCTCGTCCGCCACCACCCGGGGCACCGGCGGGAGCCTGGCCGGCACCCGGCGCACCTTGTCCTGCCGGAGCCTGAGCGGCCAGGCCTTGGGCCAGCATCCCGGCCACGGCAACGGCCGATGCAAGGACTAGAGCTGAATACTTCGTCTTCATTTATGAAACTCCCTTCCGATGAGTGGCCCGGCGTAGTTGTCTTCTACAACCACCAGGTTGGTTTTCCCTTCCAGCGCCAGCTTTTCCTTAAATATTTGGCACTCGTACTCCATGATTCTGAAGTTCGGTTCTTTGTGCCGGTAAAGCATGACTTCAATCGTCCAGGGCCGCGAAAAGACTTTGGGATCTTCCATCGTCGCGCGATAGACGATGTTGTCCGGGCCATTGAATGTCCAGCGTTCAACCACGTGCAGTTGATCGCTATGGTAATTCCCGGTGCTATCGAACCACGTCGGACGCGTCGGATCATCGTTGATGTTCGTTACATCGACAACCAGCGTGTCGCCTTCCCATTTCCCCCGCGAATCGCCGTTATAGAAGTCGATGCCCGGAAGGTGCGGACTGTCGTTCAAGTAGATGTCGCGGCGACTGTGCACAAACTCGTAGGTAACCTGGATCCACTTGGGGGTCTGCGTGATTTGAAACGGGAATGGGATATACGTGATGCGAGGGACTCCGGGTTTCCAGCAATAGGCGATCGGGTCCTTGGATCGATTCTTGAAGTTCTCCTGACGCTTGGCCATCGCTGCAGGCAGATAAGGAATCATCCCGTTGGGGGGATCGACGATGGCACCCTGACCGCCGCGAACATTGTAGGACGCGGCGTGCGGCTCGACGTTGCCGTTGATCGAATTGTCGAGCACTTGCCAGATTCCGCTAAAATCCGGCTTACCGTCCGAGGCCCGGGGAATGGCAGGTCCCGCAGCCTGACCTCGCCCGCCGGCCTGGCCTCCTGCGGTCAAAGTCAAAAGGCTAAGGGACAACACCGCCGCGGCCCCGAGAGTTAACAAGGCGAGACGAGCAAACGAAGCTCTCATCAATAAACGCTCCTCTGGCAGATTGAATTTTGTAGGTTAAACGTTTCAGTCTTCCGGCGGTGCGCCGCTCAGGCCAAGAACCGTCTTTCCATCCGCTCGTGTCACACCCATCGCGAACACGTGGTGGGAACCGTCGCGCGCAGCCTGACCGGTGAGGGTTACTTCTTCGCCCTTCTTCACCATGTCCTCGACCATCGGCTTGGTCCAGCCGTTGCGATAGAGCACGTTAACGGGAGGCGTTTCGCCCTTCCATACGGTCTTGGTTCCGTCGGCATTGGTCACTTCCACGTGAATCCAGGAATGGGGATTAACCCACTCAAAGTTCACCATTTTCCCTTTCAACACCAACCTTTTCGTCGAGTCATACTCTGACGAGAACGAATGATGCGCGAGCAACGGCATTGCGGCGAGCAATATGCCGAGGCCGGCCACCAAAAGACCTGACTTAGACTTCATCAGCTTTCCCTCCTGTTTAGAAGAACCGAATGCGCAAAGGCTATCATGAGCCTAACCAATCTCCAAGCTCTACACACGGCAAGGCTTACTTGCGTTTCGCCTTGATACGCTCACGTCATCAGAAGGGTACAAAAGCTTCCGCCCCGGAGGGGCGCAAGGAAAATAGCCAGGGGTTAAGCGCGACAGCGCGCAACCCCTGGTTTAGTCGAGTACTCGAATCCCCGCACCCCGCAGGGGTGCGAGAATAATCGCGACCATGCACCCAGGGGTGGCTCCCTTCGCTCGCTCACCCCTGGCTATTCTCCTAGCGCCCCTCCGGGGCGACTCGGTAGCTTACGGATTACGCGATTGAACCACATCAAGGTTCCGGTCAGAAAAAGCATCGCGGGGGCGAGGCCGAGCGCCACCCAGGCAATCTTTACTTTTGTTCCGGCAAAGTTTCCAAAATGCCAGGCGTAGGCACAGCGAAGGACCTTGTCGCCGATGCGGGTCTCCGATCGTCGAACCCGACCGCAAATGCCGGACTGCGGCTGCCCTCGCCCACCACCTCGCGGCTGCCGCGGCCCAACAGCTCCCTGCTGTTGCCCGCGACCGCCGCCGCCACGAGCGCCCGCCGCAGATCGAGCGATCGGCTGCAGCGGCTCGAAATAATCGACGGCCTCACGGAACGGATCCGGCATCGCGACGAACACGCCGGTGACGCCCCACATCAGTGTCATCAGCAATGTCCAGAAACCGAGGGAGCTGTGCAAATCCCAATTGGTCCGTTTCCATCCCGACTTCAGGCGGACGATCAAGCCCCGCTTCCAATTCCTAATCCCCTGCCACCAAACCACTATGCCGCTCAACCCAAGCACGGTCCAAAGCACCGCGCCGGCGGCGTTGATCTGCCGTCCGATCTTGCCGCCGAAGAGATTGACGTGGAGATCCTCGAACCAGGCCATGACACGGATCTGCCAGGGCACCGCCGGACCGAGGTCCGATCCCGTGTAGGGATCAAAGAGGCGGTTGTGAGCCCGGCTTCCCTTTTCCAGGCGGAGCTCCACTGCTCGCTTCGGATTGTCTTCGAATTCATAGAGCTGACTAATTTCGTAACCAGGCCAGGCCTTCGCTGCGGCCTTTCCGATTTCCTCCGCAGTCATCCGCTGTCCAACACCCTCGACAATAATGATGGGCGAGTCATTCCCCTCGTAGACCTCGTTCCGGAAAACGACAACGCTGCCGCTGATGCTGATGAGAAGGATGTAGAGTCCGGCGCCGATGCCGGTCCAGAGGTGGATCTGAAACAGCGCTCTGCGGAGCCACACTCGCTGCGGCTGTCGCCAAAACTGCTGGAAAGTTTTCATTCGCGGTGTATACCTTACTCTATGAAAAAGCTCCTTGGTATTCACAAACCGATCAGCCAGCACTGGGTGGGCGACGGCTTTCCCGTCCGCACTGTCTTCTCTTACAACAGCGTCCCGAAACCCGGCATAAGCCCCTTCTTAATGCTGGATTACGCGGGTCCGGCGGAGTTTCCGCCGTCACCCCACCGGCGAGGCGTTGGCGAACATCCGCATCGCGGATTCGAAACGGTCACGATCCTCTATTCGGGTGAAGTTGCGCATCGCGATTCCGGCGGAAACTCGGGAACCATTGGCCCCGGCGACGTTCAATGGATGACGGCTGCATCCGGGGTGGTTCATGAGGAGATGCACAGTGCCGCTTTCACCCAACGTGGGGGCAAGCTCGAAGCCGCGCAGCTTTGGGTGAATCTGCCGGCGCGCCTGAAGATGTCGCCTCCCCGCTACCAGGGAATCCTGGACGCGGAAATACCGTTGGTAAAACTTCCCGACGACAGCGGTACGCTTCGAGTCATCGCCGGCACGTTCGCCGGAACGAACGGCTCGGCCAAAACCTACACGCCTATTAACCTTTGGGACGTGCGACTGAAGGCCGGACACCAACTCAAGCTCACGCTACCCGAGGGCCACACCGCCGCGCTCTCGATACTTCAAGGCAAGGTAAAACTCGACGGCGGAAAGACTGCGGCCGAAGCGGAACTCGCCGTGTTCGAACGAAGCGGCACGGACATGCTGATTGAAGCGGAAACGGAATCTACATTCCTGGTGTTGAGTGGAGAACCAATCGAAGAGCCGCTCGCAGGATA
>Ga0190274_10002331_pt1 | contig 11193 bp, 7 predicted proteins | sample Popmic531T_FD_133002 | JGI IMG/M metagenome (GOLD analysis project Ga0190274, IMG submission 133002) | Populus adjacent soil microbial communities from riparian zone of Yellowstone River, Montana, USA - 531 T | ecosystem: Environmental > Terrestrial > Soil > Riparian zone | place: USA: Montana...
CACAGCAGCGGATACACGTAGCCCTGGCCACTGCGCGCGAGCTGCGTGAACAGCTCCGCCAGCGCGCCGCTGTCGATCGCCACGAGCCACACCCAGGCCTCGTCGCGCCACAGCTCGTGCAGCCACAGGCGCGGCGCAGTGATGGCGATTGCGACGAACGCGACGAGCAGAGCGAAGCGCGCGCGCGATGCAGCAGCCTCGGTCATGGGCACGACGGAAGTCGACGAAGCGCGCAGTGTGCCTGCGCCCGCCGTCCGTGGCCAACGTCGCCAGCTGCACCGGGCGGCGGCCAGGTCCGAGGCCCGTCGATCGCCATTTCGCGAGCGGGTCGGACGTTTCGGCTCACCGTTGAGGGAGCTGCGTGCTGTCCGTCGCTACAATGACGGTGCGCGGGCTCCTGCCTGCGCGATCCAGTCACAGGGGGCAAAGCCAATGGTTCGTTCCACGATCGGCCGCGTGGCCGTGGTGTTGTGTGCGCTCGCGTTTTCGCTGGCGTGGTCGGGTGGAGCATCGGCACAAGCGACGCGCACCTGGGTGTCGGGCGTCGGTGACGATGCCAACCCGTGCAGTCGAACGGCACCGTGCAAGACGTTCGCAGGCGCCATCAGCAAGACCGCCGCAAGCGGCACGATCAATGTCCTCGACCCGGGCGGCTACGGTTCCGTCACCATCACCAAGTCGATCACGATCGAGGCCGATGGCGATTTCGCCGGTATCACGCACTCGGGCACGACTGGCATCATCGTCAACGCCCTGCCGACGGACGTCATCACGTTGCGCGGCATCACGTTGGATGGTTTCGGCACCGGCCTGAACAGCATTCGCTTCATCGCCGGCGGCACATTGCTGCTCGAGCACGTGGACATCAACACCACCGGTGGCAACGGCATCCTGTTCGAGCCGAGCAGCGCATCGACACTGAGCCTGCACGACGTTTCGATCAGCCGCACCGGCCTTGTCTCGACGACGGCGGGCGGCGTCTCGGTGGCGCCGACCGGCACGGGCTCCGCTGCGCTCGATTTCGACGATGTGCGGATCATCGATGCCCGCTTCGGAGTATCGATCGCAGGTCCCGCGACCGGCGTCATCCGCGACAGCACGGTGAGCTCTACCGGCGAGGACGGCATCGTGGTGAACGGAGCGACGATTGCGTCCGACATCCTGCTCGACAACGTCGCGGTGAGCGACTGCGCGACGAACGGTGTGGCGGCGATCGGTGCGAACGCCGTGATCCGCATCAACAATTCGACGATCAGCGGCTCGGGGCAGGGCGTGCTCACGTCGGCCAATGGCCGCGTGTTGTCGTTCGGCGACAACCGCATCGCCGGCAACGTCGTGAACGGCGCGCCGACGCAGGTTACGCCGCTGCAATGAGCCGACGAGCTCCCTCGAAACGACGCGCGCTGCTGCTCGCGGTGCTGTTGTCGGGCGCTGCGACTCCGGCGAGCGCGCAGCAGGCGCTGGGCGTGCTCGCGACAACGTGCGGCCCGCTCGACGCGAACCGTTCGCTTCCGGTGGATACCACCGCGGCAGTGCCCGCGCGCGCCGTCGTGGTTGCGAGCGTCGTCGGCAACGGCGTCGTGCTCGACGACCTTGTGCTCGTCGATCCCGCATCCGCGTCGTACACGGCCATCGGTGCGCGCCGCACGCGCGCGACGGCCAAGCTGGGCGTCGCGCAGCTGTTCGCACCGGTCGTGTCGGCAGTGCCGGCGGGATCGCGCTTCACGTTGCGCGCAGTTGCGGCGCCGCCGGGTACGTCGGTTTGCGTTTCCCTTGCGGCGTTCACCGACGTTGCCGTCGGCGCCGCGGCGATGCAGTCGCGCGCAGCGGCGGGCGGCAACAATGCTACGCCGGCCTTGACCGGCGACCGCAACGGCGATGGCACGCCGCAGGTGCTGCTCGGGTCATTTGCGTTCGCCGCCGATCCGTCAGGATTCGCGACCGCGCAACCCGGCATCGTCGCGACGAGCGCCTGCGACGCCGCGCAGACGCTGTGCATCGGCGCGTTGGCGGGCAACGACGCCGGCGGCGGCGCGCTCGCGCTCGGTGCCACGCTCGGTACGGCGGTCAACTGGTCCGGCGTGCTCGCGTCGCTCGATCGCGACTCGATGTTCAAGGACGGCTTCGAGTAGCGCGCTGCGCTACTCCACGAACGCACTGCACCCGGACGTCGGTCGACGTTACGCCAGTCGCTCGACGCGACGGAACGGAACGACCGCGTTCTCGGCGGCAGTGACGCGATTGCGGCCCGCACGCTTGCTGCGGTACAGCGCCTGGTCGGCAGCGTGGATCCAGTCGCGCAGCGCGGGCATCGAATCGTCGAGCTTCGCGGCACCGATGCTGACCGAGCAGCGACGACCGGACGCACCGGGCGGCAACGCGGCTACGGCGGCGCGGATGCGCTCGGCGATGTCGATGCCGGTCGAGAGGGGTGCGTCGGGCACGACCACGATGAACTCGTCGCCGGCGTAGCGCGCCGGGGTGTCCTCGGCGCGTACCGAGTCGCCCAGCGCGTGCGCCACGGCGGCGAGGATTGCGTCGCCCGCCAGGTGTCCCTCGAGGTCGTTGACCGATTTGAAGCCGTCCACGTCGATCATCAGCAACGTTGCGTCGCCGCCCCGCGACTGCGTGCGGGCGTGGACGCTCGTGGCAACGCGCTCGAAGTGCTGGCGATTCGCGAGGCCGGTGAGTGCGTCGACCCGCGCATTGTTCTCGAGCTGGCGCTTCTGGCGAACCACGCGCTGCGACAGCGAGCGCACGAGCATGCTCATCGCGAGCGGGTAGACGACGAGGAAGGGCAGGCACGCGAGGACCTGGTTCACGTCGGAGTACGGCGAGAATCGCGCGCCGACCAGCCCGACGAACAGGCATGCGCCGAGCGCCTGGAGCAACAGCGAGCGCGAGAGCAGCCGGATCCCGCCGGCGGTGAACTCACCCATCCACAGCATCGAGAGCAGCAGCACGCTGGGCAGCAGGTTGAAACCCATGGCCGCGATCCAGGCGCCGCCGATGACGGCGTCGACCTGCAGGTTCACGAGCTCGGCCCGGCGCGGATCGGCGCTGCGGCGCGAGATGTCCCAGGCGATGTGCGGCCACGCGACGCAGGTCAGCGCGAGCAGCGTCCACGCGAGCGGGCCGGAGAAGTCCGGATGCAGGCCGAATGCCATCGCGAACAGCGCGAGGGCCAGGCCCAGTGCGCGCATCCGGCGGGTGCGGCGGGCGAAGCGCAGGCCGGCCGCAGTGTCGGCGGCGGCGTACGAATCGGCGTGACGGCGGCGGGCGATTGAGGTGTCCATGCCCCTAGCTGTGGCCGGGGGACGGTTCCTCCCACCCGGCGGCGATAGCCGGTTTCTCGTGGAAGCGCCCTTCAGGGCGCGATTGCGGTCGCACGGATGGATCGCGCCCTGAAGGGCGCTCCCACGTGTGCGTGGGCAGCAAAGCTGCCCACCCTACGAGACTGTCGGCCCTCAGCCCTCAGCCCTCAGCCCTCAGCCCTAGAACTCGATGCGCACGCCGATCGCGAGGTTGTCCATGCTCATCTCGCTCTGGCCGGCGCGGTGTTCGTAGTAGATGAACGCCGACTTGCCGTTCGCGAAGATCGCGGAGAGACCCAGGCCGATGTTGAAGTAGCTGCGGTCGAGGTTCTCGGATTCGATCACGATCGGCGTGCCGGTCGGATCGGCGATGAAGCGCGTGATGAGCGAATCGGGATCGTCCTCGAGCTCGTGCAGGTACTCGAGCGCGAAGTTCGGCATCAGGATTCCCCACGACGTGCTCATCGTGTACGTCAGCTTGCCGCCGAGCACGAGCTCCTTCGACAGGAGCTCGCGGTCGTCGACGACGAGCGCGAGGCCGGAACCCGGTGCGCCCGGATCGGACACTTCCTCGACGTAGCCGTCGAAGTCGATCTTCGTGTAGGTGGCGCGCATGTACGGTCCCATCATCCACGCGCCGCGCACGAAGTCCTTGCCGAACGAGATGGCGAACGAGGTCTGGTCGCCTTCGCTGTTGGCCGTCGCGAGCTGGTCGACCTGCGTCAGTCCACCACCGACTGCGGGCAGCGTGTAGTCGATGCGACGCGCGATGTCGAAGTCATTGCGGCCGAACGTGAACACGCCATCGAGGTAGAACGAATCGCCCTTGTAGTACGTGGCGTAGCCCGAGATGTTCAGCGATTGCGTGTCGAGGCCACCGCCGTCGTCCTTGAGGTCGGTGTCGTTGTTGCCGAAGCCCAGCGCGGCGCCCAGGATCAGCGAATCGTTCACGCGATAGTCGATGCCGGCGGTGATGCTGTAGTTGCTGAAGTCGAAGCCGGCATTCGACTCGGTCTGGTCGCGGTCGCCCGAACCGATCGTACCCGTGGCGAAGAAGCCCCAGCGCGCGAACTGCGCGCCGGCCTCGTCGCTCGTGCCGCCTTCGGCTGCGTCGTCCTGCAGCAGCGTGGACGGCAGGAACGACAACGGCAGCGGGCCGGTCGGCGTGTTGAGCGCGAGGCCGCCGAAGCTGTTGTTCTGCCCGGAACGCAGCGCGGCGAGGCGCGCCTTGAGGTTGCCGAACTGCGCCGCCTGCGTCGTGATGATCGCGGTGTTCTGCGCCTCCACTTCGTCTGCGAGCAGCTCGTTCAGCGCGTTGTCGACGGCATTCGGCGCATCGCCCGTGGCGGCCGCGATCTCGCGGCAGCGCGCGAGCAGGTCGCGCTCCTCGTTGCTCAGCACTTCGCCGGCGGCACTCGCGGCCTCGAGGGCAGGGCAGCCATTGTCCAGCGCCTCGCCGACTTCTTCCTCGGGCGTGCCTTCAGCGGCGTTCGCGATGCCGCGGCTCAGCACGAACGGGAGCGACGCGGTGCCCGGGAAGTCGATGAGCTCCGCGAAGACGGTCTCGCCGTCCTCGCTCTGCAGCACGACCGTGATGGAGCTCTCGCCGTCACCACCCGTCGTCGTTTCCGTGGCGCTCGCAGTCACGCCCTGCGGCACGACCCAGCGCACGCGCGCATTCGCGATCGGCGTGGAGCCGTCACGCGCCCGCACCACTAGCGGTTGCGAAGTTTCGTTGCCGGTCAGGATCTGGTTGTTGCCCGAGAGTTGCTCGAACGCGATCGTGCCGCCCGACGTCGCAGTCGCCGTGAACGTCACCGATCCGGCGCCCGCGATCGAGGCGCGAACCTGGTTGACGCCGGCCGCCGGCCCGAGCGTGAGCTGCGCGGACGCGCGCCCGTTGGCATCGGTCTGGTTGCTCGTGGGCGTCACGGTGCCGCCGCCGGCAACCACCGTCCACGTCACCGTCGTTCCGGCGAGACCTTTCGACAGGTCGGCACCGGCCGCGGGCGCGGCAATGGACACCACGAGTGGTTGCGGCAGGCGCGTGCCGGGCAGGCCGGTCTGGCCGCCGCCCGATGCGGGCGCGATGGTCGGAGCGAACGCCGTCGCACGCGCTTCCACCGCTTCGATCGTGCCGGCGACGACCGACTTGATGCGGATCGGGCCGGCCACGTCGCCGAAGCGGAACGTGAGCGCGAACTGGCCATTCGCGTCCGTCGAAGCGGCCGTCACCGGAATCGTCGCGGTGCCGCTGGAGACGGAGAACTGCAACTGCACGCCGCTGACGGGACCTTCGCCGTTGCGCGTTTCGAAGATGATCGGCCGGTCGGAATTCGAGCCGACGGCGCCGGTCTGGTTGTCGCCATCCGTGATCTGCAGGAACACGCTGGTGCCCGTAGTCGGTGTCGCCAGGATGGAGAACGTCGCGGTGTTGCCCTGGCTGTCGCGCGCCTCGATCGTGGCCGCCGTCGGATTCGGACCGAAGCTGATGCCAGTCTGCGCGCGGCCGGTCGAGTCGGTGCTCGTGACCGGCTGCGCGATGTTCACGTCGCTGCCGTTGAGCAGGGTCCACTCCACCGTCTGCCCCGCGAGCGGCAGGCCGCCCTGCGTGAGCTGCGCGACGAGCGGCCCGCCCTGGGCATTCGGTGACGCGGTCTGCCCGCTGCCGGAGATCGCCGTGAGCGCGCGCGGGCCGGGATCGAGGCCCGTGCACTGCACCGGATAAGTCGCAGACGGCTCGTCGGTATCGTTGCTCGCGAACGTCAGCACCTGCGAAGTCGTGACCGTGGCAGACGGCGCGCAATCGATGTTGAATGTTGCGCTGCCACCCGCGGCGATCACCTGCTGCGGCGGGGAGATCGAAAGGTCACCGGACAATCCGCTCGCATCGACGGTGAGCGAGCCCGATCCGGGATTCGAAATCGAGATGCTGCTGGCCGCGTTCTCGCCGACGTTCGCCGCGAGCGATATCGTCGTGCCGGCCGCTGGCGTCGGATCGAATTCCGGCCCGCCCACGTTGCAGTTCACCGGGAACGTGATGTCCGGTTCGTCGGGATCGTTGCTGTTGACGTTGAGCACCTGCGAGAAAGTGCCCGGGATGGGCGAGTCGCAGCTGATCGTGAACGCGCGCTCCTCACCCGGCGGGATGCTGATCTTGCCGGACGGCGCGATGCTGAGCGGACCGCTCAGGCCGCTGAAGAGCGGGTAGAGGAACGAACCGCCGCGATTCGCGAGCAACAGCGGCGCCGTGACCGTGACGCCGGGCGGCGTCGACAGGTTGTACGGCGTACCGGCTGGCGGCGTCGGGTCGATGTCCTGCGGGCCGACGTTGCATACGAGCGTGTAGGTGAACGTGCTTTCGTTGGCGTCGTTCGTGGTGAGCGTGAGCGGCGTCGAGAAGTTGCCCGGCACCGGGGAGTTGCAGCCGACGTTGAACGCCGTGCCGCCCTGGCCGCCCGGCATCACGGTGATCGGTCCGTCGGCCGTGAACGGCGCAGATACTGCCGACGGCGTGATCGTCAGCGGCATCGTGCCGCTGTTGTTGATCGAGATCGAGTCGGTGCCGGGCTCGGCGGTGTCGAGGTTGAACACGATGTTGCCCGACGCCGGCGAGATGTCGGCCTCCGGGCCGGCGACCGTGCAGTTGACCGTGTAGTTGAGGCTCGCCTCGTCCGGGTCGTTCGTGGCGAGGTTCAGCGTCTGCGAGAAAAATCCGCCGTCAGCCGTGTCGCAACTGATCGTGAACAGCGTGCGTTCGTCACCGCCGCTCGGGATCAGCGTCTGCTGCGTGCCGGGCGACACGCTCAGCGGCGCCGACAAGCCGCTCGGCAGGATGGTGAGGTCGGTCGTGCCCGTATTGCTGGTGTCGACGACACCGGTGCCCGGCGCGCCGCCCACGGTGGCGTTGATCGGGATCGGCGAACCGCCCGGTGACGGCGTCGATGTGAAGTCCGGGCCGAGCACCGTCAGGAAAGCGCCGTTCGCGTCGCACACGGGGTCGATCGCGCAACTGGTGTTGCTCCAGAACAGCGGGTAGTCGGCGGGCGTGGTCGCCGGCGTGATGGTGAACGAGAGCTGGCACGCGGGGCCGTCGGCGGCTGGCGCAGCGCGCAGTTCATTCGGCCGCGCGGGCGATCCCACCTGGAACTGGATGAGCCCGGGCATCAGCACGCTGCAGGTCACGACGCCCGGTTGCAGCGACGACACGACGAGGTTCGTCGTCGCGGATGCCGGATAGTCGAGCTGGCCCGCGATCGATGGCGACCCGGCACTGTTGGCGAGGCTGATGGTCATCACCACCGGGTCGCCGGGAGCGCCCTGGCCATCGGAAACGTTGATCTCCGTCGCGGCGGCGGTGCCGGCGACGAACATGAGCATCAGGAAGGACAGCGAGCGAATCAGGTTCATGCGTGTGCTCCGCGTGCGCTCGCGCGCCGCGCTTCGGTTGCGTGGAACCAATACGGAATTGCCGCGCGAACGCGCGACGGAAACGAAAACATCGGGTTACCCCCGGGCGCCCCCTGCGCCATGTCCGGAATTGTAGCCCGGCGAGCCGACCGCCGCGGAACATCCTCGAACAAACGCGCAGTACTGCATCGAGCACGATCCATGCCCGTATTCTCCGCTGGCGGTCGTGCCGGCCCCCAATGCAGTAGAGCGCCGTGCGGCGCCGGATTCCCTCGCGCCGGGCATTCCCGCTGGCCAGTGCGCAAGCTACATTGCGCCTCCTTTCCCCGGAGCCCGCCATGGACCTGTCAGGCAAGCTCGTCGCAATCACCGGCGCCTTTGGCGCGCTCGGCGCCAGCGTGGTGCAGGTCGCGCAGGCGGCGGGAGCGCGCGTGGCCGCCATCGACATGTCCGACGCGGCCCGGGCGCCGGCGCTGGCCGGCGCCGAACGCATCGGCGGCGTGGACCTTTCCGACCCGAAGGCGGCGACGGATGCGCTCGAACGCGCCGCCGCGGCGCTCGGCGGGCTCGACGCGCTGGTCAACGTGGCCGGCGGCTTCCGCTGGGAAACGCTGGCCGCCGGCAACCTCGATACCTGGGACCTGCTCTACCGGATGAACCTGCGCACGGCCGCGGCGGCGTGCCAGGCGGTGCTGCCGCACTTCGCGCGCCGTGGCGGCGGCCGCATCGTGAACATCGGCGCTGCGGCATCGGCGAAGGCCGGCGCCGGCATGGGCGCCTACGCGGCCTCCAAGGCCGGCGTGTCGCGCCTCACCGAAGCGCTGGCCGAGGAGCTCAAGGACCAGAACGTCGCGGTCAACGCCGTGCTGCCGAGCATCATCGACACCGCGCGCAACCGCGAGGACATGCCGAAGGCCGACTACTCGCGCTGGGTCACGCCGGAAGCGCTGGCCGACGTCATCGTGTTCCTGCTCTCGGACAAGGCGCGTGCAATCACGGGCGCACTGGTGCCGGTGACCGGCCGCGTCTGACCGCCGGCCGCGGTCAGGCCGCGAGCCAGCGGTGGATCGCGTGCACCACGACCGAGCCTTCGCCAACGCTCGACGCGACGCGCTTGACCGAGCCCGAACGCACGTCGCCCACCGCGAACACGCCCGGCAGGCTCGTCGCGTAGGGTGAGTCGGTCGTCGCGCCGGTACGCACGAAGCCGTCGCCGTCGAGGTCCACGCATCCCGCGAGCCACGCGGTGTTCGGCTCGGCACCGATCATCACGAACAGGTTCTGCGCGGCGACTTCGGTGCGCGCGTCGTCGCGCCGGCATTGCCACGCGACCTTGCGCAGGTACTCGTCGCCTTCGAGCGCGACGACTTCGCAATGGCCGTGCAGCGTGATGCGCGGCGACGACGTGATGCGCTGCACGAGGTAGTCGGACATCGTCGCGGCGAGGTCGCGGCCGCGCACCAGCAGGTGCACGTGCGCCACGCTGCGTGCGAGGTACACCGCCGCCTGGCCCGCGGAATTCCCGCCACCGACGACGACGACGGGCTGGCCGCTGCACAACTGCGCTTCCATGGCAGTCGCCGCGTAGTGGATGCCCTGGCCCTCGAAGCGCGCGTAGTTCGCGACGTCGAGCTTGCGATAGCGCGCGCCCGACGCGATCACCACGCTCCGCGTCGCGAGCGATTGGCCATCGGACAACTCGATGCGGAACGGCCGCGACGCGCAGTCGATCGCGACGACGTCGCGTGCAACCTCGAGCCGCGCGCCGAACTTCTGTGCCTGCACCATCGCGCGTCCCGCGAGTGCCTGGCCGGAGATGCCGGTGGGAAACCCCAGGTAATTCTCGATGCGCGAGCTGGTGCCGGCCTGCCCGCCGGGCGCGAGGCTTTCGACGACGATCGTGTCGAGGCCTTCCGATGCGGCGTAGACGGCGGTTGCGAGCCCCGCAGGTCCGGCGCCGATGACTGCGACGTCGTAGACGTGCGCGGCGTCGATGCGCTCGGTGAGCCCGAGCGCCTCGGCGATCTCGGCGTTCGCGGGATTGCGCAGCACGCGGTCCTCGGGCGTGATCACCGCGGGCAGCTCGCCGCGTGCGAGCCCGAAGTGGACCAGGTGCGAGTCGGCCTCCGGATCCGTTTCCACGTCGAGCAGCCGATGCGGGTAGCCATTGCGGACGAGCAGCCGCTGCAGGCGCAGCGTGTCGGCGTGGTGCGCGGCACCGACCACGATCACGCCGCCGCGCTGGTGGCGGATCAGCGCCACGCGCCGCAGGATGTACGCACGCATGATGATCTCGCCGACATCCGGCTCGGCGGCCATCAGCCTGGCGAAATCGGCACGCTTCACGCGCAGCACGCGCGCCGGCCCACGTGCGCGACCGCTCACCAGGATCTGGCGCGCATCGAACTGGTCCAGCTCGCCGGTGAAGCTGCCGCGTTCGTGCAGCGCGAACACGTTCTCGCGGCCGCACGCACTGGTGTCGAAGATCTCGATCTCGCCCGCGATCACGAGGAAGAAGTCGACGCCGCGCTGGCCCCGTTCGAACAGCAATTGGCCGTCGGCCAGCGACTCCTCGCTCCCGTACGCGGCAATGCGCGCCGCGATCTCGCCATCGAGGCGCGGGAACGTTTGCGCGGTACGCGCGCCCGGGTCCGACGGGTCGACGGTCAGCCTTTCGATTTCCTCGGAGATTGGCATGTTGCTCGTGCCTCGCTCAGTCCGAGGGCAAGCCTTCCTCGAGGACGCCGTACAGCGTGGCGTGGCCCCAGTCGATGTTGGCGATGCGCCATGCGCCGTCGGGGCCGCGCTGCAGCAGGTAGGTGAAGTCCTTCTTCTCGCCGAAGTTCGTGAACGTGACGTGCACTTCGGCATCGTCGCCGTCGACCTTCGCCTCGTGCACCACTTCGTCGGCGATCTCCATGTCCTGCGCGTCATGCAGCGGGTCGCCGTCGATCACGCCCACTTCGTCGTCGGGGCCGTTCGCGTCCTTCCAGACCAGGTCGGCCAGCGCCGGGATGAAATAGCGGTCGACCAGCGCCCGGTCCTTGTCCTGGAAAAACGGCCCCTTGTCGGCTGCCTGCGCGGCGTACAGCGAGCGCACGACGGCGGCCGGATCCGACGGCGCGTCAGCCGCGAACAGGGGCAGGGCGAACGCAATCAACAGGATGGATGCAATGGGGCGCATGACGAGCTCCAGGGGCAGGGCGGCGGGAATGGCAAGGCGCCGATCGTCGCACGGGTGCAGGCCCGCGCGCATAGGACCGGAGTGCTTGACAGCCGGTCGCGACGGGCCTATATACGAACGGCGTCGTAGTTAAGCTGGAGGAGAGTTCCCATGCGCCGCCTGACACTGTTCCTCGTCACCGCCCTGGCCGCCTTCGCGCCGGCCCATGCAGCGAAGAAGCTCGACATCGACAGCTTCGTCGCGCAGCAGCAGGCGATCCGCGCCGACATCGAGTCCGGTCGCAAG
>Ga0190274_10002332_pt1 | contig 11190 bp, 9 predicted proteins | sample Popmic531T_FD_133002 | JGI IMG/M metagenome (GOLD analysis project Ga0190274, IMG submission 133002) | Populus adjacent soil microbial communities from riparian zone of Yellowstone River, Montana, USA - 531 T | ecosystem: Environmental > Terrestrial > Soil > Riparian zone | place: USA: Montana...
CTTATAAAGAGAGGTAACAAAGCACAATGAATAGCACAAGCCAATCCTGCTGATACACCAAGTGCATTCCAATTGATCTGAATCTTCATGGTCTGCAAAGATAGCCTTGTGCAACTATGTTGCAAAATATAATTATCTTTGTTTGTCGAAACAGTTAGGATCAATTCATGAGTAATTTTGAATTTACATTATGAGCAAGAAAACCATTTTTTATATTGTTTTTTTCTTTTTGCTGGTTATTGGTTTTTATTATGCGATGAGCCAGCTAGTTCCTGGTTTTGGGAAATCAAAACTTGCGCCTATCGGAAGGGTATTGCCTTTTGCGTTTACTAACCAGGACGGAAAAAAAGTAACAGAGCAAGATGTAGCAGGGAAGGTATTTGTTGCTGAATATTTTTTTACTACATGCAAAAGCATATGCCCAATAATGCATGCAAATATGAAAATAGTGTATGAGAAATTTAAAAATGAAAAAGACTTTCTTATACTTTCTCATACGAGTGATCCGGCTACAGATTCTGCAACAAGATTAAAAAAGTATGCCGATTCAATGAATGTTGATACCAAAAAATGGATCTTTCTTACAGGCACGAAGGATAGTCTTTACAGGCAGGCCCGGCATAGTTATAAAATTGATGACCCCAATAATAACCCATTAAATAACGAAGTAGATTTTCTTCATTCCCAATATTTTTCACTGGTAGATAAAAAAGGCATTGTTAGAAATATTTATGAAGGAAATGAAAGGAAGGATGTAGAGAGGATGATAAAAGAGATAGATGTTTTGTTGAAAGAAAAATAATTTTTATGAACACGAAGGTTCATGATATTCTTCGCCGAAACCAGCTTAGTGTGACGGCAAGTCGTGAAAAGATCCTCAATCTTTTTTTAACTAATACAAGAGCTCTTGCACATGCTGATATAGAACATAAAGCCGGTGAAAGATTTGATCGTGTTACTGTTTATCGCACTTTGCAAACCTTTGTTGAAAAAGGAATCTTACATACAATTCCTACCGCAGATAATTCAGTAAAATATGCATTATGTAAAAATGATTGTTTTGAAGGACATCATCATGATAATCATTATCACTTCATTTGTTCTGTTTGTGGCAAAACCGAATGTCTTGAAGATTTTGTGATCCCATCAGTGAAGCTTCCGAAAGAATACCTCGCCAATAATGTTGAGATAGTAGTGAACGGTGTTTGCAGCGCCTGTCAGAAAAAGTAAGCCCCCGTGTGGAAACAAGGGGACTTAGGTTAAGGCTCTGATTAGTAGCTATGTTGAAATGCAATTATTGCATTTTCTTTTCTTCCGTAAAGTAAAACGAGAAATAGATGTAATCCAAAAAAGAGGCATACCACGTTTGTGGTATTTTGCATTATTCTTTTGTTAACGCCTGCATTTCTGCGTGTATAAACGACATTAATGTGCCGACTACGGTAGGGGAAAAGTCGAAATGGAGCCCGGCAGACCTAAAAAGCTCCGGTAAAGTTCGGGTACCGCCCTGGGCAAGTGCCGTTATGTAATTATTAAGTGCCTGCTCTTTGTTTTCTTTAAACTGTTTCCAAAGCCCTATAGCACCAAGTTGCGCAATACCATATTCTATATAATAAAACGGCACTTCAAAAAGATGGAGTTGCTTTTGCCAAAAAAACCTGCGGTATTCCTCTAAGCCGGAAACATCAAGAACAGGTGAAGTAAACTCCGTAAAGATATCAACCCATTTATCTGATCTTTCTTCCTCAGTATGATTGGGGTTTTCATATAACCAATGCTGGAATTTATCAATTGTGGCTATCCAAGGAAATATGGTGATCACTCTTTCGAGCTGGTGCTCTTTAGCTTGTTTTAATTCTTCTTCAGATTTGAAAAACACATGCCAGTTATCCATTGAGAAAAGCTCCATAGCCATGCTTGCAACCTCTGCAATTTCCGTTGGGTATTCTTTGAAAGAGGTCAACTCAAGATCATGTGCAAGAAAAGAATGAACCGCATGACCACCTTCATGCACCATTGTTGTTACGTCATCCATTTGCCCGGCTGCATTCATAAAAATAAAGGGAGCTCCGCTTTCAGCTAAAGGGCAATTATAGCCACCAGGTGCTTTTCCTTTTCTGCTGTCAAGATCAAGATGACCCATTGCTTTCATTTTAGCTAAACAATCGCCAAAGAATGGGTTCAATTCATTAAAACATTCAATTGATTTTTCAACCAACTCATCCCCGGTTTTAAAAGGGTTCAAAGCCTTTTCATCTGCAGGATGGGCCTCAAGATCCCATGGACGCAATGTATCTACACCAAGTCGTTTCTTCTTTCTTTCATAAATCTCATTTACCAGTGGTAATATTTTTTCTTTTACCGCCTGGTGAAATTGAAGACAATCCTCTGGTTTGTAATCAAAGCGGCCCATTTCGGCAAACTTATAATCACAAAAATTTGTAAAACCAGCATTTACTGCGATACGATGACGCTTTTCAACAAGCGATGAGAAGAGCTTGTTTAGACTTTCTTTATCTTTTAATCTTCTGTCGCCAACTTTTTTGTAAACAGACTCTCTTAGTTTCCTGTCATTATTCTCCAGGAATTTTGTTGCTTGTTGTAATGTGTATTCTTTTCCATCAACTTCAATTGTCATTTTACCTGCAATGACTCCATATTGCTGCTGCATAACACTCATCTCAGCAAGGATCGGGATATTTTCTTCACGGAAAAGATCAATGTGCTTTTTTACTGTGCGCAGGTAAGTAAAAAACTTTTTTTGATCGAGTTCTTTTGTAAAGGGACAGCTGATAAGTTTTTTATTCAGCTTATCAGCATAAGGTTGTGCTTTCGGCTGAATTTCCATCATGAAAAAAGTAAAGGCGCCTTCGAGTTCCTTGTTCTCAGTATCACATGTCATCTTTATTTGCCGCCAGCAACCATCTTCGCTTAAAACAGCTTCCAGTTCACTTATGTCTTTTAACCACTGTTCCAGGTCTTCTTTTGAATCTAATTTTCTTTCAAGTAGATCAATGAAAAAAGGTTCAAGCTTTTCCCAGGTAGTAACTGTAAAATCTTTAGGTAAAAAATATCGGGGAAGTTTTTTTATATCGGCTGAATACATGATATGCTAATTTACTATTGTGCTAATATGCAAATCAGAGGCGAGCATCTTTTCACATTAGCAAACAATTTTTAACCCGGTTATTTATGTTTATTCGGATTTCTTTTTAGTAGCTCTCTTTTTAGGCTTTGCTTCAGCGACTGGTTCCTCCTTCACTTCTTCAACAGCCTCTTCCGTTTCTTCAGGTAGTTCGGTGAGTTTTATTTCTACCTTATGTTTTTTTAATGACTCAAACCATTTTACCATCTTTTTCATATCGCTGCTATACACTCTTTCAAAATCTATTTCAGGATAAACTTTTTCAAAATATTTTTTTACAGCATCATTATCCTTTGCATCTGGCAACGAACCACTCTCTTTTTCCATGGCATTGAAAACATCTACCAGGTTCACATTGTCTCTTTGTGTATAAACCTCTATACTTTCGAGGTGGGAAAAATTATGCACACGGCTGGAAATGAATTGGGTTTTATTTTCATCAAGCGAACGGACAACAGCACCATCTCCGCGACTGCTGATCAGCTCAAATAATCCCGGAAGACCGGTAACCGCAACAAGTTTACTATACTCCATAAAAATTTAGAATTTGGGAGTGCAAGATAACCCGAAAACAGCAACTAAAATCTTTCGATTTATTTTTTATTAGACCTTCCGCTACGTCTCGTATTTGAATTAATTTACACCAGAAAGGAAACTTTTTATATGAAAATAATGCTCCTTTTTTCCTCAGTGATAATAATAGCATTTTCCAGTTGCAGGCAAGGGGGCAACGAAGCGCAGGCCCAGACAACATCGAGGGATACTTCTATCAAATTAGGAACTTCATACAACGAAACATTTTTTGACAGCCTGCAAATGGAGAGATTTATTTCTAAACAACAGTTTCATGATTCACTTGCTAAAAGAATGCGAGACTTTTATAATGCTCGCAATTACCAGTTTGCGTGGTTCTTTAAAGATGGCATGGCAGATTATGCCACTTCTTTTTATGACGCTTATAATGACTACATCAATTATTCACAAGATACCGCGTTGAAAAGTCTCTTGTTTGAACAATTATATGATTCTTTGGCAGGTGGAAATTTTGAGTATAATATTAAAGACAGCATTGTTTTAAATACTGAGTTGCTTTTGACTGCCCAATTTTTCCGATATACCCGGAGAGCTTACCAGGGAAGTAACCAGCTTAACGCACAGGAATTGGATTGGTTTATTCCACGGAAAAAAATTGATCCTTCTGCATTACTTGATTCTTTATTGTCCTATAAGGGTAAAAATCTAAAAGAACTCGAACCGGTAAACCGGCAGTATAATTTATTAAAAAGCTATCTTCTTAAATATTATGAGATTGAAAAAAGAGGTAGTTGGTCAATTCCAAAACCAGATAAGAAAAGTTATAAATTAAATGATACTTCAGCGTTGTTGTCACTAATTAAGAAAAGATTGTTTTTAACAGGCGATATGATCACAGAAGATACGACGGTAATTTTTACACAAGAATTAGAAGAGGCTGTAAAAAGTTTTGAGAAGCGTTACGGGTTCAAAGAAGATGGCATTATTACGATGACACTTATAAATGAAATGAAACGACCTATAGAAGAGCGATTACAACAGATATTAATAAATATGGAAAGGATCCGTTGGTTGCCCGCAGAACCATCCACGGATTACTTGTTGGTGAACATACCGGAATTTCGTTTGCATGTATATGATAAAGGAAAATATAGTTGGAGCTCAAATGTTGTGGTAGGTAGCGCAGCGAATAATACAGTAATTTTTACAGGTAATTTAAAATATGTCGTTTTTAGTCCTTATTGGAATGTTCCTTCCTCAATATTAAGAAAGGAGATATTACCCGGAATAGCAAGGAATAAAAATTATTTGGCACGCCACCACATGGAGTGGGATGGAAATAGTGTAAGACAAAAACCGGGACCATGGAATTCGCTTGGACAGGTTAAATTTTTGTTTCCTAATACTTACAACATTTATCTGCATGATACTCCATCAAAAAGTCTTTTTAGTGAAGAAAAAAGAGCTTTTAGTCATGGATGCATCCGGGTTAGCGAGCCAAAAAGACTTGCACAATATATTTTGCGAAACGATGCAAAATGGGATTCATTAAAAATAACAAAGGCAATGAATGCGGGGAAAGAACAATATTATACTATAAAAGAGTTTGTTCCTGTTTTCATTGGCTATTTTACGGCATGGGTTGACAGGGATGGTAAATTAAATTTCCGTGATGATATTTATGGCCATGATAAAAAAATGAAAGAAAGATTATTTGCAAAAGCAAAATAAAAGTCCATATGAAAAGAAAAATTGAGTATAAAATATTTAGCACAATTATTTTATTGTTTATTTTTTTACAAGCGTTTCCCCAATCATCAAAAAAGGAAATGCAAAAATTAGTTGATGAAAACCTGCAGTTAGCCGTAAAGCAATATAAGTATATGCAACAGTTATTGCCTGCTGATAAAGTACCTCGCAGCTATGATTCTCTAAAAAAAGAACTCATTGTTTCGGGCACCGATTGGTGGTGCAGCGGTTTTTATCCAGGAACGCTATGGTATTTATATAAATACACAAAAGATGAAAGTCTGAAAACAGAAGCAATACGAAGCACTGCTTTATTGGAAAAAGAAAAAAATAATAAAGGCACTCATGATCTTGGGTTTATGCTTTATTGCAGTTATGGAAACGGATACCGTCTTACAAAAGAAAATTCTTACAAGAATATAATGATCATCGGTGCACAATCTTTGTCAACAAGATTTAATCCAATCATAGGATGTATTAAATCCTGGAATAGCAATAGCCGCTGGCAATTTCCGGTAATTGTAGACAACATGATGAATCTTGAATTTTTATGCGAGATGACAAAGCTTAGCGGTGACTCATCTTTTTATAAACTAGCCGTTATACATGCAAATACAACTATAAAAAATCATTATCGAAATGATTTCAGTTCATATCATGTCATCGATTATGATACAGTCACTGGTAAGAAAATAAAAGGATACACGGCGCAAGGCGCATTTGATGAATCTGCATGGGCACGAGGTCAGTCATGGGGTTTATATGGCTTTACAATGATGTACCGCGAAACACAAAAGAAGGAATATTTAGACGAGGCTATTAATATTGCAAATTTTCTATTACACCATAAAAATATGCCTGCTGATAAAATCCCTTATTGGGATTATGATGCGAAGGAGATACCAAATACTTATCGTGATGCATCCGCAGCCGCAATTCTTTGTTCAGCATTATTAGAGCTGGCAAAGTATTCTAATAAGAGACAGCAAAAAGAATATATGGATGTAGCAATAACTATCCTTAAAAACCTTTCTTCATCTTATCGTGCTACCGTGGGTACTAATGGAGGATTCATTTTAAAACATGGGGTTGGCCATTTACCGGCAAAATCAGAAGTCGACGTACCGCTAACATATGGGGATTATTATTTTATAGAAGCCTTGATACGATATAAAAACTGGTACTTAAAATAAAAAACAGGAGCTTGGTTTAGCAAACTCCTGCTTTGAAGACTTAGCTATTATTTTTTTTACGTCTTAAGCCAGCAAGAGAAATTAACCCCATCACACTAAGTGTTGCAACCAGGATCCCTTTGTCTTTTTTAGGTTTGTTTTGAAGTGAAGGCGCAATTGATGCATAGGATGCCTCTTTCGGTACATATTTTTCTTCTGGTTGTTCCGATACCACATCCCAATCACTATAACCTTTTCCTGTCAGGTAAGTAAGCATATCTAATTCATCTGCCCTGCGCTGTTTTAATTCTTTCAGGTATTTTTTACCTGCTTCACAATTAAAATCCCCGGTTGCAGGATGAGTGATCACATATCTTGCCTGGTAATTATCTTTATTTGGTGTTACCTGGAACATCAGGTCCTGCGGGAATGATTTACGATTATAACGTACATGCAATCTTGTAAAGTAAACATTGTCTGAGTAGTCATCATCATCCCACACATCATCATAATTTGTCCAGTCACGATTGAGCCACCAGACACCAGCCTGTACAAGATCCTGTGTTGAAGGCGCAGTTGCCACGCAAGGATCGCATTTCACATAATTCTTTGGACTCACATCCCATGCATATTCTAACATGGCAAGCGCCTTACCTTCTTTATCCCATTGATTCTGGAATAGATTAGCATAAAAATTTCCAAAATTATTTTTTACAAACAATGGAATATTTTTTCCTGTTGGCAGAGATACAGTTCTGTAATTCGTAGTTTCTATTCTTCCTCTTTTTGTAAAAGCATAAACAATCATATCCTGGTCACCATCAGCATTCGCCATTCCTAAACGAATAGGTAACATGAATTTTGGAGAAGTGAAACTGATCTGTATAGGGCGCAGGAAATTTCCCGGCAGTTTTTTCTTTTCTGCTTCATTTACTTTGACCACAAAGAATTTCAAATTGCTTTTTATATAAGGCTCCAACACTTCATCCGCACCTGCAGGGATTTTGTAATCGTTTTCTTCCAACCATGTTTTTAACCCGGACGATTCTTTTGCAGAAAGAATAAGAATGTCATATTCTCCAATAAGGTATTTTGCTTCTACTTTTACTCCAAGATCTTTCTTTTTTGCATTTCCATAACCTGTTACTACAACCTCACTCATCATACCAGGTGCTTTTCCTTGCAGTGCTTTATCATACTCATATCGTGCACAAGGGTTCTGATCATAATATTCTACCAATCTTGGTTTGCTGTATTCATTCAATGTATTAAAGATGGACTGGTCCACGACCTTAATATCTTTCTTTTGTAATACAACGGGCACCGGTACAACCATCGCAAAATCTTTAAAATTTCCTTTGAAGTCGTTGTACATAGTGATCACATTTCGATTCCCATCTCTCACAAGTATAACCTGTGATGTTTTGTTTTTCAACGTACCATCTGCTTTGCTTACATAAAATCCACAGAAGGCAGTAGCTTCATGTGTTATCATTGCTGACAATAAGATCATCGCAGCTCCTTTTTTCATTATTGGCTTCATGACTATTTGTTTTAGTTTATTAATGAGATTGAATTGAATAATCGTTGATGTCCAGTGAAACACTTTTGCTTTAAAAATTTTGTCAAGTAGCGGAACCAATGGTGCGGCGGCAACAAGCACCCAAATGATTGTGTTGAATTTCCATTTAAAAGCGGCGAGATAAAACGAAACTGCGGCGATTAGCACAGCCCAAATAATTCTTGCAATTGGATGATTGGGCGATGTTCTTGGATCGCTGATCATAAAAAAGGTGAATAGCAACAAGCTCCCTGTACTTACTGAGTGAATAAAATGATCCATTGGCCAGCCAAGCACATACACCTGCCGCCAATAAAGCAAACCAATAAAAGTTAACAGGAATGCAAGACTGACATCTAATTTCTGAACTCTTGTTACTACAATAGTTCCGAAGGTGACAACACCAAAAAAGATCACGGCATTACTTCCCCATTGACCGGGACTTAACCATGCGGCTTTTGTAAGAAGTAATGTTGCCACTATACCAAAAGCAGAAGGGTTGAAAAGGTGTTTTTGATTAAACCGAAGAACATATTTTGAAGCAACGGTTAAAAAGGCGGCAAGTAAACTTACATACCAATCATTTGTTTTTAATAAAAGACAAAGACTCATGGCGCTAATAAGTACGCTAAAACCCCATCGTTCAAATTCATTTGGCTTTAAAAACTTTTTTGTCTTAATAGAATCAGCAGCGTATTGAAATAGTAAGCATCCTCCAATACTGATTATATAATGTTGCCAATCGGCATTCCAATTGAGAAAAAAAATTCCATAACAAAGAAAAATAGCCTGGAAAACTACCTGGAAATACCGGGCGTCAAAAGCAAATGATAATCGCTGCATAAGCATTCATTTGCTATAAGGATGTTCTTGTTGCCAGAATTACACAAGAGCGAAACATGAAAAATTAAAAATAAACTTTTATGGAATTATGCACTATTAGCTTCGCGAAGATGGGATTCAACCCAACTGACTGATTTTAATTTGCATAACAGTAGCAATGCTTAAAGCCCTCTCTTTAGCAAGAAACGCTTTTTCTCCTTCAAACAATTCATCTACGGATTCGTTAAAATACTTAAGCCATGTTTCAAAATGATGTTTTTGAAGTGGCGATTTTTGGTGAAGGATCAAATGCGGCTGCATCGCATTTTTACGGTATACATCATTTTGAAATAAAACGCTGTCCCAGAAATTTACCAATATATCCAGGTGATGAGACAAATCGATCTTAGCCACATCAGTGAACAGATAGCTAATAGAATAATCTGCCAGAAGTTTATTGTAGAAAAGTGTAAGAAGCTTTAATAAATCATCTCTATTTAAGATATCTTTTTTCATTAATCCGGGAACTGTGACTTATCAATATTAGGAATTATACGAAGCGCATTTTTATAGTATAATTTTTTTAAGATGGAATCCGGTAAACCCATGCCATACATAGCCCAGAAAGCATGATATTTTTTGTGATAAGGAAAATACTCATCTTCTGTTTCAAAAACACGAAAGTAGGTTGCATATTCATCTGGCGCCCAGCTATCCTTACCGAATAATATCCTATCCTGGTATTTTTCAAAAAAAGTTTTAGCCGCCTTTGGTTGTCTTCCTAATTCAGCAATAATTGCTCCGCATTCAATATTCATATTTGGTATCTCATCAAGTAATTTTCCAAGTTGAGAAAGGTCATTCGCATACCAGCCGAAATGTGCATTGATAAAAATTGTCTTTGGATGTTTTTTGAACATGCGATGTTGTTCATCGATCAATTGCTGCCATGGTGCGGGGTTTGTATCACTTCTTTTGCGCCGGTCATGTGTTGCAAGCTCAAGCCAACGTTCATTTTTTTCATCCATCGGGTCCCAAAATGGTTTTGGATCAGCTGTATGAATAAGAACAGGGATCTTTAATTCACCTGCTTTATTCCAGATCGGATCAAGACGCGGATCATCGATGGCAACTCGTTTTCCATCTTTATCTGCTACTGAAAAACCAAGATTTTTAAAAACTTTTAAACCGTTTGCCCCATTCTTTACATCTTGTTCCAATTGCTTTGCAGCTTTTTCAGCCCAGCCATCTTGCCCAATGCCGTTAAAATCAACATTTGCAAAAACAATAAATCGTTTGGGATAATTATCCTTGATATTTTTTGCTGATTGCACAATGCTATTCCCGCTTCGGCCACTTAAGTTCACCATTACTTTCATGTTCAGCTTATCCATTTCTTTTATCAAACCGCTGAGATCCATGGAAGGCATACTTTCCTGGTGGCAGTGTACATCAATAAATGGAAACTTTGCCTTTGCTACTTTATGTTCGGATACTACAAGTGTTGAAGTAGGATTATATTTTTCAAAGTCCATTTTTTCCTGCGACTGCGCAGAGGGAATTAAAGAAATAACAATAAGGATCAATCCAAGTGGTCTTCTCATAATAATTTATTTAATACCAAACTAATTCATGATCAAAACAAATAGGAACCGCTTGTCCAATTAATGAAATAATTATCACACATTCATGTCAGGATTCAAAAGATCAGCCGTAAGTGAATCTTGTTTATGTGGCTTCGGCGCCTTCATATTTTCATGATGTATATGTTTTACCTGGCAAAGCATTTCTATGCTATTATCCACTAGTTCTTTTGCAGTGCGTTGAATATATTCACTACGTTTAAATTGGAGAACATTTTTATCCATGTCTTCTGCTGTCCAACCGCGGCTCCAACCCAAAAAACTAAACGGGGGAAAAGTAAAACCAAGATCAGTAAAGAACACCATCATCTGTCCTGCTACTTGCTGAATATTATCCTGCCCGCCGGTAATAATAAACGAAGCCACCTTATTTTTTATAAGCACTTTGTCTTTTAAGGTAATCTGGTTCTGCACACAGTTCAATCGTTCTGCCATTTTAAAATAAAGGGATGAAGGATTGCCCCAACGGATAGGTGTTGCTATCATAACAATATCTGCCCAAAGGATCATATCACGATACACTTGTGTCATTCCGTCTTTGGGTTTCATTTCAGTAATACTGCA
>Ga0190274_10002333_pt1 | contig 11188 bp, 9 predicted proteins | sample Popmic531T_FD_133002 | JGI IMG/M metagenome (GOLD analysis project Ga0190274, IMG submission 133002) | Populus adjacent soil microbial communities from riparian zone of Yellowstone River, Montana, USA - 531 T | ecosystem: Environmental > Terrestrial > Soil > Riparian zone | place: USA: Montana...
AGAGGAATCAGCTTTTCCGGAAAGTGAAACGGCCCGTAGTTGTTGGAGCAGTTGGAAGTGGTGACGTCGAGGCCGTAAGTGTGGTGATACGCACGTACCAGGTGATCCGACGCCGCCTTGCTCGCCGAGTACGGGGAGTTGGGAGCATACGGCGTGGTCTCGCTGAATCCCGGATCGTCGGGCCCGAGCGAACCGTACACCTCATCGGTGGACACGTGGTGAAACCGGTGAGGCGTGGTGGCGTCCTTGCGTAACCACGCCTTGCGCGCGCAGGCGAGCAGACTGTGCGTGCCGACGATATTCGTCCTGATGAATGCGTCCGGCCCGAGAATCGACCGGTCAACATGAGACTCGGCGGCGAAGTGCACGATGGTGTCGATCGCGTGTTTGTCGATGAGTCCGCTGACGAGGTCGGTGTCGCAGATGTCGCCATGCACGAAAGTGAAGGCGGGGTTATCGAGTAACGAAGCCAGGCTCGCGGCGTTGCCCGCGTAGGTGAGCGCATCGAGCACCACGACTCGGTCGCCCGGATGCATATGCGTCCAATGTTGCACGAAATTGCATCCAATGAAGCCGGCGCCGCCGATGACGAGCAATTTACGCAACTAAGATTTCTCCGATGACCTGTCGCAAATTCTGGCGCCAGTGGCGCGGTGTGAGTTCAAGCGCGGCGCAGGTGGCCGTCTTGTCGAGGACGCTGAATCCCGGCCGCTTCGCCGGCGTCGGGTAATTCGCCGTGCCGATGGGTACTACATTTACCGTGGCACTGCTCTTGCCCGCAGCCGCGGACTCTTCGGCAATCGCCACCGCAAAATCGTACCAGCTCGCCACCCCATAGTCCGTCCAGTGATGGATTCCTGTGATGGAGGGCCGCGCGACGATGGCCCAGATCGCCTCGGCGATCGAATGCGCCGCGGTGGGCGTGCCGAACTGGTCGGCAACGACGTGCACCGTGCCGCGCTCGCGCATGAGCCTCAGCATGGTGACAAGGAAGTTCCGGCCTTTGGCGTCATATACCCAGGCGGTGCGCAGCACCACGGCCGTGGGCAATGCAGCGCGAACCACGATCTCGCCGTCACGTTTCGTGGAACCGTAGACGCTCAGCGGATTGGGGGGATCGTCCGGTTGGTATGGCTTCGAAGCCATGCCATCGAACACGAAATCTGTGGACAGATGGATGAGGCGCGCCCGAACCGTGGCCGCCGCGCGCGCCAGGTTCCCAGGCCCATCGGTGTTCGCGCGTCGCGCCGCAGCAGGCTCACTCTCGGCTCGATCCACCGCGGTGTAAGCCGCCGCATTCACGATGACATCCGGCTTCGCGGCAGTCACGTAGCGATCGACAGCCCCCGCATCGCCGATCTCGAGATCGGCATGCGTCACAGTAATGAGTTGCGCGTGGGTCGGCGCGGCGTTCATGACGGCCTGACCAACCTGGCCACGGGCGCCCGTGATCAGCACTCTCATGGAAATGTGTCCGCAACATCGATTCCGACGCCCGCGGCATCCTTTTTTGCGAGCACGGGTGAAACGTCGGCAGGCAGCGGCCACTCGATACCCAACGCCGGGTCGTTCCACAGCAGCGTGCGCTCGTGCGCCGGCGCGTAGTAGTCAGTGCACTTGTACTGAAAATCCGCCGACTCGGACAGGACGAGGAATCCATGAGCGAACCCGGGCGGCACCCACAAAAGATGGTTGTTAGCATCTGACAGCTCCGCGCCCACCCATTGGCCGAACGTCGGGGAACTGCGCCGAAGATCGACCGCGACGTCGAAGACCGCGCCACTGGTCACGCGCACCAGCTTTCCCTGCGTCTGCTCCATCTGATAGTGCAGACCGCGCAAGGTATGGCGGGCCGAGCGGCTGTGATTGTCCTGGACGAAATCGAGGTCGAACCCCGCGTCCGCGAAACTCTTGCGATTCCACGACTCGAGGAAGAAACCGCGATGGTCGCCGAACACCTTCGGACGCAGCAGCACGACGTCCGGGATTTCCAATCGCTGGATTTCCAAGCTAGTGCCTTCCGGACAGCAGTGACAGGAGATACTGCCCGTATTCGGTCTGCTTGAGCTTCTGGGCGAGGCGCTCGATGGCGGCGGCGTCGATGAAACCGGCCCGAAACGCGATCTCCTCCGGACAGCAGACCTTGAGGCCCTGGCGAGACTCGATGGCCTCAACGAACATAGAGGCGCGCAACAGTGATTCGTGCGTACCGGTGTCGAGCCAGGCCACGCCGCGGCCGAGCATCTCCACGCGCAATGCCTTGCGCTCGAGATAGACACCATTGACGTCGGTGATCTCGAGTTCGCCGCGCGGCGACGGCTTGATGCTGGCGGCGATGTTCACGACTTCGTTGTCATAGAAGTACAGGCCCGTCACCGCGTAATTGGACCTGGGCTGCTTCGGCTTTTCTTCGATGCCGAGTGCGACGCCGTCACTGTCGAAGTGCACGACACCATAACGTTCCGGGTCGCGTACGTGATAAGCGAAAACCGTGGCACCACTGCCGCGCTGCGCCGCGCTGCGCAGCTGTTCGGGCAGACCGTGCCCGTAGAAAATGTTGTCGCCGAGCGCGAGCGCGACCGCGCTGCCACCGATGAACTCACGCCCGATGATGAACGCCTCTGCGAGGCCCGCAGGTTTCGCTTGCTCGGCGTACGACAGCGAAATTCCCCACTGGCTTCCGTCCCCAAGCAACCGGCGGTACTGCGGAAGATCGACGGGCGTGGAGATGATCAGGATCTCGCGGATGCCTGCGAGCATCAGCGTGGACACCGGGTAGTAGATCATCGGCTTGTCGTAGACCGGCAGCAGCTGTTTGCTGATGCCAATGGTCACGGGGTACAGCCGCGTTCCTGAACCCCCGGCGAGCACGATACCTTTCATCATTTTCAACTCTAACTATTGAATCTGGATCAGAACGAATTGACGGCGGCAGCGGCAATCGCGAGGTTGTAGAGGATCGACGTGACGGCCTGCCACAGCGGCAATGCCGGCATCCTCTCGGTGTCGAGCGGCACGACGATGGTGTCGCCCGGCCGCATTGCGACCTGGCCGCTTCGCCTGAACCAGCCGCTGCTCTCGCTCGACACCACGCTGCCGTCCGCGCGCACGATGTAGATGCGGCCACGATCCGCCTTGCGCGTGGTGCCGCCGGAAAGACCGATGTAGTCGTCGCGCGCCAGGTTCTCGCGGTAGAAGTGCGACGTCGTGTTCTGCACCTCGCCAATGACCGTCACTTCCTGCTTCTGCTTCGGAATCAGCAGCCGATCGCCGTCGCGCAACACCACGTCTGAGGCTGAATTCGTCGGCGCGGAAACGACGTTGTCCAGATCGATGACGAGTCGCCCAATCGCCTTCGTGCCCTTCAGCTGATTGAGCAGCGACTGGCCAACGGTGAGCGCCTGTCCGGCGCCCCCCTGGTTGGCAGCCGCAGCCGACAACGCTGCCGCCGCCAGATCGCCCTGCAACCTTTCGGCGAGGCGATCGATCTGTTCCTGTTCCCGCTTCTGCAACTCCACGCGCGTGAACACCGTGCCCTCGGGAAACGCCAGCGACGTGAGTCCGCCCGCGCGCGCGAGCACCGAACGCAGCGTTTCGCCGCGCTGGATCGGATAAATGCCCGGGAAGCGCACTTCACCGAGAAGCGCCACCTTTTCCTGCTCGCTCCATTCCGGGACTTCCTTCACGTTGAGGAAGTCAAATGGCTGCAGGATCAAGTCCGCACTCGCGTCACCCTTGAGGATGGCCGCAAGATCCACGTCGAGCAACTGCGTCTGGCGCACGTCTCCGCTGACGCGATAACGAGTCAGTTCCGCCCTGACCCCATAGGCGGCATCCTGCAGCCCACCGCCGGCGCGCAGCAGGTCGCTGATTCGCATCTCGCGTTCAAGTGGATAGTCGCCCCTGGCCTTGACGCGACCGTCGATGCGCACGAGTTCGCCAGGCAGGTCGATGCGCGCCTGGCGGCGCATTTCTTCGAGCAGTGGATCGATTGCCTGCCGACGCCCGGATTCGGTGTCGAACACCATGATGCGATCGCGCGGCATCAATTTGACGTTTTCCGCGGACGCCGGATCACGCAGGGCCGCGGACAGATCGGCTGACACGGCCGTCACGCGACGATCCGGCGGCAACTCGCGGCGAATCAGGATGTAGTTGAGATCGGCGTTGGGCTTGAGTTCGTCGACGGAACCCAGCAAATCCGTGAGACGCAGTCCGTCGTGCCACGCGAGCTGACCGGGCCGGAACAAGTGACCCTCGAGCGTCACTCCTTCATCGAGCGTGGGCCGAAGCCGCAGCACGCGCAACGAATCTCCGTTACGTAACAACTCGGCACGGCTCGCCGCCGCATCGAGCGGCACATCGAGAACGACGCGAGCCCGACGATCGTTGACACGCACCAGGGCAACGCGGCTGGTATCGGCTTCGGCCGTGGTGCCGCCGGCGAGCTTGATGATGTCGGCGACGCTGGTCTCGCCCTTGATCTCGTAGATCGCCGGCCGCTGAACTTCACCGTCCACGGACACCGTACCCGCGACCGGCGGAATGAAGATGACGTCACCCGGAAGTAGTTTGGCGTCACCGCTGGTGTCACCGCGCAGCAGCAGGTCGTAAAGGTCCAGACGGCGGATCACCGCGCCTTGCCGCTTGAGCTGGATGTCGCGCAGTGAACCTATCGGACGCACGCCACCGCTCGCATACAGGGCGGACGTCACGGTTGTGAGACCGCTGACCGTGTAGCTGCCCGGACGAATCACTTCGCCCTTCACGAATACCTGAATGGAGCGCGTATCGCCCATGCCCACGCTGGCGCGTATGCCGATCATCTGCCGGGCGACCCGCGCTTCGATATCGGTGACGACGCTGCCGAAACTGCGCCCGCCCACGATGATCGGACCGAGTTCCGGAAAGCTGATTCGTCCGTCACGTCCGACGGGAAGCCGCAGATTCCGGTTCTGGGTGCCGAACAATTGCACGACGAGTTGATCGCCGGGACCGACGATGTAGTCGGAAGGAACCGGAACATCTCCCACCGGCGCGAACGTCGCCGAGCTGTCCTTGAACAGGTCATAACCAAACGGCTTCAAGCCGGCCGTTCCGACCTTGCGCAACGGAAGCTTGGTGAGCTTGATGTCGAGATTGCGGAACGCACCGACGGCGGAGAGGCGGTGCGTCGCCTGTTGTTCGGTAAGACCAGCAAGCAGGATGGGTTCGAAACCCGGCAGCAGCAGGTAGCCCGAAAGGTCGAGCTGGTATGGGTTCCGCGAGCGCACGAGATCGATCCGCCTCTCGAGTTCGAGACGCACTTCCGGCTCGAGCACTGGTGCGAGCTCCGCGGGAATCGAGATTGGCGGGAGTCCCTCGCCCTGGCTCTCGAGCCGCGCGGGCTTGTCTTTCTTGAAATCGATGTCGATCAACACCGAGTCGTCGGGTTTGAGTGACTTGTCGTTGGCGGCCAGGAGCCGCATCTCGTCGTCAGCGCGCGTCGAGTCGGTCGATGATCGCTTCCGATCAGTGCTGGAGGACTTCGTTCCGGTCGCGCCCTCGATCATCGACACGTCGAGGCCGAGCTGCTCCATCAGCGCCTGGCGATCTTCCGGGTTCATGCTCTGGAGCAACTCGAGCTGCTCGGCGGTGGGAACCTGTGCCAGCGACGGCTGTACACCCGCCACCAGCAGCGCAAACATGACAAAAATCCATAGCCTGATCATCAGAATCCCTGTTGCCAGCGAAGATGGCCACGCACGTCGGAATCCGCCACGTTGGGCACACTCCAGTCGTCGTAGCCCAGCCCTATGCTGACCTTGCCTATGGCGAAGTTTTTCGAGTAGCGCAATTCTACATTGTCGAGGTCGGTCGGGACGCTGCTAATGGTGTGTGTGCCGCTGCCATCCCGGTTGATTTGCGCATGCCGCAGCTCGATGCTGAGCACGTCGCCATTTGACCGGGTCAGGAGGCCGGCAATCGAAAGCATGCGGCTGTCGTTGTCGAGTGAGTGGCCGATAATCTCGCTCCGGTAGGTATAGCCCTGCGGGTATATGTTGTGCCGGTAAGCGCAGTTGAACTGCGGGGTCGGACTATTGAACACGCAAGCCGTGTCCGTGTATTCGGCGCGCAGGCGATATCCCCCCAGCGGACTTTCGCCCCAGAATTCGAGACCAAATAGACCAAGGAACTTGCTCGGAAAGCCTCCCGCCTCATCTTCACCTATCCACTGCGTGTAGACCGCGAGCGGCAGTTTTTTCCAAGGCGAACGCACCCGCATGTCATAGCCGGCCATCTGGTTTCCCGGCTCTTGGAGCGGGTCGTCGCCCTCCACGAAGTTGTCGCGGCCGAAGAGCACGTCCATGAAGGTGTCCCAGTTGCAAGGCCGATCCCCGCCGCAGAATTGCGCCGTGCGCGTCAGGCCGAATTCCAGCCACGGGCGCGGCTTGAAGTTCACGCGCGCTGCGAGGAATTTCACGTTGGAAACCGGGGCGTCATCGTCCATTTCCCCGAGGGCGATACTGGCTCGCCACGGGCCGATCCACGAAAGCCATTTGGTTTTGAACGGATCGGTGTAATTGCGCTCGAGCGTGATGCTGGGGATGGGCCTGGCGTTGGTGGAGAGAATGAGGCTGCCATCCCAGCCCGGCCCCCACCAGCGTTCCATCAGTCCCGCGGAGATCAGGAAATTTCCGACGTTTACGCCCAGGTAGGAACCGTCAGCACGGAACTGCACGTCGTCGTCGGGATCAGCCACGACCGAGCCCTGCAGGTTCAATGACAGATGGTCAGTGAGCCAGCTGGCGCGCATCGCGAGTTCACCTTCTTCGCGCGGGGAATCCTCGAAGCCACGAAGCTGCGTCGGATCGTACGCACCGCTCACGCGAATCCCGGCACCCGCGTAGCCCGGGGCGGATGCCGCCCGCGACAATCGTTGAATGCGCAGCAGCGCCTCGGCGGTGGAATCATTCAGCCCTGCGATGTTCGCGGCCAGCGCGTCGCGCGCAATGTCGGGCCAAGAGATTGGCCACGTAGTCACGGGCCCGCGCAGGATCCCGGCGTCGGCGAGCAACTGGATGTCACTGCGCAGACCTGCATCGCCCGGCGCCAGCCACGGGTCGGCGTGCGCAGATACGGCAAACCCGCAGATCAGTACCCCGAGCCATCTCATCGAGCGAGCGCGCATGTTCAAGGCGCGAACGAGTGGTTCCAGCGGATGAAACCAAAGGCCTGCGTTTCACGCTCGCCGGCGCCGTGTACCGGAACCTGTGATTCGACGCCCATATCCACCTGGATAGGTTCGCCAAACAAGCGACCCTTCCAGCCAAATTCCAGCGCGCCATAGTCGGTGGGCAGCGAGGCAACGGTATTGCGAACATCGTCGAAGTCGTCACGGTTGAGCCTTGATGTACGCGCGGTCGCTGACCACAACTCGCCGCCGGCTGTCGTGAAAGTGGCGCCGAGCGAGTAGTTCTCCGAATCGCGATCGGTGCTGTTGCCGATGACGCGACCCTTGTATCGGTAACCTTCGACGTCGAATAGCCCCTGGTTGTAGGCGCAGTTGTAGTAAGGACCGCGACTGGTGCTCGCCGAACAAGTGGTGGTGCTGTATTCGATGAATACCTGCAACAGGCCGCCATCGGTCACCGGCTTCCACATCTCGATACCGTGCTGCGCAATGTATTTGGCGGGCGTGTAACTCGATTCGTCTTCGCCGATCATCTGTGAGTAGACGGAGTAAGGCCAATCGCCGATCGGCGAATTCCAGCGAATGTCGAACCCGGCCATCTGGTTGCCGGGCTCGGATTCTGGCGTCGCGTCGATTCCAACATTGTCATTGCCTATCAACATGTCCCAGAAAGACTGCGCGTCGCATGGCAACTGCTCACCGCAGAATTGCGCGGTTCGCGAAATCCCGAGTTCGATGTCCTTGAAAGGCATGACCGTCAGGCGCGCGGCCATGAACAGCGGAGAGTCGATATCCTCACGCTCCGACTCCATGGCGCTGAGGCCAAAACTGAGGCTCCACGGACCCAGCCAGCTGAGCCAGCGCGATTCCCACGGCCTTGCCGAAGCGCGCTCGACCATGAGCGTCGGCATCGGCCGAGCGTTGTTCGACAGGATCAGGCTGCCCTCGTGCCCCGGTCCCCACCAGCGATCGAGCATGTTGGCGCTCAGCAGCCAGTTACCCACCTCCACGGTGGCGTGCGAGCCGTCGAGGCGGAATTCATCGCCGTCGGCCGGATCGTTGACCGCGGTCATGTTCAGCGAAAAATCGGCGCGTTCGCCCATCGAATATGCGAGGCGCCCCCGCAGCTCGGCATTTTCGCGGCCGATGGTGTCGAAATCACGTAGCAAACCCGGCTCACCCGCGGTCAACCACGTTTCGATGTCGAGACCCCGGGCCGAGGCCGGCGCCGTGGCTTCGAGCCGGGCACGCACCCGGGCGAGCGCGGCCATCACCGCCGAGTTGGTGGCGAAGTGATCCTTGCTGTTCTCGATGGCGTAGCGAACCGCGGCACGCGGAATGGGCCACTCATTGACGGGCAGCCGGATGACCGCCGCATCGTTGAGCAGCAGCAGATCGTTGCGCAACACGGTGTCGCCTTGTTCGAACCACCCGGCATCGGCAGCGGCAGGGCCGGCGACAGCGCCCAGCAACAGCGCCGTCAGAATCGCGGCGCGCATCATCGATTCCACTGACCCAGGCGTTCGAGGAGTGGCTTCAGCATGACGCGGGTTCCCACCGCCGCTTCGGGATCGCGCACCAGCGGCGACACTTCTTCACACATTTTCTTGCCCAACTCCACGCCCCATTGATCGAACGCATTGATTCCCCACACCACGCTCTGGGTGAACACCTTGTGCTCATACAGCGCCACCAAACTACCCAGGGTTCGCGCATCGAGTCTCTGAAATGCAACGATGCTCACCGGGCGATTGCCGGCATGGACCTTGTGGCGCGCGAGAAGTTCGATGCGCTCGGGGGAAAGCTTGCGTGCCTGGAGTTCGGTGGTGGCCTGCTCCGCCGAGTAACCGAACGCGAAGGCTTCCGCCTGCGCGAGACAATTGCCGATGGCGAGTTCTGCCTGCGCGGGGTTGCCGCAGGAAGACTGCGCCGGCACCAGCAGGTCCAGCGCGGCGCGCGGCGTGCCCTGGTGCAGCATCTGGAAGAAGGAATGTTGCGCGTTGTTGCCCGGCTCGCCCCAGATCACGGGTGCGGTCGAATGGCCGAGCGGCTGGCCCGCGAAGTTCACCGATTTGCCGTTGCTCTCCATGTCGAGCTGCTGCAGGTACGCGGGGAATCGCCCGAGGCGGCCGTCGTACGGCAACACCGCGAGAGTCGGAAGATCCAGGCAGTTGATGTTCCAGACGCCGAGCAGACCCATGAGCACCGGGAGATTCTGCTCCCACGGTGCGCTGCGAAAGTGTTCGTCGATCTGGTGCGCGCCGGCCAGCAACTCGAGGAACGCGGCGCGGCCGATGGCAATGGCCACCGACACGCCGATGGACGACCACAGCGAATAACGCCCGCCGACCCAGTCCCACATCATGAAGCGGTAGTTAGGGTTGATGCCGAAGGCATCCATGGCCTGCGCATTGGTCGACACCGCGGCGAAGTGCGCAGGCACCGCCGCCTCGCCCAGTGCCGTCGCCAGCCAGGCCCGCGCGCTGCGCGCGTTGGCCAGCGTTTCCTGGGTGCTGAAGGTCTTCGACGCGACGATGAACAGCGTGTGCGCGGCGTCGGCGCCTTCGAGCGCGTTGGCGAGATCGGTACCGTCGACGTTCGACACGAACTTCACGCGCGGCGCATTCACAGTCAGCGGATGCAGCGCCTGCACGGCCATGGCCGGCCCCAGGTCCGAGCCGCCGATGCCGATGTTGATGACCGTGGTGAAACGCCCGCCGCCCGAGCCGCGCACCACGCCTTCGCGCACGCTCTCGGCAAATTCCAGCATGCGTTCGCGCTCGGCCAGCACCTGGTGGGCGATGTCTTCGCCACCGGGTCCCTGGGCGGACACACCCGGTACGCGCAGCGCCGTGTGCAACACCGCACGCCCTTCGGTGATGTTGATGGCCTCGCCGCGCCACATCGCCTCGATGCGGGCACGCAGCCCCGCGGCATCCGCGAGACTCGTCAGCAGGCGAAGGCCGTCGGCGTCGATGCGCTGACGTGAGAAGTCGAGGTAGAGACCGGCGGCCTCGAGGGCGAAGCGGCTGCCGCGTGACGGATCCCCATCTCGCAGAGCACGAAGGCTGACGGCGCGGGTCTCGTCGGCGCGATCACGAAGGGCCCGCCATGCGGCGGTCAGATTGTCGTGGGGCATAAGGGCCGCGATGGTATCGACAACCTAGTCAAGTTGCGACTCAGGACCGTCCGGCAATACAGGCCTGCCAAGCGGTGAGTCTGGCGCGATATGTCGGGTCCGGATGCATATATTAAGTGTGGCGGCGGCGTTACATTTTGGGGCATTGCGCGCACATTGATATGGGTACCCATACTTCTTAGAATTGCCACCCATATGAAGACCACTCTGGAAATTGCCAGCCCACTCCTGAAAGATGCGAAGGCGCTGGCGCGCGCGGAAGGCACTACCGTGCGCGCGCTCGTCGAGCGCGGGCTGCAGCTGGTCCTCTCGGAACGTCGCACGCGCCGGGCATTCAAGCTGCGGGACGCCAGCGTCGGCGGAAAGGGCATGCATCCGGACTCAGCCAACCACTCGTGGGATGAAATCCGCGCGCGCAGCTATGAAGGCCGCGGCGATTGATTGCGGTCGACACGAACGTGCTGGTCTACGCCCATCGACGTGATAGTCCATGGCATGCCGCCGCCGCCGCCTGCATGCGCGAGTTGGCGGAAGGCACTGCATCCTGGGCCCTGCCAGCACCCTGTCTGCATGAATTCCTGGCGATCGTCACGCACGAGCGCATCTTCTCTCCTCCATCACCACTGCCCAAGGCGCTCGAGCAGATCTCCGCCTGGCTGGAATCACCTACGCTTGTGGTGTTGTCAGAGACAGCAGGCTATTGGGACGTTCTCGCGCGCGTGGTGGAGCGCGCGAAGATCACCGGTCCGCGAATACACGATGGCCGCATCGCGGCGCTCTGCATTCATCACGGCGTGCGCGAACTACTATCGGCGGACCGGGATTTCAGTCGGTTCGGTGAGCTCAACACGCGAAATCCATTGGCGTCGCGCTGA
>Ga0190274_10002334_pt1 | contig 11188 bp, 7 predicted proteins | sample Popmic531T_FD_133002 | JGI IMG/M metagenome (GOLD analysis project Ga0190274, IMG submission 133002) | Populus adjacent soil microbial communities from riparian zone of Yellowstone River, Montana, USA - 531 T | ecosystem: Environmental > Terrestrial > Soil > Riparian zone | place: USA: Montana...
CATCGTCGGCACCGGCGGGTAGATGTAGTTGCCGCGCGCCATGTACTCCTTCAGCACGTCGTTTTGGACCGTGCCTCGCAGCTTTTCGGAAGGCACTCCCTGTTCCTCGCCGACCAGCTCGTAGAGCAGCAGCAGGATCGCCGCCGGGGCGTTGATCGTCATCGAGGTCGAGACGCTGTCGAGGGGGATCTGGTCGAAGCAGATCCGCATGTCCTCGATCGTGTCGATCGGGACGCCGGTGCGGCCGACCTCACCGCGGCAGAGCGGGTCGTCGGAGTCGCGCCCCAGCTGGGTGGGCAGGTCGAAGGCCATCGAGAGGCCGGTCGAGCCGTGCTCGATCAGGTAGCGGTAGCGCTCGTTGGTGTCCTCGGGCGTGGCGAAGCCGGCGTACTGGCGCATCGTCCAGAGCCGGTCGCGATACATGCCCTCGTGGATGCCGCGGGTGAACGGCGGCGCGCCGGGCTCGCCGAGGCGCTGCTCGAGCTCCGGAGCGACGTCGCTCTCGTCGTAGACGCGCTCGATCTCGATCCCGGAATCGGTGAAAACGCGCTCGTCGTCTGGGCCGACGACCGGGGCGATGGTGCGATGGGTCTCTTCGGTGGCCATGGCGACAGGATATGGGGGAGCGGAACAATGCGGCTTAGTACGGTTTCTTGTGCGTACGGGCCAGGAATAAGCTTGGCTGAATCGACTTGCCGTAAGTCGCCATGAGGGGCAGCAGGGGGCGGCAGCAAAACGGAGGATCGATATGAAGGACGTGACCCAGCCGATTGGGGCCAGGGGGAAGATGCGCTCAGCGGTAGCGATGGTCGCCGCCCTGGCTGTATTCCTCGCTCTCCCGGCCTTTTCCTCGGCCGCCAGCGACCCGCTCGCAAGCGGGACGACGACCGTCAATCTCAACAAGGGCTTCGTCAAGAAGCTGAAGAAGAGCGGCGTCAAGCTGCTCAAGCTGAGCCCGGGCACCGTCAAGGGCCGGGTCGCAAAGCTGCCGATCAGCGGGGGCTCGCTCGATCCCACCACGGGCCAGGGAATCGTCGAACACAGCGGTGGAATCAAGTTCAAGGCCGGCAAGAAGAATGCTCCGGTCAACACGCTCGTGCTCGACACGACGACGAGCTCGCTGACCGCGAAGGTCGCCGGCAAGCGCATGAAGTTCGCCTCCGTGAAGGGCGTGACGGTCGCCCGCAACGGCTTCGGTGCCAACGTCAGCATCGCCTCGCTGAAGCTGACCGGCAAGGCCGCCAAGCAGTTGAACAAGAAGCTCGGCTTGACGGGCCACAAAAAAAGCAAAGCGAAAGGCCACAAACGGGCCAGCAAGGTCATCAAGCCGCCGTTCAAGGGCAATCAAGTGCTCGGCGCTTCGATCAGTGAAACGCAGCCGAAGACGGTTGCGGTGTTGCCGGGTGGCAACGCAACGCTGGCGCTAAGCGCCTCAGCACTGCAAAAGCTCAGGAACGTGGGGCCGCATGCACCCGGCGAAGAAGGCCCATTTGCGGTGAAACTCTCGACGGTCGCGCCGACGACCATCGTCAGCGCCGGTCCTCCGCCAACTCTTGCGTTCCCGATCAGCGGCGGCTCGATAGCGCCGAATGCCTCCTTGGGCATCCTGCAAACCTCCGGCGGCCTGAAACTGGTTCAGAGCCTCGAAGCAGCCCCGCCTCCAGGGACCAGGGGTGTCACCACCCTGACGATGGGCAATATCTGGGTCGACTTGGGCGCGAAGACCGCCACGGTCGAAGTGACGATCGAAAATCCGAAAACCCCAGAAGCGAACCTGGGCAACCTGGGACGGTCCTCGATCGCCGACATCCAGCTGACCGGGGCGACGATCACCTCTGACCCCGTCACTCGCACCGTGAGTGTCCAGAACGCATCGGCGACGCTGCAGGAAGTGACGGCGACGACGCTGAACTCGGTTTTCATCACGCCGATCGAAAAAGCCACCGGGGCACCGCAGGAAAAGTTCGCCGCGGGAGATCCGCTCGGCGTCTTCTCCTTCACGGCGCAGACGCAGTAGCGCATACCGATCTGGCTCGGAGAGAGGGCGGCCACGGCCGTCCTCTCTCTTTGCGATCCCGCTTGTGATCTAATTTGCTCAATTGTTTGAGTTGCATTTGCGTATTCCCTTCTGTACCTTGAGCCGTACCGGACTGGCGCTCAGCGCGTTACCGGAGTCGTGGACTCAAGTGCGCATGGCGCCGAGCCATGCTGGAGGGGAAGGGGAGTAGGGAGATGTCGGAGCTGGCCAGTCGCAAGCCGCCGCAGTTGCTCTCGCCGTTCTGGCCGCTCGACGACCAGCACGGCGTCGGCCACGTGCGCCTCGAGGGCGAGCCGCCGGCCAACGCCGCGCAGGCGATGCCGCTGCTGCTCAAGCTCGCCGCACAGAGCGAAGCGATGAGGAGCCTGCAGAGCGCCGAGGGTGAGGTCCTTTCCGAGAATGCCGCCTCGGCCCTGCGCGGCGAGATGGCGGAAGCGATGCGCGAGCTGGCCGAGCTCGTCGACAAAGACAGCGCCGACGTGATCCGCACGCGCGCAAAGGGCCTCGCCGGGGGGATCGAGCACCGCGAGATGACCCTCGAGATCGCCCGCAGCGGTCCACCGCCCGCCCTGGAGATCGTCTGCGGGCCGCTCTGCACCTGGCGGATGAAGACGCGTGTCGGACTGCACTCCTTCCTCGCCGCCGCCCGCGACGAGCGCCAGCAGAAGCTGCTCGACGAACTCGACGACTCGCTCGAGCGGGCCCTGGCGTCGGTCGAAGCCGAAATTGGCGCGAGCGGGATGAGTGTGCCCTTCAAGCTGCCGATGAACGTCACCAACCTGCTGATCTCAGCGGGTGAGGCGGCCGGCCACCCCAAGCACTTCGCATACTTCATGCCCGAGGACGAATGGGTCGACGGGCTGCCGATCGAAGAACAGCGCACCCTCTACATGCGCAACGTGCACCTCGCGCGCTACACGGAGATCACGATCCCCCTCGCCGAAACGCTGCTGAGCGGGCCGATGCGTGCGGCCGAGGTGCCGATCGAGGAGACGTTGATGCCGTGGATCCGCGGTCACGACCACGGACACAACGTCGTCGTGCCGTCCACCTGCTACGACGAGTGGATGGAGACGCTCGGGATCGAGCCGTTCATGGCGCTGCAGGAGGCGATCGCCGATGTCTACGGCTTCCTGATGACGATCTCCGACGCCTGGCTTGGGATCACCGGGGTCAGCCGCCTCGACATGTGCGCCACGCACATTGCCGAGCTGCTGCACTACCTTCGCCGCGGGCCCCAGTACTTCGGCGACCCGGGCGCCGCCTACGTCGAACTCAGCTTCCTCGCCGAGAACGGCTTTGTAGAGATAGATGAGGCCGGCAGGATCAGCTGGAACGAGGAGGATTTCTGCCGCGGCATGGCGGCCCTCGCCAACGCCCTCACCGAATCGACCGTGGGCGCCCCCGACGAGCAGGGCTCCCAAGCGTTCCTCGCCCGCTACGGCTGGCCCACCGAGACGGCGGCGAAGCGGACCCTCGACGCGATGCGCGCCGAGCTCACCAACGTCCCCACCTCGATCGCCTTCTATCGCAGCAGCGACGTCACCGCAGCAGAGAACGTCCCAGTACCCGCTTAGTCCGAAACGCCCAAGAGACTGTCGACCCCGGCCTTGTCGATCGTCATCTGCAGCCCCTCGCGCAATTCGATCTTCGGCTCCCAGCCGAGCAGGTCGCGGGCCTTGCCGATGTCGGGCTGGCGCTGCTGGGGGTCGTCTGTCGGCAGCGGCTCGAAGACGATCTCCGATTTCGAGCCGGTCACGTCGATCACGGTTTTCGCCAGTTCGAGCAGAGTGAACTCGTTCGGGTTGCCGATGTTGACGGGCGAGTGCACGTCGGACTCGGCGAGCGCGACGATGCCGCGGATCAGGTCGTCGACGTAACAGAAGCTGCGCGTCTGCTCGCCCTCTCCGAACACTGTCAGCGGCCGGTCCTCCAGCGCCTGGCGGAAGAAGGTCGGGATCGCGCGGCCGTCGTGGGCGCGCATGCGCGGGCCGTAGGTGTTGAAGATGCGGACGATCGAGGTGTCGACCCCCTGCTGGCGGTGGTAGGCCATCGTCATCGCCTCGGCGTAGCGCTTGGCCTCGTCGTAGACGCCCCGCGGCCCGATCGGGTTGACGTGCCCCCAGTAGTCCTCGGTTTGGGGGTGGACCTTGGGATCGCCGTAGACCTCGCTGGTCGAGGCGATCAGGAAGCGGGCGCGCTTGAACTTGGCGACGCCGAGCATGTGGTGGGTGCCGTGCGAACCGACCTTGAGCGTGTGCAGCGGCAGCCGCAGGTAGTCGATCGGGCTCGCCGGCGAGGCGAGGTGGTAGACGAAGTCGACGTCCTCGGGGATGTCGACGTATTCGATGATGTCGATGTGGCGAAAGTCAAAATCCCCGTCGCGAATGTGCTCGATGTTCTGCAGCGAGCCGGTCTCGAGGTTGTCGATGCAGATCACCCTGTGCCCCTCGCCGAGGAGGTGCTCGCAGAGGTGGGAGCCGAGAAAGCCGGCGCCGCCGGTGACCACGCAGGTGCTCATCGCCGCGGATGCTATCGGCCGCCAGCCGCGACCGGCTTGCCCACCCGATCCATGCAATTTGCGAGTTAACTCACCGGTCACCCGTCCAGAAGGGGGGAGAGACCGCCGCCGTCCCTGCATTGCCTTGGCATGTTTCGCCCAGGATTCTGAATCGGTGGGGGCGCAGTGGAACGCGAGGGACGGCAATCGAGGGCGGCAGGGGCAGGGCGACTCGACCTGCCCAGCTCACGGCGCCCGGAAAGCGACGCCGCACGCAAGCGGGCGGCGGTGGAAATGATCGCGGAGCACGGAGCTTCGCTGAGGCGAACCGCGCGGCGCTACTCGCTCGACGCCGAAGACGCGGAGGACGCCTACCAACGTGCCCTGGAGATCGCCCTGACCAAAGCGCCGAGCACCGACTCGCGCGAGCTGATCCGCTGGACCCAGACCGTGACCAAACACGAGGCGCTTGCCGTGCGCCAGGGCCGCGAACGGCTACTGGGACAGGGCGGGCGGGGCGACAACGCCGTCGATCCGGTGGCGATGATCCCCGCCGCGGGCGACGGCCCCGACGAGCAGGCGGAGCGTCGCGAGGCGATGGCGCGCAACAGGGAGGCGCTGCGCGCGCTGAAGCCGGCTGAGCTGCGAGCCTTGAGCCTGCTCGCCGAGGGCTACTCCTACGCCGAGATCGGCGAGCTGACCGGCTTCAGCCAGACCAAAATAAACAGGGTCCTCTCCGAGGGACGGGACCGCTTTCGCAGCCTGGTCTCCAGCAGCGAGGACGGCAGTCGCTGCCGCGATCTGCGCCCCCTGCTCTCGGCCTTCTGCGACGCCGAAGTGAGCTCGAGCGAGGCCGAAACGGTGCGCGAGCACCTCCGTGCCTGCGCCCACTGCCGCTCGACCATGCGGACCTACCGAGCCGCGCCGCGGATCGCGATCGCCCTGGCACCGGTTCTGCCTCCGTCCGGCTCGCTGCTGGAGCGAGCGCGAGAGCTGATCGACAATCTTGGCTCACGGCTGCCGGGAATGGGCGCCGGCGACTCGGCAACCCAGATCGCGGCAGCCGGCGGCTCAAAGGGCGTGGGCATGGTCGGCATCGCAAAGCTGTTGGCGCTTTGCGCCGGAGGCACAGCTGCCTGCGTGGCGACGGGGATGCTGCCGGCTCCGGACCTGGCGCCGCAGCACTCCCGGGTGCCGACGATCGAGCGGAGCGTGGTGAAGCCGGTCGCGGGCGGCCCAGACGAGACAGCGCAGTACGAATCCGCACCAGCGCCGCCACCCGAACCGCAACCCAAGGCAGAGGAAGCGACTGAGGCGCAGAGCACCGACGCCGAAGCGAGCGAAACGACGGCCGGCGCGATCGAATACGAACCGGCGCCTGCGCCTCCACCGCTGCCCGCTCCGGCTCCGGCAGTTGCCCCGACCGGCGGCAGCGCTGACTCGGCTTCCTCGAGCGGCTCGGCGGCCGGGGAGTTCGGGCCATGAAAGCGTGGGCCAAGCGCGGTGCGGCGCTTTTCGCGCGGACCACGGGGATCACGCGTTGGGCCGCGGCGCTCGTGAGCCTCTCCGTGCTCGCCTTGGCTGGTCCCCCCGCCGCAGGGGCGGCCTTCCAGCCGCTCGGCCTCAACGTCGACGGCGGGGAGGAGAGCTGGCACGCCAAACGCACCTTCATCCTGCGCTGGAGCAACCCACCTCAACCCGTCGCCGCGGTCCACTACCGCGTCCTCGATCCGGCCGGCCAGGTCGCAATCGACAAGACGACCCTGGACTGGGCGGCGACAGCACTCCAACACCTGAGCGTCCCGCCGACGCCGGGGGCATACACGGCCGAGGTCTGGCTGGAGGATGCCGATGGACGCGAGGGAACCCCGGTCGCCGTGACGCTGCGCTTCGACAACGTCAGCCCCGGCCGGGTCGAACCGCCGCCCCTCTCCGGCTGGATCGGGCGCACCGCCTTTCCGTACACGCTCCACCTCGGCCACCCCGGCGGGGTGGCACCGCTCTCCGGCATCCGCGGCTACGCGGCCTCAGTCGACGGGAACGCCGGCGGCGGCGTCTGCACGGCGACGGGGGCCTGCGACGACGCCCAGTTCGAACTGCAGGGCGGCGTCGACGCGGACTCGTTGACGATCGCCGAGCTGCCGGAGGGGACGAACTACCTCCACGCGGTCGCGGTCTCTGGCTCGGGAACCCGTTCGGCGATCCCGGCGACCTCCGCTCTGCACGTCGACAAGACCGATCCGGAGATGCGGCTGGCGGGCAATCAGGCCGGCTGGTCGAACCGGCCGCTGACACTGACCGCGAGCGCGAGCGACAGCGGCTCCGGGATGGTTCCAACGGGGGAAGGCGTCACTCCCTTCACCGCGATCCGCATTGACGGCGGCGCCCCGGCGATTGCGACGGGCGACGCGGTCACGACCACAGTGATCGCCTCCGGCATCCATACGGTCTCCTACTACGCGCGCGACCTGGGGGGCAACGTCGCCGACGGCGGCACCTCACACGGGCAGTCGAACCACGCGCCGGCCACGGCCACGGCGAGGATCGACCGCGAGCCACCGCGGCTCGCATTCGCGGGCGGCCAGGATCCGCTCGATCCGGAGCGGATCGAGGCTCGCGCCTCGGACGCGCTCTCGGGCCTTGATCCCAGACGCGGCTCGATCGCGGTCCGTCGAGTCGGGGCCGGCGAGCCCTTCGTCGAGCTGCGCACCGAGCTGTCGGGAGCGCTGCTGAGGGCGCACTGGGATTCCGAAGCGCTGCCGCCGGGCGAGTACGAGTTCCGCGCCACGGCCTACGACCAGGCGGGGAACGCCGCGTCCAGCACGAGTCGCGTCGACGGCTCGGCGATGCGACTCGGCAACCCACTCAAAGTCAGGACCATGCTGCTCAGCGACTTCGTCTCGCGCACGCTCCCCTACGGGCGCGCTGCGACATTCAGCGGACATCTGCTGTCGGGCCGCCGAGCTCCGCTGGCCGGCGTGCCCGTGCGGGTGATCGAGCGCTTCGACCCCGGCGCCGTTCCGCGCGAACGCGTATCGATCGTCCGCACCGACGGCGATGGCGCTTTCGGTCTCCGTCTCAGCCGAGGCCCAAGCCGCCAGATCCTCGCGGTGGCGCCTCCGACGGCGACGCTGCGGGAAGCCAGCAGCCAGCCGCTGCGGCTTGGGGTGCGCAGCGGAGTGCGCCTGCGGTCCTCCTCCAAGGTCGCCACGGTCGGTGGTCGGCCGATCGTCTTCCGCGGCAAGGTGGCCGACGCGGGCGCGGCGATCCCCGACGAGGGCAAGACGGTGCAGCTGCAGTTCCGACTGCCGGGCTTGCCCTGGAGCGAGTTCCGCACGATCAAGACCGATCCACGGGGGCGCTTTCGCTACCCATATCGCTTCGCCGACGACGACAGCCGCGGCGTGCGATTCCAGTTCCGCGCCTACGCACCGGCGCAAACCGGCTGGCCCTTCGAGCCAGCCGGTTCACCACCGATGTCGATTACCGGCGTCTAAGGCGCTTTAGACAGGGAGAAGCTCAACCGCCTTGCGTACTCGCTGCTCGAGCTCGTTGCGGTTGCGCTTGATCGTCGTCTCGACCGTGCGCTGGTGCTTGCGGGCCTCGCGCTCGACCCTGTTGCGGGTCTTGCGAGCCTCGGTCGTCGCCTTGCGGCGGGCGGTTGCGCCCCGGCGCTCGGTGCGCTTGACCCGGCGGCGAAGCTCGCTGCGGTAGGACTTGAGCTGTTTTTCGGCGGCGGAGCGAGCGGTGAACGGCTCGACCAGCTCGGTGACGCGATCGGTGACGGAGAGGACGGCGCCGACGGGGATGTCGACCGCGGTCTCGGCGACGGTGCGGGCCTGGTTTTTCTGCGAGGCCGATGCTTTGGTGGTGCGTTTTGCCTGCGCTTTGGGCGCGGTTCCGTTGCTGCTCTTACTGCCTTTGGTCTGCGTTGCCATGAACGATTGAGTCCCTTCTTAAGCGGATTTCCTGCCTGGGGTTCGCGAGTGTAGCGAACATACGTTCCAACGAACACCTGTTCTTAAACCCAGATGTCGCGGTGGTTACTGGGCCGTGCGGGCAATCGCCAGCCCCCGCTCGCCCGCGGCAGCGGCGATCGGGTAGCGGGCGTCGAGGCCAAGCGGGGCCTCATCCAGGGCGAGGTCGCCGAAGGCCACCCGGCCGCCGGCCTCGCGCACGATCAGTTGGGCCGCGGCGGCGTCGACCGAGCGGCAGGGACGCAGGCTGAGCATCGCGTCGAGTCGACCGGCGCCGACGTAGGCTGCCGTGATCGCGATCGAGCCGACGACTCGCAGGCGGTAGACCTTGCCGGCGAGCGCCTGCAGCGCGGGAAGGGCCCACTCCGGCTCGGCCGCCTCGAGCCCGAGCAACTCGAGCTTGTCGGCGTCGGCGGCAACCGTGATTCGCTCGCCGCCGAGCGTTGCACCGCCGCCGCGGCGGGCGGCGAACTCCTCGCCGGCACCGAAGTCGAAGACGTAGCCGAGCTCGACCTCGGCCATCGAGTCCCCCGAGGCGACCGCGATGCTGAGGCTGTGGGAAGGCAACGTGCGACGGGCGTTGAGCGAGCCGTCGATCGGGTCGATCACGACCCGCACCGGCCCCCCGGCGCCGAAGTCGACCTCGCCACGCTCCTCGGAGACGGCGACGAAGGAGGCGCCCTGCGCGGCCAGGCCCTCCAGCTCGGCGAAGACCGCGTCCTCGCAGCGGCGGTCGATCGCAAGCGTGCGATCGCCCCCCTCGCCGACCCCCTCGTAGACGGTGCGGGCCTCGACTCCCCGCACCTCGTCGAAGATCGCCCGCTGCGCCGCCACGGCGCGCCGACAGATTCCCAGCCAGTCTGCGGAAAAAACGTCCACCGAGGCCATCCTATGGAGGCCGTGCACTCGCTAGCGTTGGAGCATGCTCGCTCTCGCCGAGGAACAGGAACGCGCGGTCCGCCATGGCGACGGCCCGCTGCTGCTGCTCGGCGTCGCCGGAACGGGCAAGACGGAGGCGCTGGCGCGCCGCCTGGCGCGCCTCGCCGCCGAGGGTGTCGAGCCCGAGCGGATCCTCGTCCTCGCCGCGAACCGACCCACGGCGCGGCGCCTGCGCGAGCGGGTCGAGAGCCTGCTCCAGAGCCCCTACGAGGAGCTCTGGATCGATACCTGGCAGGCCCTCGTCGAGCGACTCCTGCGCGAGCATTCAACCGCCGCCGGGCTCGACCCCTTCTTCGACGTTCTCGGCCCCGCCGAGCGCCTGGCGATGCTGCTCAACCGCTTCGACGACCTGCCGCTCCGCAATCACGAGATCCGCGGCAACCCCGCCGGCCTGCTCGCCAGGCTCCTGGCCCAGGTCGACGAGCTGAAGGCCGGCTCCGAGCCGCCCGAGCCCGAACTCGCCGAGTTCTGCGCCGCCCACGATCGGATCCTCGCCGAGTCGGGCAACCTCGACGAAGGGGACGTCTTCCTCGTCCTCAACAAGCTCCTGCACGAGCGGCCCGACGTCGGCACCGAGATCGCGACCCGCTTTGCCTACGTAATGGTCGACGAGTACGAGGACACGACATCAGCCCAGCGCTCGATCCTTCTCAAGCTCGCGGCAGAGAACCCGAACCACCTCTACGCGGAAAACGCCTCTTCTGCGCGACAGGACCCGCAGCCGAGCGCAATAGTCCTTGAGAAGGTGTTTCGCGAACCGAAGGTGCGCCTATGGCGCTGCACCAACGAGCGAGCGCAGGCGCAGGCCGTCGCACGTGAGGTTGAGCACCTGCTCGTCGGCGGAACGTCTCCCCGGGAGATCTGCGTGCTGGTTGACGATCCTGTGGCAAGTGGCGGCATCGTTGCGGCGGCGATGGAGGAGCGTGGAATTTCCTTCCACCTCGCGGGTCCCGCCGCCCTCTTTCAGCGACCCGAGGTGCGCGACGCGATCGCCTGGCTGCGCGTGCTGGCCGACCCCGAAGACTCGGCGGCGGCGGCTCGGGCGCTGACCCGGCCGCCGGTGGAGCTGCGCCCGGCCGACCTGGCGCGGCTGACGACGATCTCCCGTCGTCGCAAGGTCGACCTGGTCTCCGGTTGTGAGGCGGCGCTGGAAAGCCCGCAGATCCCGCCCGAGGGGCGGGAGCGGATCCAGTCCTTCCTCAAGCTCTACGGCGAAGCGGCGGCGGCGATGGAGGAACGGCGCGCCGACGTCTTCGTCCGGCGACTGATCGAGCGGGTCGGGCTGCGCCGCCAGCGGCTGTTCGCGGCCGAGCCGGAGGTGGCGGAGCGGCTGCTGGGACTGTCGCGGCTGGCGGAGCTCGCGACCGCCTGGGCGAGGCGGGAACCGCACGGCTCGACCCGCGATTTCGTCCGCTACCTGAGCGCCGTCGCCGAGGCGGGGGTCGAGCCGGCGGGAGGGGAGGAGCCGGCCTCGCCGGGGTCCGTGCGGGGCCTGGCGCGTGCCGCGGCAAAGGGGATGGACTTCGACCACGTCTTCCTGCTGGGCGCGGACCGCGACGGCGTTCAGGCCCGCTCGACCCTCGTCCTCTCGCGAGTCGAGAGCGACGGCGACCCCCTCCCCCACGAGTCCGAGGAGCTGCACGAGGAGGAGCTCTTCGGCCCGGCCGAGGGGCTGCACGCGACCTACCGGACCCTGCGCGAGCAGGTCCTCGAGGCGTCCTGGCGGGCCGGCCG
>Ga0190274_10002335_pt1 | contig 11187 bp, 7 predicted proteins | sample Popmic531T_FD_133002 | JGI IMG/M metagenome (GOLD analysis project Ga0190274, IMG submission 133002) | Populus adjacent soil microbial communities from riparian zone of Yellowstone River, Montana, USA - 531 T | ecosystem: Environmental > Terrestrial > Soil > Riparian zone | place: USA: Montana...
CCGAATGCGCAGGTCGCGTTCGTCGAGTTCCACCTCTTCGCCGTTGGCAGACCGCACCATTCCGGTGACGATCGCCCATCCAGCGATGAGCATTCCAAAATGGACGGAAAAGGCCCGCGATGCCGAGTTCGATATCAGATCGGCATACGCACCCAGCTCGGGCAGGTCGACGATGAAATTCACCCAGAGGCATGCGATCAGCGTGATGAACGCAACCGACACCCAGGCCTGGCGTTCGGCGAGCGGTGCGTCGGCCTGAAACACGGCGTCCGAGTGCTTCGACAGGTGAATGGCGAATAGCAGCAACGCGGCGTACAGGACCGCAGAGCCGACGTGGCCAATATCGACCCCCAGCCACAGGTCAGGGGCCAGGAACATGCCAGCCGCTCCTGATGCGGCGAGAGCGAGGAGCAAAAAGCTTCGGCGGTAAAGGGCTGTCATTGCGAGCGTCCTGGTAACCTGATGTCCGGTATACCTTACATCTCGCCGCGGAAATGTCAACTATTCTTTACATACCTCATTCTTCTTATAGGCGCTCGCCCCGCAGGAATGGGCACACATCGAGGTCGATATTTCCGCCGGAGATCACGAGGCCAACCCGCTCGCCGGGGCGACCGAGCTTGGCGGCCAGAACCGCAGCCACGGCGACCGCCGATGAGGGCTCGATCAGCAGCTTGAAGTCGGTGAGCACGATGCGCATCGCCTCGACGATCTGCGCCTCGCTGACGGTGACGACATCGTCCACCCACCGGCGCAGCAGCTCGAAGTTGCGTACGCCGATCGAACCGCGAAGTCCGTCGGCAATGGTTTTCGGCGCCACCACCGCACGGCGTTCGCCGCTGCGGAAAGACTGGAACGCATCGTCGGCCTGCTCCGGTTCCGCGCCGATCACCCGAATCGCCGGCCTCATGGCTTTGGCTGCGAGCGCCGTTCCGCTGATCAGCCCACCACCGCCGACCGGCGTGCCGATCGCATCGAGCGACGGAATTTCTGCGAGCAGCTCGAGCGCCGCTGTGCCCTGCCCCGCAATGATTCGCTCATCGTCGAATGGATGCACGAGTTCGCCGGGTTCCGTGGCGAGAATTTCGGCGAGCCGCTTTTCGCGCGCCGGCAGTCCCGGCTCACACAGCTCCACGCGCGCGCCCGTGGATTGGATCGCGGCGATCTTCGAACGCGCGGAATCCCTGGGAACCACGACGATCGCGCGCATGCCGCGCGCGCGCGCCGCCAGCGCCAGCGCGTTGCCATGATTCCCGGAAGAATGGGTGACCACCACGGGTGTGCGCGCCGGATCGAGCTGCAACAGCACGTTCATGGCGCCGCGATATTTGAATGCGCCACCGGTCTGCAGGTTCTCGCACTTGAAGAAGACCTGGGCGTTCACGCGCGCATCGAATGCCGCCGAACGCATGACGGGTGTGCGGATCACGTGCGGCCCGATGCGCGCCGCCGCCGCAACCACATCGGAGAACTCCGGCAGCTTCACGGTCACGAGAGTGACCAGCGCTCCGCGAACAGGTGCTCCCGGTAGTACGCCAGCTCGCGAATCGATTCCTGGATATCAGCGAGCGCCTTGTGCTCACCCTGCTTGGAAAAACCCGGGACGATCGACGGTGCCCAGCGACGCGCCAGCTCCTTGAGCGTGCTCACGTCGAGGTTGCGGTAATGAAAGAATTTCTCGAGCGTCGGCATGTGCCGCGCGAGGAAGCGCCGGTCCTGGCAGATGCTGTTGCCGCACATCGGCGAGGAATTCGCCTCGACCAGCACCTTGAGCGTTTCGAGCGTGCGTTTTTCCGCGCTCGCCATGGTGTAGGTGCTGGCGCGCACGCGGTCGATGAGGCCGGACGCGCCGTGCGTGCGCTTGTTCCATTCATCCATGGCGTCCAGCACTTCGGGAGGCTGGTGAATGGCGATGACGGGTCCTTCGGCGACGGTGTTGAGATCAACGTCGGTGACGATGGTTGCCATCTCGATGATCACGTCGGTGTCGGGCTTGAGACCCGTCATCTCGAGATCTATCCAGATCAGATAGTCGCTGCTCAGCATAAAGAATGACGCGATACTACACGAATGACCGATGCCGCCACCGCCGACAAATTCGATGCCGAAGTCATCGCGGCTTATGGTCGCCACCTGCTGGTGCGGGCCGGTGAGCAGCAGTTGCGGGCCAGGCCCGCGGGCCGCCGCCTGATCATCGTCTGCGGCGATCGCGTCCGCTGCGAAGTCGACCGCGCGCACGACGAAGTGCTGGCCGTCGAGGTGCTGCCGCGCAAAACCCTGCTGGCGCGCGCCAATCTGCGCGGTGAAAGCGAGCCGGTGGTCGCGAACATCACCCAGCTGGTGGTCGTCGTGGCGCCCGTCCCGCAGCCCGATTTCTTCATCGTCGACCGCTACCTGTGCGCGGCGACGGCCGCCGGCATCCGGGGTGCCGTGGCGATCAACAAGTCCGACCTCGAAGCTAACAAGATCGCCCGGGAAGAGATCGACGCGCTCGCGGCTGCGGGTTACGCCCGCATCACATGTTCCGCGGTCGACGGACACGGCCTCGCCGAGTTGCGTACCCTCCTGTCGGGCGCGGTCAGCGTTCTCGTCGGACAGTCCGGCGTCGGCAAATCTTCGCTGGTGAACGCACTGCTGCCGAAATCGCAGATCGAAACGGGTGGCCTGATGCGCGAGGAAGAAGGCCGGCATACCACCACCGCTTCGCGGTCCTATCCGCTCGATTCCGGTGGCTCGCTCATCGATTCTCCAGGCGTGCGCGATTTCGCGCCGGCCATCGAGCAACTGGATGGAGAGACGCTCGGGTTTCCGGAAGTCGACCGGCGTGCGCGCAACTGCAAGTTCCAGGACTGCCGGCACATGCAGGAGCCCTCATGCGCGATCATCGCCGCGGTGGAAGCCGGCGAATTTTCCGCGCGCCGCTATGAGAGTTACCGACGGCTGCGCCGCCGCTATTCCGACCTGATCGAAGCGCGCGGACCGGCGCAACGCAATCGGCGCTGACCGACGCCGCGAGGGATGGTCCGCGGGGAATGGGCTCGTGTATGTTAACGCTACCGCGCGCGGGACGAGGGGGTGCCATCCGGCGGCCACCCGTGCACGAGGAGCCACCGAATGATTCTTGCGTCTTGCGTCGCATCGCTGTGCCTGACTGCCACCGCGGCGCTCGCCGCCGATCCCGTCTACCAGGATCTCGACCACAGCTTCGAAGAACGCGCCGCCGACCTCGTCTCGCGCATGACGCTCGAAGAGAAAGTGGCGCAGTTGCAGAACGATGCGCCCGCAATTCCGCGCCTGGGGCTACCGGCTTACGAGTGGTGGAACGAAGCGCTGCATGGCGTCGCGCGCGCCGGCGCGGCCACCGTATTTCCACAGGCCATCGGTCTCGCGGCGACGTTCGACGTGCCACTCATGACCGAGGTGGCTACCGCGATCAGCGACGAAGCGCGCGCCAAGCACCATGAATTCGCGAACCGTGGCCAGCGCAAGCGTTACCAGGGCCTCACCTTCTGGTCGCCCAACATCAATATCTTCCGCGATCCGCGCTGGGGCCGCGGGCAGGAAACCTATGGCGAGGATCCCTACCTCACCGCGAGGATGGGCGTGGCCTTCGTCAAGGCGATGCAGGGCGACGACCCGAAGTACCGCAAGGTCGACGCCACTGCCAAGCACTTCGCGGTGCACAGCGGACCGGAACACAATCGCCACGTCTTCGACGTCCACCCGAGCGAGCGCGATTTGTGGGAAACCTATCTACCGGCCTTCCGCGCGCTGGTACAGGAAGGCCATGTGGCATCGGTCATGGGTGCCTACAACCGCGTGAACGGAGAATCGGCGTCGGGCAGCCCTCGCCTGCTCACCGACATCCTGCGCAGGCAGTGGGGCTTCAAGGGCTACGTGGTCTCGGACTGCGATTCGGTCGATGACATCTGGAAGTATCACAAGATCGTCGCGACTCCCGAGGAAGCCGCCGCGCTTGCCGTAAAAACCGGCGACGAGGTGAACTGCGGCCGAACCTACGGCGCGCTGTTCAATGCCGTTCACAAGGGCCTCATCACCGAAGCGGAGATCGACGTCGCGCTGCAGCGCGCCTTTCTCACGCGCTTCCAGCTCGGCATGTTCGACCCGGCTGAAAAAGTGCGCTGGGCGCAGATCCCATACAAGGTGAACCAGTCGCCGGCGCACGATGCACTGGCACACAAGGCGGCGCGTGAATCGATCGTGCTGCTCAAGAACAACGGCCTGCTGCCACTCGACCGCAAGAAACTGAAAACGATCGCGGTCGTCGGCCCTACGGCCGATGAGATCATGTCATTGCTCGGCAACTACTACGGCACGCCTGCCGCGCCTGTGACCATCCTGCAGGGCATTCGCGAAGCGGCAGGGCCTGCCGTCAAGGTGGTCCATTCACGCGGCGCCGACCTGGTCGAAGGCCGCGCTGAACCGCGCGCAGCGCCGCTCATCGAGCCGGCGTACCTGCGGCCCGAAGCCGGCGCCACGCAACAGGGATTGAAAGGCGAGTACTTCCGCGGCAAGGATTTCGCAGGCAAACCGGTACTGACGCGTCTCGATCCGCGCGTGGCGTTCCGTTGGGATCGCGGGGCGCCCACCGACACCATGGTTGCGCAAGGCGAGCTCACGCAGGATGCGGCGCTCGCTTCGGACGATTACTCGATCCGCTGGACGGGCAAACTACTGCCCCCGGCCACAGGCAGGTATGAGCTGGTGGTGGGCGCCAACGACGGCTTCCGCCTCTTCGTCGACGGCAAGTTGATCACCGACGGCTGGGAGCCGAATCAGCGCGTCACCAGCAAGAGCGCATTCGTCGACCTCGAGGGCGGCAAGAGTTACGACCTCAGGCTCGAATACTTCGAAGCGGATCGCGACGCCGAAGTGCGCCTGGCGTGGCGCCTGCCTGGAGCCAAGCCGCCGCTTGAAGAAGCGCTGGATGCGGCCAGGGCCGCCGACGTGGTGGTGTTTGTCGGAGGCCTCACGGGCGACGTGGAAGGCGAGGAAATGCGCGTGAACTTCCCGGGCTTTTCCGGCGGCGATCGCACCAACCTGCTGTTGCCACAAAGCCAGCAGACGCTGCTCGATGCCCTCCAGGCCACGGGCAAGCCGGTGATCCTCGTGCTCACCGCCGGCTCCGCCATGGCGGTCGACCGCGAGCAAGCCAAACTACCCGCCATCCTCATGGCGTGGTACCCGGGCCAGCGCGGCGGCAGCGCCGTCGCCGACATCCTGTTCGGCGTCACGAATCCGGGCGGCCGCCTGCCCGTCACCTTCTACAAGGCTGACGAGAAACTTCCCGACTTCGAGGACTACAGCATGAGGAACCGGACCTACCGGTACTTCGCGGGACAGCCGCTGTATCCCTTCGGCCATGGACTGTCATACACCCGCTTCGAATATTCGGGTCTGACGCTCGACCAGACCGCAGTGGCGGCGGACGGCACCGTGCAGGCCACCGTCACGGTGAAGAACGTCGGCAAGCGCGCCGGCGACGAGGTCGTGCAGATGTATCTCGAGCCGCTCGATCCCAGGCGTGTCCGCGCGCGCAAGGAACTGCGCGGCATCGAGCGGGTGACGCTCGAACCCGGGCAGTCTCGCCGCGTATCGTTCACCGTGAAACCGGATCGCGACCTGACTATCTACGACGACGCCAGGAAGGCTTATGCGGTCGACCCGGGCCGCTTCGAGGTGCAGATTGGCGCCTCGAGCGCCGACATCCGCGCGAAAGCCATCATGACCGTGACGAACTGACCGCCTCGATCAGAACTCGGTCCACTCGGTATCCCCGCCTGCGGCCTTGCGCAGGGGCGCAGCCGCCTTCGGCTGGGCATCGCGCGGCGCCTTGGGTTTGGCAACCGCGCGCGGCGTACCCGCACGCCGCTGTATTTCGTTGGCTACCGTCGCTCCGCGCACGACCTTGAACTGCGACATGCCGTCGAGCAATCCGCGCGACTGCTCCTTCAGCGACTCGGCGGCGGAAGCGGCTTCTTCGACGAGCGCCGCATTCTGCTGAGTCAGGCTGTCCATCTGCATGATCGCCTTGTTCACCAGTTCGATGCCGCTCGACTGTTCCTGGCTGGCCGCGCTGATCTCGGCGACGATGTCCGATACCTTCTTGATGGCGTTGACGATGCCGCCCAGCGTGGCGCCCGACCTGTCGACGAGCTTGCTGCCTTCCTCGACCCGCACCACGCTCTCCTGGATCAGTGCCTTGATTTCCTTCGCCGCCCCGGCGCTGCGGCCGGCAAGCGTGCGTACTTCGCTCGCAACCACCGCGAATCCGCGACCCTGCTCGCCCGCGCGCGCGGCTTCCACCGCGGCGTTCAACGCCAGCAGGTTGGTCTGGAATGCGATCTCATCGATGACGCTCAGGATGTCGGCAATCTTCTTGCTCGATGCGTTGATGCCCTGCATCGCGACCACCGCGTTCGAGACCACCACGCCGCCCTGCTCGGCTTCCTGGCGCGCGGCTCGCGCCAGCTGGTTGGCTTGTGAGGCGTTGTCGGCGTTGTGTTTCACCGTGCTGGTCATTTCTTCCATGCTCGAAGCGGTCTCCTCCAGCGAGGAAGACTGCTGCTCGGTGCGGGCGCTGAGATCGGCGTTGCCCCTGGCGATCTCGTCGGAGCCTGCGGCTACCGACTGCGCTGCCAGCGTGATCTGCTGCACCACGCCCATCATCGATTCCATGAGCTCGTTGATGCCGTTCGAAAGTTGTTCGAATACACCCGACTTGCCGGCAACGTCGATGCGCGCCGTCAGGTCCTGATTCTTGCCGGCTTCGACGACTGCACTGACCTCGGCAACGACAGCCGACATGTTGGTCAGGATGCCGTTCATGCCATCGGCGAGCGTCGCGAAGAACCCGTCCTTGCCATCCTTGCGTATGCGCATGGACAGATCGCCGGCAGAAGCGGCCACGACGATGTTCGCGATTTCCTCTTCCACCGCCACTTCCTGCGTACGGTCTATCCACTCGGCCACGGTTCCAAGCCACTGGCCCTGGTCGTCGATCACCGGGCTGGTGCTGACGCGGAATGTGCGGCTGCCGATTTTGACCTGCGTCTGATTCGCGGCGCGCGAATCGACTGCACCACTGCCCTGAAGGTCCATCGGCGTGCCGAGGAGATTGTCGGCATCGAAACCCGGACGCTGGCGGCGGAAGTCCGCCGCGCTGGCGCGAAACATCTGCTGAATCGCCTTGTTGAGATAGATGATGCGGTTGTCCTTGTCCGCCAGCAGCACGTTACCCGAGACGCTGTCGAGGCCAACCCTGACGCGCATGCTTTCAGCGGCGACCGCGCGTTCTGTCTCGCGCGCCACGGCTTCGTTTTCGGTGCGCTGCTTCAACTCAGCCTGCATGGCGCCCACGGCACGCAGCACGCGACCGGTTTCGTTGTGACCCTGAACGTCGATGGCGTTGTCGTACTTGCCCGCCGCGATCTTCTCAGCGGTGCTGACCGCCTGTCCCAACGATCGCGAAACACCTCGACCCACGAGCATGCCCAGCCACGCGGCAATCGACATGAACAGCAACATCGAACCGGCTGTTACGCCGATCAGCCAGCGTTTGGTCTGTTCGCGGCCGTGCAGCAGGGCCTCGAGCTTGGGACTGCCGGAGTCGTGCAACAAATCCACCGCGCCGAGAGCGACCAGCGCGGCATCCATGAGTGCGGCGTGATTGGCCGCGGTACCGGCGACGCGCATCGCGCGCACCTTCTCTTCCAGAGCGGCAAGGCCGGCAAGCGTTGCATCACGATCTGCGACCACCGACTTGTAACCGTCGACACCATCGGCCGACGCGTGAATCGCATCTTCGAAATCCGCGCCGATCGCCGCGGTCAGCGCCTCGATATTGCTGGCTGCAAGCGCCAGCCCGTCCGCCGCTTCGTTCGACATCGTGCCGTTCGCGGATGCGTTCGAGTGCGCCAGCGCGCGCATGACTTCCGTTTCGAGGCTCGCGATGCGGCGGAACATCGCATCGACCAGCGGCTGCGTTTCCGCGCCGTTGTCGAGGATGACGCCCGTCTCCACGCCCACGCGGTCGCGCAACTTCAGGGTCAGTACCGCGAGTTTTTCATGTGCGCGGAACCATTCGTCCGGCGATACGCTCTGCGGTGTCAGCGCCTTGACCTCTTCGAATTGCGCTTCAACGGCTTCCCAGAAGGGCTGCAACCGGGGCTGACCGGCGGCGGCCACGGCTTCCCTGATCTCGAAAAACGCTTCCTCGAGTTCGGCGGTATGTTCCGCATAGGCGGCCGCATCCCGCTGGCCGTCGGGTTGCTGGCCGATGATCATGCGGTTCGTCGCGTGCGAAGTGATTTCCTCGAGCGGATGAAAGTTCACGATCGCGCGATATTCTTCGTGCAGATACAGGATTTGTCCGACCTCGCGCGCCACCGCCGAGACGGTCACGACCAGCGCCGGCGCAACCGCCAGGCCGATGAGAATCATGATCACGCGCGAAATGGGCTTGTTCCCCAACCAGCGCTGCATGAAATTTGAAATGCCATCCATCGTCTGCGTCTCCCGATGCGCCACGCAACAGCGCGACGCCTGACAACCTGCAACTGCCGAACAGGCGCACCCCTAATAGAACGGGTAACGACCAGCCGCGCTCTTACCAGTTATCGACTCTGGCATTGAACAGTTGAGGGATTGGTTCACGCTGCGCTGCGTGAGTGAGACAAACATCGACAGAGTCAGACGGAAATTCGGCCTGTCAGCGCGTGGGCGAGCGTGCCGCCATCGACGTATTCGAGTTCGCCGCCGATCGGCACGCCGTGGGCGATGCGGCTGGCGCGGATGCTCCGCTGTGCCGCGCGCTCGCCGAGGAAGTGTGCGGTCGTCTCGCCTTCCACGGTGGGATTCGTGGCCAGGATGACCTCGTGCACTTCACCGGAATCGAGCAGCGCTTCGAATTCGCGCGCACCGATCTGGTCCGGCCCGATGCCGTCGAGCGGCGACAGGTGCCCGTGCAGGACGAAATAGCGCCCGCGGAAGCTGCCGGACTGCTCCACCGCCACCACGTCGGCCGGTGATTCGACGACGCACAACAGCGACGGGTCACGCGCCGGCGCGGCGCAGATGGAACACAGTTCGGTATCGGTGAGCATCCGGCAGCGCTGGCAACGCTTGATGGAAGCGAGGCCCGCCGTCAGCGCATCGGCGAGCGCGCGCGCGCCACCCCGACCACTCTGCAGCAAGTGGAAAGCCATGCGCTGCGCGGTCTTGGGCCCGACGCCGGGCAGCGCGCGCAGCGCGTCGATCAGTTTGGCGAGCGGAGCCGCGTGCTGCATCTATCTATCAGAACGGCAGTTTGAAACCGGGCGGCAACGCCACGCCGGACATCACCGAGGACATGCGCGCCTGGGTCTGCTGCTCGACCTTGTTGACCGCATCATTGACGGCGGCGGCGACCAGATCCTCGAGCATCTCACGATCTTCGGCAGCGACCTGCGGCTCGATCTGCACCCGCTTCACTTCGTGTTTGCCGCTCATGGTCACCTTGACCATGCCGCCACCGGATTCCCCGATGACTTCCATGTTGGCGATCTCGTCCTGGGCCTTCTTCATGTTGGCCTGCAGCGCCATCGCCTGCTTCATCATGTTTCCACCACCACGCATCGTATTTTCCTCCATCTACTCGGTTGGCCGCACCGATTCCGGATGCAGCGTGGCGCCGAAACGCGATTTCATTTCGCGCACCGTTGGGTCGTCTTCGAGCACGCGGCGCGCCGTCTCGAGTGATTCCGCCGAACGCCGTTCGCCGTGCTGCGCGGGAGTCTCGACGGGTGCCGCGCCCTCGGTGAACTCGAGCTTCACGTGCGAGCCGAGATATCTCGCCAGCGCCTGCGTGAGCCGTTCCCTGTTTCCCGCAGTGGCGAGAGTGGCGCCGCCGCGATCGAGCGCAAGTCGCACCGTGGTTCCATTGTGCTCGAGCAGAGCGCAGTTGGTCGCGAGCTGGCGTGCCGCACCGCTGACATCGAGATCGCCGATGACACGCGACCACTGAACCGGGTCGATGGGGCCTGCCGAAGGCGGACGCACGATCGCGGCCGTCGTCGCCGACGGAATCGCGGAAGTCCTGGTGGGCGCCGGCGGACGCGTACCACCGCCGCCAGGAACCGCTGCCACGGCAGCACCACCCGCCGGCCGGAACGCCAGCATGCGCACCAACGTCATTTCGAAGCCGGTGCGCGGATCGGGCGCGAACGGCAGATCGCGCCGGCCAAGAATGGTGGTCTGGTAGTAGAGCTGCACGTCTTCGGCGGAAATTGCCGCCGCCAGTTCTTTTACCAGCGCCGGGTCGAACAATTCATCGCCATCGTATTCCGGCACGAGTTGTTGTAACGCCAGGCGCGTCAGCAGCGCGGCGAGGTCGTCGAGCACCTGCCCGTAGTCCGGCGAGAATTCCTCGAGCGAGCGCGCGGTTTCGATGAGCTGGACTGCATTGCCGGTGGTGAGCGCACGCGCGAGGCGCGCGACGTGGTCGCGATCGATCGTGCCGAGCATGCTGCGCGCGCTCGCCTCGTCGACCTTGCCGCCGGCGAATGCGATGAGCTGATCGAGCAGCGACAACGCATCACGCATGCTGCCGTCGGCAGCCTGCGCGACCAGCTTGAGCGACGGCGCGTCGAAGGAGATCTTCTCGGCCGTCAGCACCTTGTGGAGATGGTCGCTGATGAGCGTGACCGGCAGACGTTTGAGATTGAACTGCAGGCAACGCGACAACACCGTGACCGGCAGTTTCTGCGGATCGGTCGTGGCCAGCAGGAACTTGACGTGCGGCGGCGGCTCTTCGAGCGTCTTGAGCAGCGCGTTGAATGAATGCGTCGACAGCATGTGCACTTCGTCGACCAGGTAGACCTTGTAGCGGCCGCGAGTGGGTGAGTACTGCACGTTCTCGAGCAGTTCGCGCGTGTCATCCACCTTGGTGCGCGACGCGGCATCCACTTCGATGAGGTCGACGAATCGGCCCTCGTCGATTTCCTTGCAGGAAGCGCAGGTGCCGCACGGCGTGGCGGTAACGCCCGTGTCGCAGTTGAGGCACTTCGAGAGGATGCGAGCGATCGTCGTCTTGCCCACGCCACGCGTGCCGGTGAACAGGAAGGCGTGGTGCACGCGGTTTTGCGTCAGCGCATTGCCCAGCGCCTGCCGCACGTGTTCCTGACCAAC
>Ga0190274_10002336_pt1 | contig 11179 bp, 4 predicted proteins | sample Popmic531T_FD_133002 | JGI IMG/M metagenome (GOLD analysis project Ga0190274, IMG submission 133002) | Populus adjacent soil microbial communities from riparian zone of Yellowstone River, Montana, USA - 531 T | ecosystem: Environmental > Terrestrial > Soil > Riparian zone | place: USA: Montana...
CTGGCCTTTGCAGGTAGAACAACTTATCAGGAATTATAAACCTTCTGTATTTATTTGTGGTCATTCACATATTTTAAAAGTAATGCGTGATCCGAAACACAATAATATGCTTTGCATCAATCCCGGGGCTGCAGGCCGAACCGGTTTTCACCAAAAAAGAACCATGGTAAGGATGGAAATTATTAAAGGCAAAATCACTTTGCTTGAAGTCATTGAACTTGGTGACAAATGAAAAAAAAGTGACGAGTGGCGAGTGACGCGTAACGAGTAAAAAGTAAAAAGTAAAAAGTGACAAGTTGTGTGCGTGGAGGGGGGGGATGACCGTTGACCGATGACCCGGAAGCAGAAACTTCAGGGATTTAATTTAAGAATGAAATTTCACTTTTAAATGAGAACTCAGAATCATAATCATTTATCAACCTTCCTGAAGTTACGCTTCCGGGCAGGCTAATGACTTTTGACCTATCTGATTCTATCTGCTGCACGTACCAGCATATCATCTTTACGAATGAAACGGCGGGCGGCCATGAATAAAAGCACTTGTGCTGCTACAAGATAAACACCTGCCAGGTAGTGAGGTTTGAGCGAAGTCAATCCCATGTTTTCGGAATAATAAAAAATCAAAATCAATTGCACAGCTGCAAGTAATCCGCCTAACATGCAAAGCTTGATTTGTAATTGCCTTTTTTTGTAAATGAAAATCGTGTATGCGGCGAGTGCCAATAAAAGCAGGTTCACAATAAGTATCATGAAAGTTTTTAGAACTATTTGAGGTGCTTCCGAACCATTAACTAATGTAATTCCGGTTACTGTGAGTGTGTGCAAAGTGGCGGTTCCTGTTGTGCTGTCGACAACGGATTTCTCACTCAATGGCATAAAAAACAAGGATGCTGACATTAACACTACACCGAGCAGGAATAAAGATTGAATGCGTTGAATCATTTTGGGGTGGGAATTGGTTTCCAAAGATAGTATGTACCTTATTATATTGCATGGCTTTGAAACTAAAACGGGATACAATCGTTAAAAAGAAAGAAAATTCACAATAATATTTGGTGGATCGAAGTTAAACTGTTATTATTGCAGTGTTCTTAGCTGAATTATTGAAACCAGTCTTTTCGTTTCAATACTTTTTAAAGTATCCCAAAAGCCCTTATTCTATCTGATTATCAATCATCTGTTGAAAGTTTACTCATTATTTTCTTAACCCTTCCAGGGTCAAAATCCTTTAAAAATCAAATTATTTTCATGTACGACATTATCACTTTGAATGAAAAACTCCTCCCGGAGCTCAAAGAAATTGCCAAAAAATTAAGTATTCCTGGTGTTGACAGCCTCAAAAAGCAGGATCTCATTTACAAAATCCTGGATCATCAGGCGTTGACTCCGGAAATTGTTCCTGACAAAAAATCAAAACCGGAACCTGTTCCTGTGGAAGAAAAAGTGGCTGAAAAAGTAGCTGAAAAAGTAGTCCACAATAACAACGACATTCCGGAACCAAAATTGGAACCTGTTTCCACCGAAAACATGGAAGGCAAGCGCCAGAGGAAACGAATTCCACCGCCAAAATCACCCGGCGCACCAGAATCAGGCTTACCCGATTTATTCCAGGCACCTGCCGCTTTTGTAAATGAGCCTTTAGTAATGCCACCGGTCGATAATATGCCGGCAACACACAAAACATTCACACCACCCACACCTTCTTTTCCTTCAGAATCCCCTACCCGTTCAGAACCAAATTTTAACCGCGAGCCAATTGCGCCCCGCGACGGGATTTCGAGAGAACGTAAAATTGCAGAACCTACATACGATTTCGATGGTATCATTACCAGCGAAGGTGTTCTGGAACTGATGCCGGAAGGATTTGGTTTCCTGAGATCATCTGACTATAACTACCTTGCTTCACCTGATGACGTATATGTTTCGCAATCGCAAATCAAACTCTTTGGATTGCGTACGGGTGACACTGTTGAAGGAACTGTAAGACCTCCTAAGGAAGGTGAAAAATATTTTCCACTTGTAAAAGTCAACCTGATCAATGGACAGGAACCGGCAGTGGTTCGTGACCGTGTTCCATTTGAACACCTTACTCCATTGTTTCCATTTGAAAAATTGAGACTTGCAGGTGACAATGCCAGCTACTCTGCACGTGTTATGGACATGTTCACTCCTATTGGAAAAGGACAACGTGCATTAATTGTGGCGCAGCCTAAAACAGGTAAAACTGTTTTGCTTAAAGAAGTAGCCAATGCGATTGCAGCAAGTCACCCTGAAGTGTATTTGATCATCCTGCTCATTGATGAGCGTCCTGAAGAGGTAACTGATATGGCCAGAAGCGTTCGTGCCGAAGTGGTTTCTTCTACTTTTGATGAGCCTGCTGAACGTCACGTAAAAATTGCCAATATCGTTCTTGAAAAAGCAAAACGTATGGTGGAATGTGGCCATGATGTGGTGATATTGCTTGATTCAATCACACGACTTGCCCGTGCCTATAACACTGTTGCTCCGGCATCAGGTAAAATTTTATCAGGTGGTGTGGATGCCAACGCGCTTCACAAACCAAAACGTTTCTTTGGAGCTGCCCGTAAAATTGAAAATGGTGGTTCACTTACTATTATAGCAACCGCACTTATCGATACAGGATCTAAAATGGATGAAGTTATCTTTGAAGAATTCAAAGGAACAGGAAACATGGAACTCCAACTCGATCGTAAATTGTCGAATAAGCGTATCTATCCTGCTATTGATCTTGTGGCATCATCCACACGTCGCGAAGATTTACTTCTCGACAGGGAAATGCTCCAGAAAATGTGGATCCTCAGAAACCATCTGGCCGATATGAATCCTATGGAAGCTATGGAATTCCTGCTCGACAGAATGCGTGGAACCAAATCGAACGAAGAGTTCCTGGTATCAATGAATTCCTGATAAAGAAATCTGATTTCTAAAAATAATTATCGTAAAACAGTTACCCTACCGGTAACTGTTTTCTTTTTCTGGTAAGGCATCTGATAATTTACAGTGTACAAATACACACCTTCAGGATCGTCTTTTCCATCCCAGGCATGGGAAAAATCAACTGACTTGAATATAACCTGTCCGAACCTGTTCCAGATTTCCATTTCATAGGTTATTGGTGCACATTCAGTAAAACTCCTGAAACCCTCATTCTTACCATCACGGTTAGGCGTAAATGCATTGGGGAAGTAAACCCTGCATGAATCCGCACAATCTTCCATTTTGATATTGTATTCCACAATCCTGGTTCCACATGATAATACTGCTTCCAGCGTTACCAGGACGTTGTCATTTGATGGAAATATTACTACAGGTTGAATGTTGTTAGATTCAGGTATTAATGGATTAGAGAAGCTCCAGTGAGCTCCCAATACAGTAGAATCTGCCAGGATTGTTAATGTGACCGGATCCTTGACGCAATGTCCCTGGTAACTGAAATCCAAATCGCATTCGCAATGCATATTTTCGACAGTGACTAAAGCAATATCCGTACATCCATTCACATCAGTAACAAAAAGCTGGTACATACCTGAATCATGAATTGCTGTGAAATTGGAAATTACCTGACCATTCAAACTCCAAACAGCTGTAAGTCCACTCACGTTGTATAGTGTGTTAAAATTAACAGTCATCCATTCACATAACATAAAGGATTGGTCAGCCCCCAGGTCAGGACCATTGGTTACAGTGAATGTGACTAAAGCTGTATCACTGCAATTATTCGCATTGGTTGCAATCAGTTGATAATTTCCACTCAATGAAACGGCTGTAGGGTCAGCGACAGGATTTCCATTCAGACTCCATTGTGGTGTCAAACCAGTCAGAGAATAAAGTGAACTGATATCGGTATTCGTTCCGGAGCAAGCTGAAATTGCTTGATCACTACCTAAAACCGGAGCCTGGTTAATCGAAAGAGAAACAGTAGCTGTTGCAGAACAACCTGCCGGGTTTGTACATGTAACAAGGTAAGTTCCCGGAGTAGAAACAGCAGCGGGATTAGCGACAGGTGAACCACTGACAGTCCATGTAGCAATGTTTCCTGAAGTGTTGTAAACTGAAGTAAGATTAACCGGCTGGTTGTCGCAAGCTGTTAGTTGCTGATCAGCTCCAATCACAGGGAAAGTAGCTGCTGTAACAATTGTATTTGCGGTATCAGTACAACCGTTAGTTTCAGTTGCGACCAGTTGATAAGTACCCGGAACATTCACATTGCTCACATTTGCAACAGGAGCTCCGGACAATGTCCATGCAATATTAAAACCGGTGGTTGTGTACAATGTAGTCAGATCTGCGAAAGCACCCGGACAAAATGCGGTATTCTGATCGGGACCAAGACCCGGTGCCGCCAGACTGTTTATAGTCACAGTGGCCTGATCGGTGCATCCGTTTGCATCAGTAACAAGTACAGTGTAAATTCCGGCAGCGGAAACTGTTGTTGGATTTGGAACGGTTACACTATTTATGGTCCAGCCGGAAGTCATTCCGGTTGTGGTGTATAATGAGGTAAGATCTAAAACCGTATTCGAACAGATGTCGTGAACCTGATCAATTCCAAGTGAAGGTGGATTTGAAACAGTGACCGTTACCACGGCAGTGTCAGCACAACCGTTTACATTGGAAGCAATCAGCGTATAGATGCCACCGTTAGTAATGGCGGCCGGGGTTGCTACAGGAGCTCCACTCAGAGTCCAGTTGGTAGAAAAACTTCCGGTGCTATACAATGTGGTAAGATTTACCGAAGTGCCGGCGCACACAGTCACACTTTGATCAGCACCTAAAGCAGGTCCGATTGACATATTGAGTGAAACCATTGCAGTATCAAAACATCCTGCAGCACTACTGGCAACCAGCATATAGTTTCCATTTACAACTACGCCGGTCGGATTCGCAACCGGTACACCGTTTTTATACCAGTTTGCAGTTAGTCCGGTGGTGTTGTATAAAAGTGTCAGGTTATAAGGTGCCACTGTGCAACCGATAATATTTTGATCGGGTCCGAGGGCTGGAGAATTCAACATGTTTAATGTAACAAGTGCAGTATCGGCACAACCATTCACATTATCTGCGATAAGCATATAAACACCAGCAACGTTCACTGATGCCGGGTTACTCACCGGTGCTCCGCTTAATGTCCAGTTTGGCGTATAGCCTGTAGTGTTATACAGTGTGGTAAGATTGACTGGTTCCGTACCACAAAAATCAATTGATTGATCAGCACCGAGTACCGGGCTTGGAGTATAATTTAATGTAACAATTGCTGTATCCTTACAACCATTTGCTGAATCAACAACCAGCATATAATTTCCATTCACTGAAACTGAAGCGGGATTGCTCACCGGATTTCCATTGAAGTACCAGTTTGAAGTCATGTTGGAAATATTGTACAACGGTGTCAGATCCACAGAACCTGCTGTACAACCTCCAATAGTTTGATCAGGTCCGAGATCAGGTGGTATGGCAGCTACAATGTCCACAAGGCCGACTGCCGGACAATAATTCCCTATTGATCCCGGAATATTTACGACGTAACCACCAGGTAAAAAAGCCGCTGATGCATCATTAAATGAAATTGGAGTTCCATTGCAAGTCCAAGATGGATTTGCCGAAGCGTTGACCCACATCAGGGCATTTAAATCAATTGTTGCGTTCTGACAAATTTCTAATAACTGGGGGGAATTTACGGGGTAGTCAGGAATTTGCAATAAAGTGACCGATATTGCGAAAGAACAATTTCCGCAAGCGTCTGTAGCTGTTACGAGGTATGAAGCTCCATAATTATATAAATTTCCGGAACTAACCTGCATACCCGAAGATAATGCAATAGCTTGCCAACCCCATTGATCAAATGCTTGATTCGCCCAAATGCAAGGTCCTATTATGTCAATAGGATCCATTAGGCAAGCTGGGATTACGATTGGATTCAAATTCGGAATAGCTAAAGTTGAACAAGGAGCACAACCCGCACTTCCAAATCCCATTGTTCCGGAAGCTGTGGAGGTCGCTCCAATGCCCGGAGGGCCGGGACCTATTGAAGTTGAATCTGTCAAAGTATCGAGAATGCAGAGCTGCCAGACTCCGTTGGGTATCTCTCCGTTAAAAATCGAAAATCCGGGAGGGGATTGTTGCGGTTCAAATGTACCTGTCATCGGTGCAGGTACTCCAATTATTGAATTTGCTGTGGTAGGTGCGAAGTTGGTGTTAATATAATTACTTCCACCTGCTCCGTTGAAGGAGGAAAGAGTTAAGATGGTACCTCCCGGTGAAACAAGTGTAATCTCCATTGTCCATGGGTGACTGGTCATTATAGTTACACTGAAAGAATCAATAAATGTTTGTGGCCATGGACCAAGAATCGGATCTCCCAAAGGGTCAGGTGGTAAGCCGCTTACCGTGAAAGGAAAACAGGTTTGAACACCCGGAGTTACAAGTCCTCCGGGGACTGGAAATGATTGGCCTTTGGAAAATTCAAGTGTAGCTGTGAACAAAATGAAAAGGCAGCACAGCAATCGGAGATAGGTGGCTATTCTCATGATTTTCAGTGGTTATAATCAAAGCTAAAATTATTATTTGAAATAAAAAATTTTTTTCCGTGAACAGCCGAACAATTGGGCGAAATTCAGGATTCCGGACTTTGATAGCTGAAAATCAGGGGATAAACCGGACTTAATTTCCGGCAGGAAGCGTGATTTTAAAAACAGTTTCCTCCGCATCCGATTTTTCAACCTGGATGGTACCATGGTGCATCTTGATGATGTTATAACTTATGGAAAGTCCGAGTCCAAGACCTTGTCCAAATGGCTTTGAGGTGAAAAAAGGATTGAACAAATTTTTTATATTTTCAGGAGGAATGCTGATACCATTATTTGCAATCCGGATAAAAATCTTTTGTCCTGAAAGCTCCGTGGTGATTGTCACTTTAGGAGTAAAATTGGGGAGCGTTGACAACTTCGGCAAAATTGCTTCGAAAGCATTATAGAAAATATTGGATACAGACTTTGAGAAATCATTCACCGATAACATTCCAATTGGCCCCTTTGCATCGAAATTGAAATTAAAGTCACAGCTAAAATCAGGATAATGTTGTTTGAATCCGGAATATGCCAGTTTTGTGCATTCATTGATCACCCGGTTTATCTGAAACGTTTTTCCTTTCACAGGATTATTACCTGAAGCAGGATCCACATTCCAATTGATCGATGACATATTTGACACTACGTGGGTCATGTGCCTGGCATGCTCTTCAATCTTCAGGATGTCGGTCCGCACTTGTTCAAGGGTGTTTTTTATTGCAGGATCAGTTTGCCTTCCGATGGCTTCGTCAATAAGTTCGAGTGTAACACCTGAAAATCCAAGAATCATATTCAATGGATTCAGCATTTCATGTGATAGCGCAGAAGTGAGCACTGAAAGCTGCATGATTTTATCTTCATTGAATTTCTTCTCTTCCTCAACAAGTCGCCGGATCTCCTCCTCCATCTGCATTTTATCAGTAATATTTCTGGCAGTGGCAATGATTTGACCATTGTTTTGTTGAGAGATTGCATTCCAGCTCAGCCATAAATACTCACCGTCTTTACGGCGGTACCTGTTTCTATAAAACCTGACACTGGCACCTTTTTTAGTCAGCTTTCCCAACACTCGCAATGTTTCATCACGATCGTCAGGATGTACAAGGTTGATGAAAGGTTGTGAAAGCATTTCAGCTTCGCTGTAGCCAAGTTCAGTTTTAAAAGCAGAACTTATTTTTTTGAAATAACCATCAGGTGTGGCGGTACAGATAAGATCGGGAGAATTTATAAATAAGTTATTCAGATCGTCAGCCGCAAGTGTAAGTTCAATTTTATTTTTGCGAAGAGCGAGGTAACTGATTATTGATTTTGATAAAACAGTCAGCGTAGATTTTTGAAGTTCAGAAATATATTTTGGTTCTTGATCGATCACACAAAGCACACCTAGATTTTTTCCACCGGAATCAGTTAATGGCATGCCGGCATAAAAACGAATTTTAGGTTCACCTTTTACAAATTGTGATTCTTTGAATAATGTATTGCCGGCAGCATCATGAATTACAAATAATTTCTTTTGCCTGACGGTGTGTTTGCAAAATTCATTATCGCTTAAAAGTTGACTTGATTTTAAACCTACTTTGGAAATGCACCATTGCCTGTTGTCGTCAATTAAAGAAATAAGTGCAATCGGTGTTTTGCATATTTTTGAAGCCAGCTCAGTAATGCTGTCAAGGAATTTGTCGGAGCGGTTGTCTTGAATATTAAAAGAGAAAAGTGACTTCCCCCGACTCTTCTCATCTGCTGACAGGTGTTTAATTTTTTCCATGCCCTGAATTCAAAAAAAAACATGACAACAACCACCACCTCTTGAATAATTATTTACATCATGATAAGCAGATCAAAACAAATATGTGGGTGGACAATCATTTTTACTAATCTAATTAAAAATTTTAAAAATTGCTTTTCCGGAATTTTAGGTGCAAAGTGTAGTTGATTTTACCAGTTAGCAGCTTTACAACAAAAATAACATTTTTTCTTGTAAAAAGGTATAAATTCAGCACTTATATTCTAATACAAAAGTCGTAGATTTTGTAAGTGAAATTGTACTTGAAATGGAATTTGTATTGATTGAAATTCTGAATAAATTAATTTTTAATTAAATGATATTTGTGGTGATGTAATCTTCTCATACCAGCTATTTTATCTTAATTAATTTATGCAACTCCGTGTTGTTTTTTCCGGAAATCTGAAGCAGGTACATACCTGCTTCTAGTCCGGAAATACGGGTGCCATTTTCATTTTTATGTATGTCACAGGAAAGTAATCTTTTTCCGGAAAGATCTGTTATTATAATTGTATTAATATCCGGATCAATTCCTTCAATGAAAAAATCACCATCAGAAGGATTGGGGTATATGGATATGATTTGTTCCTGCACTCCTACTCCATCCTTTTCAATTGCATCCCCAATCGGAATACAGGGAACAGCTACGGCAATAGAATTTGAAAAATTAGAACATCCATTCACATCTGTTACAAGACATTTATAGTTACCGTTAGTTTTTGCAAAATAAGCAGTCTGATACACGAAAGGCACCACAGGGAAATTGAATCGATACCATTGATACGAAGTCAATCCGCCAGGTACACTTAATTCCACACTATCTCCCTGGCAGAATGAAGTAGTTCCGTTTGCAACTGCAGTGACAACAGGCAGTGGATTGACAGAGAGTGTAAACTGATCAGATCCGACACAACCGTTATTGTCAGTTACCCAAACCGTATAAATTCCAGTTGCACCTGCAACAATTGTTTGAGTAGTTGAGCCAGGACTCCACAAGTAATTAGCATAGCCGCTGCCTGCATCCAGAACAGTTGTACTTCCCTGGCAAATTGTGTTTACTCCTGAAATTGTAGGAACAGGATTTGGAAGTGCAGTCACTGTAACTGATCCAGTTGCTGAACATCCTGAGATATTTGAAACACTTACTGTGTAGATACCTGCTATATTCACATTTATAGCTTGATTAACATCTCCTGTTGACCATAAATAAGTATATCCGGGAGCAGCTGAAATTATTGTACTGGTGCCGGTACAGAATGAAGGATTTGCAGGAGTAATTGCTCCCATGAGCGCAGGACTGTTTATTACGATTCCGTTTACCTGTGATACCAGAATGCACACTGTAGAATCAAATAATTCAACCCGATATGATACTGAATCGTTGCAGAGTGAAACAACTGTAGGATCACCATAAACAAGTGAAGTGGTTGAACCAATAAGCGTCCATGTTCCGACTGGGAATTCTTTGAATATTTGGTAGTTCAGAGAATTGGAACTTAGTGGTGGTGTTGATGGAGCATTCCATGTTAACTCAGCTGCTCCTGCAAAACCGGAAGCTAATTCAACCCGGATTGTGCTTATGGTATTTGAATTTTGTGTCAATATTCCGAGCGCACCTAAACTTTGAATTGAACTACTGAAGAATATACGTTGCTGATTTCCATCCACGCCAAGTGCATTATTAAGTGAAGCACTTGAAATTGTATGTGAGGTGGTATTGATTCCTGAAGTAACAGCATCAATTAATTGAAACGGACCATTTGCTGAAAGTGAACCGTAAATATTATATGCCTGAAAAGTATTTAGCGAATCAACAGAAGGTGATTCAGTCCAGGAAAGATTTACACTTCCATCAATATTTACAGCAGCACATCTGAGTGTAGGTGGCAGCAGTGAAGTTCGTGGCAATATAATAATCGAAATTACCTTTGTTACCGATGCATTTGCAGGGCAATAATTGTCTCCTGAAGTAATGGTAAAATCATACCGGTTATTATACTGTGATATTCCGGAAGTGGTCAGATGAGCTGTACTTGTAACCCATTGAAACTGCACCTGCCCTCCTATTGCAAAAGTTACAGGTAATGGAAAACTAAAAGTTGCACACGGTGGTTGAAGGCACCCTGAAGAAGAATCTGTAAAATTTGTTCCAAACAAATTTCCGGCTGCTGAAACAGTTATATATTGACCTGTTCCATTTGAAAAAATATCAAAATCAGTAAAATTCAGTACGAAAGAAACTGTATCTCCTGCATAAACCGTATCAATGTATTCGGTCTGTAATCCGGTGCCGGGATCATAGAATGGAGCATTTGCCACCGGTGGTAAATTCTGGCCAGTCATAACTGGTGCACAATTGTTATCAAGTGTAAGTACCACTTCCCTGAATGTTTCTGCAACTTTGATACTGTTTTTATATGCCGTAACTTTTACGTGTGTATGAAAGAGTCCACCTGTGAACGAAGTGAATTGAATGTAACCTGTGGCAGGATCCATTACAACACCGGTATTAGCCGGATTTTGTGTTGGACCAGGTAACTGACTATAGATTGCATAACCCGGAGCGTAAGGAATATTGTTACCAAAATCATCAATTGGTGCGCCCCATGAATAAACCAATGAATCTCTGTCGGGATCTATAGCATGCTGACTGTATGCAACCTGATAACCTGTGCAAAATATGACTTCCGGCTTTTCAGCGAAGTATGGTGATGAATCGAAACAATAGCCTGCATTTTGCCCATTGTATGGAAACATTTTAGCACGCAATAAATATCCTAGTGTAGAAGCCAATGAAATATTGGTAACA
>Ga0190274_10002337_pt1 | contig 11178 bp, 10 predicted proteins | sample Popmic531T_FD_133002 | JGI IMG/M metagenome (GOLD analysis project Ga0190274, IMG submission 133002) | Populus adjacent soil microbial communities from riparian zone of Yellowstone River, Montana, USA - 531 T | ecosystem: Environmental > Terrestrial > Soil > Riparian zone | place: USA: Montana...
CGATTTATCAGCTTTACCACCTGCTGAACCACCTCAACCTGTTCGGTGGTGGATATCGTGGCCAGGTCATGGCGGTGGTCGACCGGTTTCTGTAGGCCAGCAGCCCTCTGCGAGGTTATCCTCTGCCGGGTTTGCCCGAACGGCCAAGCTCGGCTGGCGCCAACCACGCGCCAACATCAAAGGAGCGCCCCATGGGAGGTCCAGTCCGCATTCCATCGGCTGCACGACTCCGTGTCGCCGCGATTTGTTTGACTGTGTTTGTCGGCAGTAGCTCGATGGCACACGCGCAGGACGTCGTGGTGACGACCAATGGCGATCGACTGGTGGGCGAGATTCAACGAGTCGAGAAAGACGTGCTCACGTTGTCCACCGACTATTCCGATTCGGACTTCAAGCTCGAATGGAGCAAGGTCGCCTCGATACAAAGTACTCGTCAGTTTCTGGTTGAGACGTTCGATGGCCGCCGGCTGTCGGGCTCACTCCTGCTTGTCCCCAACGGGAAGGCTGTCGCGCTGATTGCCGGGACGACCGTGCAGTTGGCCGACGTGTCGGCGGTGCAGCCCTTCGAACGGACGTTCTGGACCCGGTGGGATGCTGCCCTGGATTTCGGCTACAGCATGACGCGCACCAACGACGCGAGACAGTTGTCGCTCGGAACAAACCTTTCCTACCGTGACGCAGACTATGTCGATGTCCTCTTCGCCAACGTCTTCAGTAGTTCGCAGGAGAACGCGCCAGAGACCCAACGGTGGGATCTGGCAAATGACTTCCGCCGGCTCTTGGGCGATCACTGGTATGCGAACACCACCCAGGATTTCCTGAACAGCGAAGAGCAGGGTATCGATCTGCGGGCGACCATCGGAGGTGGCGGCGGGCGGTACCTCACACGCACCTCGTCCCAGTACCTCGCGGTCGGCGCTGGAATCGCCTGGACGAACGAGAACTACACCGATCCGGGACTGCCTGGCAAGGATTCCGCCGAGGCTTACCTCGGGACGGAGTTCATGACCGAGAAATTAAAGGTCACAGATCTGATCACCCGGTTCAACTACTATCCCAGTCTGACGATTTCAAATCGCTATCGGCTGGTGTATCGATTCGACCTGGACTTTAATCTCCCAGGCGACTGGTACCTTCGGTTCGGCCTCTTCGATAACTACGACAGCCAGCCCGCTGGCGAATTCTCGAAGAACGACTACGGCTGGTCGAATGCATTCGGCTTCAAGTTCTAGCTCCGCCCGGCGGTGCCCTTGAATACAAGAGGCCTGAGCGGGGTCTCCCCCGCTCAGGCCTCGTAAGAAACTGCGACCGGCCCGCTGCTAACCGAACTAGCGGACGGCCGCTGTCGTCGGCGGCGCCGTGAAGAGCCGCATGTTCAGAATGCTCCATGCCGGTGCGTTCGCAACGGTACCGGTCTGGGTGATGCGGACGAAGCGGGCGCGAACCGGCGCAAAGTTAATCGCCGTCTCGGTGCCAGATCCTTGTCCCTGCGCCACGGGCGCGCTCCACGTCGTGCCGTCAGTCGACACCTGGACGCGATAGGCCTGCGGGAAGCCGGCCTGCGGCGCTGGCGCCGGCGCCGCGGGCGGGGGTGCGGTCTCGGCTGCGGCGGCCGCCGCAGCGGCGGCGCCTCGGCCTCCGCCACCACCACCTCGACCACCGCCGCCCCCGGCCGAATCGAACTGGACCTCGGTGAGCATTACCGGCTCTGGCAGCTCGACCTGAAACCACATGCCGGGTTGCTGCGGCACGCCGCTCGACCAGCCGCCGAACATGAAGCCCATCTGCGCGCGCTCAGGTGCATGGCTCGCCGATGCTTTCCACTGCGTCGTGTTGTCGAGTTGCACCGGCAGCGACGCCATCAGCTCCGGCAGGGTCCACTGCGTCCGCCGCGTGCGTGTCGCCGCGCGCACGCGTGCGACGTCGGCCGGCGAGACGAACGACGCGGTATTGCCGAACGCGTTGCGGATGTAGGAGGCCGCTGACGCGATCCACTCGTCCGTGTTGCTCCCCATCGGCACCATCACTTCGCTGTAGGCGCTGCCGCCGAGCGGTCCGGTCAGGCCATGCATGATCGTCTTGATCACGTAGTCGCGGTGGCCCATCACCCGCACTGATCCGGCCAGAGCCGGCGCCATCGTCGTCCCCGGCTCGGCGCCGGACTTGGCCTCGCCGCGGCCGTCGTTTCCGTGGCAGGAGTAACAGAGTTCCTTGTAGACGGTCTCGCCTCGCGCCATCACCGCACCCTCCGCGCCGGTGAACCGCGCGGTCGCCGCCGCCGCGTTGGCGTAGTTGGTCAGCATCTGCTGGCCGAACTGCTGCACGCCGGCCGCCTGATTCGCTGCGCGCGTTGCCATGATGACAGCCTGCGCGTCCGGCGTCTTCACCCCGTAAGCGGACAACATCGCCTGGATGACCACGTCCACGTCTGCATCCTTGGTGAGGGCGGCGTAGTCGGCGGCAAACGAACGGTTGCCGGCCTTGTAGAGCGTCTCGCTCGCGCGGAGCGCTTGAATCCGCATGCGCGGGTTGCGGTCCTCGAAGAGCTGCCGCGTGAGCGTGGCGTCGAGCGCATCGAGGCCCTCGAGTGTCCACAGCGCATGGAACCGCGCGAGCTGGTTCGACGACGACTGCACGATCTGCTGGAGCGCCGGGACGACCGACTTGTCCTGCTTCAGGATGAGGAGCTGCTGCGCGGTATCGCGCCACCAACCGTTCGGATGGCTGAGGTGGGCGACCAGCTGTGCCGCCGTTTCGTTCAGCATTCGCGGCTGCGTCGTATCGCGTCCCATGCCTTCGTACGTGAGACGCCAGATGCGGCCGTGGTCGGTCACCTTGTCGAGCTTGTACTGATCGATCTTCGCGCGCAGGTACGACCCCTGCGGCGTCCACTGCGATTCCTGGATAATCCCGCGATACATGTCCACGATGTACATCGTCCCATCGGGCGCGGTGGCCTGATCGACCGGCCGGAAGAGCGGATCGGTCTGCCGGATGAACTCGGAGTTCGGGTAGTAGTTCCGGATGTACGTGACGCCTTCGCGCGTCTCCGCCTTCACGCGGCGCACGATGCGCGCGACGACCTCGCCGTAGAAGTAGTCGCCGATCATGTCGGCCGGCAGCCGATCGCCGCGGTAGACGTCACCGCCCGCACCCGCGGTCGACGAGTGCAACGACCCGTCGGGCATCCGGACCGAGTTCATCCCGGGCTGCATGTCGGCGATGCGCACCGGCGCGCCCCATGTCGTCCGCAGTTCCGGATCCATCTGGTTCTGGCCGGTGAAGTTGCCGTACCGAACCGGCAGCTGGTAGTAGCCCGGCAGGCCGCTCGCGCCCGCCTGGAGCCAGATCTTGCCTTCGTTGTCCTGCGTCACACCCCAGGCACCGCCCGATCCGCTCGGCTCGCGGAGCACGCCGCGCGGCGTCCAGCGCAGACGCACGGCGTTGTAGGTGCTGTAGAGCCAGTTGTCCATGCCCCAGGTGAGGTGGCTCTCCTGGTGCTCGACGTTGCCACCGCGGCCGAAGTCGGTCGCAAAGAGTTCCTTCTTGTCGGCCACGCCGTCGCCGTTCGTGTCGGTGTACTTCCACACGTCCGGGTCGTGCGAGTTCTTCGTGAGGATCGCGTCAGCGCCGAACGGCATCGCGAAACGCGGGAAGATCATGTTGTCGACAAAGACGGTGTGGGTTTCGTAGACGCCGTCGTTGTCGCGATCCTCGTGCCGGGAGATGCGGCCGCCCGGAGTGAGCGTGTCGGTACCATCCGCATCGTTCATGTAGGTGCGGAGTTCGGTCACATACATCCGCCCGTTGCCGTCGAAGGCGATCGCGGCCGGCTCCTGAATGTGCGGGTCGGCCAGCACGTTCTCGATGCGGAAGCCGGACTGGAGCTGGAAGAGCTTCTGCTCGTCGGCTGGTGTCTTAACGGCTATTGGCGGCTTCGGCGAGAAATCGGCGTTTGCGTTGGCCGGCGAATCGCGCTGCACGCTGCTCGCGCCGCGGCCGGTAGCCGGATCCGGTGCCACCACGCCGCGCCCGCCGCCTCGCCCCTGCGCCGGAGCGCCAGTGGCGTCGCCGGCAGGTGCTGGCAGCGTCGCGGGTGTCTGGGCGAACAGGGTGTAACCGGCCGCGGTGATCACCGCGACCATCATGCCCAGCGTGAGTATCCGACGCGGTAGAACGGTGGAAAGGGTACCCATAAGTCTCCTCGAGGCCCGGCGACCTTCGGGTCCGTCATCTACCTGATGTCGCGGGCGATTGGGCTAGTAGACGACATCCAAGGAGGGTTACGCAAGGCCGAGGTCAGAAGGCGGGTGGACCGCGTTTCCCGCAGTCGGCCTGCACGAGTTCGGTCTTCAGCCCTCGAACAGCATCTCAGGGGTCAGCAGCAGCTTGCGTCCCTTCAGCGGCGATTCTGTCGCGTCTGGCGCGCGGAAAATCACGCGATCGATGTGCGCCAGCATCCAGCGCAGCATGCGCTCATCGGGTGCCGAACAGACGAGGACACCGCCGGTCAGGCCCGGCGGAAAATGCCGGTCATCGAGGAAATCGTGATCGAGCGTGATGAGGGTCCGACCGAGGTCGAACGCGCGATGGAAGTGGAAAGAGTCCACAGCTCGCCGGAACGCCTCTTCTTCGAGCACGAAGAGCACGTCCCATCCCAGTTCCTGGCGCATGGCGGCCACAAGACCGGCGGGCATGTTCGCATCGACGTAAACACGTGGGGCCGCCGCAAGATCCCGGGCGATGCCTTGCAGCTCCGACGCGAGGGTTCCCATGCCTCAGACTCCGCGCCAACTCGTCAGCGTTTCTTCCGGCGCTTCTTCGCGGAACTCGTCCGGCTCAGCACTGCCGCGCGTTTCACGTGCGCAGCCTTGCCCTGCTTACGCAGCGCGGCCACGAGAGTCTCGCGCTGGTGGTAGAGCGCCTTGCGCCGGCGCGTGTTGTGCCGGCCCGCGATGGCGTACTCACAGAACAACGGGAACGCGATGGTCGAATCGCTGTACGCGACAACCGTGTCAGGCAGCACACCGGGGTTCACCTTGCCCCAGCTCACCGCTTCGGACGGCGTTGCACCAGACAACCCGCCCCATACGACCTGGTCGGTCGTGATCTGAATGAAGTATTCGTTGCCGCCCTTGGGAATGCCGTAGACCTCCCAGAGGGTCGGCTGGCCCTGCAGGTAGAAGTTCTTGGGCGATCCGCCACCGAGAATCACGCAGCCGTTCTTCGTCCCGGCCAGGATGATCGAACACACCTCGTTCACGTCGAGGTTGGGATCGATCATGAGACCGCTGTCGTTGATCAGCTCGTGCCAGGCTACGTTCATCCCGATCGAGCTGTCCCCCGGCGAGGAAGTGTAGATGGGGACGCCAAGCTTTGCCGCGCGGGCCACGACGGAGTACGCCTCACACCCCGGCCGCTGTTTGATCAAATCCAGCCCAAGACGATAGTGGAATTCGGACGTCGACACCGGGCCGTTCATTCCGGATCGAACCAGAAACTCCCTGATGTACGTGTCGGTCTCCAAGAGGACGGTCGCGGGAAACAGCACGTCGTATATGCGGATCACGCCGGCCGCGTACAGATCGCGGTCGTCGAGAAACGGTGAGCCGCGATGCAGGGTGAAGTTCAGCGCGTAATGCAAATCGTGGTAGAGATTGGCACCGGTGCTGATCAAAAAATCGAAGAGTCCCCGCTCCATCATCTCGTTGACGCAGCCGCCCAGCCCGGCCGGCGTCATCGCGCCGGCCATGGTGAGACCGATCGTCGTGTCGTTCTCGGGCGCCAGCATCTTGTCCGAGAAGATCCGGCATGCCTCGGACAACCGTCCGGCATTGAATGCCTGGAACCCGTTCTCAATCAATGCATGGATGGCCGGCTGTCCCGTCGGGCGGTAATAAGTAATGGGCCGACCCGACAGGTAGTGGCGTGGGCCACGGGCGGGCGACCCCGGGGCGCGGTGAGGCACGATTCAGCTTACCATTCCCCTCCATGGACAACGCTGCCGTCTCCAACGTTCCCGTGTGGGTCTGGTGGACGATCGCCATGGTCGGCGCCCTCGTGGCGCTCGTGACTCTTGTCGTCATCAAGAAGGGCACGTCACTCGCCGGCGATCACGTGTTCAGGGCCAGCCGCTGGAGTCGCGGCAATCGTCTGCTGCCGGCTCAGGTACGAATCACCGAAGACAGCATCACGTTGTACCAACCCCAATGGATCGGCAAACTCGAAGAGTCCATCCACATGTCGCATGTCTCGTCGATCAAGATCGACACGGACTTGATCTTTTCCGACGTCTTCATCGAGACGACGGGCGGACACAACCCCATCGTGTGCCACGGCCACACGAAGGGCGATGCGATAAAAATGAAACAGGTGATCGAGCAGTTTCAGTCGCAGTACTTCAGGAAGAGTCAGGCCTGAGTCCGGGGTGTGGTCCTTCAGAACTCAGAGGTTCGAAGTTTGAAGCTTCTTTAGATCCCCATCGCGTGAAAGCCAGCATCCACCATCAGCACTTCACCGGTGATGCCGCGGGCGGCCGGACCGAGCAGGAATACCGCCGCATCGGCCACTTCGTCGGCTTCGATGGCTCGGCGCAGCGGGGCTCGATCGCGATACGACTGCAGCATCTGTGAGAAGCCCGTTATGCCCCCCGCGGCCGCCAAGGTCTTGATGGCGCCCGCCGAGATGGCGTTCACGCGGATCCCCTGCGGGCCCAGATCCGACGCGAGATAGCGCACCGACGACTCGAGCGCAGCCTTCGCAACCCCCATGACGTTGTACCCTGGGAAGACGCGGTCGGATCCGAGGTAGGTCAGTGTCAGCACGGATCCGCCGCCCGCGGCCTGCATGAGGGGCACCGCCCGACGCGTCAGCGCCACGAGCGAGTAGGTACTCACCTCGAGCGCCGTGCGGAAGCCTTCGCGCGACGTTTCCACGAACGGCTGGCTGAGTTCCTCACGCCCGGCATACGCAGCGCCGTGCACGAGGAAATCGAGACGCCCGAATCGTTCGCCGATTCCGGCGAACAGCGCGTCCATCGCGGCGTCGTCGGTGACGTCGCACGGCAACAACAGCGGATCGGAGAGCGTTGCCGACAGCTCGCGAACGTTCTCTTCGAGTCGTTCGTTCTGGTAGGTCAGTACCAGCGCCGCACCTGCTGCTGCGGCGCCTTTGGCGATGGCCCAGGAAATCGACCGTTTGTTGGCCACACCAATGACAAGCCCGATCTTGTCGGTAAGGAGCGAAGCGGTCATGGTCGGGGCATTCGGGAGGGCGACTACCGCGGATGCTTGTGGCGATGCCGTCGGCGTCCGGACTTGCCAGCGTTGTTGCCATTCGGCGCCGGCCCATTCCCGTTACCGTTGCCGTTGCCGTTGGGGGTGCCATTCCCGTTAGGGTTGCCGTGCCGGCCGTGTCCACGGAAGCTACCGCCTGCGGCGTTGCCGTCGCGGCCGAATGCGTGACGGAATCCGTGGGTCCGCCCCATGGGCCGTTGATGCATGGTGAACTCAGGAATCGGCCGCGGAGGCGGTTGCTCACCCTCAGTCTTCGGCAGCGTCGCGCGAATCAGTTGGCGATGCGCGAGCCATGTATCGGTGTGGGATGGAGGCTCAGGCTGCAATGCCACGCTTTCGTCTTCAGGAGCGCTGGCAGCTGCCACGGCGGCAGGCGCGGCAGGTCGATCGACGGACGGCGGCTGCGAACGGGGTGGCACCAGTTGGCCTCCTGTTAATTCCGAAAGCACTTCCTCAAAGGCACTGGCTGGCTCGTCCTTCGGTCGCTTCCTGGGTTCCTTGCCGTGCTTATAGACATGCTCGGCGTCGCAGGTCGAACACCGAGTCTGGCGGATGGCGTTGTCGACGATGGCTACGACCGCATGGTTGGTGATGCGGCGTTCCTTGGGACAGTAGTCGTCCACGATGTCGCCGAGACGCAGCAGGCGCTGCTCCATTCAGTTCTCCCGACGGGACTTCAGTTCCGGTTCTCGCGGCGCGCCCCGCCCGGCATCCAGCTCGGGCGTCCGACAACACAGGCACGCGCATTCAGGGGGTTTGGCTTCACCCCGACACGGAAGGAAGTGCGTTCTTGCAGGTCACCGGAGGATAGCAAGAAAGGCGGACGCAACGCAAGCTCATTGGGCGCGCCTCGAGCGCGTCCGGTCGATCCACAGAAGGGCCGCATCCAGGGCGGCGTCGTGGCCAGCCGCGAGGGCCTGCACGGACATCGGCACCGCCTCGTCCGGAATCACGCCGCGTCCTTCGAGCCGCTGTCCGGTGGAGGTCACAAAATCGCCGATGGCATAGAGCAGCACGTCGCCATTCGAGAGCCGGCGGGTGACGGCCGGCAAGGCCTGCCCCATTGTCGTCGCACCAAAAACGCGGGCGCGGCCAAGACTCTGCAGGGCGCCCGCAAAGCATTCCGACGCGCTCCCGGTCAGTTCGTCAACCAGAATCGCGACTGGACCTGAAAACGGTATGACGCGCCGGCCGTCATCGGTTGACCGCCTTGGGTTGGCGCGAAACTCCAACTCCACACCGCGCATCCTCATCCGGCCAAGCAGCGCAGGTTCGTCGAGCAGGTGGCCGGAGAGGCCGCGAATCATTTCCGCCAAACCGCCGGGATTGCCTCGTAGATCGATGACGAGCCCATCGGAATCTCGATACGCATCGATCGCCGCCGCAAAGGGCGCGGTCACGGCCGTCATCCAGACATTGAACCCGATTACGCCGACCGAGCGCGACGCTGGTGTCTTCATCGCGCGAACCTGGCTTCGGACGAGCATTGGCGGCAGGTTACCCACGGCAACCAACTCGCCAGACTCACGTCGTCGAGGGACGCTGAGGGTCGTCACGCTTCTATTGCCGTTCGGCCTGGAGGCCGCGACGTCAATTCGTGCCACTGAACGGTCCGGGCCATGCAGTGCATGCACTACGCGCCGCCAAGCCGTCACGAGAGCCGTGCGATCGCCAACCGCGCCCACCATCGCGCGGGTCGAAACGCCATCTACCGCGACAAGGGCGTCGCCGGGTCGCAGGCCTGCACGCCAAGCTGCCGAATCCTGTTCCACCCCGGTGACGATGACCTCGTCGCGAATAAGACGTACATCGACCGGCACTGATGCGGGGCCCGGTGGTGGCTCAGTCGCGCTGGCAGCAAGAAGTGCGAAATGTGACTGTCCGAGACGTGCGAGCATGTCGCGAATCACCGCCCGAGCCTGGTCCGGCGTTTCGGCCGACACCACCTTCGGCGCGAGATCCGCCCGGACCTGTCGCCAGTTGACACCTCCGAAGGTCGGATCGAAGTAACTGTCGTTGATGGTTTGCCAAGCCTCATCGAATGAAGCTACGGCGAGGTTGTGCCAGTCCTGATCCGCCCGTGGGCGCTCAGATATCAAGGCAAACCAGACCACAACCGTTGCGGCGGCCAGGCGAATCACGACGAGACTCACTGCGGTTGAAGCGCCCTGACCGAAGGCGGCGGTTCGAACGCCGCAGCCGAAACGGTGTTGTACTCGCAGGACACGATCGTCACCGCCTGCTCCAGGCCGAGCGCACGCTGAACGATGGTCGTCGGCTGCATGAGGGCCCCAAAAAGCCGATAGTCGCGCATCACGTTGACCGTCGGAATGAGGCCCTGCGGGGAGGCCTTGGTGGATTCAGATCCAATCTGGAGGCCGCTCTCCGCATCGAAGTATTCGACCTGTTCGTTCCCTGACCTGTACACGACGCGCAATTTGTACGCCGGGTGACCGTCGAACGTCTCTCGCGCGAGGGTCGTCATCGATCGGACGTGATCGGCCAGATGCAATGCGGCGTCGAACCAGGCGTCGTCGGCAGCCTCGGACAACTGCCGACCGGTGAGCAGCTCGGGGCCCGCCACAGGATTCGTCGACCAACCCATCCGGCCGTTGAAGCCGCTTTCAATCAGCCCAATCCCTGGAATGGTGACGCGGTTAATTAGCTTGTTCGGCCGCGCGGACAATAGCTCGACATCGCCGCTGATGCCCTGAGCCACGATTTGAACGCGTCCACGGGCACGAACCGAGCTGACCGCTCGATAGGCAGCCTCTCCGCCGATCGCCCGTACGTGGCGGGCGATGACGGCGGCCGGCGCTGGCAGCGCTGGTTCAGCGGACCGCTGATCGGCCGTCAAGCGCCTTGGCGCATCGACGGCAACAATTACCGCTGCCACTAGCACGAGGCGCAGGATGTCATGCCGAAAACCTCTGAAGCTGAACATGTCCTTCACCGATTGTAGCCGTCACACCGGTTGCTCGAGTTCGCACCGGACCGGGATAAGCTACGCGCATGTTGCGAGGGACGCGGCGCGCCATCGTCAACCGGATTCAGCCCGTTTCGATTCACGGGCAAATTTCACTGGACATCTTCTGGGTCGACCCTGACGACCCGGAGGCCGAGATTCGTCACGCCCGCGTAGGTAACGAAGCCATACCACGCAACCTGGAGCCGGGTGACAGGGTCATCATGCACTTCCTCATGGGGATGGTCACCGAGATCAAACGCGAGTCTTGATCAAGACAGCGGGTCCGCCGACGCACGCTAGGGACGAGGATTCGATATGTACCGTACAAAAAGAAGGCCCGCGTGAACGGGCCTTCACGAATCACCTGGCTCCCCAGCACTTCACGGCGTGTTGCCGCAAATTCAGGTGACCCGCTGCATTCCTTATAGCAACTCACATGCCGGATGGCAAAATGAGCAAACGCGCTAGGAATTGGGCACCGTGATCGATTGATGGGAAATCACGGGACCTGAAGAGCCAATCAGGGTGTCGTTTCTTCCTAATGGCTACCCTTGACTTGGTGACTGCCCTTTCGGCCACCTGAAGACGGGGACCGAATGCCGAATGACGTCTTCAACTCCACATCGGGCCTCACCGTGTTCCAGACCGAGCAGTAGGTGCTCCGGGAAAGGGCAATGGCCCGGTCCACGGCGTGACTAGTCACCTGCCCCGTAAGGTCGAACCGAATTGCCATTGAGACAAAACGCCGAGGGTGCTCCTTCGCCCTCTCGCCCTCGAAGCTAATACGCATGGCCTCGATGTCGTGGCGGCCCTTCGCGAGCGTATGAATGATGTCCATCGCCATACAGGCCATCACGGCGTAAGCAAGTGCTTCGGGTGGCGAGGTCACACCCGGTGTGCTGCTGTGAAGCTCAA
>Ga0190274_10002338_pt1 | contig 11177 bp, 6 predicted proteins | sample Popmic531T_FD_133002 | JGI IMG/M metagenome (GOLD analysis project Ga0190274, IMG submission 133002) | Populus adjacent soil microbial communities from riparian zone of Yellowstone River, Montana, USA - 531 T | ecosystem: Environmental > Terrestrial > Soil > Riparian zone | place: USA: Montana...
ACTCAAGTTCCGTCAGGCGGCTGTCTACTGGCATCTCTACGCGTTTGGAAACAGAAAGGCCGCCGACGCGGCCAGGAGTACAACCGGAATCGTGGTGGAGGAAGACGGCCGCGTCTGGCTGTCTGAATTTGTGGCGAGCCGCACCGCTCCGCGTAGAGGTAAAGCTGTCGCGGTCGTCGGACCACTGCGGCTTTCATCAGCCAAGAGTTATAGCGCCGTTCTCTCGTACGCGGTAATGCGGCCGGGCGACAGTTCGAGAGTGCACACACACCCGGGCCCTGAGGGCTGGTATGTGCTCGCGGGAGAGCAGTGCCTGGAGACTCCCGCAGGCGCGAATAGGTCTGGCCCGGGACAAACCATGACGGTACCACCGAACGTTCCAATGGAATTGAATGTAACAGGTAAGACGCTGCGACGGGCGTTTGCTCTTGTCATTCATGATTCGACTCAGGAGAGGGGTGTTCAATCCGACTGGAAGCCATCCGGGAAATGTGGCCCGTAACGTTCGTGTCGCGTGTGATCCCAAAAGCGCGGAAGACCTAACGGACTCAATTCGATGATTCAAAGACATAATTGGAATGACGATTATGGGCGGTAAACTGAAAACCACCATTTAGGAAAAAGAACCCGAAACGATGGCAAACGCTGATTCTTACGTAACGATCCACATGGCGGCGAGCCTGGACGGCTTCATCGCTCGAAAGGACGGGCGCGTTGACTGGATGGAAACCTCAGACGAATTCGTAGGTGGGGAGACCATGGACCCAGAATTCGTCGAGGCGTTCCTCAAGACGATCGACTGCTACGTCATGGGATCGCGAACCTATGAGACCGCGCTTCGTTTTGAAGCTCAGGGGTTGGGGTGGTCGTATGGTGACAAACCCACCTTCGTCCTCACTAGTCGCGAGCTACCACGCACCCGGGATACCGTCAGGTTTCACTCAGGCGATCTCGCGCAGTTTGTGAATGGGCACCTGCGGCCCACGTTCCGTTCCATCTGGTTTGTGGGAGGCGGTATGGTCTCCGCCGAATGCCTTCGTCTCGGGTTAGCCGACGAGGTTCGCTATTCAATCCTGCCGATCCTGATTGGTGATGGGATCCCATTCTTCGAGAAGCTCGACCAAGACGTCGCCCTCCATCTGGCGGAGGTCAAAGCCTACCAGAGCGGCATGGTGGGGCTTCGTTACGAGGTGCGAGGAGATCGCGGCGAATTAATGAATAGTGACCCCGAGATATTAATAAATTCGGGAAGTCGCATATCCTAATCTCAGTTGGTTATAACAAGAAAAACAAGAGAACGATCCACTAAATCACACGAAACAACACCAAGGTACTTCTTAGTGATATTAGGATTTCGTGTTGTTTCGTGTGATTTGGTGGATCGTTCTTTCATCTACCAACACAAAGGGAGGGATGATTTTCCTCTTTCATGCCGCAGTGGCGATAGAGCCAAAGGATCTCCCAGCCGATGCATTAGTCAGATTTGCTGAAGTTGGTTTGTCGAAGAGGTACCCTTGTCCCTGATCGCATCTCAGCAGCCGCAGAAAATTGAGTTGTTCCTCTGTTTCCACGCCTTCCGCAATCACTCTGAGTCTTAGGTTGTGTGCCAGGGTAATAATTCCCATCACCAGGGCCGCATGGTCCGGGTGTATGGTGACGTCGGATACGAAGGACCGATCCAGCTTTACCGTATCGATTGGCAGGCGCTTTAGATAACTAAGGGAAGAATATCCCGTACCGAAGTCGTCAATCGCGATCTTCACCCCCATCCTTCTGATCTCAGCCAGCAGCCTGGCGGCCGATTCCGGATTCTCCATGATCGAAGTTTCGGTTAACTCCAACTCGAGCGACGCGGGATCGATTTCAGACTCGTCAAGAATATCGACCAGTTTGGAAAGGAAATCCTTTTGCTTAAGTTGACGGGGAGAGACATTCACGGCGAGGTGAAGGTCAGGGAATGAGTCCAGTTGCCATCGTCGGATCTGAATACACGCCGAGCGCAAAACTTCGTGTCCGATATCGAGGATCAACCCTGTCTTTTCAGCAAGGTCGATGAAGTCCGCTGGCGGAAGCAGTCCCAACTCCGGATGTTGCCAGCGAACCAGCGCTTCCTTCCCCACGATTCTCTTTGAGTTGAGGTCTACTTGCGATTGGTAATAAACCACGAACTCGTTGTTGACTACGGCCTGGCGCAGGCTTGACTCCAAAGCCAGCCGTTTAAGTGCGCCGGCATTCATCTCTGAAGCATAGAACTGATAGTTGTTACCCCCCTGCATCTCCGCCCGGTACAACGCCGCACCAGCGTTCTTTAGCAGCGTTCTTAGATCCCGTCCATCATGCGGGAAGAGACTAATACCAATGCTGGCGGTTACGTAAACTTCCTGTCCTACCAATCCGAATGGAGGCCTCAACGCCTCGGTAATTGACCGGGATATTTCGACCAGATCCTTTGTTTCCGTGATCTGTGTAAGCAGCAGAGCAAATTCATGTCCATCAAAGCGGGCCACCGTGTCACTCTCATTAATGCACTGTTTCAACCGGCCTCCTACGTCTTTCAGCAGCAGGTCGCCGGCGGTATGTCCCAGGGTGTCCACGATTTTCTTGAATCCGTCCAGGGCGAGAAAGAGCGTGCCGCACATCTGCCCGGTGCGTTGCGCAACTGCTACCGCCTGAGCGACACGATCTTCAAACAAGGCGCGATTTGGTAAATCCGTCAACGTATCGTGAGTCGCCAGATGCTCAAACTCCACGGTACGCTGATTTAGCAATTCCTTAAGACTCGCTTCGTAGTGTCGTTTGGCTTCGAGCAACTTGCGATGTTCGATGGCCCGGCTGACAGCCGCCGCCACGTGGCGCAGGTCAAAAGGCTTCGTGATGTAGTCAAAGGCCCCGGCGTGCATTGCTGCGATTGCGGATTCGATTGTCCGCTGGCCGCTAAGCATAAGAATGATTGTCTCAGGGGCGACATCAAGAATCAGGGGAACCATCTCCAGCCCGCTCATTCGTTCCATCCCGATATCGCTAATAACAAGGTCGAAGTTTTGGGTTGCGATCAACTTAAGCGCTGCTTCCGCTGAATCGACCGCGATACATTGATACGACTCGCTGAGAAACTCACGTAACACCTCTCGGATCTCAGGTTCATCATCAACGATTAAGATGTGCACCTTAGTTTTGGTTATGGCAGACATGCAGACCTCACCCTCGCAAACCACTGTTCGGATTCCGCTGACGGAGACAGAATCATCGGCAACCAGAGTGCCAATGGAGTCCCCACCAGATTTGGTAGTGTCCTAACCTAAATTTTTTTGGAGGTCTCTTTGTGGCGGTAGATGAAAGAACGATCCACTAAATCTCACCAAACAACACGAAATCCTAATATCACTAAGAAGTACCTTGGTGTTGTTTCGTGTGATTTTGTGGATCGTTCTCTTGTTTTTCTTTTTTAAACAACTGAGCGTACGACGCTACTAAAGATTTGATTTCGGCAGCATCAAGAAACAGCGCCTATCGCTAATGCATATCTGGCGCGGGCGGTGAGTCCGCGTGCATTCTGCTACGGCGTGATAGTTACCACTGTGAAATTCTGCATGAGTCGGAAGTAAAGAATATAGTACCTATATACCTCCAGGTCCTATTTTACTCACTGCCCAATCGGAGACCACCGCTTGGTACAGGCCTTGCCACAGGGAGTCACGAACTAACCCAGTTTCCGAAAAACGCTTTCACAAATAATCTTCGAATCCGCGTTCGACTTGTTCAAAGGAGCAGCCAGGTGACTCTCAAACTCGGCCACAATATGATCCGACTCGTCCCCGTTTTGGTTGTGGTCTACCTTTTCGCTGCTTTCCCGAATGAAAGGAATGCCCTGGCCCAATCCAGGCCCGGATTCTTTGCCAAAGTCTCAGCCGATTTATTGGAGCGGGTGCGAAGACGAGCCAGCCGCGACCGGGTAAATGTGATTGTTCAGTTCGAAAACAATGCCTCCAGCCTTCAAATCAACGCGTTGCTGCTCAATGCCGGCGTGAGTGCGACGCGCAGCTTCCGCAACCTCAATACTCGGGTTGTGAGTTTGCCCGCAAACGCAGTTGAAGCTCTGGCTGCTCAGAGTCAAGTCAGGTACATTTCTTTCGATAAGCCGATCAAAACGTTCGGACACCTCACCACTACCACCGGCACCGAAGCGATCCGCACGCAAACCGTGACATCACTGCTCGGTATAAACATCACTACCACACTGGATGGAGCCGGAATCGGTATTGCTATTGTTGACTCGGGGATCGATGCCAACCACTCTGCGTTCCGGAACAGTCTCGGCCTTAGTCGAGTGATTGTTAACCAGGACTTCACCGGTGAAAACCGCACCGACGATGTCTACGGTCATGGAAGTCACGTCGCTTCGATTGCCGCCGGTAGAGGTGTGCTGTCAAACGGCGATTACCCGGGGATTGCTCCGGCAGCCAGCCTGGTAAATCTTCGGGTGCTCAATTCGCAGGGTGAGGGAACTACTTCTGGTCTTTTGGCTGCTCTTGATTGGCTGCTGACATTTCACACGACCCATAACATTCGAGTCGTCAATCTAAGTATCGGAACACCGGCCGTCGATGCCTACTGGAATGATCCGATCTGCCTGGCCGTTCGCCGTCTGGTTGACCATGGCGTCATCGTGATTGCCGCTGCGGGAAATAACGGCAAAGACGCCGGCGGCACAAAAGTCTATGGTCAGATTCACTCTCCAGGTAACGAGCCGTCCGCGATTACTGTAGGCGCTTCCAATAGCCTGGGTACTGATGTACGTGGCGACGATACGGTAACCACGTACAGTTCGCGCGGGCCAACTCGCAGTTACTGGACCGACGCGAACCAGGTCAAACATTACGACAATATCATCAAGCCGGATCTAGTCGCCCCGGGTAATAAGATCGTCGGTGCTGCCGCATCCGCCAACCACCTCCTGACAATTCATCCGGAATTAGATGCCGAGGTTAGTTCAATGGATAACTATCGGATGATGTACCTGAGTGGAACATCTATGGCAACGCCAATAACGGCGGGTGGCGCGGCGCTGTTGCTGCAAGCAAATCCAACGCTCACGCCGAACCTGGTTAAGTCCATTTTGACTGAAACAGCCCAGCCGCTTGCTGGCGCCGACATGTTTGAGCAAGGCACCGGTGAAATTAACATTTCAGGCGCAGTGCAGTTGGCGAAGTTAGTGCGAACCGACCTGAATGCTTTCACCGCTGTGGGCGCGCCATTGTTGACGGCCGCACCTCCGCCGCCCCAAACGACGATCGCAGGGCAGACATTCACCTGGGCCCAGGGGATCACTTTGAATCATACCTATGCCTATGGAGCGAGTCTGGCCAGTCAATATCAGAAAATTTATGAGGACGGCTACATCCTTAATGACGGTGTGGTAGAGGATGAGTTAATGCTCTCCATTAACCCTTCAAGAATGTCGAGCGGGGTCACGCTGGGCACAAGTATCTTAGTTAGTAACGGTGGTCCGCTTGGTGACGGCATTAGTTTACTCGGTACAAATATGCTCCTGGGAAACGGCATCATGACTGGCGACGGGCTCATGATTGGTGATGGCATCCTGATTGGTGATGGCATCCTGATAGGCGATGGAATCATGATTGGTGACACTGTTTTGCAGGCACAATCTGCGATGACAAACGGCGATAACACGGCATTCATGCCATGAGCGTCGATTACTGTTGACTGATAGGCGGGGGGTCTGCAATACTGGCGCCCCTTTTTAGACTCTCCCGGTTTTCCCGACCAGATTTTTTTTCCCGACTAAATCTGTTCAGTTGCATCCATACCTGGCGTTTTTTCGCGCCAGTTCCCGGAGGATTGCGACCTTTTATAGCACCAAGTGCGGCTTCAGGATTTAGCTGGTCCACCATCGACTAACTTCTGAAGACCGTGTGACTAAGGAGGATCCCATGAGTTGCCCCCTCGTAAAGCGGATCAGTCTCTTTTTGTTACTGATCTCGCTGTGTGTTCCAAACTTCATTCCGGATAGCGTCCAGGCTCAGGCGATCTTTTCGGTCGAGGACAAAGTCTCGCCCGATCTGCGTAAGTTGGCGCGGAGCGCAAAAGGCGCAGAGCGCGTGGCCGTCATTATTCAATACACAAATCTTCCGGGTGGATCACCTATCCCTCTCCTCGTGGCCCACAATGGCAAGCTGAAAAAGCAGTTCAAGCATTTCCAGACGGCCGTGGTGGAACTACCGATTCAGGCCGTTGAATCCCTCTCAAATCACCGGGAAATCAGCTTTGTTTCGTTGGATCATCAGAACATTCCTTTCGGCCATATCTCAATGACAACCGGCGCCGACGCGGTGCGTGTGATCAATGGCAACAACAACAACACGGTTGGTGTGGATGGCACAGGTATCGGCATCGCCATTCTTGATTCGGGAATTGACACCAATCACGCCGCCTTTCTGGATCGCAGCAATAATGTGCGGGTCCTCGTTAACCGTGATTTCACCGGCGAAGGACGTACCGACGATCCGTATGGGCATGGCACGCATGTCGCTTCGATAGCAGCTGGTAACGGTCGCATCTCAAACGGTCAGTACGTGGGCATAGCGCCCAACGCTAATGTCCTGAATTTGCGAGTGCTCGGCGCCACAGGCTCAGGCTCGGTATCGGCCACTCTGAGCGCACTCGATTGGGTAATGACTAACCGGGCGGCCTATAACATTCGCGTCGTCAATCTTAGCCTTGGCGCACCCGCCGTTGATTCGTACACGAAGGATCCTGTTTGCCGCGCTGTGCGCCGTCTCGTTGATGCTGGCGTCGTCGTCGTCGCCGCTGCCGGAAATAACGGTAAAAACCAGGCGGGTCAAAAGGTGTATGGCCAAATACACTCGCCGGGAAACGAGCCTTCCGCAATTACTGTGGGCGCTGCCAATAGTTTTGGCACGGATGTTCGCAACGATGATGGAATCGCCAGCTACAGCTCTCGCGGACCCACTCGGAGCTCCTCGACGGATGGGTCAGGTATCAAGCGCTACGACAACCTCATCAAGCCGGATATCGTCGCGCCCGGTAACAAGCTGATAAATGCTCAGGCTGAAAACAATTACCTGGTGACACAGAATCCGGCTCTTGATGCGGGCGTGAGTCAAGCCGATGCCCGCAGGATGATGTACATGAACGGCTCGTCTATGGCCACGCCTGTCGTTGCCGGCGCGGCCGCACTGCTCCTCCAGGCTAACCCAAACTTAAGCCCGAACCTGGTTAAGACGATCTTGATGTACACGGCCCAGACGCTGGACGGGTACAACATGTTCGAGCAGGGCGCGGGCCAGATCAATATCGAAGGTGCGGTCCGCCTGGCGCGGTTGGTCCGCACGGATTTGACCCCAGCCACTCCGGTGGGCTCACCACTCTTAACCACATTCATCCCTCCGGTCCAGCAGACTGCAATTGCCGGACACACCTTCAACTGGTCGCAGGGCATCATCTTGAATTGGAACTACGCGACCGGAACCAATCTCATCTCCAAGTATCAAGGAATCTACAAGCTGGGCGTCACAATTGGCGATGGTGGGCGCGTCACGAACGGAGTTTTGGTCGGCGACACAACGATGTTGTCGGGCGGAGTCTTGATAGGTGACAACATCTTGACCGGGAACGGCGTTCTGATCGGCGATGGCACGATATTTATGAGTTCTGGCGTCCTGATTGGCGACGGCGTACTCATCGGCGATGGAGTCTTAATCGGTGACGGCGTGTTGATTGGCGACGAAATCTTGATTGGCGATAGCACTTTCAGAAACGAAGCCTGCACTCAGGCAATGTCCGCCACGAATAGTGGTGATGACACAACATCAATGCCGGTTGTTGTAGATACCGGCCGCTAAATTCTTGAGACGGTAAAGGTGTCACACCCTAGATGCTCGTCTTCCCCCTTTGACCCTTTAGCAAAATGAGGACTGACTTCATGACTGTAACAACAAACACCCCGATGAATTCAGACGGTATGGCCGGACTGGCTATGGTTCGGTCAACTACTCGGACCGACTCCTTATCGATTCAGCCCCTTAAGGTTGGACAGGAGGCAGAAGTCCTGGCGTTCCTCGGCGAACGTCCGCTTCATACCGTAATAATGGCAGGACATATTCTGGATAACGGATTGGAAAGTCCCTTCAACCGTGGTTCATTCCAGGCTTCCCGTGACGATGAAGGCAAGCTCGAAGGTGTGGCGCTAATCGGTCACGCTACGCTTATCGAAACCCGCAGCGAAGAAGCGTTGGCAAGCTTTGCGCGTTTCGCGCGAACCTGTCCGACCGCCCACATAATCATGGGCGAGGTGGCTATGATGGACCAATTCTGGAGACATTATGCCTGCCTTGGCCAGGCGCCACGCCGCTTCGGTCGCGAACTACTACTTGAGCTGCACCGGCCGCCAGAATCATTTGAGTCAGCTCGCGAGTTGCGCCTGGCCACTCTCGATGATCTCGATCGAGTGATGTTGGTTCAGGCGAAGATGGCGTTTGCCGAAAGTGGGATCAACCCGCTGCAAGCTGACCCTGTCGGATTTCGCTCGCGCTGCGCACGCCGGATTGAGCGGCGACGTGTTTGGGTCTGGGTGGAGGACGACCGGTTGATCTTCAAAGCGGATGTTATCTCCGACACTCCCCAGGCGATTTATCTGGAAGGCATCTATGTCGACCCGGAAGAACGAAACCAGGGTTACGGCACGCGATGCATGTCCCAGCTTGGTCTAAATCTATTAACCACTTCTAACTCTCTCTGTATCTTCGTCAACGTCGAAAGCCGCCGGGCGCGAGTCTTCTTTGAACGAATCGGTTTCAAGATCCGAGGCTGTTACGACACAGTCTTCATGGCGTAACCAGCGTTCCAGTAAGACCAGCGTTCCGCGGCTAATCTCGTTAACCAACAAGGAAAACCGGAGAAACAAATGAGCGAGAATACCCTCAACCGACAACGATTAACGATCCCCTATATGAGGCTGATCATCTGCATGGGAGCGGCTGCTTCCATTTACGCCGCATACCACGTCTCCATTAAGACGCTGGATCTGCGTTTCCTGCTGGTGGCCCTGATTACCCTGGGATTGGGGTCCCGTCTCTCGGTTCAAATACCGCGGCTGAGCTCACATATTTCCGTTTCCGATACACTCATTTTCCTGACCTTGCTCCTTTACGGTGGCGAAGCCGCCATCCTCCTGGCAGCTGCCGAAGCTTTCTGTTCATCCTTGAGTTTCAGCAGGAAACCCATGACGGTGGCATTCAATACAGCCGTCATGGCTTGCGCCACATTTATCACTACCGTGATATTGCGGTGGTGTTACGGACCGATCGAAGATCTGCCGCGACAGATCTTCTCCCCAAATTTCACCAGTGCACTTTGTGTGATGGCGCTGGTCCAATACATTTCAAACTCTGGTCTGGTAGCGGTGTTGGCGGCGCTCAAAATCGACCGACCGGTGTGGCATACGTGGTCCAAGTACTACTTGTGGACATCGGTTACTTACTTTGCCGGCGCGTCCTCTGCGGGAATCCTGGCCAGGTTGGTAGTGTTAGCTGGTTTCTACCCCGTGGTGGCCACAATTCCGATTGTTATCTGCGTCTATTTCACGTATCGAATGTATCTCAAGAACATCGAGGCGATGGCCGCGGCGGCTAAGGCGGAGGAGGCCGCTGCTCATGCTGCGGAAGCCGAACGCCACGTCGCCGAACTGAGCCATTACATTGCCGAACAGGAACGCATCCGCGAGCAATATTCGCAAATAGAAAAGATGTCGGCGCTGGGAGAGCTCGCGTCCGGGGTCGCGCATGATTTCAATAATACGTTGGCCGGGATTCTCGGTCGTGCGCAGCTGCTGCTCGGAACGAGGGATATGGAGAAGATTGATAAGGGTCTCAACCTAATGATCAAGACAGCCAAAGACGGTGCGAGAACTATCAAGCGGATTCAGGATTTCGCTCGCCAGCGACGGGATCACGATTTCGACCTGGTAGATATGGGTCAACTGCTGTTGGACGTAGGTGAGATAACCCGGCCACGCTGGAAAGATTGGGCTGAGGCGAACAATGTGCACATCAGCCTCGATCTGCAAGTTCACTGCACGGCGTTGATTATGGGCGACGAATCAGAACTGCGGGAAGTTCTGGTTAACATGGTCTTCAACGCCGTCGATGCGATGCCGCGCGGAGGCAGGCTTACGCTGGCGGTGGAGGAAGCTGGCGACGTCGTTAACGTTTTTGTGAGAGATACCGGGATCGGTATGCCAGAGGATGTGCGTCTGCGCGTTTTCGATCCCTTCTTTACCACCAAAGGGAAGGCCGGAATGGGACTTGGCCTCGCGGTGAGTTATGGAATTATCCGGCGACATGAAGGGATCGTGGAGGTTGAATCCGAGGTCGACTCAGGCACGAGCTTTTGTCTGAGGTTGCCGATTACCAAAGCCCTGCCTAATCCTCGGCCGGCTATTGAATTGAGCAGAATTGCAATTTCGTCTGCTCCGGCAACTGCATTAAGAATTCTGGTAGTTGACGATGAAGAACATGTACGCGAACTCTTGCGCGACATCCTCGAAACCGAAGGATGTGAGGTGAGGCTCGCCGAGAGCGCGCCGCAAGCATTGTCGATCTTTGAAAAAGAGGATTTCGATGCCATCTTCACCGACGTAGGCATGGCGGGTATGAATGGCTGGGAGCTTTCGCGAGCGGTCCGCCAGCGTCATAGCACGATTCCGGTGGCTGTAATCACAGGGTGGGGCGAGGCTGTCGGCTCGCATGAAAGAGTTGCGGCTCGAGTGGACTGGGTGGTGGCAAAGCCGTTTGATACCCCCTCGATCATTGAGATTGCACGGGAAGTAGCCCGGCGGCGCGAATGGAAAACTGCAAGTTATGATTCGAGTGTGGCGGCGTGATGGCTTAGGCCAACAATCCGCCCTGGCTCCAGAGGAGCCAAATGTTTATAGACACCGATTACGAAAGCTGACCGGCGCTCCAGCGGAGCGCAATGTTTCCGGCAGTGGTAGCGAGTTGGGCTTCCGTTTCGCTCCTCTGGAGCGAGGAGATATGGTGGGTCGCGGGTTCTATGAACGTTTCGTCCCTACGGGACGAGGAACGCGTCTTAAGTAATCCCCCGCTAGGGAAAACCGTAGTTGATCGTTCAACGTGTGC
>Ga0190274_10002339_pt1 | contig 11174 bp, 6 predicted proteins | sample Popmic531T_FD_133002 | JGI IMG/M metagenome (GOLD analysis project Ga0190274, IMG submission 133002) | Populus adjacent soil microbial communities from riparian zone of Yellowstone River, Montana, USA - 531 T | ecosystem: Environmental > Terrestrial > Soil > Riparian zone | place: USA: Montana...
ATCATTGGTCAAGCCCCGCACAATAGGTCCCGGGGTTCGCCCGATGAGAACACGAAGCGCATTCTCTGTTTCTACAATCAGCCTCTCCAGCTCAGGGATACTGGCATCAACGGTAGCTTCCTGTTGTTCCGCCTGTAGTTTATCCAGCTCGGGAACATAACCTTTATTGAAACGTTCGGAAATCAAACGTGTATTTTCTTTTCGCGAAACGAGGGTACGCTGCGCAATGGCCAGCCGGTTGTCCAGGTCTCTAAGAATAAAATAAAGCTCAGCGGTCTGCCCTACAAGCGCCACGATTACGGCATTCTGGTTTTCAATCTCGGAGAGGTATACAGCCTGAGCCGCTTTGGTTTGGTGTCGTGTCCTTCCAAACAAATCCAGCTCCCAGTTCAACGTGCCATACATCTGAAAATTATTTCCATCATAGGCAACGCCTGTCCGCTGCGCATCCGTACCTACCTGACCTATACCTGCCGTTCCATTGTATTGCAACGAAGGCCACTTGGTTGACTTCACAATCCCTGCACGCTCCCGCGCTTCTTCCACGCGTGCGATGGCTGTCAGCAGATTGCGGTTGCTGTCAAGAGATATCTTGATGAGGTTCGACAACGCTTCGTCTTTGTACAGTTCAAACCATTGCACGAGTTGCAAGGTGTCCGTGCTATCGCTGTGCGGGTATGCAAAAGTGGTGTCCGCCTGTTCGGACTGCGGCGTGTATCGCCCGCCCACGAGACAGCCACTGACCAGGGTTACCGTAACACACAGTATAGGAAGGATTCTTTTCATATCAATGTCCTCCCTCCGTTGTATTGCCTGGCGGTAATTCTTCCGTTACGACTTTCTTTTTCTTCTTACGTCCTTCTATCAGCACGAAGAAGGCAGGGATCAGCAGTACGCCAATCGCTGTGGCCGTGATCATACCGCTGAATACGGACATTCCCATCACCTTGCGGCCTTCTGCGCCGGCGCCCCAGGCGGTAAGTAAAGGAATAACGCCAAGGATAAATGCAAGCGATGTCATGAGGATGGGTCGGAAACGTAATTTGGCGGCGTCGATGGCTGCCGTCATCACGTCTTCACCGGCATCTTGTTTCATCTTGGCAAACTCCACGATAAGAATTGCATTTTTAGCATTGAGACCGATCAGCATCACCAAACCGATTTGTGCAAATACATTATTCACATAGCTCAGCGACCAGATTCCGGAGAGGAACAACCCGATAAATGCGCCCATCACAGCCCACGGCGTTCCGAGCAATACACTGAATGGAAGTTTCCAGCTTTCGTACTGGGCAGCAAGAATCAGGAATACAAATAGCAGTGCCATGGCAAAAACGGTGGTGCCTTTTCCTTCAGCTGCCTTTTCCTGGTAAGAGATATTGCTCCACTGGTAACCTACGTCGGCAGGTAACACTTCTTTCGCAGTTTCCTCCAGTGCATTCAACGCCTCCGCCGAACTATAACCGGGTGCGGGTACCCCGCCCAGCTCAGCAGACCGGTAAATATTAAAGTGATTGGTATACTGAGGACCGACTGTATCTTTCACGAGCACCAGCGTACTCAACGGAACCATGTTCCCGTTTTTATCCCTGGAATAATATTGCGCCAGATCCTCCGGCCGCATCCGGTATGTATCATCGGCCATCAGGTACGTCTTATACTGACGCCCGAACTGGTTGAAGTTGTTGATGAAAGTTGAACCCATCAACGTGGAGATGGTTTGATTTACATCATCGAGACTCATGCCCAGCTTCTGCACTTTGTCCTTATCTACTACAATGGCTTTCTGCGGAACATTGGCGCGGTACATCGTATACACCTTCCCGATTTCAGGACGCTTGCTTGCGGCGGCAATAAATTTCTGCGACTGCTGCGCAAGATATTGCGGTGAACTACCCCCCAGGTCCTGGAGATACATGGAGAACCCGGCTCCGTTACCCAGCCCGATAATGGGCGGTGGTCCTACGGCAATGACGGTGGCTTCGGTGATTGCCTTCATACAGGCAGCATTGAGTTCCTGTGTAAGTTGTATCGCCGTTTTCGTTCTTTCTTTCCATTCCTTCAGTGTCACAAAGAAGGTCGCCGAGTTAGGTGACACGGTATTTGTGAGCAGGTTGTTGCCGTTAATAGTAGTGTACAGTTCTACCTCCGGCATTTTTTTAAGGATGGCTTCCACTTTTTTGGTGACGATATCGGTACGCTGTAGCGACGCTGCATCGGGCAGCTGTACGGCCATCAGGAAATAACCCTGGTCTTCTTCGGGAACAAACCCTGCCGGAATCTTTTTTCCGAGTAAGGCTGTAACAGCGACAATAACGCCGAGCACCACCAGCGTGATAATCAGTTTGCGTGCAAAGAAGCTGGCTATCCTCACATAGCCATTGGTAAACCGGTCGAACATCCGGTTAAAAGCCCCGAAGAAACGTGCCAGCAATCCTTTCGATTCTTTTTTCGGCTTCAGCAAAAGCGTGGCCAACGCCGGACTTAACGTCAGCGCATTGAAGGCCGAGAAGGCTACCGAGATGGCGATGGTAATAGCAAACTGTTGGTACAGCCTTCCTGTAATACCGCCGGTCATGGCCACAGGCACGAAAACGGCAGCGAGAATCACGGCGATGGCCACCACGGGCCCACCTACTTCTTTCATCGCCTTTCGTGTCGCTTCTTTCGGTGAAAGACCGTGTTCAATATGATGCATCACCGCTTCCACCACCACGATGGCATCGTCGACCACCAACCCGATGGCCAGCACCAAACCCAGCAACGAAAGCACGTTGACCGAGAAACCAAGCAGTGGAAATACAATGAAAGTACCGATCAGCGATACCGGTACGGTAAGCAGTGGAATCAACGTAGCGCGCCAATCCTGTAAAAATAAAAACACCACCAGGATTACCAGGATGACCGCTTCAAAAAGTGTATGTACGATTTCGTTGATGCCTTCACTGACGGCCAGCGTCGTATCAAGTGCATAAGCCTTTTGAATGTCGGGAGGGAAGCGCTGTTCCAGCTCATCCATTTTTGCCTTGATTTTGTCCGCCACTTCAAGGGCATTGGTTCCCGGTATCTGGTAAACGGCAATAGTAGATGCCGGCGCGCTATTCAGGCGGCTGTTCATCTTATAATCTTCTGTTCCCAGCTCGATGCGGGCTACATCACGCAGGTAAACCAGGGCGCCTGCCGTACTTGATTTCAGAACGATGCCGCCGAATTCCTTTTCAGTGACCAGGCGTGATTGCAATTGTGCCACGTAAGTGTTTTGTATTCCTGACAAAGCCGGTTCGGCGCCGAAGCTTCCACCTGTCTTGATCACGTTTTGATCTTTCAATGCCTTGGTCACATCCTGAACCGTTAAGTCGTAACGTGCCAGCAAATCAGGTTTCAGCCAAACGCGCATACTGTATTCGGATCCGCCGAAGACGAATACATCTCCTACTCCGTTGATCCGTTTCAGGTGATCGACTACATTGATAAAGGCGTAGTTGTTGATGAACTTCGCATCGTATGTCCGCTTCGGAGAATTCAGCGATACCAGCATCAGCGGAAAGGTGAGCGATTTTTTTGTAGTCACACCCAGTTCCTTCACTTCCGGCGGCAGGAACGGATTGGCCTGCGATACGCGGTTTTGCGTAAGCATGTTGGCATTGTCGAGGTTGGTGCCCACTTCAAAAGAAACTTCCAGCGTGGTAGCGCCGTCGTTGGTGTTGATGCTGCGCATGTATATCATCTGCTCCACGCCGTTGACCTGCTGCTCCAGCGGTGTGGCAACAGTTTGTTCCATGTTCACAGCATTGGCTCCGCTGTAATTCGCCGTGACCTTTACCATGGGAGGAGTGATTTCAGGATATTGCGAAACCGGAATACCCTGCAACACCATCAATCCCAGGATGACCATCAGGATAGAAAGAACCATGGCAAAAATGGGACGGTTGATAAAAAATTCACTCATAATAATCGCGGATTAGATGGTGTTCATAGAATCAGGAATGCAGCGATGGAACCCGGAACCCTATTTCGCCAATGTGGAATCGTAATTCCAGTTGAAGTCGATTGGTTTCACTTTCATGTCCGGCTTCACAATGGCATTGCCTATCATGGCTACTTTTTCACCGGCCTTCAGGCCTTTTGTGATTACCCAGTTACTTCCTACGCGCATGCCCACTTCCACCGGTCGTGGTGTTACCTTGTCGTTTTCGACCACAAACACCTGGTAAATATTCTGCAACTGGTTGATAGCTTGCTGTGGGACAATCACGGCATCCACCAACTTGTCAGTAATAAAACGAACTTTTGCATATTGCCCGGGCTTCAGGATTCCTCCGGAATTTTCAAAAATTGCCTGCACCAGCAAACTTCCTGTTTCCGGATCAATGCTGCGGTCGGCGAAATCAATTTTTCCAGTTTCCGGAAACACGGTTCCGTCCCCCAGCACCATTTCCACCACGAAGTCTTTGGCTGTGACACCGCTCTTTTCTGATCTTTTCTTTAAAGTAAGATAGTCGTTCTCTGAGATGGAGAACCGCACCCGCATGGCACCGGTAGCTGAGATGGTATTGATTACATTTTTGAATCCACTGCGGCTCACGTAATCTCCCGGCTGTACTTTGGAAATTCCGATGATTCCGGAGATCGGAGCCAGGATGTGCGCATATCCCAATTCGATTTTTGAATTGGCATACATAGCCTGGGCACTTTCCAGGGCATGCTTCTGAGCGTCGTATGCAGCTTGAGCAGCATCGAGGTCACGCTCACTGAGGGCTTTCATTTTTGCCAGTGGTTCCACACGATCCAGGTCGGACTTCGTTTTTTGTACCATCACTTCTGCTTCTGCTACACCCGCTTGTGCAGACGCCACCTGGTTACGTAATTGGATATCGTCAATCGTATACAAGAGCTGACCTTCTTTTACACGATCACCCTCCTTGAAATGAATGCCAGTGATCCAGCCATCCACGCGTGGCTGAATTTCGATGTCGCTCTGGCCAAACGTCTGGCCTATAAATTCGGAATATACCGGCAGGGTTCTTTGCGCGGCGGCCACCACATTCACATCCGGTATTATTTCGACAATGGCTTTTTTTTCGTTGCAGGAAACAAGGCTAAAAAAAACAAAAAAGAGCAGTGTTGATCTGGTAAAAATAGCTTTCAGCATAAGAAAACAATTAGGTTACAACTCTTCAAATATATAAAATAAAAACAGGCAAGGCTTGCAAACCATGTATTTAATCCTGAGATTTCGGCATTCAACCGCATATCCAATCCACGTTTGAAGCTGGATTGAAATGTTAAAATACATTCATCATGAACCAAGCTCCTCAACATTCAAATGGGAATGATCTTTCGGGAAAAGTCATCCACATCGCCATCCAGCTCCTGGCATTATCGCTGTTGCTTGTCTGGTGTTTTCGAATCCTGGAACCATTTATTACCTTGATTGTTTGGTCGGCGGTGCTGGCTGTGTCATTGTACCCCCTGCAGCAAATGGGCGTTAAAAAATTCAAGCTGGGGAATGGGCTGGCCTCTGCTATCCCTGTCTTACTCCTGTTATCCGTCATTATTGTTCCGGCATCCATGCTGATGGTGTCAACGGTCCAGGAAATAAAGCATACGGTCCAGGCTTACAAGGCCGGTGAAATTTCCATTCCTCCTCCGGATGAATCGGTAAAAGAATGGCCTGTGGTCGGAGAGAAAGTTTACAAAGTATGGCAGGATGCTTCCAACAACCTGGTGCCGCTTATCCAGGACAATAAGGATACGGTAAAGGTTGCTGCCATCTGGCTATTTAATTCCCTTGCCAGCACCGGAAAAGGAATCGCCCTGCTGGCCATTGCTATTATCATCAGCGGGTTTTTGCTGGCCTATGGTAAGAGTGCCGGTGAATTTGCCACGGCATTTTTTCACAAAATCAGCGGCAACAGCGATCAGGACTATGCCGTACTCACCACCACTACAATCCGTAATGTGGTGAAAGGAATTTTAGGCGTTGCTTTTATTCAGTCGGCATTGGTGTGCATCGGCCTTGTCCTGGCGGATATTCCGGCCGCAGGGTTGTGGACGCTGATATGCCTTATCCTGGCCATCATGCAGATCGGCATCCTTCCGATTTCCATAGGTGTGATTATATATGTATGGAATAACGACACGACAACGGTAGCCATTCTCATGACGATATGGATGCTTTTGGTCGGAATTTCTGACAATATCCTGAAACCGATCCTGCTGGGCAAAGGAGCCCCTGTTCCCATGCTCGTTGTTTTCCTGGGAGCTATTGGCGGTTTTATTCTTTCCGGTTTTATCGGTTTGTTTACCGGTGCCGTGATATTGTCGTTGGGTTACCGGCTGTTTATCGCATGGATTAAAACCGCACACACTCCGGCGGTTTAGTGAAAAAATAAGAATAAGCTGGATTTATTTCAGATCCACATGCAGCGTGAGTGATGTGCCGTAATCTTCTTTGGATGATTTGCCTTCCACCACTTTGTTATCGTAGTTGTAATAAATTGAAAACTGAAGCTTCAGGTCTTTCACAAACTCCCAGGTCAGATCGATATTTCCGTCCAGCCTGTACCGGCCTTGTTCCGTAACACCCACGTAGGAGGTGATATTGGTTGAGGAAGAAAGGTCGGGGTTTGCAAAACTATAGACGGTATGCTGCAGCGATACCGGCCATTCCAGGTTTGTCAGCACATCGGTCGCATTCACATCGCGTTCTGAATTCACCACGAAGCCCGTAAGTATCAGCAACCGCGCCCGGTCGGTCTGGACGATGTTATTACCGCCTGCAGCGCCGAAGGAAATCCTCGAATCAATACCCAGCTCATCGTTCTTATTGTACGAATTAAATTCCGACAGTACCCACCGTTTTGGAAGGGCATATATGGCTTGTAAAACGGTTGAAATCCGTACCGAAGCCGCTTCTTCGGCCGTCGCCGTCTCGATGTAAGATAAGTTATGCGCGAAGCGCCATTTGGAGACTACGTAATACAGGTTGTATTCGGCATTCACGCGAAGGACATCTGAAGCCTTGTCGAAACTCATGCCTGCACCCACATCGCCTTTAAAGCCTCTGTACCAATCATCCTCCAACGGAAAGATCCGCACGATATCTTCCAACATGACACCGTAACGGATCATCCCCAATATTTTCACTTCACCGGTATCGGGTGAATGTTGAATAGTTCCAAAATAGATCACGCCCAGCCTGTCCTCGACCTTGAAGATGCGGTTCCCTCCGCCGATGGAGGCGATTTTATGCCATTTGATGGTGATCACACCGGGGCCCTGGGCATCCAGCTTCAGTCTCCCCTGCTCAAACGATACTATTCTTCCGGTTAACCGGTCACCGTTTTTTAAAAAAACCGTGTCCGCCTGATTTTTGGAATAATACCTGGCGCTGTCTTTATCAATACCCTTGGGATAAGCGGGCGCCTTCACTTTTACAGAATCCGCAACGGGAGTCGTATGGATCGTATCGACTATTGGATCAGCCGGGATGGAATCTATCTCCTGCGCATGCAAATTGAATGTGGCAGCTTCAAAAATGATAAATAAAATCAGACTTTTCGGAAAATCAGGCATGCCGTTATCCCATTTCAAATACGTGAAAAGCAAAAATAGAATTATCCCCGTTACGAAGTAAGGCTAAGGAAGTGTTTTATTTCCCCCTGATATGAAGACCTGAAGCAATGGCTATAGACGGACTTGATGCCTGCTTCGTTTGCAAGTGTGATTTGCTAAATGGCATTCATTTGGTAATTCACATCTTCCATTTTGCCTTCAGTGATCGTTAAAGGTAGATCATTAGACGGCTTTGGAAGAATTGCGTGGAACCTTTCCTGTTGAACCGGTCAAGAATTCCATAACCATACACTAAATGAAGTCTAAGGTGCTTATTGAGATACCAGTTAACCTGTGGTGTTATTCTTCTAAACTCTCCGCCCTGTATCAACCCACCGTTAACCTCATAGGTTGAAAATCGGAGAACGAGTTCCCATGCTCCCGGCCCCCCTTTGAAAACAGGTCGTTCAACCTCCACAAACCCATACGAGTTACTCAACGAATTGTAGGGATGTGATTCTCCGGTGAACATATAGCTAGCTACTAATTCTCCACCACTAAAAACCGGATTACCTTTTTCAGGGGAATCGAACTTATGCCAGACGAATTCCGAGCCAAATAACCAGGGACCGTTTTTATAATATACTTCCCCTCCCAGGTGAGTAGATTTCGTCGTCGGGAATTCTCCACTATCCATAAAGTAGGGTCCGTTTCCTGCTTCAGGACGGGACCGGACACGGGTTTTATCATCTTCCGGATGGGCCATTCGAATATTTACAGCAACATGCAAATTGGTTTTTGTAGCTTCGGAAAACACAGGTAAACATCCGATTCTTGCAATGAATTGAGAACTGTATGTTGAAAATGATTCATTTTTAGAAATCCAATCTGTGAATACTCCGATGTTCCAGAATATACGCTGCCTGGGAAGAAATCCAAGCCATTTCACTCCATCTGCAAGAATGGGAATCGGATCGAGGGCAACATGTCTTTCAATAATTTCGCCCGCATAACCAAGCTGAACTTTGCTCTGTGAGAATCCTTCTTTCGTGCGGCCGATAAAAAAATGACCCCACAATTCAGGCACAGCAACCATGATGCCTGTTTCGCGTAAAAACCAGTCATCGTTCTCACCATCATACATAAATCCGGCTTTCCAGGTAATGTTCCGTTTGGTATTTAATTTCCCGCTTGCAACGATACGCGAATCCCGAATATCAAATCCCGGCTTCAGCTCAACGTTGGCTGAATCCATCTGTTTTTTTCCCTCTTCATCCTGGGAATAGGCAGCATAGTCAATCAGGGCCCCTGCACCAATTACCAGGGTGGTAAAACCCAGGTTATAGGTGTTCCAATTCTTCTTAACTTTTTTACCTGATGCAGTATCTATCTCCTCATGAACCTGGCCTTCCGTACCATCCGGAATAATTTTTTTTTCTTCCTGGCAAAAGGATTGGAATGGCAACAAAAAAAAGGAAACTGTCCAATACAGCAGTAAGGTTCGTTTAAGCAGATGCTTTTTCATATTAATCTTTACAAACCAGCAGCGACTGTAATCATTTAATAAAATGATAGAATTTACTTAATGCAGATGTTGATTTTTCCAGGCAAGTTTACCTATCATAAAAAAAACAAACACCTCATTTTTCATACGTATGAAAAATGAGGTGTTTTTAGATTAAATTATGCTCTAGAATATGCCCAACGGTGATATAAATCCAATTGTAAATCTTCCGGTAGTATAGTCCGCAGCGTTGAAGCGGGTTTTCGCATAATCCGAATAGACATACGAACGTCCTACCCAATTGGCAAAGAATCTCAGGTTCAAATCACTATATGGATAATATTCTATGACAGGGATATAACCCCAGGCGTCACGGATGTGTTCTTCACCTGTAAGGTTTTCCGGATCATTGAAACTATTTTTCCATTCCGCGATATCCAACATGCCGAAAAATGCAATATTAATTTTCGGAGATACCCGGTAATGCAGATGTACCCAATGCCCGACATAATTGGTCTTTGCCAGGGCATACGGGTAGAGGTTATCCGGAACGACATCACTTACAATATGAGTTCTGTCCAGTTGTTCATCACTCCATTGATAGTCATAGGCAACTACAAATTTTCCCAGTGTAAGTTCGGTACCCAGGGCAATGTAATTCATGTTGGCATTTTCCGCTTCATTGAATAAAGAGTACGACCAAATGGTTTTTACCTTTCCGTCAAAAAGGCTTCCCCGCCAGTTAGCCACAAAAGCGAGCGGCGTTTTTGACTCGGTAAAATTTGGCTGCAGGCCATACAATTCATCAAATGTCTTCGTCCTTGAATCCAATACCTGTACCGTAAACTGGTGATTGGGATTGGCCTGGTAACTTGCTCCGACACCCGTGAGGAAATTGTCGGCGTATTCGATGATATCGGAATACTCATAGATATCAATAGGGTTGTAATCGAATTCGAAGCCTCCCCAGTCTGCACACAATTTACCTGCAGAAATACTGAACTTCTCTGTCGCATCCACACGGATATAGGCAAGGTCTACCGAACGGCTCAGGTTATCCACGGATTCTGATGTTTGAGCCCGTGTATAACGATCGCGGAAACGGAAGTATACTTTATCATGAACCTTACCGCGAATCTCCAGTCTGAACTGTTCATTCCTGAACCTTGTCTGTACATATTCCTCGTTATAAAACTCATTTCGCAGGCCGAATTGCATGTTTGCTATCATGCTCATATTTTTTAGCAGTCCCTGCTTCACTTCGGGAATCAGCGATTTATAGGTGATGGTATCGCCTGTTTGCCGTTCCTGTTTTTGAGCCCACATGAGCAGCGGGGAGAACAGAAGTACAAGTAGCCACTTTTTATTCACGCGTGTTTTCATATTGGTATGTTTTATTTAATTAATATTCAATATACAGTTTCTGTAAATCATCCCTGCTCCTGCCCTGTTTCAACATCGATAACATTAACAGTATCCTTGCTTTTTGAGGGTTCAATTCATCCGAAGAAACGGTTCCATAATCAGCATCTACAACTTCACCTTTAATTAAAACAGCGCCAATAGGCACACGCGAAGCTCTTACCACAGGTATTCCTGCCTTCGTTGCTCTTTTCGCGGCTTCCAAAGTTCCAGCCGTCATGTTTCCATCTCCCACTCCGGCAATTACAATACCTTTTGCCCCGGCTTTAACCATGATATCAATTAAATCCGGTGACATATCCGCACATGCATACACAATGTCAACACGTGGCAATGCAGTCACTCCGGTAACATTGAATTCACTGTTTGTGGTATGACGTCCGGAAGGTTTATGAAAAAACAATACATCGCCAAAAATAACTGTACCGATCATTCCTTCCTGCGGGGATGCAAAGGTCTGCACAGGAGTGGTAATCATTTTTTTTACGTCACGTGCTGCATGAATCTCATCGTTCATAACCACCATCACACCATATCCTTTGGCATTGGGATGAGCGGCAAGTGCAACAGCATTGTAAAGATTTAACGGTCCTTCTGCGCTTAATGCAGTGGACGGACGCATGGAACCGGTCAGCACAACAGGTTTATCACTTTTAACCGTCAATGTCAGGAAATACGCTGTCTCTTCCTG
>Ga0190274_10002340_pt1 | contig 11169 bp, 8 predicted proteins | sample Popmic531T_FD_133002 | JGI IMG/M metagenome (GOLD analysis project Ga0190274, IMG submission 133002) | Populus adjacent soil microbial communities from riparian zone of Yellowstone River, Montana, USA - 531 T | ecosystem: Environmental > Terrestrial > Soil > Riparian zone | place: USA: Montana...
AACGTTTGCAGGTATTAACAGACGAGCTGCGTCAGCTCGAAGCTAAGCTGCGTCTTGGTGGCGGGCCAGACAAAATTGAGAAGCAGCACAGCCAGGGCAAGCTCACCGCTCGCGAGCGGATCGAGTTGCTGCTTGATGAGGAATCCTATTTTGAGGAGATTGGGCTACTCGTCGCCTACGACCAATACGATGGCGGTGCGCCGGCAGCGGGAGTTGTAACCGTAGTAGGCAAGGTGCAGCAGCGCGAAGTTGTAATTGTAGCTAACGACGCGACGGTAAAAGCCGGTTCCTGGTGGCCGGAAACGATCAAAAAAATCCTGCGGGCGCAGGAGATCGCGATGCGTTCGCACGTACCGATCATTTATCTCGTCGATTCGGCAGGCGTAAATCTTCCCTATCAGGGCGGGGTGTTTCCCGGCCAATATGGTGCTTCGCGGATTTTCTATTACAACTCGATCATGCGGCGCTATCTGAAGATTCCGCAGATTTCTGCGGTAATGGGGCCGTGCATTGCCGGCGGCGCGTATTTGCCAGCGCTGTCAGATGTAATCGTTATGGTTGAGGGGACGTCTTTCATGGGACTCGGCGGCGCGAATCTGGTGAAGGGTGCAACCGGACAAACCATTGATAACGAAACTCTCGGCGGCGCGCGCACGCATAACGAGGTCTCCGGGGTGGCGCATTATCGCGTTGCGGATGATGCAGCCTGCATCGCGAAAATTCGCGAGTTTGTTTCTGAGTTAGCGGTCAGGCCACCGAACGAGGTGCCCATATTGCCGGCTGTGGAAGCAGCACGACCGGCTACCGAGCTCTACGACATCATTCCCGCGGAACATAAGCAGCCGTACAACGCCCGCCACCTATTGGATTGTCTGCTGGATGGCGGACATCTCGACGAGTTTCAAGCGGACTACGCAAAGGAGATGGTTACGGGTCATGCGCGTGTTAGAGGCATCCAGGTAGGCGTTATCGCCAACAACCGCGGCATGATTCGAGCAGCCGGCGGTGGTCCACCTCGCTTTGGTGGAATCATCTACACGGAGTCCGCTGAGAAAGTGGCTTACTTTATCGAGACTTGTAACCGGCGTAAGACCCCGCTGCTTTTCATTCAGGACGTCTCAGGTTTTATGGTGGGCTCGGAAGCAGAGCACTCAGGAATCATTCGCGCGGGGGCACGGTTTGTGGAGGCAATGGCGACGGCGGTGGTGCCAAAAATAGTTTTGACTGTGAACCATGCATCCGGCGCCGGATACTACGCGATGGCCGGACAAGGGTTCGATCCGGACTTCATTTTTAGCTGGCCCACGGGACGCATGGGAGTGATGGAAGGCGATTCGGCGGTGCAGGCTGTGTTTGGCAGCCAACTCGATAAGTTGAAACGAAACGGGTTGAAGCCCGATGAAAAGTTGGAATCCGAAATGGATGCAGTGCGCCAGACCTATGAGATGGAGCTTGATGCCAAGTATGCAGCCGCCCGTGGATTTGTAGACGCGGTGATTATCCCGGAAGATACGCGAGATGCGTTGGAACTGGCGCTTCGGACGACTTTGAACTACAGCGGCGCACATATTGGCCAATTTGTATTACCGCCGACCCTGGTATAGTTTCCGGGATTTCGTGATACTTCGTGTTTTTTCGTGGATCGTTCTTCTAACGCAACCAAGGCGATACGATTCATGAATTTGCACGAAAATTACTTCGTCTCAGCGAATGACTGACAAAGCGAAGGTTTGATGAAACAGAAGATTCGCATTGCCGCGGGACAGGGTTTCTGGGGAGATCTCCCGGATGCGCCTGTGCGTCAGGTTGAAGGTGGTCCCATTGACTACCTGATGCTCGATTATCTCGCCGAAGTTACGATGTCGATCATGCAGAAGCAACGTTCACGCGATCCGTCGGCAGGCTATGCGAAGGATTTTGTTCCGCTGATGAAGCAGATTCTCCCGACTTGTGTAGAACGAAATATTCGGGTGACGGCAAATGCCGGGGGCGTCAACGTCGAAGGTTGCGCGAATGCGGTGAGGGAAGTCGCTCGTGAGCTGGGCCTGGCTGGCAAGGTGCGAATCGGAATTGTGACCGGCGACGACATCATGTCGAAGTTGGACGAATTGCTGGGACGCGGGATCGCGTTAACCAACATGGACACCGGCGCCCCGTTGTCTACTGTTCGCGATCGAATTCAAAGCGCAAATGTCTATCTCGGCGCCGGGCCGATGTTGGAAGCGCTTAATCTTGGAGCACAGATTGTAATCACCGGCCGGGCCACCGATACGGGTTTGACGCTGGCGCCACTGATGCACGAGTTTGGCTGGGCTCCCGATGATTGGAACAAGATCGCCGCGGGGACCATCGCCGGTCACATTATTGAATGCGGCGCGCAGTGTTCAGGCGGAAACTGCCAGTATGAGTGGCGCAGCATCCCCAGTCTTGCCAATGTGGGTTTTCCAATCGTTGAGGCTGCCCCGGACGGTACGTTTGTGATCACCAAGCATGAGCGCACCGGCGGATGGGTGATTATTCCATCTGTAAAAGAACAATTGGTTTACGAAATGGGTGATCCTCACGCTTACATCACGCCCGATTGTATTGCGGACTTCACGACAGTGCGGCTTGAATACGAAGGGCGTGATCGCGTTCGGGTGTTTGGAATTGAGGGCCGGCCGGCAACTGATACTTATAAAGTTTCGATCAGCTACTCGGCCGGTTATAAGGCGGTGGGTACTCTGGTCTACTCCTGGCCAGATGCTTATGACAAAGCAGTGGCGGCCGACAAGATTCTCAGAATGCGGCTCGATCGGCTCGGTTTGAAGTTTGACCAGATTCTGACTGAGTTTGTCGGGGCCAACGCGACTCATGGGCCACTCGCCGGTCGCCCATCGCCTGACCTGCCTGAGGTCCAACTGCGCGTCGGCGTGCGTAGCGAAGATCGGAAGGCTGTTGAGAGATTCACGAAGGAGATCGCGCCTTTGGTATTGACTGGCCCGCCCGGCGTAACCGGCTTTGCGGGCGGGCGGCCCAAGGTGGAAGAGATCGTCGCTTACTGGCCGGCGTTGATGCCGAAAGCGGAGATTGAGCCGCGGGTTAAGGTACTAGAAGTTTAATGACAGCCGCCAGACCACTAATCTCCATAACTTGTTTGTCGTTGACTACAATGTTGCTAAGTCAAAACATAAATGCTGCCCTCGCCGCAGAGCGGCGAAATGTTTATAGACAAGAGCTCGAAAAAAAACTGCCTCGCTCCAGCGGAGCGAAACGTGCCTTGCTAAACCCAACGTTTCGCTCCTAACGAAGCGAGGAGCAAGATTTTCCAACTGTCGCGGCCTATAAACATCTCGCCCCTAAATGGGGCGAAGACTAGAAGCAATAAAAATTCAGACCGATTTGTCGCGCGAACTTTAGAAACAGGACACTGGTTGTTAACATGCGTATTCAACTAATAAAGCTTGCGCACGCCCGATCTGGTGATAAAGGCGACACTGCGAACATCGGTTTGATAGCCCTAAGCGATGAGATCTATCCGCTGTTAGTTCGGGAAGTGACAGCTGAGCGTGTAAAGCGGCACTTCAAAGGAATCTGCAACGGTGAAGTAGAGCGGTTTGAGCTGCCAAATCTCGGCGCGCTCAATTTTCTGCTACATGAAAGCCTGGGCGGTGGAGGCACATTGTCCTTAATGACTGATGCCCAGGGAAAAACCTTCTCGACTGCGCTGCTGCGGATGGAGATTGAACTGACTGATGAAGAAGCTCAGATTTTGGAAGTTGGTTAGGCTTGCTTCATGATCGCGCAGCTAAGAGCGGGGGGCATGCCCACCTTCCAGACCCTGAGTTGGCTTAACTAGCGCTTTGACACTTGAGAGCCGTCAAGACTGAGCTTTAATAGAGCCGTCAAGACTGCGCTTTAATAAGGACTCCAGCAATCTCGGGGTCTGGAAGGTGGGCATGCCCCCGCTCTTTTAGCGCAATCACCACACAACGCTTGGGCAAAATTGATGTTCGCAAGTAAGGAAGCCATGCCTGACGAAAGCAAGTCTATTCTGTATCAGGTTGACGGAAGCATAGCGCGCATCACGCTGAATCGACCTGAGAAAAGAAACGCGCTTAATGATGATCTTATTGCCGAGCTGAAAGATGCTTTGCGTGAGGCTGATCAGGAAGTAACGGTGCGCGCTGTTGTAATAACCGGGGCCGGCCAGGACTTTTGTTCAGGCGCTGACCTCTCGTCGTTGCAAAAGATTTCAGAAGCTTCGGTCGCCGAAAACCTATCTGATGCGCGCTCGCTGATGGAGCTGTTCACACTTATTCGACAAGTGACTGTGCCGGTCCTGGCTGCTGTCCGCGGGCGGGCATTGGCTGGCGGCTGTGGGCTCGCCAGTGCCTGCGACATCGTGCTCGCTTCGACGAGCGCCCGTTTTGGTTACCCGGAAGTAAAGATTGGTTTTGTGCCCGCCATGGTGATGGCGATTGCACGGAGGAACATTTCTGAAAAGCGGGCCTTTGAATTGTTGACTCGAGGCGCAGAGATTACTGCCGAAGAGGCTAGGGACTTTGGACTGATCAATCAAGTCTTTAGCGACCAAACCTTTGAAGCTGAGGTAACTACTTACCTGCACGGATTTGAGAAAGTGAGCAGATCCGCCGTTGCGTTGACCAAGACGCTTTTGTATCAAACTGATGGTCTGGCTTTTAGCGATGCTCTGGAGTCTGGCGTTGACGTCAACGTCATCGCTCGCATGACTGAAGATTGCCAGAAGGGAATTGCCCGATTCCTTAAGAAGGCCTAGTCGCTGCGCGCGCTTCCTCAAGGGCGCACTCGAGCACCGGGTCGGCGACTCGGTTGATCAAGCCAATTTCAAGCGCGGCTTCGCTGGAATATTTTCCCGCCGTAGCGAACAACTCAAGAGCGCGTGCCCTTCCGATAAGTCGCGGCAGTCTTTGAGTTCCACCCCAGCCGGTAATAATTCCCAGTTTGCCCCCGGGATGGGAAAACACCGCCGACCGCGAAGCAATCCGTATATCGCACGCCAAAGCCAGATCTAAAGCACCGCCCATGCAGTAGCCATTAATTGCCGCGATTGTTACCTGCCTCGCGTCGGCGATGGATTGAAATAAGCCCTGACCAAATCTGGAGAACTCAAAAGCAGAGGCCGGATCGAGTAGCGCCAGTTCTTGTATATCAGCGCCCGCGGCAAACACGCCTTCAGTTCCAGTGAGCACAATCGCCCCGATGTCATTGCGAGGCAGCAGGGATGACAACAAGGATTCGAGTTCCGCAAGCGTGGCTCGGGAAAGCGGATTGCGTTTGGCGGGGCGATTGAAACGAAGGAGTGCGACGGAGCCAATAACTTCACTGAGGATTGCAGGAGAGTCTTCGTCCATACTTCGTCCGCATCGTTTTATTTCGTGCAGTTTTAGTGTGATTTCGTGGATCGTCTGCTGCGAGTCCCTGACTATTCACGCGGTTTTACGTTTTCGCGGAGGAACCTGACGATGTTTTCCGTCGACGTTCCGGGCAGGAATATCTCTGCGACGCCCTGCGCTTTGAGTTTTGGAATGTCTTCCTGAGGTACTATTCCACCAAGAAGTACCAGACAATCATCCATTCCCTGGTCGTGGAGAAGTTTCACGATGCGCGGGCAGAGCGTGTTATGGGCGCCGCTGAGAATCGAAACTCCGACGGCATCTACGTCTTCCTGTAACGCCGCCGCAGCAATCATCTCCGGCGTCTGGCGTAGCCCGGTGTAAATTACTTCCATTCCAGCATCACGCAATGCGCGAGCGATTACCTTCGCGCCGCGATCGTGACCATCAAGTCCAGGCTTGGCGACAAGGACACGTATTTTTCTGTCGTTCATATTCGTATTGTAGCTTTACTCTACGAATTGCCCCAGTAGCCCGTCGCGTTTGATGAAGGACTTCAACTCTGAATAACTGAAGAAGTAGCGACCAGCTGGCTCGAACGCCTGGATTGCGTGAGGATAACCGGCGTCGTACAAGAAAGTTATTCCTTTCGCTCCAACTGAGAACTCGTCCAGATTCTCGGGCTTAAACTCAAGCACCTCCTGCGATTCCTTGATGATTCTCATATCCTCGGCGTCGCTCCCGGGACCGCTGTTCTCTTTCACAATCTGCTTGAGCTCATCTTGTAGTTTGCGGTTCACTATGTCGGATAGCGACTCGAGTTTCGCAGGTTCAAAGACGTCAGACGCTTTAACGATACTGCCGGTCTTCAGGTTAATGGTGAAATGCTTTGTATGAGTATCCGGGTACGCGGCAGAGCCGCTCTGAGTGAATGTAATATCCAGGATGTTCTTCCGGTTGAAGTTGACTTTATAGCCAAACTCCGACAACCAGGTATCCTCTCGGTACTCAGCCAGGGAAGTATCAAACGCGTTTTTTACTTCGAGGATTGATTGCACCCGACGCAGCACCTTTGGATCTTTCAATCCGCTGACGACGGGATAGATGACCGTTGCGGTCTTCTTTCCAGGAAGTGCCCGGCGGCGCATGATTACAACTCTGCGCGGTGTCACGATTGCGCGATCGTTAGTTTGCGGCTGTTGAGGCTTTAGCTGCGCATAGCTAACCGGAGCCAGGAGTAACAGAACAACCAGTGATAACAGTTGCATTGTAGCGTTTTTGAAGGGATTCAATTTAGAAGAACAGGGGTTAGCCAGCATCAGAATGCGGGTTCTTCGTAGATGCCGTACACATCTCGTAGTGCTGAGCAGATCTCGCCAAGTGTGGCATAGGCGCGGACTGCTTCGATTGTGGCGGGCATGGTGTTTTCACTGTTCTGCGCAGCGAGCTTTAGTTTCTCGAGCGAATTTGCGACGGCCCCAGTGTCTCGCTTTGAACGTGTTTGCTCAAGTCGATCGATCTGATGTCCGCGAACTGACTCATCAATGACCAGGGTAGGAATCTGCGCTTCGTCTTCCATCTCATATTTGTTTACGCCCACGATCACCTGGTCGCCTCGCTCAACAGCCTTCTGATATTGATAAGCGGAATCCTGTATCTCGCGTTGCGGAAATCCCTTTTCAATGGCCGCGACCATACCGCCCATTGAGTCGATCTTGCGAAAATAGTCCAGGGTGCCTTTCTCCATCTTCTCTGTCAGCGATTCGAGAAAATAGGAGCCGCCGAGTGGATCGACAGTATTCACCACGCCAGTCTCCTCGGCGATGATTTGTTGTGTGCGCAGGGCAATTAGGGCGGCCTTATCTGTTGGCAATGCCAGCGCTTCGTCGTAGGCGTCGGTATGCAGACTTTGGGTTCCGCCCAGCACGCCCGCCAGTGCCTGAATCGCTACTCGCACAATATTATTCAAGGGTTGTTGAACTGTTAGAGAAACTCCGGCAGTTTGAGTGTGGAAGCGAAGTTTTAGAGTGCGCTCGTTAGTCGTGCCAAATCGCTCGCGCATTTCGCGCGCCCAAATCCGGCGAGCCGCGCGATACTTGGCAATTTCCTCAAAGAAGTCGTTGTGAGCATTGAAAAAGAAAGAAATCCGCGGCACGAAAGAGTCAACTTCGAGCCCGCTGCGCACACCCCATTCCACATATTCGAGGCCATCTCGCAGAGTGAACGCCAGTTCCTGAACGGCGGTCGCACCAGCTTCACGAATGTGATAACCACTGACCGACACCGGGTTGTAACGAGGCACATGAGCTGTACAAAACTCGAAGGTGTCTACGACCAGCTTCATGGCTGGGCGAATGGGATAAATCCACTCTTTTTGAGCTATGTACTCCTTGAGAATATCGTTCTGCAGGGTGCCTGAAATTCTTTTCCAGTCAGCTCCCTGCTTCTCCGCCACCACAAGATACATTGCCAATAGCACAGACGCCGGAGCATTGATCGTTTGAGATACCGTTACTTGTTCCAGAGGTATTTCGTCAAAGAGCACTTCCATGTCGGCCAATGACGAGACGGCGACACCACACTTACCCACCTCTCCCTCGGAAAGGAGAGAATCTGCGTCGTAGCCCATTAACGTGGGGAGGTCGTAGGCGACGGAAAGACCATTCTGACCCTGGGCAAGCAAGTACTTGAACCGCGCATTAGTCTCCTCGGGGGTGCTAAACCCCGCAAACTGACGCATGGTCCATAGCTTGCCGCGATATCCAGTTGGATGAATTCCGCGTGTATAGGGAAACTCGCCTGGGAATGAAATGTCGCGAGGGAAATCGACGTCTTCAATGTCGGCAGGTGTGTAGAGGCGATTGACCTCATCGAGTGAAACGCTCTCAAAGCGTTTCTTTATCTCGGAATGTTGGGTGAGTGCCGGTTGCAAAGTCTCGCGCTCCCAGCGTTCAACTTCACCTGCGATTGGCGAAATAATCTCTTTAGTATCAGCCATAAAGCTTCGGTTGCACGAACTGACTACAGGGGATTTTGATATTAGTTGACGTGTATTGGACTGTCAACAGAGTCACAACCCACCGAAATCAGAAGAAGGGGCGCGGCTGAGATGGCAGTCACAGCCGCGCAGACCTGGAAGGGAATCGCGAAACGTGGCTTATCAAGTAGGGAAACTAGCGGGTAACCAGCGGGAGAACAAAGCCGACCCGAAGAAGCGTTCCCTTTGCTTATTCGATCGGCACTACAATTTCGTTTGCGCGCACCATGTTTAAGCGGCTGCGGGCAGCGATTTCAATCGCGCGGGGATCAGTGCGCAGTTTTTCAACCTCAGCACGTAACAATTGGTTTGAGTTTCGTAAACCCTCGACGTCGGTTTGCATGCGCACATATTGCTTAGAAGCCATGGACATTTTGGTGCGGGTACGCAGAGTCACTGCAACGCAGATGGCGAAGGTGGCAAGAAAGAGCATTCCAAAGATGACCCAGGCGGGAATCACTCCGCCCCTCTGGCGAACTTCGGCAGGGGTTCCTATCAAATCCCGGGAAATCTCTTTCACCGACGAGAAAGGTGAAGATGCTCGAGGGGCCACGCGCTGAGCCCGAATCCGTTCATCTACCCAATATGTATTCATGACCCTGCTCACAAAGCACCTCCTAGTTCTCCGCTAATTCTGATTTACCGTAAATGCGGGCTTTTAAGGCTGTAAAGCAACCGCTTGCCCGCTCAAACTCGCGCCGCCCGTCGTAATTTCCTGCGTCGCAACCCCACCCGGAGGGAAGCCATCCTTCTCCGAATTGTTACCTTTGATCGAGAATCCCGCCGAAACTTTTCTATGACTGGTGGCAATCTGGTTTCATTCACTGATTCTCGCGTATCGCTGAAAACCCAAGGAGTGACCCGAACCCTGTCGCCCAGTAAATCCCAAAGCAACCCCGTTCGCATGGTCAGTCGGGTAACCATTAAGGAGCTGCTTAATCCGATTTGTGCATTTGACCACAACATAGTAGATACTTCGCTGGCGGCCACCCCAATAGGCTGTGCTTGTCTCATGGTCAATCCGTTGCCAGTCAATAGTTTACGTCCGAAGATTGGCGGAATGTAGCACCGGGTGCTTAAGGGTGTAAAGCAATATCTTTGCAACGATTTAAGTGTGTAAGTTCAACGTTTACATGAAGTAACGGTGCTTAAGGAGGGCAAAAGGCGAACGGCTGGCGAACAGATTCTGGTGCCATTTTCTGGAAATGTCTCGAGGTTTGAAGGTATTGACACGAAATCGTTGCAGGGCTAGACTCAGGACCGAAATTCGATAGCCTCCCGACGGCGTAATCGAAGAAGATCTTCGTTATTGTTCCGTTCTTGCCTCTTCTCCCTCAAAAGAAACAGAAGGCCGTGTCATTACTCTGTGACGGCACCATTCCGCCCAATTTAATTAATAGGAACGGAGAGGGATATGCCTGAATTGACCTCAGTTTTTCCCGAATCTGTCGACACCTTCCCGGTGACGAACCGACTTCCCATAAGTGCAATTATTAGGGCTCTTTGCCAGGCGGCAAAGTCGGGACCGGATCTGCTCTATGAGGTAATGATCAAATTAAGTCTGGTAGTTGAAGCCGCCGCGCCAATGTATGGCCTTTCAATTTGGACCCTGGAGGGAACCCACCAGCCAAAACTTGAATGGGCCGAAGGACTGGCAGAGCCGGAACTAGCGGTTGGGGAAAGAATTGTTAAATCCGCACTGACGCCAGACTCCTGGACGGAGGTCTGCGCGGGCGACAATCACGTTTGTTTCGTCTTGGCTTCATCCAGGCCGGGTCGCGCTGGGGCTGCGCTTTACGGGCAGTGTGTTCGATCTCTCTCAGCCGAGCAGGCGAAGGATTTGGGCGCTATTATGGACGTGACACGTTTGGCCCATTCGCACGTGTCCATGGGACGCGCAGTCCAGCCTCAGAAACCTGCCGAACTACGACCCAGCCACGAAACTCTGCCCGGGATGGTTTTTGCCAGTCGCGAAATGAACGATGTCGCACGGGCAGTAGCGCGGGTTAAGGATTCAAACTCGACGGTTCTTGTCGCTGGCGAATCGGGTACTGGCAAAGAGTTGGTGGCCCACGCTATTCACCGGCTGAGCAGACGCAGCGACAGAGACTTTATCCCGTTCAATTGTTCAGCGGCTCCGCCGGATCTGATCGAGAGCATGCTCTTCGGTCACCGGAAAGGAAGTTTTACGGGTGCGCTGCGCGATAACGATGGACTCATTCGAGCAGCTGAGGGTGGAACGCTCTTCTTAGACGAGATTGGTGATCTTCCACTGGCGCTCCAACCTAAACTTCTTCGTTTCCTGCAAGAGGGCGAGATTCACACTCTCGGTGATCGCGGTCCGCGTAAAGTCAATATTCGCGTCATTGCCGCTACTCATAAAGACCTCGATAAGTTGGTTCAGGCAAAACTTTTCCGGGAAGATCTTTACTATCGAATTTCTACACTCACCGTAAAGGTGCCAACTTTGAGGGAGCGGCCCGAGGACATTTCGGCTTTGATTTCGCACTATCTTTCTCACTACGCCAGAAGGAATGACAGAGCCATTGCGGGAATAACCTGGCAGGCCATTCGGATCCTCGAAGAGTATTCATGGCCCGGCAATGTGCGGGAACTTGCCGGCGAAATGGAGAGACTGATTTTATACGCCGAGGAAGGCGGGTACATTACACCAGATCACTTGAGCGACCACATCTATCCTGCTAATTCCAGGAAAGACGACCACGGTTCCGCCGAAAACCTCGAGGTGTTGTTGGAAGACTATGAAAGGCGCGT
>Ga0190274_10002341_pt1 | contig 11168 bp, 6 predicted proteins | sample Popmic531T_FD_133002 | JGI IMG/M metagenome (GOLD analysis project Ga0190274, IMG submission 133002) | Populus adjacent soil microbial communities from riparian zone of Yellowstone River, Montana, USA - 531 T | ecosystem: Environmental > Terrestrial > Soil > Riparian zone | place: USA: Montana...
CCAGCGCTGCCAGGAGCTCCGCACCGGCAGGGCGCCGATCTCCGGCGCCACCCATTCCGGCGAGCCCCAGACGAAGGGCATCACCCGGATATCGGCTTCGGCGGCCAGTTTGACCTCGCGATCGAAGCCATCCCAGTCCGCGTCGGCCAGCGTCGGCGGCTTCGCCTGCACCACCGTCCAGTAGAGCGGCAGGCGCACGCTGTTCACCCCGGCTTCCTGCATCAGCTCGAAGTCGGCGGCGTTGGCCGGGCTCTGCGGCGAGACCCCGACGAAGCCGTAGGGCAGGTAGGCCTGGCTGGCAGCCGGAACCAGCGCCGCCAGCGTCAGGGCCGCGGCCAAAGCCAGGATCGGGGGGATTTTCCGGATCATTGCCTTACAGGAACAGGGCGCTGGCACAAAGTAGCGGCGGTTCCGTCGGGGGCGGGAGGGCGTTCGGGCGCCGCTCTGGAATAATCGCCACTCTCGGGGCGTGGCGCAGCCTGGTAGCGCGCACCGTTCGGGACGGTGAGGTCGCAGGTTCAAATCCTGCCGCCCCGATAAGAAGACCTCATTTGAACCGCCGCCAGACAAAGCGCCGGCTCGCGTGGCGGCCTCACCATCCAGCCCGATGGAAAGCTCGGGATCGGCAACCTCGGCCTCGGCGATGCGTCGTCGTAGATGACGAGTCGCTCGGATAGTGCTTTGATCCCACTGATGGCGGTAAATGGACCCCGCGCAGTGAGGTAGGCGCGCTGGCAGTCGGCGAGCAGGTCGAGCGCCCTGTTGAGAGTCTCGGCAATGTCGCCGAAAGACGCCTCGGCCGCCGCTACTTCGAGGTGGCGCTCGGCCTGAGCAGTCTCGGTCACGAGTCGGTCCTGCTCAGAGCGCAGTAGATCGACCGGCACCGCCCCGGCGTAGTAGGCGTGGAGCAGCTTCTCGCGCTTCTCTTGTTCCCTTCGCGAGGTAGTGACGCTGGCGCTTTACCTCCGCTTCAGCCTGCTGCGTATTCCGGCGAGCGCGAGGTCGAGCTTCTCGCATCTGCCGTGGCTTACAGCGCCACGTTGGGCGTCGACGATTCGGTTGCGTCAGCGACAGTAGCTCTGCCGCTGGATAAGCGAGCGGATTACCGGCGATTGGTCCGATTGCCGATATAGCCTTGGGACTGTGGCACTCGCTGTTTCGCAGACTCCGTTTTGGTTTGTTGCCCTGCCGATCGTTGGCACCCTTCTCGGTGTTGTTGTTGGCCTCCTCGGACCAGAGTGGTTTCGTCGAAGGGCAACCGCCGAGGCGAGGTACGACGCGGCGATCAGCGCTGTAAGCAAGGCGTATGGCGCCAGGCATGGTGTAGGCCTGCAATTCCCCCCGGAGTGGGTGAGGGCGCCAGATGATGCAGCCTACGAGGCCACCGCGCACGAACTATCAAAGGCCGGACTGGCACGCTACCTCGATGCAAGTGCAGAGGCGCGGTCGGCATTGGCTTCCCTCTATCCGTGGTCACCGGACCTTCGGGACCATTGGGATAGGCCGGTTTTCAAAGAGGACGCCTTCGATCCCCTGATAACTACTCTGACTGAGCGTCGAAAGTCCCCCTTTGCACGACACAGCGCGGACAGTTCCCAGTGAACATTGCCGTCAGTCAAACCCTTGCAGGCAAGAGCTTCAGTGTAAGTCGATCTTTCCCGCCCCGGTCTCTTATCTCTTGCTGCTGCGCCGTTTTAGCTGTCGGCAGGTGGCAGCTGCGGCGTGTCGCCTGACTGCAACCGACGGGATTCGTAGGGCTGATGCCGGAGAACTTCCTCTGGACGGAGAGCTGCGAGCTTTTGAAACGCCTGTGCCGCGTCGTCCATCGCATGTCCTGCGCGCTGGAACTCGATCAACTCGTCAGGCGTTAACTCCACGATCATGCTCTGACGGTGGCCTTTTCCATCCTTGTGCGTCACGCCGACAAGGGACCCAACAATGATGACGTAATTGTCTTGGGAGTCGAGGATTTTGTGAACCTCGGCTGCGGCGCCAGCCTGCTTCGCATTGATCTCCGCTTGAGCCAGTCCGAGAGTCTGCTGCTGCAGAGCGAGCTGAGCCAACTTCGCTTGGCGCTTGAACTCGGCTTTCGCTGCTGGGCTCCTCAACTTCGTAGTCAAGCTCTGAAAGATCGAACCTCGCGTCGCTTGAGTCTCGCTGACGATCTCAAAATCAAAGGTCTCTAGTAAGCGAACTATTGCGTCACGCAGAACGTAAAACTCGCTTGGAGCATCGCTTGCGACGTAGATGGAGACCGGCATGTAGCGACTTAAAGTCGCCTCGTCACTCAGGCCCACGTCCAAAAACGCTAGTCGGAGCTGTAACTCAGCGACAGCATCATCGACGGGCTGGAACAGGGTTCCCGCCTCAGACGCTGCAGCGATTCTGGCACCCGAATCCCCACCATGGGGTCGTTGGGCATGCCCGTCTCTTGCTTTGGCGCGGGCTTCGAATTGAGCCATCCGTTCTCGGATCTCGAGGTCATTGATACGTGCACGATGCTCAAGGTCAATAGCTTCGCGCCTTTGCGTCGCCTGCTCGTGGCGCAAGAGAGTCCACCCACGCAGGGCTATAGCCGCCAGAGCGACGATCCCCGCTACATAGATGGCGATGCTGGTGGTGGATGAGAGCACCGCACCCGTAAGAAGGAGGAGTGGCATGGGGACGTGGAGTCTTTCAGCTCCGCATGCGTCTTGTGTTGGTACTCCAAGATCAACTTTTGGTCGAGTTAAGGCCTCTTGGTCAGCGTCGCACTATGAGACCCCCCGATTCTAGGCACTGTTCGCCTCGGTACCGTCCAATAAGCTTCGATGGTTGCCATCCCAATTATCGGAGTACTTCAGTGTTAGGTTGATTGCGCTCGATCTGAACACCAAGGCCTCGAGTCTCTATGCGAGGGCTGTAATCCCTTCGTCGAGCGAAGCTGCAAGTTCGACCGGGTGTTCTCCGCTCGCAGAGTGACATCCTTCAATACTGCACTTCAGGGCGGGCCTTCTTCGGCAGAGGGTCAGGCGTGCCGGGGCCCTGGGCATTTTTAGCTTCCATGCCCGGGTCGGATTTCGGCTGGCGGTTGAGGCGGTGGTTACCGCCAGAGGCTCTGGCGAGGCCGCATCGCGAAACGAGTAACGAGGTTTGCGAGCTCGGGACGCCCTATCCCAATGAGTTTCGACCTCGCCCTGCGCCCCAGGGCTACCGCACTTCTTCGATCGCCCGTTCGATCTGGCCCAGCTTGGCGCCGTCCTGCAGCGTCTCGGTGCCGTTGGGGCCGCTGACGATCGCCGCCTGGCGGACGCGGATGCCGAGCTCGTTGCCGAGCTCCTCGTAGCTTTCGAGCCGCTGCTCGATCGCGCCACCGGGAACGCCGTTTTCTTCGAGGTCGGCCTCCCATTCGGGCGCGTTGAGTTCCTCGACCCCGCCCGAGACCGAGGCCAGGTAGTCCTGGTCGACGCCGAAGCGCTCGGCTTCGTCCTGATTGCGGAAGAAGAGGTAGATGTACTGCCAGCCGTAGCCCTGGTCCGCCGCCGCCTCGGCCCCGTAGAAGCCGAGCTGCTCGGTGTTGATGCTGTTCGAGTAGTGGCGGTAGAGCAGCTGCACGTCGCCGGGGCGGGCATAGCGTTCGGCCAGCGCCGGGATCGTGCCGAGGAAGTCCTCGCGGCAGGAGGCGCACTGGAGGTCGTTGAAGATCTGGATCGTCACCGGCGCGTTGGAGGAGCCGAGCCGGTCGCCTTCTTGGGGAATGCCGCCGAAGATCCGCTGGGCGTCGGAGATGCCGGCGATCTCGACCACCTCCCGACCCGGCTTCTGGGTCGCGATCTGGACGATCGTGTAGCCGAGGGCGAGCAGGCCGAGGGCGAAGATCGCGATCACCCAGATCCGGCCACGGCGGGGCAGCGCTTTGACGGCGACTTCCGACACCCCTCCATTATCGCGGGCGCCGCGCCGAGGAAGCCGCAACGTGCGTGCGTGGCGATTGACACAGCCGCTGGGCGCGGTAGTTTTTGGGTCTACCCAATTTCAACTACATGGGAGGTTCCATGGCCCATCAGCTGACGCCCAGCGAGCTTGCCGATCAGATGCAGATGAAACGGCAGGAGGTGATCGGGAAGTGCGTCGAGATGGGCGTCCCGATCTTCCACGGGCGCATCGACCGCACCCTCTTCGAGACCTCGCTGCGCAGCCGCTCGCCGCGGCGCGAACCGCGACGAGCCGCGGGCAGCTGAGCCTGAACTAGACTTCCCCCCGCAATGGGGCGGGGAACCAAGTCGAAGACGCTCGCCGATCTGCTGCCGCTCGCGGCGCGGGTCTACGGCGACGCGCCCGCGGTCCGCTACAAGGACGGCTCGCAGTGGGTCGATCGCAGCTTCTCCGAGGTCGAGGAGATCGTCCGTCCGCTGGCCCTCGGCCTGGCCGAGCTCGGGGTCGCGAAGGGGGATCGCGTCTCGATCCTCGGCAACACCCGCCCGGAGTGGACCTACTTCGATTTCGCCGCGCTCTCGATCGGCGCCACGGTCGTCCCCATCTACCAGACCAACTCCCCCGAGGAGTGCCGTTACGTGCTGGAGAACTCCGACTCGAAGGTCGTCGTCGTCGAGGACGACGAACAGCTGGAGAAGATCCGCAAGGTCCGCGACCAGCTGCCGCAGCTGCAGCAGGTGGTGCGGATGACCGGCTCCAGCGACGACGCGATCTCGCTCGAGGACCTGGCTGCCAAGGGCGCCGGCGGCGACGCGGCCCACTGGGAGGCGCTCTACTCGGCCGTCACCCCGGCCGACATCTGCACCTTCATCTACACCTCCGGCACCACCGGCCCGCCGAAGGGCTGCATCATCAGCCACGGCAACTACCGGGCGATGCTCGACATGGTCAACGAGACCAGCGTCATCGAGGGCGAAGACCTCAGCTACCTCTACCTGCCGCTGGCCCACTCCTTCGCGCTGCTGATCCAGCTCGGCAGCTTCGACCTCGGCGCCACCCTCGCCTACTGGGAGCGCGACCCGCTGAAGATCATGCCGAACCTGGCGGAACTGAAACCGACCTACTTCCCCTCGGTCCCGCGCATCTTCGAGAAGATCTACACCGCCGCCAACAGCGGCATGGAAAAAGAGGGCGGGCTCAAAAAGGCGATCTTCCACTGGGCGATCGGCGTCGGCGCCAAGATGCGCACGGCCGAACGGGCCGGCCGCAAGCCCGGCTTCCTGCTCTCCCGCCAGTACGCCTTCGCCGACGACAAGGTGCTCTCGAAAATCCGCAACCTGTTCGGCGGCAAGCTGCGCCTGGCCGTTTCCGGCGCCGCCCCGATCAATCCCGAGATCCTGCGCTTCTTCGACGCCGCCGGGGTGCTCGTGCTCGAGGGCTGGGGGATGACCGAGACCTCGACCGCGGCGACGATCTCCTCCCCTGACGACTTCAAGATCGGCACGATCGGCAAACCGTTCCCGGGCTGTGAGGTGAAGATCGCTGACGACGGCGAGATCCTCGTCAAGGGCCCCAACGTCTTCCAGGGCTACCACAAGAACGAGGAGGCGACCCGGGAGACGATCGTCGACGGCTGGCTGCACACCGGCGACATCGGCGAGATCGACGCCGACGGCTTCATCAAGATCACCGGCCGCAAAAAGGACATCATCATCACCGCCGGCGGCAAGAACATCACCCCGGCCAACCTCGAGGCGGACATCAAGCAGCACCCGCTGGTCTCCCAGTGCGTCGTGGTCGGCGACCGCCAGCCCTACCTGGTCGCCCTGGTCACGCTCGACCCCGAAGAGGCCGCCGCCTACGCCAAGGAGCACGGCCTCCAGGAGAGCCCCGAGCAGCTCGCCGCCAACGCCGAGGTCAAGGCCTCGATCGAGGCCCACGTCGAGGAGATCAACAAGAACTACGCCCGGGTCGAGCAGGTCAAGAAGATCGCCATCCTGCCGGAGGATCTCTCCCAGGAGAATGGCGAGCTGACTCCTACGCTGAAGGTCAAAAGGGCGGTTGTCACGGCCAAGCACGAGCAGGAGATCGGGCAGCTCTACGCCGGGTAGCGGTGCGGAGAGGGGTCGGGTAAGCCTCCTCTCTCGGTACCTCGTCGATCTTGCCGCGCCGGGCTGACGCCCTGCAGGTGGTTTCTCCTCCTCCGCAAAACGTTCGGAGGCTTACCCGACCCCTCTTCACAGGGCGATCCGGCGGGTCTTCTGAAACTCACGCCCGAAGGTGGGGCGGCAGCTTGATCTAGGTTTGCCGGAGCAACCGAGACTCGAAGGGGATCGGTAGATCCTCCGAACGTTTTGCGGAGGAGGAGAGCGACGGACCGGGCGCCAGCTTCCGCGGCCCAAGCGACGAGGTACCGAGAGAGGAGGGTCTACCGATCCCCTCCCCGCCCCGAGCTACTTCAGGAAGCCTCGCCGCTCTGCCGCAGCAGCACCGAGGTCGTCTGCTCGAGCACCCGCCGCCAGGCGGAGGTCTGCTCGGGCTCCTCCTCGCTGGCCCGCTCGACCACGCGGCGGACCCGGCGCTCGGAGATTTCGAGGCCGTGGCGCTCGGCGATCTCCTTGAAGCGGTCGTAGTCCTTGGCCAGGGTGGCGGTGACCGATTCGAAGCCATGGCGGGCGATCTTCAGCCGCCGCGAGTAGTCCATGATCGGGGTGCCGAACATCAGCTCGTCGTTGGGGTCGGGCTCGATCAGGACGATGTCGACGCCCGGGTATTTCTCCTGCCACATCCCGACCGCCTGGTGCAGGCGCTGGTGGGCGATCAGGCGGAAGGTCTGGTTGGCGATCGCCGGCAGCCCCATGTCGGAGACCCGCCGCACGCGGTTGCCGAAGACCGTCGGGATCGTCTTCTCGAAGTCGTTGACGTAGGGGACCAGGGGGTTGACGACGACGATGAACTTGGCGCCCTTCTCGACCGCGATGTCGACGTTGGTGGTCGAGCGGATGCCGCCGTCGACGAGCTGGCGCCCCTTCAGGTCGACCGGTTTGTAGACGATCGGCAGGCAGGTCGAGCACTCGACCGCCTTCGAGATCGGCACGTCGGACCAGCCGTCCTCACCGAAGACGATCCGCTCGCAGGTGTCGAGATCGGTCGCGGTCAGGTAGAGCTCACGATCGAGCAGGCGGAAGTCGTTGACGCGGCCGGAGTCGGCCAGCGCTTCCTCGACGTAATCGGCGAGGCCGGAGCCCGTGTAGAGGCCGGTCGGCAGCGCCTCGGCCAGGCCGACGCCGATGTCGATCGCCGAGAGCTCGCCGATCCGCGCTAGCGAGCGCAGCAGCTCCAGGCTGCGCAGCGGCAGCATCGCCGCTTTCGAGAGGAAGCCGAGGTAGTTGGGTTTGAGCACCCGGTCGAGGTCGAGGTCCTCGAGCTCGGAGGGGACGCGGGCGTTCAGCACCTGCATCATCTCGTCGGGGGAGACGCCGTTGGCGAGCATCCCGGCGACGAAGGAACCGGCACTGGTACCGACGTAGACGTCGAAGTTGTTGACGGTGCTGTTGACTGCGAGCAGGTCGAGCGCGCGCAGGGCGCCGATCTCGTAGACGCCGCCCGTGAAGCCGCCGCCACCGAGGACCAGGGCGGTCTTCGAGGGCTTCTTGCGGCCGCGGGCTTTGCGGCGGGGCTTGGACTCGATGTCGACGACTTTGCCCATGAGGAACACGGAGTATCCCAGGAGCCTCGGCCGGCCAGGGACAAGGGCGCGCCGGGCGGCGGGTCCTGTCGCGGGGGGAGGGGCCTGCGGGCGGGCCAAACTGGGTCCGTTCTCGGCCCCTCCCCCCGCGCCACCCACCGCTGCAGCCGCTACCTTGGCCCCCTCCAGTGTTGCTAGGGACTATGAGACGAGGGACGATTCTGCTTGCGGCCGCCTGCTTGGCGCTGCTGCTTACGGCTGGCGGTGCTCAGGCCAGTCAGGCCTGCGATCGGATGCGGGGGTTGTTGACGGCCGGCGGTGGGCAGGCGAGTGGGTTGCTGGTGGTCGAGGCGGAAAGCGGGGACGTGGTCTGCGCGCGGGCGGCGGGGACGCAGCGGCCGCTGGCCTCGAACATGAAGCTGTTCACCACCGCGACCGCGCTCTCGCGCCTGGATCCCGACAGCCGCATTCCCACCAAGGTCTTCAGCGACGGGCGGATCGACCCCGGCGGCGTCCTCCACGGCAGCCTCTACCTGCAGGGAGGCGGCGACCCGACCCTCGGCACCCCCGCCTTCTACGACAGCTACCTGGCCGGGCTGGGCACGAACCTCTTCTCCCTGGTGCCGCAGATCCGCGCCGCCGGCATCCGCGCGATCAGCGGCCGCGTCTACGGCGACGACACGATCTTCGACCGCCGCCGCGGGGTGGCCGACTCCGGCTACGCCACCAGCCCCTACATCGGCCCGCTCTCCGGGCTCGCCTTCAACTCCGGCTTCAGCGGCCCCAGCAGCGCCAGCGGCTTCTCGGCCGACTCGGCCAAGCTGGCGGCCTCGAAGCTGGCGCGCTCGCTGAGCGCCGCCGGCGTCGCCGTTCCCCCTCAGGTCGCGCTGGCGCCTACGCCGGCCAATGCCGAGCGGATCGCCCTCGTCCGCTCCCCCGCCCTGACCAAGATCGTCGACGTCACCAACGTCTACTCCGACAACTTCTTCGCCGAGACCCTGATCAAGCTGCTCGGCGCCCGCCTCGGCGGCGCCGGCACCACGTCCGCCGGCGCCGCCGTGGTCGAGGACTTCGCCAGCTCGCTCGGCTCCGGCGTGCACGCGGTCGACGGCTCCGGCCTGACCCGCTCCAACCGCGCCTCGCCGCGCCAGGTGATCGACCTGCTGCTGGCGATGCGCGACGACCCGGCCGGCGACGACTTCATCCAGGACCTGGCGCTGACCGGCAAGGAGGGCACGGTCGACGACCGCATGGCCGGCACCGCCGCCTACGGCCGCTGCCGGACCAAGACCGGCACCCTGACCGGCGTCAGCAACCTCTCCGGCTACTGCTTCAACAAGAGCGGCCGGATCATGGCCTTCTCGATCCTGATGGGCAGCGTCGGCGACACCGGGTACGCCCATCTGGAGCAAGACCGGATCGCCGGGCTCATCGCCGGCTACTGACGGAGGAGTCAGGGAAGGGTGGCGTGGTGGGCTGTGTGCCCCTCCATCAGAAGCCGTCGCGCAGCTGGGTCCACCGCCAGGGTCCAGGCCCCTGTCCTTGAGCTTCTGCTGGAGGGGCACACAACCCACCCCACGAAGCCTCGCCCATCTCCCAAGGTGAGCAGCTTCGTGAAGGCACCCGCTCCCGGACAGGGAACTGCGTACCCGGAGAGAGTTGTCGTCTGATGGGGAAGCTTCCGTGGGAGGCCCCCGATACCCCTCCCCAGGAGGCTCAAGGACAAGCGCTCGGACCCTGGGCGCGCGCCCCAGCTGCGCGACGGCCTCCTGGGGAGGGGTATCGGGGGCCTCTGACCGCTCAGCCCCCGAGCAACGCCAGCAACCCCGCCTCATCCAGAATCTCCGTCCCCAGCGACTCGGCCTTCGCCAACTTCGAGCCCGGGCTCTCGCCGGCGACGACGTAGTCGGTTTTCTTGGAGACCGAGTTGGTCACCTTGCCGCCGGCGGACTTGACCAGGGCCGCGGCCTCCTCGCGGGTCAGCTCCGGCAGGGTGCCGGTGAGGACCACGGTCTTGCCCTCCAGCGGGCCGCCCGTGGCGCGCCTTTCCGAGGCGTCGGCCTCCAGCCGCAGCCCCTTCTCCTTCAGCTTCTCGACCAGGCTCCAGGTCAGCTCGTCGGCCAGCGACTCGGCGATCTGCACGGCCATGATCGGGCCCACCCCCTCGACCTCCTCGATCGTCTCCGGATCGGCCTCGTGCAGGGCGTCGATCGAGCCGAAGTGGTCAGCCAGCGCCTCCGCCGTGACGTAGCCGACGCCCGGCAGGCCGAGGGCGTAGAGGACGCGCTTGAAGGGCCGCCGGCGCGAGGCGTCGATCGCCGCGACGAGGTTGCGGGCCGAGGTCTCGGCGAAGCGGTCGAGCTCGACCAGCCGCTCCTCAGTCAGGTCGTAGATCTCGGCGACGTCGCCGATCACCCCTTCCTTGAGAAAGGTGGAGGCCTGCTTCTCCCCCAGCCCGTCGATGTCCATCGCCCCCTTGCTGACGAAGTGCTTGACGTGCTGGAAGGCCTGCCCGGGACAGGTCGCCCGGTTGGGGCAGATCGTGAAGACCGCGCCCTCGGGCTTGATCGTCTCGGTGCCGCAGCGGGGGCATCTCCGCGGCGGCCGCGGCTTGCGGGCGCTCTTGTTCTTGCGCGGCAGCTTCGGTGAGACGACCTGGGGAATCACGTCCCCGGCTCGCATTACGACGACCTCGTCGCCGTTGCGCACGTCCTTGCGGGCCAGATCCTCCTCGTTGTGGAGGGTGGCGGTGCTGACGGTGACGCCGCCGACGTGAACCGGCTCCAGCATCGCGAAGGGGACGAGGTGGCCGGTGCGGCCGACGTTCCAGACGACGTCGAGCATCTTCGTCGTCGCCGTCGTCGGCGGGAACTTCCAGGCGATCGCCCAGCGCGGCTCGCGGCCGACCACGCCCAGCTCCCGCCACAGCGCCCGCTCGTCGACCTTGGCGACGACGCCGTCGATCTCGTAGTCGAGCGACTCGCGGCGCTGCTCCCACCAGTGGCAGCGCTCGACGACCCCCTCCACCCCCCGGTGGTGGCCGGTGTCCGGATTGACCTTGAAGCCGCGCTCGCTCAGCCATTCGACCTCGTCCATGTGGGTGGCGAGCTCGAGGCCGCGGACGGCGCCGATCCCGTAGATCCAGTTCGAGAGCGGCCGTTCGGCGGCCAGCGCCGGATCGAGCTGGCGGATCGAGCCGGCGGCGGAGTTGCGCGGGTTGGCGAAGGTCGGTTCTTCGGCTGCGGCGCGGCGCTCGTTGAGCGCTTTGAAGGCGGCGATCGGCAGGTAGATCTCGCCCCGCACTTCGATCAGCTCCGGCGCGTCCTCGATCCGCAGCGGGATCGACCCGATCGTGCGCAGGTTCTGGGTCACGTCCTCGCCGACCCGGCCATCGCCGCGGGTCGCGCCCCGCACCAGCACCCCGTCCTCGTAGGTGAGCGAGATCGCCAGGCCGTCGATCTTCGGCTCGGTCGTGTAGCTGAACTCCGAGGCGGTTATATCCAGGCGCTTGAGGTAGTTGGCCAGCCGCGTCTCCCAGGCCCGCAGCTCCTCCTCGTTGCGGGCG